>Ga0210400_10002192_pt1 | contig 18443 bp, 18 predicted proteins | sample IncBWH26MmetaG_FD_155456 | JGI IMG/M metagenome (GOLD analysis project Ga0210400, IMG submission 155456) | Forest soil microbial communities from Barre Woods Harvard Forest LTER site, Petersham, Massachusetts, United States - Inc-BW-H-26-M | ecosystem: Environmental > Terrestrial > Soil >...
TATCTTCGCCGACCTCAACTTCGCCCGCCTCACCAAAGACCACTGGAAGTTTCTCGGCTACATTCGCAAGCTTTCCAATCCCAAGCGCAACATTGAGGTCGTGTGGGTCGAAGGCAATCACGACCACGGCCTCACCAACATCATGTCGCACCTGGTGGGAGTCCGCGTGTACCAGCACTACGCGTGGGAATACGACGGACTGCGCCACATCGCGATTCACGGCCATCAGTTCGACGGTTTCCAGGTGAACAATCTGCGCTTCAGCCAGCTGGGCACTTCGCTCTATCTCCTGTTGCAGAAGCTCGACTTCAAGAGCAAGCCCATAGCCCGGCTGATTGACCGCCTGAACACGCGCTGGCTGCGCATGTCGTCCAAGGTTTCCGCGGGAGCCCTGCACTATGCCCGCCACCATGGCGCCGACCGCATTTTCTGCGGCCACACCCATCAGGCCGTCCACGTCGAGCAGGACGGAATTCACTACTACAATTCGGGCGGCTGGGTCGATTCCCGCCTGACCTTTCTCACCGTTGACGAACAGGGGGTTCAAATCCATGACTTTGACGAACGAGCTGACGATTGTGATTCCAGCCAAGAACGAGGCGAAACTGATTCCTCGTTTGCTGACTTCGCTGACGAATCAGGATTACTCGAAGATGTCGAGTACGAAAGTGTTGGTCGCTGACGCCAACTCAACCGACGGCACCCCCGAAATTGTTCTAGGTTTCCGGGACCGCCTGAACGTTAGCGTGATTCGCGGCGGAATGCCCTCTGTCGGCCGCAATCTGGGCGCGGCCCATGCCGACAGCACCTACGTTCTGTTTCTCGATGCCGACATCGAACCCGCACATCCTTCCGTCGTGCGCCGCGCCGTCGAACTAGCCGAGCGCAGGCACCTTCACTGTGTCACCACGAACATCCTTTGCCGCGGCGGCAATTGGATCGACAAGCTCTTCTACGCAGGCAACGACTTCTTCCAGTACCTGTCGCGTCTCCACCACCCCTTCGCCACGGGAATGTTCATGCTGTTCGATCTGAAGAAATTCCGCGAACTCGGCGGATTCCATGAGCAAGTGCTCTTTGCCGAAGACTACCTGCTCAGCCAGCAGGTGGAGCGCAAGCGCTTCGGCATCGTCCGCGGCGGCGTCTACACCACCAACCGCCGCTTCCAGAAAATGGGACATGTGCGCGTGGGCTGGTTGTTCCTCAAGACAGCGATGAACTACTGGAACGAAAACTACTTCCTGCGCGACCACAAATATTGGCAGACCTAAGCTGTGGAGTTTTTGCCGTCTCTAGGCATTCAAGGGATCGGCATTTAGCGAATCGGCATCCAGGGGATCGTGTTCAACCTCGATTCGTATCAGGGCACGCCTTCAGGCGTGCCGAAAGCCACAGAGCCGAATACCCCTTCCGGCGCTGAAGTTTCAATTTTCTTGATGCCGACGAAAAACGGGATCCAGCCAACCTGGTCTCCCCTATCCCTCAGAACCGCCACACGATCCCGGTCGATCCCCGGTACTCATTCTGGTTCTGGCTGAGCAGGTGGGTATGCACGTAGTCGAACTGCAGCCGCCAGGAAAAATTCTTGAAGGGGAGCTTGCGATCCACGCCGCCGCCGATGTCAATAGCTACAGGATGGTAAGTGTTGCCACCCGACCGCGTTTGTTGAATCCCACCCATCCCGTGCACGAATGGCCGCCACTTTCCGTAGTTCATCGAAATCCGTGGTCCGAGAACCAGGTTGTACTGCGAAATGGTTCCTGAGTCCGCTGCGCCCTTGGCGTAAATGCCGCTGCCATCCAGCACGATTCCAATGTAGGAGAAGCGGTGCAACGGGAACGCTTCCACCGAGCCATCCCATCCGCGGAACGCTAATCGGTTCACCACATCCACGGAATCGGCGTAGGCAACTCCTGCATAAACGTTCCCACTTGGGATGAGTTGGGCTTTCGATGTAGTTGACAACAGCATCAAGCTCAGGAATGCCAGAACCACGGCAGCGGTTTTCGACACGAAGATGAGTCCTCCCCGGCAATTATGCCAGCAGCAGATTCTACCTGAATGAACGAAGTTCGTTAGTTGCAGTTCCTTAGATGCGGTGGAATGGAGCCCCAAGATGCCCCGTCCGCCAAAATTGTGTGGCCGCGGGCCCGGCATATCTACAAAAATTTACCCTCTTTTCATGATTCCAAAACCCCTCGGCGTGCGTCTATCTACTAGCATGCAATCCATGGACACGAATTGGCAAACATTGACGCAGCCGCCCGACTTGGCTGCCCTCGGAACAGAGTCTAAGGAGTCGAAGTTGAAACTCAGTTTGGAAACGCGAAATCGTGGCGATGTGATGGTTGTTCACTGCCAGGGCCGCATCGTCTATCGCGACGAGGCTGCTGCCCTTTCGCGCCTGGTCAGTGAAGTCCTCGAGAACGGCGGCAAAGTGGTTCTCGATCTCAGTGGCGTCAGCTCCATCGACAGCGCCGGTATCGGCGAACTGGCTTTTCTGCAGAATAGGGCTCAATCCCAAAACGCAGACCTGAAGTGCGCCAACCCCAGCCCGCTCGTGCGCGAACTGCTGGATCTTACTAACCTGAATTCGGTCCTCGAGATTCACCCCAGCCTGGGCGAAGCCCTGGCCGCTTTCCAGTCGGCGGAAGCCTGCGCCGACTGCTGATTGAGCTCTTCTTGGAGACAGTTGTTGTGGGGACAGCCGCCCGCGGCTGTCCTGCCCGGCTGCTGCCTGTGCTCGATTGCGCCCCTCTCAACTCTCCCCCCTAACTCTCCCGCTGGAAGCGATACCGTCCCGCCCGCTCCAGCGCCACTGTTTCCGCCACTTTTAGGAACGCCCGCGCCGCATGCGACAGTCCCGCCTCCTTGCGGTAGATCAACCGCAGCTTGCGTTGCACCCTCAATTCCCGCACCGGAATGCGTACCAGCTCTCCCCGCGCCAGTTCCGCCTCCACGCTGATCTCCGGCATGAAAGCTACGCCATTTCCCATGGCGACGAACTGCTTGATGGCCTGCAGCGTCGGCAGCTCAAGCCCCATATGCAGCGGCGTCTTGTGCTTCTGAAATGTCTGCAGAACCTTTTCGCGGTAGGGCGACGAAACAATATGCGCCACAAACGACTCCGCCCCCAGTTGCCGGATGCTCACCTCCCGCGCCCTGGCCAGCGGATGCTTCGGCGGCACCACCAGCACCAGTTCGTCCAGATAAGTCACTACGGAGTGCAGCCGCGGTTCCTCCGGCTTGTACGACAGCACGCCGAGTTCGGCGCTATGCTGCAACACATCGTCCGGAATGCGGCTGCCCAGTGCCCGCTGCACCGTAATCTTGATCATGGGATGCAGCCGCCGGAACTCAGCCAGCACCGGCAGCAGATAAAGCGCCGTGAATTCATTGGCCGCGATCACCAGCTTGCCCTTCTGCAGTTCCCGTAGGGACGCCAGCGACTCGTGCGCATCATGGCGCAGGTTCAGCAGTTTCTCGGCGTACTCGTAGAGCACTTGCCCGGCGTCCGTGAGAATGCCTTCCCGCGACGATCGGTCGAACAAAGCCTCGCCCAGTTCATCTTCCAGCTTCCGGATGGTTTGGCTTACCGCCGACTGCGTGCGGTGAAGTTTCTCCGCGGCCCGGGAGAACCGGTGCTCGCGAGCCACCGCCAAAAACACTTCCAGCTGCGAAAGTTCCATTTGCTATCCTCTTATATAGTCTTCACTATCTATTAGTGATTCTTATTATATAATATAATCTACTGATCACTGAAGAATTATAAGTTTTGCTTCAACCTCCCCGCGCCGTAACATGGACAAGCAGGACAAGAGCAAAGCACAGCGCCAACCACGTTTTCGTCGAAGGAAGACTCATGGCCACGGAGCAGGTCCAAATCGCCGTTTTCGACACCACCCTTCGCGACGGAGAACAGTCGCCCGGGTGCAGCATGAATCACCAGGAGAAGTTGCGCCTGGCGCACCAGCTCGACCGTCTCGGTGTCGACGTGATCGAGGCCGGATTTCCCATCGCCTCCGATGGTGACTTCGCGGCCGTCAAGGCTATCGCTGCAGTCATCCACCGCCCCATCGTCGCCGGCCTGGCCCGCGCCTGCCACGCCGATATCGAACGCGCCTGGGAAGCATTGAAAGACGCAGCCCACCCGCGCATTCACGTCTTCCTGGCCACCTCCGACATCCACTTAAAGTACAAGCTGCGCATCACGCGCGAGGAGTGCTTGACGCAGGCCCGCGAATCCGTCGCCTTCGCCAAGTCGCTCTGCGCCGATGTCGAATTTTCGCCCGAAGATGCCACGCGCACCGACCCGGAATTCCTCTGCCATGTGCTCGATGCCGTCGTCGAAGCCGGAGCCACAACCCTCAATATCCCTGACACCGTCGGCTACACCGTGCCCTCCGAATTCGGCGAACTGATCGCAACCATCCGTCGCCGCGTGAAGGGAATCGAGAACGTAACGATCTCCGCCCACTGCCACAACGACCTCGGCATGGCGGTCGCCAACACCATGGCTGCCATCTCCGCCGGAGCCCGCCAGGTGGAGTGCACCATTAACGGCATTGGAGAGCGCGCCGGCAACGCCGCGCTCGAAGAGATTGTCATGGCGATGCGTGTCCGCCACGATCGCTATCCCTGCCAAACCGCCATCGCCGCCGAACAACTTTTCGCCGCCAGCCAGTTATTGAGTGAGATCACAGGCATCCCCGTGCAGCCCAACAAGGCCGTTACCGGACGCAACGCCTTCGCTCACGAAGCCGGCATCCATCAGGACGGCATGCTCAAGAACCCGTTGACCTACGAAATCATGACCCCGCAGTCCGTAGGGGTGCCTGACTCCAAACTTGTGCTGGGCAAGCACTCCGGCCGTCACGCGCTCGCCATCCGCTGCGAACAACTCGGCTACGAGTTCGAGCGCCGCGCCCTCGATGACATCTATCGCCGCTTCGTCCGCCTCGCCGACAAAATCAAGAAAGTCGAAGACCATCACCTTTTGGAATTAATCCGCGACACCCACAAGCCCGCGGCATCCGCCACTCCGTTGTTCGAGCCGCTTCCTACAGCAGTCGCGGCCGCAGCTACCGCCTCCGCCCCTGAACCACTCCGGCCGTTCCCCATGGCGTCGCAAACCAACGCCTTCGGCGCACCCATCCCCGCCGATCACCACCACGATCAGCAGCAGGAAGACTATCTCTGGGGTGTGTAGTTCCATCGCCCGGTGTATAGTCCTAAGTTTTAGGAGACAGTCTATCGCTATGAGCAATTCCGGTCCGGCACCGGTGCGCTTCGAAGGTAGCCAGCCGATCCTGCGCGTAGAAGATATGGCGGCCAGTGTCCATTTCTACGTGGACCTGCTTGGTTTCAAGAACGTTCCCTGGGGCACCGACGAGTTTACCAGCGTGAACCGTGACCGGGCCGGCATTTACCTCTGCCGCGGCGGTCAGGGTCGAGGCCAGGCATGGATATGGATTGGCGTGGAGGATGTAGAAAAGCTGCAAGAAGAATATCAGGTTCGCGGCGTGGCTATCCGCATGCCACCTACGAATTATCCGTGGGCTCTGGAAATGCACGTCGAAGACCCGGACGGCAACGTAATTCGCTTTGGCTCGGATCCGAAGTAAGGCTCGTGTTTGCTGTCCCAAATCAGCGTTTGGAACCAGTGCTCCGGATTGCGTACACAGCCCGTCGACGGCTTCCGCGTTAAACTAACCCAGATGCTTCTGAAACTTACCATCCTCCCCGGCGACGGCATCGGCCCCGAAGTCACGGAGCAAGCCATCCTCGTTCTGCAAGCCGTTGCCGCCGCATTCGGCCACGATCTTAAGCTCCAGCGAAAAAATATCGGCGGCGCAGCCCTGACAGCCGCGAATGACCCTCTACCCCCCGATACAATCCAGGCTTGCCTATCGTCCTCCGCAGTCCTGCTGGGCGCAGTAGGCAGCCCCGCCTTCGATCACTATCCCAACCACCTTCGCCCCGAAGCCGGGCTCCTCCGCCTGCGCCGCGAACTCGGCGCCTACGCCAACCTGCGTCCCGCTATCTGCTTTCCGGCGCTCGAAGATTGTTCCCCGCTGCAAGCAGATCTGGTTCGCGGAACCGACATCATGATCGTCCGCGAACTGCTTGGAGGCCTCTATTTCGGCGACCCGCGCTCGATCACAGGCGCGCCCGGCGCCCGCATCGCCACCAACACCATGACGTACGGCGAGCCTGCCATCGAGCGCATCGCCCGCGTCGCCTTCGACCTCGCTCTGAAGCGCCGCCAGAAAGTGCTCTCAGTCGACAAAGCCAATGTTCTCGAGTGCTCCCGCTTGTGGCGCGAAGTCGTCACGCGTTGCGCGAAAGATTATCCCGGCGTGCAACTCTCTCACATGTATGTGGATTCCGCCGCCATGTCTCTGGTGCAGCATCCCAAAGACTTTGATGTGATCCTCACCGAAAATATGTTTGGCGACATTCTCTCCGACCAGGCCGGTGGAGTTGTAGGCTCGCTAGGACTGCTGGCCTCGGCCAGCATCGGCGGCCCGGTCGGCGTATATGAGCCGGTCCACGGCTCCGCACCCGACATCGCCGGCAAGGGAATCGCGAATCCCCTCGGCGCAATTCTTTCCGTCGCCCTGCTTCTCCGCCACTCTTTTCAACTGGAGACCGAGGCCGCTTGCATCGAGAACGCAGTTAGCGCCGTGCTGAATCGAGGCTCGCGTACCGCGGACCTGGTCCGAGCCGCGGAAACCCTGACAACAACTTCCGGGATGGGACACCAGGTAGTTGAGGCGGTGCAGGAATTGGCTGATGTTGCGAAGCGAAAGTCGGCTTGACTGTTAGACTCTCCGCCCAGGTCCGCCGGACACCGTGTTCACGGGCTGCGCTCCCACCGCGGAACCGCCGTCATACTTGCCCGTCACGTCATACCAGCGGATGCGTACCATCTCTAGAAACATGCGCGCCCCGTCCATCAAGGGATTAATCCGTGTCCCTCCGACGTGTCCCCAAAGCACTGGCACCTCCTCCACGCGAAACCCAAACTTACGCGCCAGGAAAAGAATCTCCGGATCGAATCCCCAGCGCTCGATGCGCTGCAGCGGCAGAATTGTTTGCGCAGCCCGCCGAGTAAACGCCTTGAAGCCGCATTGCGTGTCTTTGAATCGCAGCCCTAGAATAATCCGGTTCAGCCCATTGAAGATTCTTCCAAAAAGTTGCCGGTGCAGCGATTGCCGCTGCGTCTGCAATTCCGCGCGCAGCCAGCGGGAACCGATCGCGATATCCGCTCCCGCTCCCAACGCTTCCAGCAGCTTCGGCATCTCTTCGATAGGCGAAGACAAATCTGCGTCGCTGAACACCACCACCTCGCCCCGCGCGTTCAGCATGCCATTGCGTACCGCATAGCCTTTGCCGCGGTTGCCGGGATTCTCCACCAGCCTCACTAAGGGATCCTTTTCGGCAAACCCGCGCACCATCTCCGCCGTGTTGTCGCGCGACCCATCATTCACCACAATCACTTCCGCACTCCATCCCTGCGAGCGCACGTATTCCAGCACCTTCTCCAAAGTCGCCCCCAGGCGCTCGCCTTCGTTGTAGGCCGGAATAACAATGCTGTAAGTGATGTCCTTCAATCTAATCACCGTAAAAAAGGCTGCGCCATTGTACGTCGGAGAGACCCGGCTGTGGAAACCAGAAACAAGAAACTGAAACCGGAACTGAGAAGTCAGAACTGAGAACTGCCTTCCTCACGCCACGCTGCGTTTTTCTACCAACATGCTGAAAAACTCGTTCACCAGTTCGGCATCCCACAAGCCCTGGCGGGCTTCCTCGCGCATGGTAAGCGCGGCCTGATCATGCGACAGCGCCGGCTTGTATGGCCGCGCCGTGCACAACGCATCGTACACATCCACCACCTGCAAAACCCGTGGCAGCAGCGGGATCTCGCCTGCCCGCAATCCGTCCGGATACCCCGACCCATCGGCATGCTCATGATGATGCCGGATGATCGGCAGCACCAGCCGCAGCGACTTCAGCGGCTTGCAGATATTCTCCCCGGTCGCCGGATGCCGCTTCATGATCTCCCACTCCTGAAGCGTCAGGTCGCTGCCTTTCCTCAGGATTCCGTCCGGCACCGCGATCTTGCCCAGGTCGTGCAGATACCCGCCCCGCCGTAACGCCACGATCGAATCTTCATCCAGTCCCAGATGCTGTCCCAAGTCTCCCGCCCGCGATGCCAGCCGCTCGCAGTGCCCCTCGGTGTAAGGGTCGCGCCCCTCCACGATCAGCCCCAGCGTGCATAGAACCGAGTCCGCCGTCTCCAGTTCATCGGTGTATTCCTTCACCCGCAGCAGCGACTTCACCCGCGCCGTCAATTCTTCCGCCAGGACCGGCTTGTTCAGGAAGTCGTCCGCTCCAGATTCAATTCCGCGCACTTTGTCCGCGCTGTCGGTCAATCCCGTGATCAATACGAAAGGAATCAGGCGCGTTGCCGGATCGCTCTTGAGCTCACGGCAAAATTCATAGCCCGACTTCCCCGGCATTCTCACGTCCGACAGAATCAGGTCAGGCGCTTCCCGCCTCACCTCAGCCTCAGCCTGCTCTGCATTCCCCGCCGTCACCACGTCATAGCCGCGCTGGGTGAGCAACTGGCTCATCAGGCCGGCAATCGTGAGATGGTCGTCCACCACCAGAATCCGCGGAGCACGCCGCCCTGTCGTCAACCCGTTCACATCCCGATCAGAAGCCGTTTTTCGCTCGGAAGTTGTCGGGGCTTCACCGCTCGCTGCCGGACGGAAATCGTGAGGAAAACTCATCGCGCAAGCTGCTACTGGAACCGCTCCCGTAATAGTTTCGGGAAGCGCACGGCTTCAGCCGTGCCGCTACCTTCCACAAACCATCCGGGCTTCAGCCCTGAGGGGTCTCAACCAGTTCTGATTCTACTGCAATCTCGAACTTCCCGTGGCGATGCACCACCCAACAGCCCTCAAGCTTGCCCGCTCCAATGGCGTCCAGCCCCTGTCCCCTTTCGGAACCACCACCCGCCATTTGTGACATCTGACCTTGCCCTCCGGCCCGTTCCCTGCTTACCCTCAGCCATGGTCCGCGTCCCGCAATCTCGTCTCCGGACCGCGCTGCTTCTCATCATTCTCATTCAGTCAAGCTCGGTTGCCGCGGCGGCTAGGCCTCATATCATTACTTTCGGCAGGTGGATCACCGTCCAGTGGATCCCCGACGCTGGCTCAGCAGACGGCAAGCCCCTCCCCTTGAAAGTTCGGCCTCTCCTGGTCGACGCCCACGTCAAGGAATTCACTCTCGGGCCCGTTCACGACCTCACCGACCGCCTGTTCGTAGTCCGCCGCGCTTTCCGGGTTAATGACAGCCTTCCCCAGGAATCCACCACTCCGCCGCACTGGCAATGGCAGCGCGGTGGATGGCTTCTCGTAGACCAAGCCACCGGACACATTTCCCCCCTCAACCTTCCCGAGTTTGACACCTTCTACTCCGTCGCCAGTTGGTACCGTGACTACGCTGCCTACTGCGGCGTTTCCGACGATGGCAAGAAACTCTACGCCGTCGTCGCGCAAATCACCCGTCGCAAGCCCGTGCTCAAGAAACTCCTCACCTCCGAGAGCGTTGCAGAAGGAGAAAAGAAAGGAGAAGTGAAAGATCTCGCTGCCGATTCCGCCTGCCCCATGCCCGTCTGGCAACGAGCCCCAGTCCGCGTAACCTTCGATCCCGCTGGCGCCCCCAAACAAACCTTCGCCATCCGCGGCCACATCGTAGACTTGGTGACTGACGAAGAAGACGACGAAGAAGCCAGGAAATAGCAAACCTGAACGGCCCGGAGGACGCTCTGAGCCGCTAGAGTTACGATATATCGACGTTCGTAAATCTGCCTTAGTCCCCCGCCGCCTCCACGGCCGGCAATTCCTCCGCGATAGTTCTCACCTTCACCTTCGCGCTGGTCACCAGGATTACCGACAGCACCACAATCGCACTCCCCATCACAATGAAGCGGTCCACCCGCTCGTGCAGAATTAGCCAGCCCAGAAATACCGCCACCACCGGATTTACGTAGGCATAAGTCGACACCTTCGACGTAGGCACGTGCTCCAGCAGCCAGATGTAAGCCGTGTATCCGACCCACGATCCGCACACCACCAGATACAGCACCGCGCCCATCCCGCGCGGCGTCCACGCCACCCGCGAAAAATCTCCCAACGCCAAAGCAAGCAAAAAGTTCCCCGCGCCTGCGGCCGTCACCTGCCATCCCGTCGCACTGAACACGTCCATGCCCGACTGCCACCGCTTCGACAGCACCGATCCCAGCGCCCAGGAAAACGATCCGCCAATCAGAGCAAGTGAAGCCCACAACTCACGCCGCCCCAGCGCCGAGCTTGAATGCAACTCCGGCCAGAACAATACCAGCAGCCCGACTATCCCCAGCCCCAGCCCAGCCTTGCCGCGCCACGAAATTCTATGATGCCCCAGCAGCATCGAATCCAGCACCAGAAACCACAATGGCGTGATGGCAATGATCAGCGCCGCCAACCCCGATGGCACCGAAAGCTCCGCCCACGACAGCGTCAGGTTGCCGCCCATCAGCAGCAGAATCCCCACCACCGCCGCCAGCACAATCTGCCGCGCCGAGTACCAGATCCTGCGCCCCGTCGCCGCGCACACCGCTAGCATCACCACGCCGGCAATCGAAAAGCGCACCCCACACATCAGCGCCGGAGGTATGCTCTGCACCGCGATGTCGATAGCCAGATAAGTCGAGCCCCAAAACAAATACACCAGCCCGAAGGCAAGAATCACCGCAAACCGGCTTGGGCTTTGAGTCTTGGACATGTCAGTGAGAAAACAGGGGAAGCTAAAACATATCAGACGAGTTCGGACACAGGAAGGATTCTTAAACTAAGCTGTCATCCTGAGCGGAGTCGATAGCCTGCCCTGAGCGAAGCCGAAGGGGATCCCTCGCAGCATTAGTCGTCAGCGGCTGCGCTAGGAGTTTCCATCGCTGAGGCTTCCGCAACCTGCTACTTCAACTTCTCGTATTCCGCCTTCGCCGTCTTCAAGACCGGAACATCGGCATCGGCATCTTTCCAAATCGCAAAGAAGTCCCGGTAAGCGCCCTTCGCCTTCGCCGCATCGCCCTGCAGTGCATAGGCCCGGCCCAATCCCAAATGGGCTTGGGACCACAGCACGCTGGTCGGATCAACGCCACGATGGTCGAGAATTTTCTGATACTCTGCCGCGGCCTTCACTCCGTCGCGCAAATGAAGAAAGGCCTCGCCGCGAATGTAGATGGTCAGGAAGTCGCCGGCCAGCCGCCGGTCGGCGCCGAGTTCGTAGGGCCTGGCGGAATCGAGCGCCGCTACGGCCGGCGCCGGTTGGTTGCGCTGCAAGCTGTTCAGTGCTCTCGCCTCCGGAAGTTTCACCTGATTGAGTAGGGTAAAGGCGGGGAACTCCTTGCCCAGGTCGGCAATCAGTTTCTCGCTCCGCGCCGTGTCTTCGCTGGAAGCAAATACACGGGCAGCTTCGCCCCGCACGTGGACGTTGTCCGAAAGTGCGAGGGCCGCATTCATTGTCTGGCGCGCCTCTTGCAGGAATCCAACCTCGACATCGCAACTCGCTTCGGCTTCCAGATTCGACGCACCCCACTCCTTATTTCCATGAGCCTGGGCAACGCTGGCCCCGTGCGCAAAGCTTTCTCTCGCCTTGGTTACCTTTCCCAGAGCGCACTCCCCTTCCCCGCGTATCTGATCAATGATCGGCTCATACCCTTTGCCTGCTACTTGAGCGACCTCCCGCTGCATGACGCTTTCGTCGCCCCGCACGTATGCATCCCAGTAGAGCGTCATATGCACCGGCCAGGGATCAATGTGCTGCGCGATGGCTTGCTCCGCCACCGCCTTCGCTTCATCGTAGCGGTTCAGATACTGGTAGGCTGCGGCCACATTCTGGTAGGCGTAGGCGTCCTTGGGATTTACCCGCAACGCCTCGCTGGCATGGGCCAGCGCTTTTTCGTGCTGACCGAGATCTTGCTCCTCGAGTGCCAGGTTGTCCAGAGCAACCCCATCGCGAGGATAAGCCCGTATCCATTCCTCCAGCGTGTCGACATATTTGTCGGCCTGTTTCGTGACTGTTCCGTAGTAGTGAGAAGAAATGTAGAATCTCTCCCGCTCGCTCGCCCGGTCTTTCACGTCGAATGCTTTTTGAAGATATTCATAGGCTTCTTTGGAGTTGCCCATATTGTTGCTCGCCACGCCCAGCACAGCCAGCGCCATGGCAAAATTTGGATCCAGCTCAACCGCGCGCTTCATATGCGGAATCGCGCCCTCGTCGTTAAACTTCTGGTGTTCGGCTTGCCCCAGGCTGAACTCCTTCAATGCATCCAGTGACGATGTCGTGGCCGCTTCCAGCGGGGTGTCGAACTTCTGCACCGAACCGATGGATTCGCCCAGCTTCCCCCGCAGACTGGAGGCAGCGTGGTCCAGCGACTTCAGCACCTGTTCCTTGCTTTCTGCTTCGACCTGCTCGCGCGCCAGAGAGTCGCCATTCTGGGCGTTCACCGCTTCCAGGGTGACTACGTAATGGGTGCCCAGGCTGGAAATCGATCCCAGCATCATCGCCTTCACACCTTCGCGCTGGCAGATCTCACGCGCCACATCGCGAGTCACGCGTTCGTCGCCGGAGCGGCCCATGAACTTCAACGCCTCGCGAATCCGCGACTCAGGAAGAATGTTGAGATACGGTGACTGCTCCAACTGCACAGCCAGCGCCTGCTTCAGCGTCCCGTCAAAAACCGCATCGCCGGTCGTGTTGATGAAATCGCCGAGCAAGATGCTGTCTTTCTCGGTCAGCTTCGCCCCTTGCCGCGAGCGCAAATACAATCCCCCGGCTATCAGCGCGGCCAGCAGCACCAGCACCGCCGGCACAAGAATCTTCCGGGACTGTTTTCCTGCAGTGACATTCGCTTGTGCCGCACTCACGGCCCCAGAGGACACGGCGAACACCTTTGCCGAGTCCGATGCCGGCCCCTGCGTCCCCACAGCTGAATGCTGACCCGTCTCCTGCGCGGTCGCAACCGGCCCCGAGCTCGCTGCGACCGCGCGCCCACTCTCCGTATCCCGCTTCAACCGCTGTAGGTCGGCGCGCATATCGGCCGCATGCTGGTAACGCAAATTCCGGTCCTTCTCCAGCCCCTTGTTGATGACGTCTTCCAGCTTCGCCGGCAAATCCGGATTCAAACGCACCGGCGAAACCGGCGCGCGATCTAGAATCGATTGAAAAATCAGAGCCGAAGTTTCTCCACGAAACGGCAACGTCCCCGTGGACATTTCATACAGCACCACGCCGAAGGAAAACAGATCCGTCCGCGAATCCAGTTCTTTCCCCTTCGCCTGTTCCGGAGACATATAAGCAACCGTGCCCAGAGTTGACCCTGGACTGGTCAGGTGCTCCTCGACTGCCACATCGGTTGGTGCCGTCACGTCCGGTATTTGCTTCGACGCCGTGGGACCAGCCGTCACCTTCGCCAACCCAAAGTCCAAAATCTTCGCGTGACCGCGCTTGGTCACAAAAATATTCGCAGGCTTGATGTCCCGATGCACGATCCCTTCGGTGTGCGCCGCGTCCAGCGCATCGGCAATCTCAATCCCAAGAGCAAGAATCGTCTCCAACTCCATGGCACGCGCGCCAATCATGTGCTTGAGTGTGGCCCCGTCCAGAAACTCCATGACGAGATACGCGCGCCCGTCTTCCTCACCAATGTCATAAATCGTGCAAATATTCGGATGATTAAGCGCCGATGCCGCCTTCGCTTCGCGCCGGAATCGCTCCAGCGCCTGGCGGTCTTGTTGCAGCTCTTCGGGCAGAAACTTGAGCGCGACAAAGCGCCCGAGGCGAGTGTCCTCGGCCTTGTAAACCACACCCATCCCGCCGCCGCCGAGCTTTTCGATGATCCTGTAATGAGAAATGGTTTGCTCGATCAAGGAGAGACCCCGCCCCTAGGGTGCAGCCATGCTAAGGCCCGCCCTGCCGGAAGTCAAAACTTCCAGCTGGACTCGGCCCTCGATTACCAAAGGGGGGTTACGCCGCCCAGCGCCTCAAGCTATAATGACTTAGTGATGTCGACGGTTAGCGATGCTGCGGAACAAACCCAATTCGCATCTGCCCGAGTGCTGGCTGCACTGCCTCGTGTGCCCGCGGCGCTATCGGGCTGTTCTGCCTTCGCGCCTTCGCCCCAGCCTCTTCGGTAGCGACTAACAAATTCTCCGCCTGATTCGCCTCAGCCTGCATGCGTCTCAACCAGGACGCCCGGTTCGAGGCCGCATTCACTGATCGCTGGCCACTAACCACTGGCCACTGCCTTACGGAGGATTCCCATGACCACCAAGACCATGACAACGGCCGCCGCTGGCCCAAAGATCAACACCGCCCTGCCCGGACCCAACGCCAGGCGCGTGCTCGCGGGCGACCAGCGACTCATTTCGCCGTCCTACACCCGCTCCTATCCGCTCGTGGCCAAGAGCGGCCGCGGCATCGTCGTCACCGACGTCGACGGCAACGAGTTCTACGACTTCTCCGCCGGCATTGCCGTCACCTCGACCGGCCACTGCCATCCCGACGTGGTCGCGGCCATTCAGAAGCAAGCCGGCGAACTGATCCACATGTCGGGAACTGATTTTTACTACGAGAGCATGGTCACGCTCGCCGAGCGCCTCTCGAAGATCGCGCCCATGCCTGGCCCGCACAAAATCTACTACGGCAACTCGGGCGCGGAAGCCATTGAGTGCGCCCTAAAGCTCGCCCGCTATTACACAAAACGGCCGAACGTCATTGCGTTCTTTGGCGCGTTTCACGGACGCACCATGGGCGCGCTGTCTCTCACTGCCTCCAAACCCCAGCAGCGGCGCCGCTTTACGCCGCTCCTGCCGGGCGTGACTCACGTGCCATATCCCGATCTCTATCGCGGACGTAAGGACGCTACGCAGGATCCCGATGCGTTCGCGCTAAGCTGCGCTCGCTTTATCGAAGAGAAACTGTTCAAGACCACGCTGCCTCCCGAAGAAGTGGCCGCGATCTTTGTCGAGCCAGTACAAGGTGAAGGCGGATACGTGGTCGCGCCCACCATCTTCATGCAGGAGCTGCGCCGCATCTGCGATCGTCACGGAATCCTGCTGGTGCTGGACGAAGTGCAGAGCGGCGTCGGCCGCACCGGCAAGTGGTGGGCGGTCGAGCACACCGGCGTGGAACCAGATATGATCTGCATCGCCAAGGGCATCGCGTCGGGCATGCCGCTCGGCATCACGATGACGCGCTCCGAAATCATGGACTGGGTGCCCGGTTCGCACGCCTCAACCTTTGGGGGCAATCCCATCTGCATTGCCGCAGGGCTGGCAACGCTCGACGTGATCGAGAAAGAACATCTGCTGGAACACTCAGCCGAAGTGGGCGCGCACATGCTGAAGCGCATGACGAGCTGGCCCGCGAAGCTGAAGCTGGTAGGCGACGTCCGCGGCCGCGGCCTGATGATCGGCGTCGACATCGTGAAGGACAAGACCACCAGGGAGTACGCCAACGCGGAGCGCGATCTGATTGTCGAGAAGGCCTTCGAACATGGCGTCCTGTTCCTGGGTTGCGGCCCCAGCACGATACGCCTGTGCCCGCCGCTGGTCGTGACCAAAGAAGAAGCCGACGTCGCCCTGGACGTGCTGGAAGAGTGCATCCAGGAAGTGGGCAAGTAGCCCCACACCGCATCCCTTCGCGCCTGTCATCCTGAGGCAGCGGAGTCCTCGCCTCGCCAGGACGGGAAGAACCGTTCTGGTGTAAGGCTGCGCCGGCACTGAAACCGTTCCTTGAGCCCCGACTCTAAATATGCCTTGACACGTATATGCGTCGCAGAGTATACAAAGGAAATGGAATCTGTGTTTGACATCATTGCGGAGCCGAACCGCCGCGCGATATTGGGCTTGCTGGTCTCGTCCGAGCAGTCGGTGGGGGAGATCGAGCGCCGGCTTCGTATGCCGCAGCCGACGGTGTCCAAGCACCTGCGCGTGTTGCGCGAGGCCGGCTTCGTGGAATCCTCGGTGGACGCACAGCGCCGTCTCTACCGGCTGAAACCTGAACCATTTGAGGAACTGGATGCCTGGCTGGCCCGGTTCCGCCGCTTCTGGTCCACTCACCTGGATGCTCTCGAACGCCACCTCGATCGGATGGATCCTCAACAGCATGGATCATCAACACCAACGAAAAGGAAGACAAAGGAGAAGATGGCGCGGTCCAAACCGCAAGCGTGACAAAGGAGAAACGAAATGAAAATCAAACTGAGCAGCGTATACGTGGACGACCAAGCCAAGGCCCTGCGCTTCTATACCGAGGTGCTAGGCTTTGCCAAGAAAGCCGATTTCAGTAACGGCCCATATCGCTGGCTGACCGTGGCCTCGCCGGAGGAGCCGGACGGCACTGAGCTGCAGCTGGCGCTGAACAACAATCCCACAGCCCAGACGTATCAGCAGGCGATTTTTCAACAGAGCCAGCCCGCGGCGAATTTCTTTACCGACGACGTCAAGGGCGACTACGAGCGAATCAAGGCCCGCGGCGCCGAGTTCACCGTGCCGCCCAAAGAGGTGACTGGCGCGACCATTGCGATGCTGAACGACACCTGCGGCAACCTGATTCAGCTCACGCAACTGGCGCGCTGGTAGACAGACGTTCAGCAGGGAGAAGAAGATGAGCAACCTCCAGCAGTACACACCGGGTCCGGCCAATTTAGCGCGGGTACAGAAAGACCGGGGACAAAACGGTGAAGAGAAGTGGACGCTCGTTCTCGTCCGCGAACTGCGCCACTCGCCGGAAAAAGTCTGGCAGGCGCTGACCGACCCGGCACACCTGGGCGAGTGGGCTCCCTTCGACGCCGACGGGAGCCTAGGCACGGCTGGAGCCACGGTGAAGCTCACCACGGTGGGAGCGCCCGTGCCGCGCATTACCGAAACAAAAGTGACGCGAGCCGACGCCCCCAAGGCGCTCGAGTACAACTGGGGTGGCTTCGATATGCGGTGGCAACTCGAAGCCCTTGGGGGCGGCACGCGCCTGACGCTGTGGACCAACATCGGTCAACCCTTCATCGCAATGGGCGCGGCCGGGTGGCACATTTGTTTCGATGTTCTGGATCACCTGCTCAGCGGAACTCCACTCGGCCGCATGGTCGGCCCCGAGGCCATCAAGTTTGGCGGCTGGCAACGGCTGCACGCGGAATATGCCAGGCAGTTCGGTATTGAAACGCTTAACTGGCCGCCTCAGGCGGCCCAGAAGTCGTGAATCGAGGAGGATCGCAAAACCATGCACCAGCCAATTAAGAGGAAACAAAAGGAGCTGTCACCAGAACAACGGAAAGAACTGCTGGGAACATTGAAAGCCCGCTTCGAAAAAAACGTGAACCGCCATAAGGGTCTTGGGTGGGCAGAAGTACAGGCAAAGCTGGAAGCGAATACCGAAAAACTGTGGTCAATCAACGAAATGGAAAGAACGGGTGGCGAACCGGACGTTGTTGGTCATGATAAAAAGACCGGCGAATACATTTTTTATGATTGTTCGGAGGAGAGTCCTAAAGGCCGCAGAAGTCTTTGCTACGACCGTGAAGCATTGGATTCAAGGAAGGAAAATAAACCTAGAGATAACGCCATGGATATGGCAGATGCCATGGGCATTGAGCTTTTAACGGAAGAGCAATATCGAGAGCTGCAGAAACTTGGCGATTTCGATACGAAAACGTCAAGCTGGGCGAAAACACCTTCTGCTATCAGAAAACTCGGCGGCGCGCTCTTTTGCGATCGCCGCTTTGACACTGTGTTCGTGTATCACAACGGCGCGGAATCTTACTATGCCGCCAGGGCGTTCCGTGGCTCGATCAAGGTGTAGCGCGAACAATCTCAACGCCACCCGCCCGCCCCGCCGGGAGTTCCACTGGGCGTAACACGGTGCAGTCATGTGGGAAGACCGTCGGCCGAGAGACATTACCGAAGCAGACCTTCGACAAATAATTGATGCCCAGTTGGAGGTAGCAGCAGAAAGTGAGGAAATTACTCTGCCCGCTGCGCTGAAAACGCGTTAGTCCCCAGGGCATGAGGACAATCTAGTTTTGTTCATCGGATTGAGTCTGTGACATGTGAACGTCCCCACTCTGAATTTCGCAAAGAACGCAAAATTTAGAATGGGCCACCCGTCTCTCATCTGGCGCGGGGCTTGTTTTCCTCCGGCTTCAGCCGCAGCAGGCGCCAGGCTTCCTTGTAGCACTCGTAGTGGTAGGTATTTGCCTTGACGGGTTGCATGGGGAAGAGCATTGGGCTGATTGGCTCACGGCTGGCGTTGAAAAGAACTGGCGCCGGGATGAGGTACCAGGTCTCTTGGGGGACGACGTAGCCGGCGAAGAAGTCAAGGAGCTTGGAGATCGG
>Ga0210400_10002196_pt1 | contig 18423 bp, 17 predicted proteins | sample IncBWH26MmetaG_FD_155456 | JGI IMG/M metagenome (GOLD analysis project Ga0210400, IMG submission 155456) | Forest soil microbial communities from Barre Woods Harvard Forest LTER site, Petersham, Massachusetts, United States - Inc-BW-H-26-M | ecosystem: Environmental > Terrestrial > Soil >...
CGCGCTCCAGCCGTCGTCGATCAGGATCGCAAGCGGCGCGCTGGAGCCGGCAAGCCCGGTTGGCGGATTCCAGACGGGTCCCGCGGCCGCCAGAATAACGAGGGCGGCGGCCAGCAGGCGCAAGGCGGTCAGCCACCACGGCGTCCGCGACGGCGTCTCTTCCTTTGGCGCGATGTCGAACAACAGCCGGGTCGGCGGAAACTCGATACGACGCGGGCGCGGCGGCATCACCCGCAACAACCACCACAGCACCGGCAGGCTGAGGAGACCCAGCAGCAGGAACGGTTCGGCGAAAGAGAGCGGCAACCCGGCGATCATGCGGTTCGCCCCACTTTGACGGTCGTCGCGCGAGTGCTGCCCTTGTTCACCATCATGCCCGCGTGCAGGAACAACAGCAGTTCGGCGGCCGAGCGGCTGGTGGTGTGGGTCGAGAACAGCCAGTCGAGCTTGTTGGTCTCGTTGCGAATTTCATCACGATGCTGCGCCACGCGCGCGACGTAGTCGTCGACCCATCGCTCGGCGCGTCCGGCGGTGATGACGCTGCCGCCTTCCGGTTCGACAAACTCGACACGGCCGGAATAGGGGAAAGTCTCCTCCGCCGGATCGACGACCTGGATCAGCGTGCCATGTGCGCCGGACGACGACAATCCGGTCAGCATGCTTCTGATCTCTGAGATCGGCGACCAGAAATCCGACAACACCACGATTTCGGCCAGCGCCGACGGCACAAACGACGGTGGCAGGCTCGGGCGCGCGGCGTCGTCATGCAGCATTGCCTGCGCCATCTTGTCGATGACGTTGCGGCTTGCGGTCGGGTTGATCAGGCCGGGAATGCCGACGCGCTCGCCGCCCGCGACCAGCAATTCGGCCAGTGCAAACGTCACGATCAGGGTGCGTTCCAGCTTGCTGTCGCGCGCCTGTTTCGATGCAAACGCCATCGAGGGCGAACGGTCCGGCCACAGCCACACCGTGTGCGCGGCCTCCCATTCCTGCTCGCGGACATAGAGATGATCGTCGCGCGCCGAGCGACGCCAGTCGACGCTTTGCGATGGTTCGCCGGAAACAAAGCGGCGGTATTGCCAGAAGCTTTCGCCGGCACCGGCGCGCCGCCGCCCGTGCAGGCCGTGAATCACATTGGCCGCAATGCGGCGAGCTTCAAGCACAAGGCGCGGCAGCGACGCGGCGAGCGTTCGGCTTTCGCCATCGGCACGTCGGATTGCTGTGATCTCCCGGGCTGCGTGCTTGGTCTCTGCGGCCATCAACCAATCCGCGTCTTCAATTGCCGGATGACGTCGGGGATAGTGCGGCCTTCGGCACGGGCGGAGAACGTCAGCGCCATACGGTGCTTGAGAACCGGCTCGGCCAGATCGAGCACGTCGTCGATCGAGGGTGCCAGGCGGCCGTCGAGCAAGGCGCGGGCGCGAACCGCGAGCATCAGCGACTGGCTGGCGCGCGGACCCGGCCCCCAGGCGATCAGCTTGCCGGCCTCGCCGCCTTCCGGCCCGGGACGCGCCGAGCGTACCAGAGACAGGATCGCTTCCACGACGCTGTCGCCGACCGGCAGGCGCCGCACCAGCCGTTGCGCGGTGATCAGGATCTCGGCGTTCATCGCGGCCTTGGCCAGCGTCTCTTCCGCACCCGTGGTTTCGAACAGGATGCGCCGTTCGGCATCGCGATCCGGATAGTCGACGTCGATCTCCATCAGAAAGCGGTCGAGTTGCGCTTCCGGCAGCGGGTAGGTGCCTTCCTGCTCCAGCGGATTTTGCGTCGCCAGCACGTGGAACGGCTTCGGCAAATCGTGGCGGGCGCCGGCCACTGTGATGTGCTGTTCCTGCATGGCCTGCAACAGGGCGGACTGGGTGCGCGGGCTGGCGCGATTGATTTCGTCGGCCATCAAGAGCTGCGCGAACACCGGTCCGGAGATGAATCGGAACGACCGCTTGCCGGTACTGCTTTCATCCAGCACTTCGGCGCCCAGAATGTCCGACGGCATCAGGTCAGGCGTGAACTGGATGCGCTTGGCATCAAGCCCGAGCGTGATGCCCAGCGTTTCAACCAGCTTGGTCTTGGCGAGGCCGGGCACGCCGATCAGAAGCGCATGGCCGCCCGACAGGATCGTGACCAGCGTATTTTCAACCACCCGTTCCTGGCCGAAGATGACGGTGGAGATCGCTTCCTTCGCAGCGCGGATTTGTCCGGCGACCTGTTCGGCCGAGCGGACAATCACGTCCTCAAGCTTTTCGACACTGTTTGCGTTTGCGCCAACCACGTCTGCGCCAGCCATTTCGTTCTCCTTCGTCGCACGCCTGCCGGAAACCTCATGATTACGTCGTCATGCCATGAACCTCATGCTAAACTTATGCGAAGGCCATGTATTCGTTGAATTAAACTATCCCCACATTATCGGTATTTCGGGGTATGAATGCCCATCACGATGTAGCGACTTGATCGGGGATGTGACGCGAGGGTCTCGTCCAGGTCGCACAGCGGAATATTTGCACCAAAAGGGTTGCACCCATCGTGCCAACCGCAGCGTCAGACTCAGGGCAAACAATGGCGAAGCAAGGGCGGATCATCGATCAAGGCCGCGAAGGCAAACAAAACCTTGAAGGAATCGCCGCCGTCGCCAGAGAAGCCGCGAAGGAAGCTGCAAAGGACGCCGCGAGCGCCGGTTCCACCGAAAAAGGGTTGCCGCCGGTTCATTTGTGGAATCCGCCGTTCTGCGGCGATCTCGACATCCGAATCGCCGATGACGGGACGTGGTTCTACATGGGAACGCCGATCGGGCGGCCGGCGCTGGTCCGGCTGTTTTCAACGATCCTCAAACGTGAGGACGGCAAGCACTTTCTCGTGACACCGGTGGAGAAGGTCGGCATCCGCGTCGATGATGCGCCGTTTCTGGCGGTGGAGATGCGGACGGAAGGTGAGAGCCAGGACCGGCTGCTGCGCTTTCGGACCAATGTGGACGATTGGGTCGTGTGCGATCGGGCGCACCGGTTGCGCTTCGAGGCCGCCGCCGATGGCGGCCTCACGCCTTATCTTCATGTCCGCGCCGATCTCTGGGCCAAGGTCACCCGCGCGCTCTATTACGATCTGGTTGACATGGGCGAGGAGCGAGTGGTCGATGGTCGTCCAATGTTCGGGGTTGCGTCGTCAGGCGAGTTCTTCGCGATGGCGGATGCGGAGCAGGTGAGGGGCGCGAATTGAACGAGCCGATGCGGAAGTCGATTCCGGCTGCGATTAGCTCAGCGGAGTTTTTTGATCGGGCCCGCGCGCGGCTGAACTTCGATGTGCCGGCGGGCCTGACCGATGCCAGCGTGGTCCCGTCGAGCGGGGATCAGGGCACCGACCGCATGCTGCAGATCGTCGCGCGTGAACAGCCGATCCGGCCGGCGGCGGTGTTGATCCCGGTGGTCGACCATCCAGAGCCGACCGTGCTGCTGACGCAACGCTCCGCGCATCTCAACGACCACGCCGGCCAGATATCTTTCCCCGGCGGCAAGATCGATCCGACCGATGCCTCACCCCTCGACGCCGCGATCCGCGAAGCCTGTGAAGAGGTCGGCCTTGGCCGCGAATTCATCGATCCGATCGGCTATCTCGATCTGTACGGAACCGCTTTCGGATTTCGCATCCTGCCAACGGTCGCCCGGGTCAGGCCGGGCCTCAAGCTGCGCATCAGCGCGGCCGAAGTGGACGACGCCTTCGAGGTCCCGCTGGCGTTCCTGATGAATCCGGCGAACCACCAGATGCACAGCAAGGAATTCCGCGGCATCGAGCGCTGGTACTATGCCATGCCGTATGAGGAGCGTTATATCTGGGGCGCCACGGCCGGCATTCTGCGCGTGTTGTATGAGCGGATTTATCTGCCATGATCCGTCCGGCTTTCACCGAAGTCGGAATTTTCCTGATCCCGTTCGCGGTGTATGCGCTGTTCCTGCTCGCGACCCGCTCCGGATTGCTGGTGCAGTCGTCATGGCCGGTGAGCGTTATCGCCAGACTCGCGATCGGTTCGCTGCTGTTGGTGGTGGTCAGTTTCGTTTTGCTGGCGCAGTTTTCCGGCGGGGCGCCAAACTCGACCTACATTCCCGCGCATGTCGAGAACGGCAGGCTGGTTCCGGGAGTTGAAAAATGAGCGACGCGCGCGTGCTTGATAACGCGCCCTGGCTCACATCCGGTCCAACAGCCCGCGTGCTTGAACTGCTCAATGGCAATGGCGAGGAAGCACGCGTGGTCGGCGGCGCGGTCCGCAATGCGCTGTTGAGGATTCCGATCGGCGATATCGATATCGCGACCACGGCCCTGCCAACCGAGGTGATCCGCCGCGCCAAGGCGGCCGGCATCAAGAGCGTGCCGACCGGCATCGAGCATGGCACCCTGACGCTTGTCGTCGACGCGCAGCCGTTGGAGGTGACGACGCTGCGCGAGGATACCGAGACGTTCGGCCGCAAGGCGAAGGTCGCGTTCGGCCGCGACTGGGTGGCCGATGCGCAGCGGCGCGATTTCACCATCAACGGCCTGTCGGTGGATGCCGACGGTGTCGTGCACGATCACGTCGGCGGACTCGATGACATCGCGGCAAGGCGCGTGCGCTTCATCGGCGATCCGAACCAGCGCATCGCCGAAGACTACCTGCGTATCCTCAGGTTCTTTCGCTTTCACGCCGCCCATGGCGCCGGTGAACCCGATCGAGCGGGATACCTCGCCTGCATTGGCGGGCGTGCCGGCCTTGCGACGCTCTCGGCCGAACGCATGCGCATGGAAATGCTGAAACTGATGATCGCGGAAGGTGCCATCGGCGCCGTCACGGCAATGGCGGATGGCGGGCTGCTGCTGCCGATTCTCGGCGGCGTCGCCTATACCGGGCCGTTTGCAGCCATGGTCTCGGTGGAACGCCGGCTTGGTTTGCCGCCGAACGCGGTTCGCCGCCTTGGCGCGCTGGCGGTGGCCGTCACCGAGGACGCGAGAAGGCTCGGAACCCGTCTGCGACTGACCAATGCCGAAACCAGGACACTCGATTCCATGGGGCATCGCTGGTGGCGGCTCGCCGGCATGGACGAAGCGACCGCGCGGCGGCGGCTCTACCGGCTCGGCGAGGAGCGCTACCGCGACCGGCTGATGCTGGCCTGGGCCCGCGCCGGTGCGGAGGCCGATACGGCCTTGTGGCGTGAACTCGCCACCTTGCCGAAGCGCTGGCGCGCGCCGAAGTTTCCGTTGAAGGCGGCCGATTTCATCGCCCGCGGAATTGCCGAAGGTCCGGGGCTCGGGCAGGTCCTCGCCTTGGCCGAAGACGCCTGGCTCGCGGCGGATTTCCCGCTCGAGAAAGGGACACTTAAAGCCATTGCGGATCAAACCGTGGCCCGTTTCTCCCGCGACCACAGGCTGTGAACATCATTTCCGGCTTTGCCGAGTTCTCCCACATGGTTGCCCGCGTTGCCTGGAAATCCTGAGTAGCCGTTCCGCAAAAAAAACGATGCCGCCCGAATATTGGAATCGGGCGGCATCGCCAAATGACGTTCTCAGGCAGACTTACTTAGGCAAACTGGCTCAGGCAGCTTTGCGCTTCTTGCGCGAAGCTTTTTCGTCCTCATCGTGATCTTCGTCTTCGTCGTCCTGATCTTCTTCTTCGTCGTCTTCTTCGTCATCCGAATTTTCGATTTCGGCGGGTTCCAGGGCGGTCAGAGGAAGCGTTTCGCGGAACAGATCGCCTTCTCCGCCCATCCACAGGCACGCGACGGCGTCGTCGTGCACTTCCGCCACCGTCATCGGATGACCACCGGACTTTAGAATGACAACATCGCCTGGTTTCAAATCCAAGATCTCTTCCTCGTTTGATCGACGCAACTCGTAGCGTAGCGCGTCGACATGACAGGTCGATCACGGCCGCGCGTCCGCATTGTGTCGCCGACACAAAAGTCCCGTATTTGGAATTCTTGAAAGAGAGCGTTTTCGAGCGAAGTGGATGCCGGTTCGCGTGAAGAAAACGCGTCAAATCAATCAGAACCGATAAGGCAAGGTTCTAGCGCCGGCGGAACAGCGATCTCAGCGCCGGTCTCGTGTTCGCTTCACGGCCACTTCACTTCCGGGGGCATCGACGACAGGATGGAATCCACATTGCCGCCGGTCTTCAGGCCGAACATGGTGCCGCGGTCGTAGAGCAGATTGAATTCGACATAGCGGCCGCGACGGATCAATTGCTCTTCGCGGTCGGCCGCAGTCCACGGCGAGTTGAAATTCCTGCGAACCAGCTCCGGATAGATTCCTGCAAAGGCGCGGCCGACTTCCCGCGTGAAGTCGAAATCGGCATCCCAGTCGCCGGAGTCATGATGGTCGTAGAAAATGCCTCCGATTCCACGGGGTTCCTTGCGGTGCGGCAGATAGAAATATTCGTCGCACCATGTCTTGTATTTGTCGTAGTCGGCGACGCCGTTGTGGCCGGCGCATGCGGCCTTCATCGCCTGATGAAACGCGATGGTGTCGGCGTCTTGCTGAGTGCGTCGACGGTCAAGCACGGGAGTCAGATCCGAGCCGCCGCCGAACCAGGCCCTGGTCGTCACCACAAAGCGCGTGTTCATGTGCACGGCCGGAACATGCGGGTTGCGCACATGGGCAATGATCGAAATGCCGGATGCCCAGAAATGCGGGTCGTCGGCGGCGCCGGCAACCTGGGCCCGGAATTCGGGTGCAAATTCGCCATGCACCGTCGAGCAATGCACGCCGATCTTTTCGAACAACCGACCGCGCATGACACTCATCGCGCCGCCGCCGCCGGGCTGGCCACTATGGTCGGTGCGTTCCCAGGGGGTTCGCACGAAACGCCCGGCATCGCCGGGATAGAGCGAAGCCGGCGCTTCGTCTTCCAGCCGTTCGAACGCCAGGCAAAGCTCGTCGCGAAGGGCTTCGAACCAGGCCCGGGCGCGCGCCTTGCGATCGTCGATCACGGACCTGTCCATCTATCAATTCCTGCCGTCAGCGGGTGAATGAGGTCGGAGCATCATTGTCCGTCATTGCAAGTGAAACAATCAGGAAGAGCGATGGGCTCGTTGCGGCAGGCGATACGAATTTATTCCTGTGGGCCGTAATAGGTACAGCTTTCGTTGCAACTGTCACGGTGCACGCTGACCCGCGTGATCCGGCCGGCGTGCTGGAGACGCTCCCAGATGAAGCGTGACAGGTTCTCCAGCGTCGGCGGCCCAAGCGCCTCGACCTTGTTTAGCATCTTGTGATCGAGCATTTTCTGCACGTCGGCCATGCGCTGCTCGAGCAGGCCGAGATCGAGCACCATCCCGGTCGCGGGATCCGGGGTGCCGCGGATCGTCACCTCGGTCCGGAACGAGTGGCCGTGAATCTCCTCGCTGGCTCCGCCAAGTGTCGTTCCCGGCAGCGCATGTGCGGCCTCGAACCGGAACGATTTCGTCAATTCCCACATCCCTTGAATCCAAACCTATCTGATACCGAGTGTTTTATGCGTCTGCAGGCTGAGCCGCCATCGCGGATGATGCAGGCAGTAGTCGATCGCGCGCGCGGTGTTTTCGACTACCTCCGGTCCGTCCATCGGCTGTAGCGAGAAACGCTCGAAAGCCAGATCGACAAAGGCTTCCGGCGCCGCGTCCGCCTGCGGATAAACCAGCTTGAGCTCATGGCCGCGCCGGACCACGAGGTCTGCGCCGGCTTTTGGGCTGACGCAAATCCAGTCCACGCCGTCGGGTGGGGCGATGGTGCCGTTGGTTTCGATGCCGATGCTAAAGCCGCGCGCATGCAGCGCCGCGATCAGCGCCGTATCGACCTGCAGCAGCGGTTCGCCGCCGGTCAGGACGGTGTAGCGTTCCGCGTCGGCCCCGGCCCATTGCGCGGCGATCGTATCGGCGAGGTCGCCGGCCGAGGCATAGCGTCCGCCCAGCGTTCCGTCGGTGCCGACAAAATCGGTGTCGCAAAATTGGCAAGTCGCGCTGGCACGGTCCTGCTCGCGGCCGCTCCAGAGATTGCAGCCCGAGAACCGGCAGAAGACCGCTGCCCGGCCGGCATGCGCGCCCTCGCCCTGTAACGTGAGAAAGATTTCCTTGATCGCGTAACTCAACGCACCGTCTCCTGAATCCCGGAACTGGTCTGTCGCAACGCCTCGCCGAGCGCCATGGCGGCGGCCATCGCGACGTTGAGCGAACGCAGGCTGGGCTTGATCGGGATCACCAGCCGTGCATCGGCGGCGGCGGCAACTTCGTCAGGAACTCCGGCGGATTCGCGTCCGAGCAACAGAATGTCAGCGGCACCATAACGGTAATCGAGATAGGAGCTGGCCCCCTTGGTGGTCAACAGGATCAGCCGGTAGCGCCCGTCGTTACGCCATTGCTCGAATTTCGACCATGAGTCGTGGCGCATCAAGGTCACCTGGTCGAGATAATCCATGCCGGCCCGGCGAAAGTGGCGGTCGGATACCGGGAAGCCTGCGGGTTCAATGATGTGGGCGGCCACATCCAGGCAGGCGCAGAGACGGAGAATCGTCCCGGTGTTCTGGGGAATGTCGGGCTGGAAAAGCGCAAGCTGCATTCTGTGACGGCCGTTTGGGTGTTGCATGAAATGTCTGAATAAATCGTCGCTCTGCGCGGAATTAGTGCATTGCACGCTAGCCAGCCGATAGCGGGCTTGCGCTCGTCCGGCAAGGGTGCCAATAGAACGATTCTGGACTGCTTGTTCCGCGCGAATAGCCGGGCGAAGTGGTCTTTCTGCCGCCGCGGGGGTCGCGGGCGCCGGCAGCCTCCCTTGCTTCGTTCATGCGTTGCCTGGGGCGGTTCCACCGGCTGCAGCCGAGAAAGGGTTTGGGATCGTGACGACAGCGTCTTCGGCGGATACGACACGCCGTGATTTCCTCTTTGTTGCAACGGGAGCTGCCGCCGCCGTCGGCGGAGCGGTCACGCTCTGGCCGTTCATTTCCCAGATGAACCCGGACGCCTCGACCATCGCGGCCGGCGCGCCGATCGAGGTCGATCTGACGCCGATTGCCTCGGGGCAGGACATCAAGGTGTTCTGGCGAGGCAAGCCGATCTACATCATGAACCGCACCAAGAAGCAGGTCGACGAGGCCCGCGCGGTGCCGGTCTCGAGCCTGCCTGATCCGGCGACCGATCAGTCCCGGGTCAAGGAAGGCCACGACCAGTGGCTGGTCGTGATCGGCATCTGCACCCACCTTGGCTGCATCCCGATCGCCCATGAGGGCAATTACGACGGCTTCTTCTGCCCGTGCCATGGTTCGCAATACGACTCCTCCGGCCGTATTCGCCAGGGGCCCGCGCCGGCCAATCTGGCGGTGCCGCCCTATCAATTCGTTTCCGATAGCAAAATCCAGATTGGCTGAGCCTCGGATCCGGTATCCGAGACTATAAGCCCGTCGCGTCGTTTTATTTCCCTAGGGATCGCATCATGAGCGGACCATCCGACTACCAGCCAACCAATCCCGCCCTGAAGTGGATTGAACGGCGTCTCCCGATTATGGGTCTCGTCCATTCCTCCTTCGTGGCCTATCCGACTCCGCGCAACCTGAACTACTGGTGGACCTTCGGCGCCATCCTTTCGATGATGCTCGGGCTGCAGATCCTCACCGGCGTGATCCTGGCGATGCACTACACGCCGAATGCCGATCTGGCCTTCCGGTCGGTCGAAAGCATCGTACGCGACGTGAATTACGGCTGGCTGCTGCGAAACATGCACGCCAGCGGGGCGTCGATGTTCTTCCTCGCCGTTTATATCCATATGTTCCGCGGCCTGTATTACGGGTCATACAAGGAGCCGCGCGAAATCCTGTGGATTCTCGGCGTCATCATCTACCTCTTGATGATGGCGACGGGCTTCATGGGCTACGTGCTGCCGTGGGGCCAAATGAGCTTCTGGGGCGCCACCGTCATCACCAATCTGTTCTCGGCCATTCCCTATGTCGGCGACAGCATCGTGACCCTGCTGTGGGGCGGTTATTCGGTCGGCAATCCGACGCTGAACCGTTTCTTCTCGCTGCATTATCTGCTGCCGTTCGTCATCGCCGGCGTGGTGGTGCTGCACGTCTGGGCGCTGCATGTCGCGGGCCAGAACAATCCCGCCGGTGTCGAGCCCAAGTCCGAAAAGGACACCGTGCCGTTCACGCCCTATGCGACCATCAAGGATCTGTTCGGCACGAGCTGCTTCCTGATCTTCTTCGCCTGGTTCATCTTCTACATGCCGAACTATCTCGGCGATGCAGACAACTACATTCCCGCCAATCCCGGCGTGACCCCGCAGCATATCGTGCCTGAATGGTATTATCTGCCGTTCTACGCGATCCTGCGCTCGATCCCGAACAAGCTCGCCGGGGTGATCGCGATGTTCTCGGCGATCGTTGTGCTGGCGTTCCTGCCCTGGCTCGATACCGCCCGGACCCGCTCGTCCAAATATCGTCCGCTGGCGAAGCAGTTCTTCTGGGTTTTCGTCATCGTGTGCGTGCTGCTGGGTTATCTCGGCGCGCAACCGCCCGAGGGCATTTACGTGATCGCCGGGCGCATCCTGACGGTCTGCTACTTCGCCTATTTCCTGGTCCTGCTGCCGCTCCTGAGCCGGATCGAAACGCCGAGGTCGCTGCCCAATTCGATCGCCGATGACGTGCTGGCAAAGTCCGGCGCCAAGGCGACGCCGATGGTGTCCACGGTGATCGCGCTGATGGTGGCGGGCGCGCTGTTCGCCGGTAGCGCGCAGACCGCCCGGGCCGATGAGCAGGATGTGCCGCCATCGCAGACCTGGTCGTTTTCCGGGTTTCTTGGCAAGTACGACCGCGGTTCGCTGCAGCGTGGCCTGAAGGTCTACAAGGAAGTCTGTTCGGCCTGCCACGCGCTGTCATATATCGCGTTCCGCAATCTCGCCGATCCCGGCGGTCCGGGCTATTCGACCGCGCAAGTGGCCGCGCTGGCGGCCGAATACAAGATCAAGGACGGCCCGAACGATCAGGGCGAGATGTTCGAGCGGCCCGGCCGGCCGGCCGATTACTTCCCCTCGCCATTCCCCAACGAGCAGGCCGCGCGCGCCGCCAACGGCGGTGCCGCGCCGCCCGATCTGTCGCTGATCACCAAGGCACGCTCCTACGAGCGCGGCTTCCCGCAATTCGTGTACGACTTCTTCACCCAATTCCAGGAGCAGGGCCCGAACTATGTCAGCGCGATATTGCAGGGCTTCGAAGACAAGGCACCCGCGGGCGTCGCCATTCCCGAAGGTTCCTACTACAACAAATATTTCCCCGGCCATGCCATCAAGATGCCGAAGCCGCTGAACGACGGCCAGGTCACGTTCGACGATGGGGCGCCGGCGACGGTGCCGCAATATGCCCACGACGTCACCACGTTCCTGATGTGGGCCGCGGAGCCGCACATGGAGGCTCGCAAGCGGCTGGGGTTGCAGGTCTTCGTGTTCCTGATCCTCTTCTCGCTGCTGATGTATTTCACCAAGAAGAAGGTCTGGGCCGACGCGCACTGATCTGCCTTCGACGCGGTGAATTGAAAAAGCCCCTGCGGGGGCTTTTTTGTTGGGTTGAGGCGGAACCGGTCTGTGGCGGATGCGACGATTGCTTCCTCATCGTTCTGAGGACTAAATAGCCGCCAAACGGCCGCGTTCAGAAAATCCAATCAACGGAGGAACTCATGGGCACCAGCATCTCGTTCAAGCGTCCGGACGGCAAGGACGCTCACGGCTATCTCGCCAATGCCTCCAGCGGCAACGCGCCGGGCGTGGTCGTGATCCAGGAATGGTGGGGGCTCTCCGACCAGATCAAGGGGTTGTGCGACCGCTTCGCGCTGGCCGGCTTCGATGCATTGGCACCCGATCTCTATGCCGGCAAGGTGGTGCCGTATCACGACATGGATGCGGCCGGCCGGGAAATGAATTCGCTCGATTTCATGGACGCCACCACCCAGACCGTGCGCGGCGCGGCGCAATATCTCGCCAAGACTGGCGCCAAGGTGGGATTGACCGGCTTCTGTCTTGGCGGCGCGGTCACCATCATCGGCGCAGCCAGGGTTCCCGAACTGACCGCGGGTGTGGTGTTCTACGGCATTCCGCCGGAGGCGGCGGCGAAGCCGGCGGACATCAAAATTCCGCTGCAGGCCCATTTCGCCAACAAGGATGATTGGTGCACGCCGCAACTGGTCGATGCCTTCGAGCAGGGCATGAAGTCAGCCGGCAAGTCGCTCGAACTGTTTCGCTATGATGCCGAGCACGCCTTCGTCAACGAGCAGCGGCAGTCCGTGCACGATCGCGAGGCGGCCGAACTGGCCTGGGGCCGCGCCATCGCGTTCTTCAAAAAGCATTTGGGGTGAGCAGCCTGTAGTAGACGCGCCCGAATGTGGGAGAAGGATGTTCCCCGGGCATCAATCACACAGGGTCCGACAATAGTCGCCTGAGGGGTTGGAATGAAGGTCTTCTGCACAGGCACCTCCGGCTATATCGGCGGATCGGTTGCAGCTCATCTCGTTGCCGCCGGACATCAAGTAACTGGACTGGTTCGTACCCGGGAAAAGGCCGATGCGGTTCGTGCCCTAGGCATCCAGCCATTGTTGGGAACGCTGGATGATGGGGGATGTCTGGCGCAAGCGGCACAAGCCGCCGACATCGTCGTCAATGCCGCGAGCGCCGATCACCATGGTGCGGTCGCTGCCCTGCTTGGCGCTCTGGCCGGAAGCGGCAAGCTGTTCATCCACACTTCAGGATCAAGTATCGTCGGCACGCGCGCCCAGGGGCACCGATCCGACGCGATCTTTGACGAAAGTTCGCCCATCACCCCTTCGCCTGCGCGCGCAGCCCGGGTTGCATTGAACAATTTCATTCTCTCATACCGCGACAAGGGGTGCCGTCCGGTCATCATCTGCCCGAGCCTGATCTACGGCCTCGGCCATGGCGCTGCGCCGCACAGCATGCAGGTGCCCCTGCTCATCGGCCTTGCCAGAAAACGAGGTTGCGCGGCCCATGCCGGACCCGGCGAGAATGTCTGGTCGAACGTGCATATCGACGATCTGGTGACGCTCTATGCCCTCGCCATCGAGAAAGCGCCTGCTGGAGCGTTCTTTTTCGCGGAGCACGGCGAAAATTCGATGCGCGAGATTTGTGAGGCCATCAACCGCATGCTCGGTCAGGAGGCGGCTCCATCCGCGATGTCCATGGAAGAGGCGACCTCCGAATGGGGGGAGGGCGTCACCGAGGATACGATGGCTTCGAACAGCAGGGTGCGTGCGGCCCTGGCGCGGCAGCTAGGCTGGAAGCCGCAGGCGCGCAGCTTGATCGAAGAGATAGAACAGGGGTGTTATCGGTAGCCGACCCGCGGCCTCGGAATCGCACAGCGGATTCTCAAGACGTTCCCTTGCCTGGACCTGGCGTGATGGGCGCTGGCAGCAACCCGCACGCTCTGATTGAATCGGCGTGACGACGCTTCCGTGGTCTGCTAATCCGGATCGCGCGGTTCGATCATGTTGATCGATGGGTACTTGTCGGCTGAAACCTCGCCAAGAAGGAACCACGATGTCATCCTGGTCCCGTGTCCGGAGTGCGGTCTTTTCGTCCCTGTCGTTTTCGATCGGACTCATTGTCGCCACCGCTGCCACGCCAACCCATGCCGAGGAGACGGCTACGTCGTTGGGCGAAGCGCTCTATCGGGAGCGTTGCGCCACATGCCATGAAGGCGGGGTGGCGCGCGCACCGGACAGGAATGCTCTGCGTCAGCTCTCGCCGGAGCGGATCGGCTTCGCTCTGGCCTATGGGATGATGAGTCAGCAGGGTCGGGATTTAAGTCGAGGCCAGATCGGCGACATCGTGCGGTTCCTGGCAGGAGGTCCAGCAGCGCCGCCTCCGGTGCTGGCGGATTCGAGCTGCCGCGAGCCGGCTTCTGTGCTGAGCGAAACGTCTCTGCCGCGCTGGAACGGTTGGGGTGTCGACATCCGCCAGCATCGTTCCCAGCCGGCAGACCAGGCCCAACTTGCGCCAGCCGATGTTCCGCGCCTGAAGTTGAAATGGTCGTTCGGATTCCCGAGCGACGTCAGGGCCTACGCGCAGCCGACCGTTTTTGGCGGCTGGGTGTTCGTCGGCAGTGCCGGCGGCAAGGTCTATGCGCTTGACGCAAAAACCGGCTGCCAACGCTGGATGTTCGACGCAGGATTCGGCGTGCGCACGGCGATTACCATCGGCGAGGACGCACGTGGCGCAACGGCCTATTTCGGTGATCAGCGTGGCGATGCCTATGCGCTCGACGCCGACACCGGCAAACTCTTGTGGAAGCGGCGCGTCGAGGAGCATCAGGCGGCCATTATCACGGGCGCACCGGCATTGGCCGATGGCGTTCTTTACGTGCCGGTCTCCTCCCTGGAGGAAGCACTGGCAGCCGATCCGCGCTACTCCTGCTGCACCTTCCGCGGCCTCATCGCCGCACTCGATGCGGGCACAGGCGAGGTCAAGTGGCGCGCTTACGTCTCACCGCCCGCGCAAGCGCAGGGCACCAGTTCCATTGGCGTCCAGCTGTTCGGACCCTCGGGCGGCGCGATCTGGTCGGCGCCGACGGTCGATCTCAAGGCGAACACGATCTACGCGACTACGGGCGACAGCTATTCGAATCCGGCCCAGGACACTTCCGACGCCTTCATCGCGTTCGACACGACGAGCGGAAAGCTCAAATGGTCGCGACAGATGACCGAGCGTGATGCCTACAATGTCGCGTGCACCACGCAGTATCGCAGCAACTGTCCGGATGCCAAAGGTCCCGATTTCGACTTCGGCTCGTCCGCGATCCTCGTCGATCTACCCGAGGGCAAGCGCGCGCTGATCGCGGGGCAGAAATCCGGCATGGTGCACGCGCTCGATCCTGATCATGACGGCGCCGTGCTGTGGCAACGGCGCGTCGGCCAGGGCAGCACGCTTGGCGGCGTGCAATGGGGCATGGCCACCGACGACGAGAACATCTATGTCGCCGTCTCGGATATCGGTTTGCAAAGAGTGGCGGCGGGAACACCCGGCGGTCAGAAATCGATCTTTGGGCCAGGCGAGTTGAAGATGGACCCGCGCGCCGGTGGTGGGGTTTTTGCCTTGAAGCTCGCCACCGGCGAGATCGTGTGGCACACGCCGCATCCCGGTTGCAACGATCGGCCGGGCTGTAGCCCGGCGCAGTCGGCGGCGGTCACGGCGATCCCGGGCGTCGTGTTTTCCGGCGGCCTCGACGGCCATCTGCGCGCTTACGCTGCGAAGACCGGCGAGGTCATCTGGGACGTCGACACGATGCGGGACTATCAGACCGTCAACGGCGCGCCAGCGCATGGCGGCTCGCTTGACGGCCCTGGAGCCGTCGTTGCCGGTGGCATGCTCTACGTCAATTCCGGCTACACCAACTTCGGCACGTTGCCGGGCAATGTGCTGTTAGCGTTTTCGGTGGATGGGAAGTAGGACCGCAGCAACCTCTGCACCTACCCCTTCACCCCGTCCCACCACGCGCAGGTGCCCGACATCACTCTGAAATTGCCCTCCATGACCTGAACCGGCGCGCGCAGGCCGGCCGCTGCGGCGCGCATCCGCATCTGGCGCGCCACCGCGCGGTCTTCAGGCGGCAACCAGAGGCGTTCATGGCCCCACAGGCTTGGACCGTCCTGCAATTCGAATGGCCGCCAGGTCGAGGGCTCGATCTCGCGGCCGCCCCAGCCGCACTCCACCATGAATGACGACGGCGTCTTGGCGTAAAACGACGTCATGAGGTCATTGGTGTGACGGCCGAGCGTGACGCCGATACGATCTGTTTGGTTCAAGGCGACGTCATAGGACTGGCCGACATCGTCGAGCGAAAACAGTTCGACCATCAGGTGATGCATGCCGTTGCGGCCGGTCTCGATCAAGGCGAGGCTGTGATGCCGCGCGTTGATGTGGAAGAAATAGGCGCGAAACGGCTTTTGCATATAATCGCTGAGGCCAAAGCCGAGCAGATCGACGTAGAACGGCATCACGGCGTCGATGTTCTCGACCGTCAGCACGGCATGGCCAAGTCCGAGCGGGCCGGTGCGAAAACCGGAAATCGAACGGCCTGGAGTGAACGGCGTAGCGTCGATCTCGGCGCCGTAGAATGCCTCCAGCCGATTGCCCGCGGGGTCGCGAAGCGAAATCAGACCGCGAACGCGCCTGGTATCGGCGAACGCTTGCGGCTCGGCGATGACATTCACCTCGGCCTGTTCCAGCCGCGCTGCGAGCATGTCCAGCGCCGTCGCGTCGGCGACCTCCCAGCCGAAGAAACGTGTCCCTTCCGGCATGGAGCGGTCGATCACGATGCGCTGCTTGCGGTCGTCCATCCGGAACGCCAGCAAGGAGGAACTGCGTTCTACCGCCTGCAGGCCGACCAGCCCGGTGCCGAACTGCCGCCAGTCGTCGAGCGCGGCCGAGCCGAACCCGGCATATCCCAGAGCCTGCAATGGCATCGCGCGCCTCCCGCCTTCCGCTTTTTGTAATCTTTAAGCCGAATCCTACGCAATTTTCTGCGGTTCAACACCCAAAGATGCGCCCTTAAATCGATCATTTGCCGAAAGCGTTATTGGCATACCGTCCTTGACGAACCCGGCCAGCCATGGTGTTTACTGCGGTCATGAACACCGTCGTCCGCCCAGCCCGTCTCTGGTGGCCCACCTTCTGAAGGTGGCCGGTGCGATTTCATTTTCTCCAATCGTCCAAGGCCGTCATCGCAGCGCGACGGCCTCTTCGTTTGTCCTGTGTGGCGTTCCCTCGGCAAGTTTCGTAAGAGGATCACATGAACAGGACAGTCTTCTCCCTGCCGGCCCGCAGCCACTATCGCACCCATGCCGGCCTCGAAGTGACGCGGTCGGTGGAGCAGTTCTCCGGCGGCGCCAACCGGCTCGATGACCTGATCGACCTGCTCGATACCCGCCGCGGCGTGGTGCTGTCATCGGGCACCACGGTGCCGGGCCGCTACGAAAGTTTCGACCTCGGCTTTTCCGATCCGCCGTTGCGGCTGGAAACCACCGGATCCGAATTTTTGCTCGATGCGCTGAACGCGCGCGGCGAAGCGCTGATCGCCTTCCTCGGCGATGTGCTGCGCGAGCCCTGTGTCGTCGTCACCGGGAAAAGCGCCAACCGTCTCGCCGGCCATATTGTGCGTGGCGCGGCGCCGGTCGATGAAGACCAGCGCACCCGCCGTGCCAGTGCGATGTCGCTGGTGCGCGCGCTGGTGGCCGCACTCGGCGCCAATGACGATCCCCTGCTCGGCCTGTTCGGCGCGTTCGCCTACGACCTCGTGTTCCAGATCGAAGATTTGGTGCAGAAGCGCCCGCGCGAGAAGGACCAGCGCGACATCGTGCTTTATCTGCCGGATCGCCTGCTGGCCTATGACCGCGCCACCGGGCGCGGCGTGGTCCTGAGCTACGATTTCGCCTGGAAGGGCAAATCCTCGGAAGGCCTGCCGCGCGACACCCCCGAAAGCATCTACGCCAGGACGCCGCGACAGGGATATTCCGATCACGCGCCCGGCGAATATCAGGCCACGGTTGAAACCGCGCGCGCCGCCTTCGCGCGCGGCGATCTGTTTGAGGCGGTGCCGGGCCAGTTGTTCGCCGAGCCTTGCGAGCGCTCGCCCGCGGAAGTGTTCCAGCGGCTGTGCCGGATCAACCCGTCGCCCTATGGCGCGCTGATGAACCTCGGTGACGGCGAGTTTCTGGTGGCGGCCTCGCCGGAAATGTTCGTGCGTTCCGATGGCCGGCGGATCGAGACCTGTCCGATTTCCGGCACCATCGCGCGCGGTATCGATGCGATCGGCGACGCCGAGCAGATCCGGCAATTGCTCAATTCGCAGAAAGACGAATTCGAACTCAATATGTGCACCGACGTCGACCGCAACGACAAGGCGCGGGTCTGCGTGCCCGGCACGATCAAGGTTCTGGCGCGGCGGCAGATCGAGACCTACTCGAAACTGTTCCATACCGTCGATCACGTCGAAGGCATCCTGCGGCCGGGCTTCGATGCGCTCGATGCATTCCTCACCCACGCCTGGGCGGTGACCGTGACCGGTGCACCGAAATTGTGGGCGATGCAGTTCGTCGAGGACCATGAGCGCTCGCCGCGGCGCTGGTACGCCGGCGCGATCGGCGCGGTGAATTTCGACGGCAGCATCAATACCGGACTGACCATCCGCACCATCCGGATGAAGGACGGGCTGGCCGAAGTGCGGGTCGGCGCCACCTGCCTGTTCGATTCGGACCCCGCCGCCGAGGACCGCGAATGCCAGGTCAAGGCGGCGGCGCTGTTTCAGGCGTTGCGCGGCGATCCGCCAAAGCCGCTGTCGGCGTTCGCGCCGGATGCCACCGGCTCGGGCAAGCGGGTGCTCTTGATCGACCATGACGACAGCTTCGTGCATATGCTGGCGGATTATTTTCGCCAGGTCGGCGCCAC
>Ga0210400_10002197_pt1 | contig 18419 bp, 17 predicted proteins | sample IncBWH26MmetaG_FD_155456 | JGI IMG/M metagenome (GOLD analysis project Ga0210400, IMG submission 155456) | Forest soil microbial communities from Barre Woods Harvard Forest LTER site, Petersham, Massachusetts, United States - Inc-BW-H-26-M | ecosystem: Environmental > Terrestrial > Soil >...
CGAATTCCGACAGCTGCATCGGCTTGCCGATCAGTGTTCGTGGCTGCGCAGAATGCGGGCGGCACGATCCAGCACGGCATTCACGAACTTGTGGCCGTCGGTAGCGCCGAAACGGCGGGTCAGATTCACCGCCTCGTTCAACACCACCCGGAACGGCACGTCCGGTCGTGAGGTCAGTTCAAACACCGACACCAGCAGTACGGCGTGTTCCACCGGATCCAGCTGCACCGCGGGACGATCCGTCCACTGCGCAATATCGATGTCCAGCTGCGGCCGCGTGCCGCACACCCCTTCGATCAGTTCGCGGAAATACTCGCGATCGGCCTTCGGCATGTCCTCGGCATCGGCGAATTCCAGCAACAGGTCCTGCCAGGGACCCTCATTGAGCTGCCAGCGATAGATCGCCTGCACCGCCAGGCGCCGCGCCACCGAGCGGGCATTGGTGGCCCGTCGATTTGTCTGGATATCCACGCTGTTCAAGCCCGCTGTTCGAGGCGCTGGAACAGGCCGATCATCTCCAGCGCCGTTTCCAGCGCCTCACCGCCCTTGTTCATGCCGTTGATCGCGGCGCGTTCCAGGGCCTGCTCGGTGGTGTTGACGGTGAGCACGCCGAACACCACCGGCACGCCGGTTTCCAGAGCCGCCAGCGTCAGGCCTCGGGCGCACTCGCCCGCCACGAAATCAAAATGGGGCGTGTCGCCGCGAATGACGCAGCCCAGCGCCACGACGGCCTCGAAGCGGCCGCTGATGGCGAGCTTGCGCACCGCCACCGGCAGCTCAAAGGCCCCCGGCACTCGCGCGACCAGCAGGTCATCGGCGCCGCCGCCATGCGAACGCCAGGCGCCCAGCGCGCCTTCGAGCAGGCTGGACACCACGAAGTCGTTGAAGCGCGCGGCGGCGATCGCCACCCGCCGGCCACGCGCGGTGATCTCCCCTTCCACGCTCAGCATCGGCACCACTTAGGAATCCGCGCCGACATAGGATTCCACCGTCAGGCCAAAGGCCGATAGACCGTGCATCTGCTTGGGCTGCGACATCACCCGCATGCGACACACGCCCAGGTCCTTGAGGATCTGCGCGCCCACACCGAAGGTGCGCAGCACCATGGCCTGCGCGTTCAAGGCCGGCTGCTGCCCCGACTCTCCCGCAGTCGCGCCCGCAGCGGCACGGCTCGTGGCACCCGCCGGCCGCTGCAGCGCCTGCAGCGCCGCCGCCAGGTCGTAGGCGGCATCGGCCCCCCGCAGGATCACCACCACGCCGTTGGGCGCCGCCGCGACGCGCTCGAGCGCCCGGCGCAAGGTCCAGCTGCGGCCGTCCCCGGACAGGCCCAAGGCGTCGCGCAAGGTGTCGGCCACATGCACGCGCACCAACGGCGCATCCGGACCGTCCAGCCGACCGCGGACCAGTGCGAGGTGCACGGCGTGACTGCCCCGATCCTCGTAGGCACACAGGCGGAACTCGCCGAATTCGGTCTGCACCGCCTGGTCGGCGATCCGGTCCACCGAGCGTTCATTGCGCAGCCGATAGCGGATCAGGTCCGCAATCGTGCCGATCGCCAGATTGTTCTGGCGTGCGAAACCCTCGCACTGCGCGCGCCGCGCCATGGAACCATCATCGTTCATCAGTTCACACAGCACGCCCGCGGGCTTCAGTCCCGCCAGCACGCACAGATCCACGGCCGCTTCCGTGTGGCCGGCGCGCACCAGGACGCCGCCGCGGCGCGGGCGCAGCGGAAAGATATGGCCGGGCCGGGCGAAGTCGGCGGCGCTGGTCTGGGGATTCGCGAGCGCCGTGATGGTCGCGGCACGATCGGCGGCCGACACGCCGGTGCTGGTCCCATGCCGATAGTCGACCGAGACCGTGAAGGCGGTGCGATAGCTGTCGTTATTGGTGCCCACCATCTGCGGCAGTTCCAGTCGCAGCAGCCGCTCCTCCTCCATGGGCACGCAGATGATGCCGCTGGAGTGGCGGATCATGAAGGCCATCGACTCCGCCGTCGCATGCTCGGCCGCCATGATCAGGTCGCCTTCGTTCTCCCGATCCTCATCGTCCAGGATCAGCACCATGCGCCCGGCCCGCAGCTCCGCCAGGATGGTGGGAATGCTGCTGAATTCAGTATGGGCGGCGGCAGCCTCGGGGGGCTCCCCGCCGGAACGCGGCGGCAAGGTCAGGATATTGCTCATAGCCGGGTATCCTACGCGGGTGCGAGCAGCCGCTCCACGTAGCGCGCCACCTGGTCGATTTCCAGGTTCACGGCGGCCCCGGGAACCAGGTTTCCCAAGGTGGTCACGTCCCTTGTATGCGGAATAAGGTTCACGCCAAAACGCGTCCCGTCCACCTCATTGACCGTCAGGCTCACGCCATCCACCGCCACAGAACCCTTGCGGGCGATGAAGCGCGCCAGCTCCCCCGGCACCTCGATCACCAGGCGCGTGGAGCGTGCATCGGTGGTCGCGGAGACCACGGTGGCGACCCCATCCACATGTCCGGAGACCAGGTGCCCGCCCAGGGCATCCCCGGCGCGCAGGGCCGGCTCCAAATTGACCGGCGCGCCGACCGCCAGCTTCCCCAGGGTGGTCAGACCCAGCGTCTCCCGGGACAGGTCGGCTTCAAACAAATCCCCCATCACCGTGACCGCGGTGACACAGCAGCCCTGCACGCAGATGCTGTCGCCAATGATCGTCCTTGCCAGCTCGAAGCGGCCTACGCGGACCGCGAGCCGCACGTCCCCGCCGCGCGCCGCCAGGGCCGCGACTGTGCCGATGTCCTGGATTATCCCGGTGAACATGCTGTTTGCCCCACGCGCATCCGGATCCTCTGATCCGTACCCACCGCCACGGATTCAAAAACTTCAAATCGCCGCGCCTGCTCAAGCGTCGCCGGCTCCGGCAGCCGCAGCAGCCCGCGGGCGCGATCTCCCAATACCACCGGCGCCATGTACAGCAGCAGCTCATCAACGCATTGCTGCTCGATCAGGGCGCCGGCCAGCGTGGCGCCGGCTTCCACCAGCACCTCATTGATACCGGACCTGCCCAGCATCGTCAGCACCTGTGCCAGGTCCACTTGGCTGCCGCTTGCGGCCTGTTCCACCCGCGCACCGCGCGCGCTCAGCGCCGTGAGGCGCTGCGGATCGGTGCACGCCGTGAATATCCACACGCCCTGTGGATCGATGCCCTCGAACACGCGGGCCTGCGGCGGCGTCTTGAGTCCGCTGTCGAGAATGACGCGCAACGGCTGACGCACGGCCGCGCCCGCCGGCCGCACCGAAAGCCTGGGATCATCGGCCAGCACGGTGCCGATACCCGTGAGTATCGCCGCACTGCGCGCGCGCCAGTGCTGCACATCCAGGCGCGCAGCCTCGCCCGTGATCCACTGGCTGCGCCCATCGCTCAACGCCGTGCGGCCATCCAGGCTCATCGCCAGTTTCAGCCGGACCAGCGGCACCCCGGTGCGCATGCGCTTGATGAACCCGGCATTCAATTCGGTCGCCTCGGCGGCCAGCAGTCCCGATTGCACCTGTACGCCGGCCTCGCGCAGCCGCTGTGCCCCGCCGCCTTTGACCAGCGGGTTCGGGTCCCCGATCGCATACACCACCCGCGCCACCCCGGCCTTGATCAGGGCCTCGCTGCAGGGCGGGGTGCGGCCATGATGATTGCAGGGCTCCAGCGTCACATAGGCCGTGGCACCGGCTGCGCTGCCCAGGAGATTGGCGAGCGCGGCCGCTTCCGCATGCGGGCCGCCGGCGCGCTCATGCCAGCCCTCGGCCAGCACCTGGCCGGATCGCACCAGCACACACCCCACGCGCGGATTCGGGTGCGCGGTGGCCAGGCCCTGCGCGGCGAGGGCCAGCGCCCGTCCCATGAAGGCGTGGTCGAGCGCATCAAAATCGCTCACTTGCGCGCCTTGGGCGGGGTTTCGGTGGTCAGCAGCGGCAACTGGTCAATCGCCGCGACATCCCGCACGGCATCCCGGCGGCCGCGGCGGTGGCGCAGGCGGTCGATCTCATCGCGGAAGGCATCCAGGTCCTGGAAGCTGCGGTACACGGAGGCAAAGCGCACGTAGGCCACTTCATCCAGATGGCGCAGTTCATCCATGACCAGTTCGCCGACGGCCCGCGACTGTACTTCGCGCTCTCCCAGGCTGCGCAGCTTGTGGCCGATCCGGCTCACGGCCTCCTCCACCGCTTCGAGTGCCACCGGCCGCTTCTCCAGCGCCTTGGTCATGCCGGCCCGCAGCTTGGCCTCATCGAAGGGCTCGCGGGTCCGATCGCTCTTGACCACCATCGGCATGATGAGCTCGGCGGCTTCAAAGGTCGTGAAGCGTTCGCCACAGGACAGGCATTCGCGGCGGCGGCGGATCTGGCGGCCCTCACCGGCCAGGCGCGAGTCGATGACCTTGGTCTCGATATGATTGCAGAAGGGACAGTACATGGTGCGTCCCGGCGCGATCCATCACGCCGCGTAGACAGGGAAAGCCCGGCACAGCTCCAGCACCCTGGCCCGCGTCCGATCGACGACTTCCGCCGCGCCGTTGGCGTCGAGCACGTCGGCGATGAAGTCGGCCACCAGCGTGATCTCCTGCTCCTTGAAGCCACGGGTGGTGGACGCCGGGGTGCCGATGCGCAGGCCGCTGGTGACGGTGGGCGGGCGCAGATCATTCGGCACCGCGTTCTTGTTGACCGTGATGAAGGCGCGACCCAGCGCGGCATCGGCCTCCTTGCCGGTGATTTCGCGGTTGATCAGGCTCATCAGGAACAGGTGATTGTCGGTGCCGCCGGAGACGATATTGAAGCCGCGCTGCGACAGCCGGGCGCACATGGCGCGCGCATTGGCCAGGACCTGGGCCTGGTAGGTCTTGAATTCCGGCTGCAGAGCTTCCAGGAATGCGACGGCCTTGGCGGCGATGACATGCATCAGCGGACCGCCCTGGGTGCCCGGGAATACCATGGAATTGAGCTTCTTGGCGATTTCGGGATTCTCCCGCGCCAGAATCAGCCCGCCGCGCGGCCCGCGCAGGGTCTTGTGGGTGGTCGTGGTCACCACATCCGCATGCGGCAACGGATTCGGATAATGGCCGGTGGCGATCAGGCCCGCGACATGCGCCATGTCCACGAAGAACAGCGCCCCGACACTGCGGGCAATGGCCGCGAAGCGCGGCCAGTCAATGACCCGCGAATAGGCGGAAAAGCCGGCGACGATCATGGCGGGCTTTTCGGTCTGCGCCAGCCGCTCGACCTCGTCGTAGTCGATTTCGCCGTTTTCGGCGCGCACGCCGTATTGCACGGCGCGGTACAGCTTTCCGGAGAAATTGACCTTGGCGCCATGGGTGAGATGACCGCCATGATCCAGGCTCATCCCCAGGATGGTGCTGCCGGGCGGCACCAGTGCCAGATACACCGCGGCATTGGCCTGGGAGCCGGAATGCGGCTGCACATTGACGTAGGCCGCACCGAACAGCTGCTTGGCGCGGTCGATGGCCAGCTGCTCGGCGATGTCCACGAACTCGCAGCCGCCGTAATAACGCTTGACCGGGTAGCCCTCCGCGTACTTGTTGGTGAGCACCGACCCCTGGGCTTCCAGGACCCTCGGGCTGGTGTAGTTTTCCGAGGCGATGAGCTCGATATGGTCTTCCTGACGCTGCCGCTCGCCGGCGATCGCGCCGGCCAGTTCAGGATCAAAACCGGCGATGGTCATCGACTTCTTAAACATTCACGGTACCTTGTCGGGAGCTCGGAATTGCGGGGGAGCCCGTCATTGTACCGGCCTGGGGGAACCCCGGCCATGTGCTGGGGCCGATGGCCCCCAACCGATCAGGCCAGCCCGGCGACGACTTCCGACCAGGCCTTGCCCAGATTGCTGCGATTGTAGCCGCCGCCCCCGAGCGCCAGCACCCGGCCGTGGCCCAGGCGCCCGGCCAGCTGCACCAGGTCCTGTGCGGCGCGCCCGTGCATGGCGGGGCTGAAGCGCAGGTGCGTGATGGGATCCCCTTCGATGCTGTCGGCGCCGCACTGGAGCAGCAGAAACTGCGGCTCGAAGCGCTCCATGTGCTCCAGCACCCGGGCCCAGGCGCTCTGGAATGCCCGATCCCCCGATCCGGCCATCAGCGGCAGATTGAGCTTGGTACCGGCCGCCGCCGCACGCCCGGTATCGCCGGCCTTGCCGGTCCCCGGATAGAGGCTGTCCCCGTCCTCGTGGATGTCGGCAAAAATGACCGCGGGGTCGTCCTCAAAGGCGAAGTACACCCCATCGCCATGGTGGGCGTCGATATCGACATAGCCGATGCGCTGCAGGCCATGGCGGCTGCGCAACAGCTCGATGACCACGCCGCAGTCGTTGAACACGCAGAAACCCGCGGCGTGATCCCGGCCGGCATGATGCAGCCCCGCAATCGGCACGAAGGCCGCCCGCGCGGTGCCGCTCATGATGGCATCGCTGGCCGTAATGCTGGCGCCGACCACCGTCGCCGCGGCCTCAAAGACGCCGCGGAAGGCCGGCGTGTCGCCGCCGTCCAGGAACCCCTGGCCGGTCTGCGAACGCTCGCGCACGAAATCCACATACCGGGGGGTGTGAAACGCCAGCAATTCCTCGTAACTGGCCTCGCGCGGTTCCAGCAGCTGCACGCTGCGCTGCAGGCCGCGCGCTTCGAACTCGCGCACGAAGGCCGCGTGACGGTCGGGACCAAACGGATGGCCGTCCGGAAAGCCATATCGGGCCAGCCGCTCACCGATCACCACCGCAACCGGATTGTCCATAAAGCGAGGCTAGCACGTCCTTCGGGGGATCCAAGGAGGTCCGCGCCACGCGGGAACATACGGGGCCGGCGGGTTCGCGATAAACTTGAGCTTTCAGCCAGCCAACACACTATGGCCCAGTACATCTACACCATGAACCGGGTATCCAAGGTGGTACCCCCCAAGCGCATCATCCTGCGCGACATCAGCCTGTCATTCTTTCCCGGCGCCAAAATCGGCGTCCTGGGCCTGAACGGCTCGGGCAAATCGACCTTGCTCAAGATCATGGCGGGCATCGACCAGAACATCGACGGGGAGGCCCGACCGCAAAGCGGCATTCGCGTGGGGTACCTGTCCCAGGAACCGGAGCTTGACCCGACCAAGACGGTGCGCAGCGTGGTCATGGAAGGCGTCGGGGAGTCGTTCCGCCAGGTCGCCCGTTTCAACGAAATCAGTGACCGCTTCGCCGAACCTCTGTCGGACGATGAAATGAATGCCCTGCTCGAGGAGCAGGCGAAGCTGCAGGACGCCATTGACGCGGTGGGAGGCTGGGAACTGGAGCGCAAGCTGGATATCGCGGCGGATGCGCTGCGCCTGCCGCCCTGGGAAGCCCTGGTGGAGAAGCTGTCGGGGGGTGAGAAACGCCGCATTGCACTGTGCCGGCTGCTGCTGTCGGCGCCGGACATGCTGCTGCTGGATGAGCCCACCAACCACCTGGATGCCGAGTCCATCGGCTGGCTGGAACGGTACCTGGAGGAATATCCGAGCACCGTCATTGCCGTGACCCACGATCGCTACTTCCTCGACAACGTGGCCGAGTGGATTCTCGAGCTCGACCGCGGGCATGGCATACCCTGGCATGGCAACTACTCCTCGTGGCTCGAGCAGAAGGAAAAGCGCCTCGGCATCGAGGAGCGGGAACGCGATGCACTGCGCAAGACCCTGGCGCGGGAGCTGGAGTGGGTGCGACAGAATCCCAAGGCACGGCAGGCGAAAAGCAAGGCGCGCATGCAGCGCTACGAGGAGCTGGCGTCGCGCGAATTCCAGGAGCGCAACGAGACCAATGAAATCTATATCCCCCCGGGCGAGCGGCTCGGCGAGCTGGTCATCGAGGTCAAAGGCTTATCCAAGGGCTATGGCGAGCGGCTGCTGATCGACAATCTGTCCTTCAACCTGCCCGCCGGCGGCATCGTCGGCATCATCGGTCCCAACGGCGCCGGCAAGACCACGCTGTTCCGGATGCTGACCGGCGGTGAAGCCGCGGATGCCGGCGAAATCCGCATGGGTCCCTCGGTGAAGCTGGCCTATGTCGACCAGTCCCGCCAGACCCTGGATGACAAGAAGACCGTATGGCAGGAGATCTCCGGTGGCCTCGACATCATCAAGGTCGGCAATTACGAGACTCCATCGCGCGGCTATGTGGGCCGGTTCAATTTCCGCGGCGCCACGCAGCAGCAGCTGATCGGCGAGCTCTCCGGCGGCGAACGCAATCGCGTGCATCTCGCCAAAGTGCTCAAGAGCGGTGGCAACGTGCTGCTGCTCGACGAACCGACCAATGACCTGGACGTGGAGACGCTGCGCGCGCTGGAAGATGCGCTGCTGAATTTTCCGGGCTGCGCAGTGGTGATCTCGCACGATCGCTGGTTCCTGGACCGGATCGCGACCCACATTCTCGCGTTCGAAGGCAATTCCGAAGTGGTCTTCTTTGAAGGCAACTATCAGGAATACACCGAGGACTACCGGCGTCGCCGCGGCGAGGATGCCGCGCAGCCGCACCGTATCCGCTACAAACCCCTCGCGCGCTGACGCACCGGCCGTGGCCGCAAATTCTTCAGCCAAGCGAGGGGCCTCTCCCGGTGACGGCACCCGCCTGTGGGTCGGACCCGCCGCCGCGCTGCTGGTGTTCTCGGTCATGGCGTGGCTGCTGCACCGGGAACTGGCGCAGATTCATGTCAAGGATATCCTCGATCATCTGGAGTCGATTCCCGGCGATACCCTGCTGACGGGATTGCTGCTGACCGGGGGCAGCTACTTCGCGCTGTGCCTGTATGACTTCCTCGCCCTGCGCTACCTGCACAAAAAAGTGCCGCTGGGCCGAGTGGTGGTCGCAAGCTTCATCGCCAACGCCTTCGGTCACAACCTGGGGTTCGCGGCCTTCACGGGCGCCGCATTCCGACTTCGGTTGTATGCCTCCTCGCGCCTGACGGCCATCGACGTCGCCACCGTAACCGGTTTCACGAGCGTCACGACGGCCTTGGGCCTCGCGGTCCTGGCGGGCCTCTCCTTTCTGATTCATCCCGAGCAGGCATCTGCAGCGCTGCGCAGTCACGCCGACTGGCCCGTGCTGATCGGCGTGCTGCTGATGGGTGTGGTGGTGGCCTACCTGGTCTGGACCGGATCGCGCCGGCTGCGGCTGGAATTCCGGGGTTGGCTGCTGCGACCCCCGGGCGTCACCGTCGGCGCCATCCAGATCGTGGCCGGCACCCTGGATCTGGGCATGTCCTGCGCGGTGCTGTGGCTGATGCTGCCCTCATCCGCGCACGTGGACTTCGTGGCCTTCGCCGGCGCCTACGCCATCGGAGTTACCGCCGGCATCATCAGTCACGTGCCCGGGGGACTGGGGGTATTCGAGACCGTCGTGGTGATCGCCGTGCCGCAGATCCCGGCCGATGCGCTGCTCGGGTCGTTGCTCGCCTATCGCGCCATCTTCTATCTGGCGCCGCTCGGGGTCGCCACGGTGATGTTCGCGGCCGAGGAGCTCGGTGCGCAGCGCCTGCGCCTGGCGCAGGCCCGTGATCGGGCGTCGGCCTTCATCGGCCCGGTGGTGCCCTCGGTGGTCGGCGCCCTCACCTTCATCGCCGGGGCGGAGCTGCTGTTCTCCGGCGCCACGCGCCATGTGCATACCGGCATCGCCTCCTTTGCGCAGCTGCTGCCGCTGCCGCTGGTGGAATTTTCGCATCTCGCCGGCAGCGCCATCGGTTTGGCGTTGCTGATCCTCGCGCGTGCGCTGTTCCGTCGCATCCGCGCCGCCTATCACATCAGTTTCTGGCTGCTGCTGGCCGGCGGCGTGATCGCCTTGCTCAAGGGCGGCAATTTCAACGAAACCGTCTTTCTATGGATCGTGCTGGGCATGCTGGTGCTGGGGCGCAGCTCCTTCTACCGGACCGCCTCGCTGGTGCGGCAGCGTTTCACGCCCACCTGGGCCGCCAGCATCGTCGGTGTCATCGTCGCCAGCGTCTGGGTGGGCCTGCTGGTCAACCGTCATATCGAGTACTCCAACGATCTGTGGTGGACGTTCGCCTTCGATGCGAATGCGCCGCGCATGCTGCGCGCCTCGCTGCTGGTGTGCATCCTGACCGCCGGCATCCTGCTGGTGACGCTGCTGCGACCGGCACGCCCGGTGCCGGAACTCACCCGCAAACCCGAGCTCGAGGACATCCGGCGGGTGCTGAATGAATCGCCCTCGACACTCTCAAACGCGGTGCTGACCGGGGACAAGCATCTGCTGTTCAGCGCGAGCGGTCGCTCCTTCATCATGTACCAGGTGCAGGGTCGCAGCTGGATCGCGCTGGGTGATCCGGTCGGACCGCGGGCTGAGGCCGAAGAACTGGTGTGGCGCTTCCGCGAGCTTTCGGATGAACATGGCGGCCGCGTGGTCTTCTATCAGTCCAGCGTCGAATGCCTGCCGCTGTACGTGGATCTGGGTCTTGCCGCGATGAAGATCGGCGAGGAGGCGCGCGTGCCGCTGGCGAACTTCTCGCTGGAGGGCAGCATCCGCGCCGAACTGCGCACCGCACGCCGGCGCGGGGAGCGCGATCGGGCCACCTTTGAGGTGGTGCCGGCGGCCGATGTGCCGAAGATCCTGCCCGCGCTGCGCGCCATTTCGGACTCGTGGCTGAAGGACAAGGCCACTGCCGAGAAGGGCTTCTCGGTCGGATCCTTCTCCGAGCGTTACCTGCGGAACTTCCCGATTGCGCTGGTGCGGCGCGATGGTGAACCGGTCGCCTTCGCAAATCTGTGGCCGTCGGCCACGCGCGAGGAGGTGGCCGTGGATCTGATGCGTTTCAGCCCGGATGCGCCCCCCGGAGCCATGGACTTTCTGTTCGTGGAGCTGATGCTGTGGGCGCGCCAGGAGGGATTTGCCTGGTTCAGCCTGGGGGTGGCGCCACTGGCGGGCCTGGAACGCCATCCGTTGGCGCCGGCCTGGCATCGCATCGGCAATTTCATTTTCCGCCACGGCGAACACTTCTATAACTTCGAGGGCTTGCGCCGCTACAAGGCCAAGTTCCATCCGACCTGGGAACCGAAGTACCTGGTGGCACCCGGCGGCGTCGGCCTGCCGCTGATCCTGGTGGATGTGTCGGTATTGATCGCCGGGGGTATCAAGGAACTTTTCGTCAAATAGCGCCGCCGGCCTTACATAAGGGGCGGTTGTGTGAGTTTCACGCACCTGTCCCGCTGCGGCAATTGAGTTAATATTGCGGCAGCCAAGGATGCGCCAAGATCGTAATACCAACCAGGCGCACTTAGACCATGTCCGCTTATATCGATGCGACCGGGCAGCTGATACACGAGCAGGAGCGCAACCTCGCGTTGCAGTGTCCGCATTGTGACGTGACCGCGCACATCGCCATCAGCGCCGTGCCGGACTTCGCCGAACTGCAGAAGTACAAGCCGCGCGCGGTCGGCGTCGTCGGCCGTTGCGACGCCTGCAACGCGCCGATCTTCCTGCGGTTTCCAGTGCGCATGTATCGCAGCAATCGGATCGAACTGTCCTCGCAGTTCACCGAAATAGAACGGCCGCGCGAAAAGTTCACCTTCACGCACCTGCCCGCGCTGATCGAGCAGTTGTTCCGCGAATCGCTGGTGTGCTTTTCAAACGGCGCCTACAACGCCTTCGCCTCCATGTGCCGGCGCACGGCGCGGGCCGCGTTCCTGGACCTGGGCGAATCCGGCAAGCTGCGCATGTTTGATCAGCTCAATGAGGTGCGCGCCCTGGTCGGCATTGATCCGGACACCTTCCAGCTGCTGAAGGCCATCATCTTCGGCACGCCGGCCGATTCACGCCCCGAGCCGCCGCAGCTGGATGCCAACAATGCCGCAGTGGTGCTGGAAGTGATGAAGGATCTGCTCTACGAGGCCTACGTGCGCCGCGGACGGCTGCAACAGGCCCTGCAGATGCGCAAATTCCTGGCCGACGAGACCGCCGAGAACCTGATGCCGCTGCGCGACGTCACCCAGCAGCCCGGCTGAGGCACGCTCTCAAGTTGCCCCGGGCAACGCCGTTAACGGGTTACCTCCCGCACGGATTGACGACATTCATGCCAGCCGCGTTTTCAAAGCCGTCCTCCCCCCGCCAGCTGCGGCAGGCCGCTGCCGATGCCGCACAGGCCGGCGCGGATGTCATGGTGGCCGTCCTGGATGGGGCCATTGTGGCCCTGGAGATGGGTCGCGAGTCGCTGCTGGAGGGTCAATGGCAGCACGCCGCGCGGCAGATCCTTGCCACCTGCCAGCTGCTGCAGGCGCTGCGTGACAATATGGACGTGCTGGGCGGCGACCCGCTCGCCGCGAACCTCGCCGAGCTGTACGATTACGCCGGCCAGAGAGTGGGGCTCGCGGCCAGCACCCGCAGCCGGGCGCCGCTCGATGAGATCTGGCACCTGCTGAAGGAAGTGCGGGCCGCCTGGTTTGCCCTGCCGGCGGCAGCCCGCATGCACACCGCCAGGCCCGCCAAGGCCATGCAGATCTGGAGCCCCGGCCCATGTTCGATGGTTCCGATACAGTAGTCCTCCACAACGAACTGGCCTACGAGGAAGTTCTCCCGGTCACCTGGGTTCCCCTGGCCGGTACGGTGGACGCGGCCGTTGCCGCCAGTTTCACCGAGCGCAATGTGCGCCTGCTGCAGGCGCTTGCGGCCATTGAAGACCACGGCGTATCCGACAAACCCGATGACTCGGGTCCGGATCTGACGCGCCTGGATTTCAAGATCAATCTGCTGCTGGATCTGGTGGGCCAACTGGTGGTGGCCAATCGCCCGCGCCCGCCGCAGGTGCCGATCCGCTTCAATGCCCAAGGTGCCGTCTGGCAGGCGCCCGCCCCGATGCCGGAGACTGGCGGCCCGGGAATGGTCGAAATTCACCTCCGGGACTTCCTGGCCGAACCCCTGCGGCTGATGGGCACCCTCACCGCCGTCAGCGCCGCAGGTGAGGTCAAGGCGCGCTTCGCCCCGGTCGGGGAAGCAGTGGCGGATCTGCTCGAGCGGCTGATCTTCCGCCACCATCGCCGCCAGGTCGCCGGCATCCGCCAACCGCGCCGCGATTGATCGACCCACCGCGGGGGTGGATGCGCTACGCTGCGCCGCACGCCCGCGCCACATCACGCTTCCTTGCCGCTCAAGTGTGATTGGAGTCACGGCTTGGGTGCGTCGAACCCTCACAGGGTCAGCCGGTTCTTTATATTGAGGCCCGCACCTGTTGAGGGATGCATTGGGAGATTTGATGGCGGCGCCTGAACTGGCCGTTATTCCGGAATTGCACCGTGAACCCGGCCTACCACAAGTGATACCGCGCACCGAAGAGCGCGTGCGGGTGCGGCTGCCGACCGGCACCTCCTTCGCTATCCGCGATGTCATCTCCCTGATCCGTCAGGTCGCCGAACACGACTCCACCGTCCTGATCCTCGGGGAGTCGGGCACCGGCAAGGAAGTTGCGGCCCGCGCCGTCCACGATTTGAGTCCGCGCCGCCAGCGCCCCTTTGTGGCGGTCAACTGCGGCGCCATTCCCGCAGAATTGCTGGAATCCGAACTGTTTGGCCACGAAAAAGGCGCCTTCACCGGCGCGGTGGCCACCCGCAAGGGTCGCTTCGAGATCGCCGAGGGCGGCACGCTGTTCCTCGACGAGATCGGCGACATGAGCCCGACCATGCAGGTGAAGCTGCTGCGGGTGCTGCAGGAGCGGATTTTCGAGCGCGTGGGCAACCATGTGCAGGTGCGCTGCAATGTGCGCATCATCGCCGCGACCCACCGCAACCTGGAAGACTCCATCGTCCATGGCTTGTTCCGCGAGGACCTGTACCACCGCCTGAACGTGTTCCCCATCGAGATGCCGGCCCTGCGCAGCCGCATCGAGGATCTGCCGCTGCTGGTGCGCGATTTCATCGCCCATAACATGGCAGAGGGCCGGGGCCAGGTGCAGCTCTCGCCCCTGTCGCTGGCGGCGCTGTCGCTGTATCGCTGGACCGGCAATGTCCGCGAGCTCGGCAACCTGATCGAGCGGCTTTCCATTGTCTGTGCGGGACGGGTGGCGCATGTCGGGGACCTGCCGGCCAAGTATCGGCCGTCGGATTGGACCGCCGTCACGGAACCGCCGCAGATTGCGGCCGCCGAGCAGCACTCGCACATGCCCTTGTCACAGGAATTCCAGTTCGGCGAGGAAACCGCGGAACTGCTGAGCCCCGGCGCGCTCCTGGAAAGCGCCGAAGCGCCGGAGCGGCCTGCCTTCCTGCCACGCGGCGCGCTCGACAACGTCGCCCAGGCCGCGACGCTGCCGGCGGACGGCATCGACCTGCGTGCCCACCTGACACAGATTGAACGGCGCCTCATCGAGCAGGCGCTGGAACGTTCCCACGGCACGGTCGCCCATGCGGCCCGCCTCCTCGGCCTGCGTCGCACGACGCTGGTCGAGAAGCTGCGCAAGCTCGGACTGGTGAGCGCCGAGCTCGCCACAGCCGAACTCGCCGCCGCGGATCCGGCGACGGAAGATTGACGGCAGACGGCTGAATTCTGCCGCTTCGTGTGATCGCCATCACGTTTTGATGGCAATTTGCCGCCGGGCACGCCTCTTGCACCCTTCCCCTCGTAACAGCATTCCTGTTCGGGGTTTGAATGGTTCAGGATTCCACAATCGCGGTTTTGACCAATGCCCGGCGCGCGCTTGAGCCGCAGCCGGTAGCCAGCGCCGTCTCGTCGCAGCGCCTGCTCGAGCTGGCGCGTCGCGTCGCCGCCAGCGATTGCACGGTGCTGATCGTCGGGGAATCCGGCACCGGCAAGGAAGTGCTGGCGCGCTTCGTCCACCGTTTTTCGGCGCGCAGCGCCGGGCCTTTTGTGGCGGTGAACTGCGCGGCAATTCCCGAGAACATGCTCGAGGCCATTCTGTTTGGCTATGAGCGCGGCGCCTATACCGGCGCCCACACCGCCCATCCGGGCAAGTTTGAACAGGCACAGGGCGGGACCCTGCTGCTGGATGAGATCACTGAAATGCCCTTGAGCCTGCAGGCCAAACTGCTGCGGGTGCTGCAGGAGCGCGAAGTGGAGCGTCTGGGCGGACGCACGGCGATCGCACTGGAGCTGCGGGTGCTCGCCACCACCAACCGCCGCTTGCGCGAGGAAGTCGCCGCCGGCCGGTTCCGCGAAGATCTCTACTATCGCCTCAATGTATTTCCCTTGAGCCTGCTGCCGCTGCGCCAGCGGCGCGACGACATTCTGCCGCTTGCCATGCAGCTGCTGGGATTGCGCTCCCGTCCCGGTGAACCGATACCGGCCCTGAGCGCCGAGGCGGCACAGTTGCTGCTCACCTATGCCTGGCCCGGCAATGTCCGCGAACTGGACAATCTGCTGCAGCGGGCGTTGATCCTGGTCAACGGGCCGGTCATCGCACCCGAACACATTCAATTCGAACCGGCGCCTGAGGTGGCGGTGAGCGCGCCGGCGCCCGCGCCGGCCCCGGCGAGCCTGCCCGCCCCGCGCGTTCACGACGCCTCGCAGGCGGATGAGATTCGTGATGTCGCCGCCTGCGCCTCCCCGGCCGGGGCGGGCGATGAGGCACGCGGCTCGCTGGCCGATTCACTCGGACAGGTGGAGCGCAATGTGCTGCTCGACGCCCTGCGCGACGGCAGCAGCACCCGCCGCGAGATCGCCGAACGCCTTGGCATTTCACCCAGAACCTTGCGGTACAAGCTCGCCCGGCTACGCGCCGCGGGCATTGAAGTCCCGGCGCTTTGAGATAAGCGGAGCCCCCATGAGCCAGATATCAATTGACCAGGTCCTCTCCCAGATCCGCAGCATCGCGGCACAGACCCAGTCGCCGGGCATCAGGCCCGCCGGTCTCACCAATGAGGCCGCGGCGGCCTCCGGTAGCGGCGCGGCCGCCGCCACCGGCAACAGCTTCGCGACCCTGATGCGCAGCGGCCTTGAACAGGTCAATCAGACCGAGCTGCGCGCCAATGATCTCGCCGACAAGTTCGAGCGCGGCGTACCCGGCGTGGACCTGCCCACGGTGATGCTCGAGGCCAACAAGGCGAACTTAAGCTTTCGCGCGGTGACCGAGGTGCGCAATCGCCTGATCACTGCCTACACCGACATCATGAACATGCAGATGTAACCGGCCACCGCTCGCGCCTCATGCCAAACAAAACTGAATATTCCCGGAGTTCACTGTGAGTACGGCGACGACTGCCGAAGTGGTTTATCCGCGCTGGACCCAGGGCCTGCGCCCGATTCTGCTGTTGGTGGGCATTGCCGCGGCCGTCGCCGCGGGCGTCACCGTGGTGCTGTGGTCGCGCGGCCCCAGCTACAGCATGCTCTATGCAAATCTTGCGACCGAAGACCAGGCGCAGATCACCCAGGCGCTGGACGCGGCCACCATTCCCTATCGGATGGAGGCCGGCTCGAATGCCATCATGGTGCCCTCCGAGCGCCTGAGCGAGGCGCGTCTGAAGCTGGCCGGCCAGGGCCTGCCGGACAATGACAACGGCTTCGCGATGATGACCAAGGACCCGGGCCTGGGCGTCAGCCAGTTCGTGGAGAACGCCCGCTACCAGCACGCCATGGAAACCGAACTCGCGCACACCATCGCCAGCCTGCGACCCGTGGACGGGGCGCGGGTGCACCTGGCGGTGCCGCGCCAGTCCGCCTTTGTTCGTGAACAGCGCGACGGCAGTGCCTCCGTCTTCGTGCAGCTGAAGCCCGGTCGGCGCCTGGAGCAGGAACAGGTCCAGGCCATCGTCAACCTGGTCGCCTCCAGCGTGCCGGACCTGCATTCCAACCAGGTCACCGTGATCGACCAGCAGGGCCATCTGCTGACCACGCCGCAGGGGAGCGATGACTCCTCGCTGCGCGAGGAACGCTTCCAGGTCGTGCAAAGAATGGAAGACGACTACGAACAGCGCATCGAATCCATTGTCACGCCCATTGTCGGGGTTGGCCGGGTACGCGCGCAGGTCGTGGCGCAGGTGGACACTTCAACCACCGAGCAGGCCACCGAAGACTACAAGCCCGGCAGCCAGATCGTGCGCAGCGAACAGCAATCCCAGAGCAGCAGCCGCGATGGCAACCAAAGCGGTGGCGTGCCGGGAGCCTTGAGCAACCAGCCCCCACCCAGTGGCGTGGCGCAGCCGCCGCCGCCGAACAAGGCGCCGGTCGCCGCAGCGGCACCCGCCGCCGGCCAGGCCGCCCAGGCCAGCGCCGATACGGCCGCGAGCGCCTCCAGCGCCCCCGACAACGTCTCAGTGCAGAGCACCAAGAACTACGAAATCGACCGCACCGTGGCCTATACCCGCCAGCCCGCCGGGCAGCTGAAACGCCTGACTGTTGCGGTGGTGGTCGATGACATGCCGGTCATCGGCAAGGACGGCAAACCCGCCAAGGGGCGGCCGCTGACCGATCCGGAACTGGCGCATATCACCACTTTGGTAAAGGACGCCGTCGGCTTTGACCAGAACCGCGGTGACAGCGTCAATGTGGTGAACGCCTCATTCCGTACCGATGCCCCGCCGGCGGATACGCAGCTGGAAAAGGTCCCGCTGTGGGAGACGCCGCTGTTCCGCGACATGGCGAAGCTCAGCGCCGGCGTGGTCGTGCTGCTGGTGCTGGCGCTCGCGGTACTGCGACCGATGATCAAGGCGCTGATGCCCTCGGCGCAGAGTCGCGGGCTGCTGGCAGGCCCCGGCGATGCGCAGGCCTACAACAATGCGGGTGAGGCCGCCGGCGGCTATACCGGCGGCATGCCGCAGCACGGCCAGGCGGGTGATGCCGCGGGTGGCGGCCGACCGGCCCCGCCGCCACCGCAGGTTCCCTACGATCAACAGATCACCAACGCGCGCGCGCTGGTGAACCAGGATCCGAAGCGCGTCGCGCAGGTAGTCCGCAACTGGGTGTCGACCGATGAGTGACGATACCGACGCCAAGAGCGAAGACCGTGATGGCACCGAGCGTGCCGCCATCCTGCTGCTGACACTGGGCGAACATGAGGCCGCGCAGGTGCTCAAACACATGGGCGCACGCGAAGTGCAGAAAATCGGCGCCGCGATGGCGCAACTGCAGAATGTCTCACGAGAGGAAGTCAGCGGCGTGCTGTCGGAGTTTTCCAATGGCGTCGCGCGCCAGACCTCGGTAGGCGTGGGTGTCGACGAATTCCTGCGCAACGTCATGACCAATGCGCTCGGCGAGGAAAAAGCCGCCAACGTCATCGAACGCATCAATGTCGGACTGCCGAACAAGGGGCTGGAGACCCTGAAGTGGATGGACTCACGCAGCGTCGCGGAGGTCATCCACAATGAACACCCGCAGATCATTGCCATCGTGCTGGCATACCTGGAGCCGGACATGGCCGCCGATGTCATGAAGCAGCTGCCGGCCCAGCTGCATGCCGATGTGATGATGCGCATCGCCACCCTGGATGGCGTGCAGCCGGCG
>Ga0210400_10002198_pt1 | contig 18416 bp, 15 predicted proteins | sample IncBWH26MmetaG_FD_155456 | JGI IMG/M metagenome (GOLD analysis project Ga0210400, IMG submission 155456) | Forest soil microbial communities from Barre Woods Harvard Forest LTER site, Petersham, Massachusetts, United States - Inc-BW-H-26-M | ecosystem: Environmental > Terrestrial > Soil >...
TCAAGAGGAGCAAAAACCCCACGACAGCCGCAAATCCGTATTCGGAAAGCAGCGGCCAGACCTCGGAGCCGGCTGGAGAGCGACCGTTGGGGTTCTCAAGCATGCCTGCGCCTCAATGCTGTATGGTCAGCAACACCCCGGACTGGGTCGTCTGCCCGTTGTACGTCGCAGATATTTGCTGGTCGCCATTGGGGAGTGAAGCCGGGACGTCGATATTAAAGAGATAATTGCCCGGTGAAACCAGGCCCGCAAATCGCACGTTGACGGGAACTCCGCCGATGGTGACCACCGGCAGCGGGGACAAAGTCCCGCCCTGCGAGACCGATCCGCTCACAACCTGCATCGACGTGGGTCCGAACCCGTTGGCGGCCAGCGAGATAGTCTCGGGCGGCTTGACCGGCGTGGAGGTCACGCCGGGAATCAGATTCGGCGGTCCTATCAACGTGCCGCTGCTGTCCTGGTGCCTTCCGTATACATAGGGCTTGCCGTTACCAAAGGACACGATCGCGAAAAAAGAAAGCGACAGCGCCTGCGACGCGACGCTCATCGCATTACTCACCAGGCCGTTATTAGTAAGCTGCACCTGCACCGGGCCCTGTATCGGATCCGGCGGCGTCAGGATGTTCACCTGCGTTGGGCTCACGTACCACAGGAATGCGTGCTTTCCGTTCACGGTAACGCTGACGCCATCCAATTCGATGGGCATCTGGTTTCCGAAAAAGTCCGAATTCGCCCAAGTTCGCACGCCGGGTTCAACGGGAGAGAGATTCGTCCCTTTGATCTCCACCCAGGTGTTGGGCGCGATCAGCGGCGTATCGCCGAAAGCATTGGCAACGAGAGTAATCAAGGGCGCCGGCCCGGAGCTCAGCGCGGCAGTCGCGGTAAATGCCTGAGCAACCTTGCCGCCGGTAGCCGTCAGTTGATAGGTGCTGCCGGTATGCGTGATCAGATTGCTGCTATCGAAATATACAAGTGCGATGGAGTGCAGCGTGGCGTAGCTGGTGATGTTGGTGTGGTACGGCTCACTGTCGTTGCAGCCGCCCCATTCGGTGAAGGCGACCGCGTGCTGGTTCTGCTGGGCAAAACTTACCAGAGGATCCAGACTCTGCGACCAGTTCGCGTAACGCGGCGAGGCCGGCTCCGTGCATCCGGCGATCGAAGCGTTGTAAAGATGAAAATTCCACACGATGTTGGAGAACGCCAGGTCGGGTGCCGTGCCTGCGGTTATCGACTCAAAGGCCGCACCGGTGTCCTCCAGGAAGATGAGCGATCCGGGGCTGTAGGTACGGATGGTTGCGATTAACTCGCTTTCGTTGTTGCTCCAGGTTCCCGGATCCAGGCCGCGCATGTCTTCCCAGGTGTCGTAAAGAATCGCCGGATCGGACGCATATTTCTGCACGAATTGGTTCCAAAACTGGAGTGCGTCGAAGATATACGTGCCGCTGGTATCCTGATCGGTACAAACCGAGGAATTGGCCTGGCAGTTGAGATCGCCCTGATTCGAAGCGGGGCAGTTCTTCCCGTCGGCGCCGCACGGAGCGTCGGGAAACTGCCCGGCCTTCAGGATCAGCACATAGTTGCCGTATTTCTTGGCCCTCTGGATCAGCTGATCGATGTAGCTCTGGTAGGGCATGTTGGCGATGGGAACCTGCACATTGCCGGTCCACCAAGCGGTATTCACGAAAATCCGCACCAGGTTCATCGACAGCAGCTGGTTCTGTTGTTGATAATCCTGGTCGGTGGCCGTAGCGTCGGCGTTCCCGTAACCCGTTGCGCTGCGATTGACGCCGCGAAGCAGCACGGGGTGCCCCAGGTCGTCGAGGATCATGCCGCTCGGGGAAACGTGCAGAGGACGGAGCGTGTTCTGACCGTGAAGTGTCGCCGCGAGGGCGCCTGCGAGGAGAACGATGATGGCGGGCTTCATTGCATGGTCACCCAGATAGGGCTCACCCAGACGATCTGCCCGTCGGTCTGCAGTCCGCGCACATAGTAGTAGCTGGTCTGGCCCTTCTGCTGGGTCATGTCCTGATAATTGAACGCCACGAACCGGTCGCCGCTGGTGGAAAAGACGATATTGTTGTCCTTGACCACCACCACCTTCTGAAACGGAGCCGTTCCCCACAAGCGCACCAAAAACAGGGGCTGGCTGCCGGTGGTGAAGGACTCGCCCATGAAGTGCGTTCCACTGCGGAAGTCCGCGAGGATATTGTCGGTGGAACCGTACATCCGGCGTTTCTGCATGGCATCCAGGATCGCTGCACGAGTTGGAGAGGTCACCCAGATGTTGGTGAAGCCGATATGCGTCGAAATATGGTCGCTGGATGCCTCGAATGCCAGCTTGAAACCCATGCCCAGCGCGTTCGAGACATAACCCGCCGCTTCGTAGCCGGAAATCGAATCGGCAGAAGTGTTGGCCCGCGGCGCTCCCGGCATCTCGTAGTCTTGGCGGTCGCCCTGGTAGATTTCGACAAACGGTTCCGCCAGCGGGTCGTTGTTACGCCAATCCGTTCCCTGATCGGTGGCGCTGGTGTGAGGAGCGGAGAGCCCGTTAAAGGCTTTCAAATAGGCGTACAGCATGGTTGTATCGGGAGCGGGCGCGACCGTGCTGGCTGATGACAACGGCAGGCGCGGCAGAGGACGAACTCCCCGCTGGGCAAAGACGACGTTGCGATGCCCTTCCGGATAGTTGACGCTGCGTTCGTAATAAAACATCGGGACAAACTTGGAGCCCAGCAGATAAGCATCGGTGAATTTCTGAACCAGCCACCAGGTATATTCCCGGGCCTCGCCGTTATCGTGATCGCAGCAACCGGCCCAACCGAGCGAGGCGACGTCGATGTAATAGCGATAGGTATCGACCAGCGGACCATCATTCGTGCCATCGAAAGAGATCTCCGTGTGGCGATGGAAATCGCCGCGCACTAACTGGTAACGCTGCCCGTTCACCGTGGGCCGGTAGCTCTGGCTCAGCGTGGCGGCCGCAGCTTCCGGTGCGGCCGCGGGGTCCGGAGGGTCGGGAGTAATCTGGCCGATCTTCTGCAACTGCGGAGCCGTCTGCGTCCGCGTGACCGTCAATTCCGACTGAAAAACATCTGAGCTGACGCCATCCTGCTGCGGCGTACCGTTGGGCAGCGGCGTGAGTCGGTGATCCGTGGAGTGGCCGATCAGTAGATGTCCCGGTCCCAGGGCGAGTATGGACGGCCGATTGTCGCCGACAGCGTCCGTGAAGCCCAGCACGCCGGGACCATGCCACTTCGCTCCGTCAAAATAGACCATCGCCCCGATCCAAATCGAGCCGACGGACACGCCGCCGGTCGCGCGGCTGGTGGAGAGTGCCGTGCCCGCCCGCTCGCGGAACGCCAGGTACACGGTGCCATCCGAATCGGTGGCCAGACGCGGGAAGGTGTTTCTAGGTCCGGCGGGAGGACCGACTCCGTTATTCTGCTGGCGGTTTTGAGCCAGCGTTGGATCTGGCTGGAAGGAGAAAGTTCCTCCCTTGGCCGTTCTAAACAGTTGGCTTGCGGGCGCACCCGGCAAAACCCCCGCGAGATCATCCATGGTGGAGTAAAGGTCGTTGCCGATCAGACAGCGCACCTGAATGGTATGGCTTGAATAGAGGGGAAGACCGGTTGTATCGAATGCGCCGAAGTCTTTGCCCCATCTGGAGCCGGCAACCTCATAGGCGATCCACAGGCGGCCCTGGGCATCGTAGGCCAGGGAACTGCGCCCCTCGAAATTGGCTGTCGCGGCGATCGGGATAGGCGCATCCAGGCCGACCTGGTCGGTGAACCGCACGCGCCGCAGGTAGACGTCGTAGTCGCCTTTATCGTACGTGTCCCAGGAAATGGCGACCTCTCCGTTCGCTGCCGCGGCGATGGCCGGCTCCCAGTCGCTGGCGGGTGAGGTCGAAACCAGCGTCTCCGGCCAAAATGTATCGCCATTCTGAACGGATGTCAGGATCTCTAGATTGTTGTTCCGGAATCCTTGCCACGCTACCCAAACCCTCCCGCTGGCATCGGTAGTGGCGACCGGAAAGATGTCTGTTCCTGGGTCCGTGGTAAGGCGGATCTCGGAGGAAAGGGTGCCGTCAGCGCGCGCGTTGCGTGCGTAGAGGTCGAAATTGTTGTTGCGTTGGGCGGAATAGATGATCCAGGCGCGTCCCTGCCCGTCCACGGCAACGGCTGCGCGCATCACGTCTTCACCCGGATTCGTCACTGCGAACGGACCGGTCCAGGTACGTTGCGATATGGAATAGTGCATCAGCAGAACCTGATCGCCGCCGGCCGGCCGCGCCAGAAAGGAGAAATCCGTGATGGGTTTGCTCGTACCTTGAGACTGCGCCAGCGAGCGATCGCCGTGAACGAATTCCGTATAAGCGAGGTACACATCGTCGCCCGATTGCGCCATCGAAGGGAAGTCTTCTTCCTCGGCCGAATTGCTCAATTGGAACTGAGCGCCGGTCTGCGCGACCAGTGCCTTGCCGCTCAGGAAGCTCTGGGTGGTACCGAATGGCAGAGCTTGTGGAGAAAAAGTGAAGTTGCCTTGCGGCGTGGTCACGTCGATGGTGACGGGACCAGTGGGAGCAGAAATCTTGAGGATAAGGCCATTCTCTTCAACAGGTCCCGGAGCCAGGAACAGCGGCCCCTCGCGGGTGCTCATCTTCCAGGTCGTGGTGTTCGAAACTGTGTTCAAAGAGTCGGTGCCGCTGAATCGCCAGCCCCGGGCAATCTGAATGTTCGCTCCCGTCACCGTAAGCGACCCGTCCCAGTTGGTTGCCATTGCGTCGCCGACGCCGAGAATCACCAGGAACGACTGGGCCGCCGAAACAGTAGTGGTCGCAGCGCGTGGGGTCACGCGCGGGTAAAGAAGACGTTTGCCGGCGAGCACGATTGCCACCACAGCCAACGCCACGACTACCGCGTACCGCAGCCGCAGGCTTTTCATCAAACCTCCTCTTCGCGCAATGAGGAAGCCGGGCGAGCATGCACTCCCGCCACGGGACACTTCGTCAACGCCTTAAACACGACAATGCCAACGATGTCGCGGTCGTCAGCGCCATCGAAATCCCGGTCGTTAAACTTGGCCTTGGACGCGTCGAGGCGCGTCAGGCAGAGGAACGCGAGGTTGGGTTTAGGATGGCCGTTGAAGTCGGCCCGTACCCGGCGGGAATCTGCCGGAGAGCCCGGCGCGACCGATGCCCGGACCAGCGCCCGTTTCTGCCGCGCCATACCCCGCACGGAGATCTATTATACGCTCAGTTCGCGCTACGAGGTCAGCAACTACCTGCCCATCTAACCGGACTCTGGCCTCGGCGATCGGGCGGCTGGAAACCAGGCTAACCCCGCCCGGCAAAGCAGGAATAACGGTCATCGTCACCACCGCCCTTGTCGCAAAGCCTGATCGACGCCACTTCCCATTTCGGCGTGGCTCCGATCGATTGGGCCCGGAACTGTGGGACGTTGAAAAGGCCGCTACCGGCCAGCATTCCAACTGCACCCCTCCATGAGACCAGCCTCAAACGCGTCGTGCGCATCGACTAGGGGATGATAGCCCAGGGATTGGCTAGGCAACGAGTTACACTAGGTTGTAGTACGGGTCGCGTCCCCCGAAGATCTTCAGGAGACGCATATGTCCTTTCGTTCGCTTTCTTTCGCTCTTTTGGTTTGTTCCCTGCTCGCACTGCCTGTTTCGGCTCAAACGACTCCGATCGTAGGTGGGATTCAGACCGTTACGACGACCGGAATGATCGGGCTGGTCAACGGCCAGACGGCGCGGCTTAGCGTGCTGAATTTGAATCCAACTGTTCCGGCGTCCGACGGCGCCGCCGCGCCGGTCAACTGCAATGTCGAGCTGAAGTTTTTCGATGCCGGCGGCACTGCAGTGGGGCCGAACAAAGTGGTAACGAATTTCGCACCGCAATCCGCAGCAATTCTCGACGCGGACCGGCTGATGCTGAATCCTCCGGGCGTGGCGGCTACACTGCGTGGGCAGATTCGCGGCGTGGTGACCGTGAATCCACCGCTGCCTACAGCGATTCCGGGTCCGGGGAATTGCAGTGTGATGGTGACGCTGGAAATTATCGACAATACGACGGGAAGCACGATCGCGCTGACGACGGCGACGCACACGACCGGCCCTGCCGTGCCGATTTCGTCCATTTTCGATCGGAGGTAGCGTGGGTTTTCGAAGTTCGCTGGTAGCGAAACTCCGTGAGTTCTGGAGCGGCAAGCGAATAGCGCCTGTGTTACGGCGCCGCTGGCACATCTAGAGGGTCCGGAATTTGTGGACGATCGCATCGCCGTCCGGAGATTTCGGCAGGCACTCGAAAAACTGTGCAACCCGCTCAGAGCGAACGCAAGAAGTTCAGCAGGTCCTGTTTCTGCCGTTCCGAAAGCCGATCGAACTTCTTGACCACGGCGTTGGCTTCTGACGCATTACGTCCGTTCCCGCCCCTATGCTCTTGAATGGCTTTCACTAAATCGTTCGTCCGCCCGTCGTGCAAGAAGAAGACGCGCTGGCCCAATCCCCACAGTGGTGCGGTCCGGAATTCGTTTCCTTCCGCCTGCCCCTGTTTTACGCCGTCGTCGAGGTTGGGGCCCATCTGATGAATCGCCAGGTCCGAATACACTTGCGCTTCCTGGTCGCGGAGCTGGGGAATCTGCGAGAACTTGCTGGTTCTCAGCGACGGCGTGTGGCAAAAGGCGCAACCAACCGTGGTGAATACAGCCTTTCCGTTTGAAATCGATGCTACGCCACCCGGCTCGGTGGTCGAAGGCACGGGCGGCGCTAACAAACGCATGAAGGCAGCAAATTTCTCGATGTCGCTGAGTACGTCCAACCCCTTTTGCGTGGGATCGGTAAAATCGTTGGGCGTCATGAACAGTTGGCACTGTTCTTCACGCTCGGTCTGAAACAATTCGTTGGTGATGCCCATTTCCACGTTGTATGCTTCGCCGGTGAACAGTAACAATGACTTGTTCTGCGCCTTCCAGCCAAAGCGAGCGATGGTGCCGTCATTTCCATTGGTGTTGGCTTCACCTATAATTCTGCTGTTTTGCCCAGTGACGGTGTTGCCGGACACAACGATGTTCACTTTGCCTCTGATGCCCAGCCCGTTCTTGGCGGCCAGACCCGATTGCGTGGCAACGTTGGCCGCAATCGTCGAGTCTTGAATCTGTTCGATCAGACCTGCCCCGAACACGGGCGTCGGTATCCGGAAGATCACATTGTTCTTGCGCAACTCCGTGGCGAAGTCCGGCTGGGCAAGCCTGCATGTCTCCGCGCCCTTCATTCCCGCAATTGTGAATAAATCATGGACACCACCATCCAGCGTTGTTTTATCGAGTTTCTTGAACCTGGCCTCCCGCGTTGGCCCGTTTTGTGCAATGAAAGAAGGGAGTCGGTTGGCGCCATGATCCGGCCCGTTGACGAAAGCAAATTGCGGATTGATTTTCGCGCTGGAGCCGCCCATCGCTGGTTGTGCATGACACCCAACGCAGCTACTGAAGTTCATGCGCGGGCCCAAGCCATCGCCCGCAACGGTATCGGTTTTGGCGAACTTCGCGGCGCCTGATTGAAACAATTGAGCGTACTCGGTTGAGAGGCCGCTGAGACTGGCGCCGGCGCCCGCCGGACCGCCACGAATACCAGGGTCTTTTGCAGGGCCTTGCGAATGCCCAATTCCACCGAAGACGAGCAGAATCGCGCTGACTCCGGCAAGCCGAGCGGGCTTCAGAGTAATCATACTGTGCCGCCTCGCCTCATTCTGACACAGGAGTAATCGATCTGAACGTGGCCGGCCCTCCCGCCCACGGTAATCGGTTTCCGCCAGTGAGTTGAGGAATTGTGCGGGAATGGAAGACGGCTTGAACGACCTAAGCTATTGAGGGATTTGGTCGGGCTGCCGGGATTTGAACCCGGAACCTCTTGCACCCCAAGCAAGATCCGTACATCATTTACAGAGCAACGCATAGTAAATAAAGCAGTTAGCATTTTGAGTTTTCCCGCCAAATGCGGGAATTGTGCGGGAATTGACGGGTTGTGCGGGAATTGTGCGGGAAGGAAAATCCAACGGCTCGGCTGGATTGGCTCCCTTCCTGTCTGCCCGGATTCGAGCTCGGCGTCGCTTGAGCGGCTTGACAGAACTACCCCGCATAGCCTGCGCGAGTGCCCGGTTTATTCGGAAGTGAGTCCGCTATGAAGGCGGCGATCGACTCCGGAGTCAGCACATCCGACGACCTGTAAGAGATTACTTCACAGGCCGCTCGGCCAAAGAAGGCGACTGGAAGACCAAGGGTTAAGATTGACCGCGCCCAAGTTGTCGCGTTTCGGGATGAGCGAGGGAAAGCAACTTCGGGTCGGTGCAACGTCGGCTCGACGCGCGTACGTGTGCGCCAAGAAACCGTAGATCCGTCCCGTGACAGGGCCAAAAACGCGCTTCGCGAATCGACTGGGTGATCTGCCTGGAGTTGCTGGGCGGAACGCTCCCCTAATCGCGGGAGCTGCCGAAGAGCCGAAAGATTGACCACAATGAACGAGTTGAGCGTAGTAGAAAGGTTGGACGAGTGGCAGCGACTGAAGGCGTTCGTACTACATAGCGTTTCTTCGCCGATTACACGCCGGGTTCACAACATGGCGCTGGATGAGTTCATGACTTGGTTGCAAAAGTCGTCCCAACCCGGTTTCGCCAAGGCGACTGTCAGCGCTTGGAGAGTATCCCTTGAAGCCCGCGGTTTGGGTTCGTCGTCGATCAGTATCCGCCTGTCCGCTATTCGTAAGCTGGCGGCAGAGGCAGCAGACAATGGTCTACTCGCGCCGGAGTTGGCGGCCGGCATCATTCGCGTGAAGGACGTGAAAGCCACCGGAATCCGAGTGGGGAACTGGCTATCGTTGCGCCAGGCGCAGGACCTCTTGAGCGCGCCAGACATCGCCACGATGCGGGGACTGCGGGATCGCGCTATGTTGGCTGTTCTTCCCGACTGCGGCCTCCGGCGGTCGGAGGTTGCGGCACTCACATTCGTTCATATTCAGCAACGCGATGGTCGCTGGTGCATTGTGGACCTCGTTGGTAAGCACGGCCGGGTCCGCACTGCCCCCTTACCGACTTGGGTCAAGGTGGCGATCGATGCCAGGACGTCTGCGGCGGGGCTGGCCGATGGCCATGTTTTCCGGCCCGTGAACCGCGCTGACCGTGCGGGAAGAGAACGCTTGGGCGAGAAGGTCGTATGGCAGATGCTGCAGCGGTACGGTGAGTCAGTTGGCGTTCCGGACATTGCGCCGCATGACCTGCGACGCACTTGCGCCAAGCTCTGCCGGACGGCGGGCGCGGAGCTTGAGCAGATCCAGATGCTTCTCGGTCACGCGTCGGTCCAAACTACGGAAAGATACCTCGGTAGCAAGCAGGATTTGGTTCACGCGCCAAACGACGCGATCAAACTCAAGATTGTGACTTGACGCTGGAGCTTTCAATAGCCGTTATTGGGCATTATCGGAAGCCAACATCATGCAGACATTACCTCTGTCTCACGGCCGCATCAAGCGGAATGAAAGCGTTATGCACTTGCGCTTTGCGGCCACGATCCGGCCGGGAAGGGCTACAGTTGGTACGCTTTAGAATGGCTGTGCTTCTGGACAACGTGCGTCGGACGCAAGCGATCCGAATTGGCGCAGGCGCGGCGCTTTTCTTCTTAAATGTCTGGATTTGCTGGCGGCTCTTTTTCATTGAATACACACAGCACTTCGGATCGGTCGAACCAATCTTTTTCACAATCGCAAAGGCGATTCGTTCCCGATGGCCTGATCTCGGCTGGTGGCAGATGTGGAACACCGGCATGCCCTTCGAATACACCTACCAGCCTCTGCTGCATTACTTGGTCGCCGCTACCTCTGCACTCATTGGTTGGAAAGAGGCACGTGCCTATCATTTCGTCATTGCCACGCTGTACTCATTGGGTCCTGTCACTCTTTACGCTTTGGCACTGCGTCTTACTCGCAGGGTCGGAGTAAGCTTTGCAGCTGGGCTGCTCTACACGTTCCTTTCTCCTTCCGCGCTTCTGATCGGAAAGATTGCTACGGACATGGGCGGGTGGTGGTTGCCGCGCCGCTTCCATACGTTGGTCCAAAATGCTGACGGGCCGAACGTTGTCGGACTGACGTTTGTACCCCTGGCGATCCTGTTGCTGGATAGGGCGCTTGAGCGGCGCACGCCGGGTTCCTGGGCAGTTGCCGCGATCGCAATTGGCGTTGTTCCGTTAACCAACATCCCAGCGACGATCGGTCTCGGAATGGCCCTTTTGAGTTATGCCTTGGCGCTCGACTGGAAATCCTGGTCGCGACGCTGGCTCGGGATCGTAGGAGCGAGCGTCGCGGGCTGGGGATTGTTCGCGCCGTGGCTACCCCCTTCAGGACTCGCGCTGATGGCTGCAAACGTAGAGAGGATGAATCCGACGGGTAATTTTAGTGCTGAGAAGCTCCCGTACTATCTTGCGTTGGCCGGTGGACTGGCGATTGCCTGTGTTGCCCTCAACAAGCTTAAGGCTCCCTTTTCACTACGCTTCGCTTTTTTGTTCACGCTGATCACAGCCGCGGTGACTTTGCTCAACGGTTGGTATGGCGTCGATCTCATCGCCCAAGCAGATCGTTTTCATCTGGTGATGGAGATGGCCATGGTGCTGCTGGTGGCGTTCGCGCTCCCCCAGGGGATTCGATGGACTGTTCGGCGGCGCGTCGCAATTACCGCGGTCATAACCCTCGCCTGTGCGTTCCAATGGGACCAGCATCGCTACTTCGTGCGACGTTGGGCCCAAGAATCGGACGTTGCGAATCGCAGCGAGTTTAAGGTGGCGCGATGGATGGCTGAAAACGCTCACGGTGACCGCGCATTCGTACCGGGGTCGATGGCATTCTGGCTCAACTACTGGACGGATACGCCTCAGCTCAAAGGGTGCTGCGATCAAAATCTTCTACTGAATGTTCTCCCAAGCGCACTCTGGGTCATCGGCACCGATCAGGGCGCGGGGGAACGGGCAGCGGAGATCTCAATCACTTGGTTTCAGGTGCTAGGTGTTCATTACGCGGCCATCAATGGCCCAGGCAGCAACGAGATTTATCATGATATTCGCAACCCTGACAAATTCAACGGAAAACTGCGTGAGTTGTGGCGGGATCAGGATGATGTCATCTACGAGGTTCCGCTTACATCGGCCTCCTTGGCTCATGTAGTTCGCCCAAGTGAACTTGTATCAAGAATCCCGGAGAATGGCGTGGACACTCAACCTCTGGAAGCGTATCGAGTCGCTCTCATGGACCCGGGCCGCCCGCAAGCCACGTTCGAGTGGATTAACGCGCAGGATGCTGTAATTCGCGGAACGCTTCCGGCTGGCTTCCTATTCAGCATTCAGATCCCCTATCACGCGGGGTGGCGCGCCTCAACCGAGTCAGGAACATTCGTCCCTCTTTCGAAGGATGCGATGGGATTCATGACTGTCGCTCCGCAGTGCAACGGACCTTGCGAGGTTCGACTGACCTTTCGAGGGGGAACAGAACGGACTTTGCTTCGGACCGTGAGTGTCCTGTTGTGGGCCATGTTAGCGGGCATTCTTATTTTTTCTCGACCCGAAGCTCGGGCTTTAAGCCGGAAGCTTGGTAGAAGCTAAAGTCGGCAGGCGGATGGTTCCTCAGCCACTTCGGAAGCTGTGGCCAGCAAGCCAGCCCCAGGGGTTGGCCACCTGATCGTAGTCTGCAAACCGTGCAAGTGCCCGATCAACAACGGTCTTTCAAAACCTCGATAAGGAGCAATATCGGTTCTAGCGATCTGGTGTCCCAACCTAAGGCGTCGTATGATGTGAAGCACATCAGTATCAGTACTCAATACGGGACAAGAAGAAGAGAGCTGGGAGAGCCGAAGATGCAGATGAGATACAACAACAGTATTCCCATAACGTCGGCGGCCTTGTTGGCGCTGGTTGCTGGCGCGACCATGCTGCTTGCACAGTGGCCGGAACACCGCACCGACGGGCCCAGAACTGAGAGCGGTGAGCTCGACTTGAAGGCGCCTGCGCCGAAAGCGCCGGACGGACATCCCGAACTTTCGGGTCTGTGGCAGCCGGCGCGCCCGAATTTCGGCAACTTAAAAGGGAAGGGCAAGGGCAATGCCCCGCCAGCACCCGCGCCAGCACGCGCGCCAGGCGAGCCGCCCGCAGCGCAGTTCGGCAATCTGGGTGCCGGCTTTGAGAAAGGACTTCCTTTCACGGAGTGGGGCCGGAAGACGCGGGACGAGCGCAAGGCGAACAACAGCAAGGACAACCCCGATGCCCACTGCAAGCCGCTGGGGCTGATGCAGCTCCACACACATCCGTTTGAGAAGAAGATCGTCCAAGGGCCAGGGGCGATCGTGATCATGTACAACGCCAATAATGATGTCCGCCAGATCCTTACGAATGGCCAGACTCTGCCGGAGGTCGGTCCACAGCTTGCGCCTTGGTGGTACGGCTACTCGGTGGGCAAATGGCAAGGCGACACCTTAGTGGTCACTACCGTGGGATTCCGTGATGATGTGTGGCTGGATGTGAACGGTAGTCCGCTAACAAGCAGTGGAAAACTGGTGGAACGGTTCACGCGCCTCAACTTCGGCACGCTGCAAATCGACGTCACGATCGAGGATCCGAAGGCGTATACGGAACCATTTACTGTCCGCGTGACGTGGCAGTTGATGCGCGACACTGAACTCTTCGAGTCGGTCTGCGAGGATCGGGACGCGATCCACTACGCGGGCGACTTGGATACCAAGCAGAAGGCGGCGAGCCAGAAATAGTCGCCGCAACGCTGCTGCAGGCGGTAGACTGTCGCCCGATAAGTCACATTGTCGGTAGCGAGTAAGGACAAAGACCAAGAGCCGTTCCTAGCATTCCACGGAGCACTTATCAGGTAGAATACGGATCGAGCACGCATGACTGTCCGAAAATAGCGAGGATTCGTGGCCGACGATCTTTTGTCTTCGATGATCCCCTTCATGGGCTGCATCATGGCGCAGACACCAGACGGCGTGCGGCTGACTGGTGCGAGCCGCGACCATATGATGGCCGTCGCAGTCACATGCAAGACTTTCCGGCCCCCGTTTACAGTCAAGACCGTAGCCAAAACCGACTCGACCAACCTTAGACTCTACTGGCACGTCGGCGAAGTCATCTTCAACTGGGAGTGCTCTATTCGACGACTCAAGGTGCACGACCCCGCGACGGGACGATGGTGGGATGCCGAAGATGATGGTTTTATCGAGGTCAACCAATGGCACGAGATCGCCTGGGAGATCTCACCAAACTCGATGCGCGTGCTGGTCGATGGAAAGCTCCGCTTTGAGCGCAGTGGGGACTGGGGCAGCATCGAGGCGCCAGCGGCGATCGGCCCGTGCTTCGGTAGCACGGTCACGGTCCGGTCTTTCACGATCGAGTAGAGAGCATTTAGGAATCGTGAACGCCATTGCCCGGGGAAGTCGCTTCTGCCACTCAACTGCAGAACCCAAGATCGAAGAACTGGCGGGACGTTATCGAGCAATAACGGCAGCAGTGGCACTAGAGAGGATTCCACAGGCCGTCCCTGAGGTGTTGGGGATGGTTGACACTCTACCCTACCGGGGGTAGACTATCTACCAACGACATGGCCAAGGAATCCCCAGACCGAATCGAACTCCTGCAAGGCACTCTCGACATGCTGATTCTGCGCACGCTGCTGTTCGGGCCAGCGCATGGGCACCAAATCGCCAAACACATCCAACACACTACCGAAGACGTGCTGCAAGTGGAGCACGGATCGCTCTACCCCGCTCTGCACCGGCTGGAACGGAAGGGCTGGGTGCAGTCCAAATGGGAAGTAGCCAAGGACCGCAATCCCGAGCTCAAATTCTATTCCTTAACTGCTGCCGGCCGGAAGCAGTTGGCCTCCGAGGAGTCGAAGTGGAAGCAGATGTCCAGCGCGATTGCTCGGGTGATGTGGCCGGGTGATGAGCGGGAGGCCTGAAATGAGGTGGCGGAAGCGGCGCGAAGAGGAGCTGGAGCGTGAGCTGCGCTCACACTTAGAGGCCGAGGCGGATGAGCGGGGCGACAGCCACGCCGCGCGCCGAGCGTTTGGAAACGTGACTCAGGTCCAGGAGGAGGTTCGCGAAGCATGGGGATGGATGTGGCTGGAGCGGCTGCGCCAAGACGTCGGATATGCGCTACGCGGGATGCGTAGAAGTCCGGGGTTCACGGCGACCGCAGTACTGTCGTTGGCGCTGGGCATTGGCGCCAACACCGCCATTTTCAGCTTGATCGACGCGCTGATGCTGCGCTGGCTGCCGGTGCGCGATCCGCAGGAACTGGTGCAGATGAAAATCCGGCTCGCTGGAGCCAGTAGTGCCTCGGAGAGTTTCTCTTATCCGATCATTCGCGCGCTGGCGGATCAGAAAGAGACTTTCTCAGGCGTGTGCGGTTTCAGTGGCGGCGGAACCACAGTGGGTCCGCCTGGCGCAGTCACGCGAGCTTCCGCGGCCACCGTAACCGGAGCCTATTACGAAACGCTCGACTTGAACCCGTTGGTGGGACGACTGCTCAGGCGCGAGGATGACGAAAAGGGAGCGCCCGCCGTCACGGTGATCAGCGATAGCTACTGGAACAGGCACTTTGCCCGCAATCCTGATATCGCCGGTCAGATGCTTCTGCTGGGCGGTTTCCCCGTGACGATTATCGGCGTCAGTCCGGCTGGCTTCGATGGCGCGAATGTCGGCTCGACAGCCGACATTACCATTCCAATGGCGACATTCGCGCAGGTCAATCCTGATTCAGCGAACCTGCTCAACATGGGCAACAACTGGCTGCGCGTGTTCGCGCGCCCACAGAAGGGTATTTCGCGCGCGCAAGCTGAAGCGCACCTTGCCGCGGTCTGGCCCCAGATGGTTGCCGCCATCGCGCCGCCTGGAGCGCCGGCCGCACGCGTAAAGGCGCTGGCCGAGGCTTCGTTTGAATTGGTCTCCGGCGGCACGGGATACACGTATTTACGCCGGATGTTCCGGGAGCCGCTCCTGGTCCTGATGGGCGTGGTCAGCCTGGTGCTGCTGATTGCCTGCGCCAACGTTGCGAATCTCTTGCTGGCGCAGGCGGCGACGCGCCAGCGCGAAATCGCGGTGCGGCTCGCGATCGGTGCCAGGCGAGGCCGCATTATTCGACAGCTCTTGACCGAGAGCACGCTGCTTTCAGCGCTGGGCGCAGCGTTTGGCATCTGCCTGGCCTGGGTCGCGAGCCGTTTCCTGGTGAACATGCTGGCCACCTATCAGGCAAGAGTGATCTTCGATTTGACGCCGAACTGGCACGTGCTGGCATTCACCTGCTCCATTGCACTCGCCACCGGATTGCTGTTCGGCCTGGCACCGGCGTTTCAGGGCACTGCGGCAGGACCGGCGCCCGCATTGAAAGAGGACGCGCGGATGAGCCGATCGCGGTCTCGGCTGGCGTCGTCGTTGGTGAGTTTGCAAGTTGCGCTCTCACTTGTACTACTCATAGGCGCCGGACTCTTCGCGCGAACTTTGCAGAACCTGCAGAATGTCGACCCCGGTTTCCGCCGCGAAGGGGTCCTCCTTGCCGACGCGGATGGGAAGCGCGAGGGATATCGCGATGCGCGCCTGGGGGAGTTCTATAGACAACTGCTTGAAGAGGTCCAACGAGTGCCCGGCGTCATTTCCGCCAGCTTCTCGGATCACACCCCGTTGAGCGGAGCGCAGTGGACCATGGCAGTCGCACCGGCGGGGCTACCAATACCAAGCGAGGACAACGTGGAGTTCACCGCGGTCGGACCCCGCTACTTCGAAACGATGCAGACTCAGATCCTGCGCGGACGCGAGTTCACCCTTCACGACAGTGGGCCAAGACCTACCGTCGCGGTCGTCGATGAAGCGTTTGTGCGAAGCTTTTTTCCCAATCAGGATGCGGTGGGGCGGCACATTCACCTAACGCTGGACCGGGTGGAGACTGACCTGGAGATTGTAGGCGTCGTCAAAGACGCGACGTCGGTCACGTTGGCGATGGCTCCGCCTCAGATGGTTTTCATTCCTGTTTTCCAGGAGCTGCCCGGAAATTCCGCCACGTTGGAAATTCGTGCAACCGGATCTCTTTCCCAGGCCGCTGCCGCGGTAAGCAAGGTTCTCCAGCCGAAGCTGCCGCACTCTCAGGTCGAGATCCGCGCGTTTACCGATCAGGTAAACAGCACGCTGGTCCGGGAGCGGCTGATGGCTGCCCTCGCCGGCGGCTTCGGAGCGCTCGCGCTGATTCTTGCCTGTGTTGGGCTGTATGGTGTTCTGGCATATAGCGTGGCTCGGCGGACCAAAGAAATGGGAATCCGCATGACTCTGGGGGCACAGAGAGGCCGTGTGATCGCTATGGTGGTCAAAGGCGCGGCGCGATTAATGGTGTTCGGGATCGCATTGGGATTGCCGGCTGCCTGGGCGGCGTCGCGATGGGTCGAGTCGATGCTATTTGGATTGACGCCGACCGATCCGGCGACCATCATCGGCGCGGCGTTGCTGCTCGCGTCGGCTGCGCTGGTGGCGGCGTATTTACCGGCCCTGCGCGCTGCGCGCGTGGACCCGGCGACGGCGCTGCGGCACGAATAAGCAACTCTGATTCGGACATTGTCGATTGGTCAGATCGACCGGACCGACGCCATTGATTCCAGTTCGACCAAGGAAGGCACCCCGATATGACGCAATAACGGTAGCGATTTGGCGATGACAATTGGTTAGCGAAAGCCTTCAGAAGTCGCATGTGTGCACTCCGATATGAAGTGGCCATTGTTCGGAACTGACGCCGACAGATGCATGTTCCTCATGGCGCGGCACACGGACACCGGAGGTTTTCTCGTTCGTGTTTATTCCTGTCGTAGTCGCCGGAGGCTTTGGTGCTTCCTATTTCTTGGACGATGGCTACTCTCAACCGGATCGCTGCCCACGGCTGGTGGAACGATCTTGTACGCAGTGAACCTCGGGGCCGGCAGCACCATCCAGGATGTTTCGGGCAACGTCTACGAGCTTCATCAACTATACGACGGGCACACCAGAACCGGCGACTCTCGGCTTGGTTGGCTCGGCTCTTCTCGGCCTTGGGCCCCTGGCCCGAAAGGGCGTTTCCCGCTCCGAATACCCTTCAGCCGTTTGAGCAAAAGAAGACCTGGGACCTAGCGCCAACCGCGAAGAGCGATCAGTGGCGACCTTGCTTCGCGTGGGACAGTTGCAGCAGGCGGGTCCTATCCTGCCATTGCAGTCGGGATATCGGAAATGCACCTTGAAGGCACGGCGGGAGAAAACTGGGTATCCGGATCATGTGGGGCCGGGCCAGAAGGGTCGGTGAGCGACCTTCTGGAGGAGGAGCGCCAACTACTTCTCGAAGAAGTTGACACTATCGGCCCCACGCCTTGGGAGATCTTGATTTCATCATTCTGTTTCTAGGATTTAATCCAGATCGCAGCCTGCCTGAGTTATTCAATTGCTCCGATGGCGTGTTGGACGAAAGAGACCAGTTCATAATCTTGCTCATTAAGGGTTAGATGTGTTTGACTTCTATCGTGGTTATGTTCCCGGCTGGGTTTGCCGCGATGCCCAGACGGTTGATTTGGATTTTCGGTCTACTGATAGGCGTGGCATGGATGGCAGAGATCCTGTTCGGGAATCTTGGCGACATACCATTATTAGCCGCCTTCCGAATGTCTCACCTGCACGGCTCCGGAACAATGGTTTGGGTTTTGTCAGTGGCGCTGTGGCGTTCACAGCACTCGCTGGTTTAGTCGCGAGTCGTCATCCGGTCGGCTATCTGGAAGTTCTTTCCGCGACGGCGCGGCGCGTGCATCCCCAGGACGCAGGGTTGGCACGCGCTGCACATCGGCAATCCGTATCGTCGGTCTGCGACGATTCCGGGGGCTCTCGAAAGACTCTAGCTGCGGACTTGGCGAGACCTCCACAGGCCCAACGCCACAAGTGAGGCTCCGATGAGACCAGATGCTGCGGGTTCAGGAACTGGCAGAGGAGTGAAATTTGCCGAGATGGAATCGGTGATCGTGCCTCCCGTTGCGACGATGCCGAGAAGGTTTGAAACAGTGGCCGCCAGTCCCGTGCTATCGATCGTTCCCACGAAGTGGGACGTGAAAGTAGCCGCATACGGCGTTCCATTGGAGCAATTAGTTCCCGGACTGCCGGTATAGCCGCAATAGAGGGCAGTGAGCGAGACATCCACGCTATTGGTGGCATTGGGTGGCGAGATGGTGTTCTGCGTAAAAACAAACGGCGATCCCGCAATCGCGCAGGAACCGGGTGTAGACGCAGGCGGGCATGGGGTGGGGGTCGGAAACACGAGCGACATCAGGTCAAAGGTGAATCCGTTTAACGTTAAGGCTGTCGATTG
>Ga0210400_10002199_pt1 | contig 18415 bp, 15 predicted proteins | sample IncBWH26MmetaG_FD_155456 | JGI IMG/M metagenome (GOLD analysis project Ga0210400, IMG submission 155456) | Forest soil microbial communities from Barre Woods Harvard Forest LTER site, Petersham, Massachusetts, United States - Inc-BW-H-26-M | ecosystem: Environmental > Terrestrial > Soil >...
GCACCGGAGGCTTCAGCCGCTTCGTTACCTCCACGACTGCTCCGATTGCTACCGGCTGGAGCGACAGTTGCCGGGCGGGTCTGACCCCCGCTGGAAGACCGTGCCTTGGCACGGCGCACAGAATCAATCACTTACCCCAGTCCGATGCGTCCACCACATCCAAAATTCTAGTGCTGGTGGCAGTATGGTGGCAGTACCGTTTCAGCTGTCAGTGGACATCCATGGTCTCCCCTGGACGGGTTCGCTAGTTGAGCGGTGTTGGCAGGGCATTGTTGGCGCGACCCTCATCGAAGGTGCTGAGCTAAGATACTTGCCGGTGGTCAAGCTCAAGGAGCCGTTAGTCACGATGGGGCGCGAAGGAACGGTGCCGACCCCGGCCATGCCCGAACATGATGCCTGGTCGGCCGGCCTGCAAGCCGCTTGGTCAGGGGATTTCGCCCAATACGGACGATCGCGCAAAGCTCTCTTAAGACCAGTACACGGGTTCGAATCCCGCCTGCAACGGGATTAGCCGTTCTCCCCCGCGTTCGCTAAAAAGCCCTCGACCGGCATACGCGGATGGACCTCAGGTTGAGTCCGCTGGGCATCAGATGCTTCTCCTCGGGACTCAGGCGTCGCGTCGTTTGCCGCTGGCGCAGGACTCGGGGAACACTCATCTTCCGGGGCAGACCAAGCGAGATACATCGCCAAGCGTCGTTCCGCCTCACTTCCCTTTGGAGGAAGTGACCAAGTGATTTCGAGGCTGCACATAGCCAAATGATGCTAAGTCACTGCGACGAGAAACCTTATCCTCCGAAAGTAGTAGCGAGAGGTCCTCCGCAAGACAGTTGCTCAGATACTGCGAGCTGCCTGGTACGTAAGCTCTGCTGCCTTTTCTAATCCACACGTGCAAAAGGCACCTACGGCTTGCCGGAGAGCGCATGGAGCCTCATGGCACGCTTCGACCCAGACCATGTGCGCCATATCGACCGCTCGTCGCTTTCCCGGTGCCTTGAGTGGCTTCGGGCATTGCCGCCGCAGATCCGACCGCTGTTCATCTGTCTGTCGCTTCTTCCGTAGCGGCCTCCTCGACCTCGAAGACCGACTTCTCGCCGTAGAAATAGGTCGGACGGGGTTTCGGACGGTAGTCCGCTCCAAGCTTGAATGCCTCTTCCCAATGGCCGCCTAGAAGCCGCACGAGCGCCTTCTTCTCATAGTCGCTCTGATAGTGGCTCCGTGAACTCTCGTCGAACTCCCCTGTACGCTGGCTCCGATGCAACGGGTCAAGCTGGTTGACGTAGCGCTCTGCCCATTCGATGAAATCGACGGCATCACCCCGGAAGTTCCCAGGGAGAGATTGCGCTCCGAGAGATCGCCGGGCCGCAGCTAGGTAGCGGCGGAGATACCGGGCGCGATGCCAGGCGCCCGCGTCCCGCTCCAGCTGCACTATCAGCCTGCCATTGGCTACCTTGATGGCCTCCAATTCCTCGCACCGCCTTTCCGCCTCCTCTCTGGCGCGCTCCTCCTCTTCGTCCTTTGCCCGTCTCTCCTTGTTCGAAAGCGCCAGCTCGTAGAAGCCCAAGAGGATTTCCCGTATTTGGTCCTCGACTAAACTTCCTTTCCGGTCGTACCAGCTACGCCGCTCGGGGCCGCGCCAGGTTGCGTATGTGTTCAGGCGTACTACACGGAGTGCACCGGTTGCGACGGATTCCTTGCGAGGCGCTTGATACCAGGACTCGCGCTTCTCTCGGGCTAGCTCGGCGGCGGTCGGGATAGCAGGCTGATCGCGGAAGCGCTCCTCGATACGTATCCCTACTTGCTCGCCTTCGACCAGGAAGCGCCCTTTGCAGGATTCACTCGCATCGCCCCCCTGTTGGGCGGACGATTCCAAGTTCTCGACCGGCAGCCCTTGCTTCACGCGAAGAACTTGCCGGTCGTCGAATATCCATCCGAGCTCGCCGGCCGCGCGCAGTAGGGTATCCGCCAGGAGGAGCGCGCGCTTTAGCGTCCCAGGGGTCACAAGGATCTCGACGGTCGCTCCGGTTCTCTCCCCGCGCAGAAACGATATCTCCGATCGACCGGCATATTTCTGCTGAAAAGCAGTGCGCTTCACCGGAGGCCCCCCTTGGGTTCCACTTTTTCGAGCCTATGGGTTCCAGAATGGGTTCCACTTTTTGACTCTCGACTGACAGGTTGAACGCGGAGCATTTCCACACCCAATTTGTTGCGTGAAGTGGCCCGGCGACGCCGTGTTAGAGCCAGGTTTTTACCGAGACAGTGGGCGCAGACCGCCGCTGGCCCAACGGCATAACTATCCCGGTGTGAGACTCAAGACACGACGGCTGCAATAACCTGGACGGCTGCAGCTATTCGTAACTGACGCACCTTCTCGTATGAGCCGCCTAACCGCCGATGCCCGGGCTTCAAGACGTCGCGCACGCCAGTAGTATGATTCCAAGGCAGACGTGGCCCCCTCGAAGGACCAAAGAACATACGCATGGGGACGAGGTCATTTGTGGCGCGCGCCCTATTGGGCGTTGGACTCTTTGGTGTCGCAATAGGCGGCGGTCTGGCCACCGCATCGCTTGACTACCATACTGCGCGCCATCTCGCGATTGCATGCGCGATAGTCAGTGTGTTCTTTGGCCGCGACGTGCGCCGACTCATCTGGGGCGACACGCAGAGCAGATGAGCCACAAATATGCGAGCGCCGGTACGAGTCAGGGACTGGACGGTGTATTTGCCACCCTTTCGATAAACATATGCAGAACCGTGCATATCCCGGACGGCAAGTGGGCCGAATCGATATCCATTGCCGTATAGGAAGCCGTCAGCAGCTGGTCCGAATTCCGTGACGGGCGTACGCAAATAGCAGAAATCCATGACGCAAATCTGTTTGAGGTCAGACGGGTAGTAGAATCATCGGCTTGGTCTGCTCACAGTAAGTCATGCCCCGGTAGCGCTAATAATCGACTGCCGACAGACGTGGCTGTACAGCGCGGTGTCTTGGAGTCTTGATGGCGAAAGTTCAGATCGTTAATACCAAGGCGTTGGGTCCGGTGGTATCGCGCGCTCAGGTTGATGCCGTCCTCGGAATCTGCGCAGCATTAAAGTCAATTCCGGCGCCCCTAATTCCAATCCTGCATGCGATTCAGGAGAAAGTCGGCTTCGTCCCCAAGGATGCCGTTCCACTGATTGCGGCTGAACTGAACTTGTCGATCGCCGAGGTTCACGGTGTCGTGAGCTTCTACCACTATTTTCGCCAGGATCCCGGCGGACGGCACACCGTACATATATGCCGTGCCGAGGCCTGTCAGGCGGTGGGCGCCGTCGAAGTCGAAGCGCATGCCAAACGCACGCTTGGCGTGGAGTTTCACGGCACGACTCGGGATGGCGCAATCCGCCTTGAGCCTGTGTATTGCCTCGGAAACTGCGCGCTCGGGCCCTCCATCATGATCGACCAGGAGCTTCATGGGCGAGTCTCGACGCAGCGCTTCGATGAGTTGATGCAAGACACCCGCGCTGCCACCGCAGGTGAGCCGTGACAACACGGATCTATGTGCCGCGAGATGCCGCCGCCCGCAGCGTCGGGTCCGATGCGACCGCTCGGGCCCTCCAGGCCGAAGGCCAGCGCCGCAGCATCGATATCCAAGTCATTCGAAATGGCTCGCGCGGACTGCTATGGCTTGAGCCCTTGGTCGAGGTCGTGACCCCAGCCGGTCGAGTCGCCTACGGTCCGGTGCAGCCCGCTGACGTCGCAGGCCTGTTCGATGCGGGGTTTATTAGCGGGGCAACCCACTCCCTGAGCCACGGACCGACGGAGGAAATTCCGTACTTCAAGAAGCAGGAGCGCCTGACTTTTGCGCGCGTCGGCATCACCGATCCGCGCAGCCTCGAGGACTACCTACAGCATGGGGGATACCGGGGTCTGAAGGCCGCCTTGGATATGGAGCCGGCCGCGATCGTAGGCGCTGTCACAGCGTCCGGGCTGCGGGGTCGCGGCGGTGCCGCATTCCCGGCCGGGATCAAGTGGAAAACGGTGCTGGGCGTTAGCGCCGACCAGAAATACATCGTCTGCAATGCCGATGAGGGCGACTCGGGCACCTTCTCCGATCGCATGGTGATGGAGGGGGATCCCTTCGTTCTCATCGAAGGCATGACGATTGCGGGTATCGCAACCGGGGCGACAAGCGGATACATCTATCTGCGCTGGGAGTACCCCGACGCGAAGGCGGCCCTCAACGCTGCGATCGCGTCGGCCTATGAGAAACGCTACCTGGGCGAGAATATTCTCGGCACCGACAAGCGCTTTGACCTCGAGGTGCGCTCCGGTGCCGGCGCCTATATCTGTGGCGAGGAAACTTCGCTGCTCGAGTCTTTGGAGAGCAAGCGCGGTCAGGTGCGCTTCAAGCCGCCGCTGCCGGCGATCCAAGGATTGTTCGGCAAGCCGACGGTGATCAACAATGTAATCACCCTGGCTTCGGTCCCGATCATTCTGGACAAGGGCGCCGACCACTATCAGCATTTCGGCATGGGCCGATCCCGCGGCACGCTGCCCATACAGCTGGCCGGCAATATCAAGCACGGCGGCCTGATCGAAAAGGCCTTCGGTATCAGCTTGCGCGAACTGTTGTACGACTACGGCGGCGGTAGTTTGAGCGGTCGTCCGATCCGCGCCGTGCAGGTAGGCGGCCCATTGGGCGCGTACTTGCCGGAATCGCAATTCGATACCCAGCTCGACTACGAGGCGTTCACCGAAATCAAGGGCATGCTGGGGCACGGCGGCATCGTCGTCTTCGACGATACGGTCGACATGGCGGCCCAGGCGCGCTACGCGATGGAGTTCTGCGCCATCGAGTCCTGCGGCAAGTGCACGCCCTGCCGGATCGGCTCGACCCGTGGCGTCGAAGTCATCGACCGCCTGATCGCCGGAAACAATCCGGCGAAGCAGGAAACGCTGCTGCGCGATCTGTGCGACACCATGACCTACGGGTCACTGTGCGCGCTGGGCGGGCTGACGCCCTACCCGGTACTGTCCGCGCTCAATCATTTCCCGGAAGATTTTGACACCTCGGCGCGGACTGGCGTCCCAGCCTAAGCAGGACACCGCTATGCAATCCATCGTCGAAAACGATCTCGGTACCCCGGAGCGCTTCAGCGCCAAAACCGTCACGCTGACCATCGATGGTTGCGAGGTCACGGTTCCCGAAGGCACTTCGGTCATGCGGGCCGCCGCGCTGTGCGATGTGAAGGTCCCGAAGCTGTGCGCGACAGATCAACTGGAGGCATTCGGCTCCTGCCGGCTGTGCCTGGTGCAGATCGAAGGCATGAAAGGCCTGCCGGCCTCGTGCACCACGCCGGTGGCCCAGGGCATGAAGGTCACCACGCAGAACAAGCAGATTGCTGACATTCGCCGCGGCGTGATGGAACTGTATATATCGGACCATCCCTTGGACTGCCTCACCTGCCCCGCCAACGGCCACTGCGAGTTGCAGGACATGGCTGGCGTCGTGGGCTTGCGCGAAGTGCGCTACGGCTACGAGGGCGCGAATCACCTGGTCGCCGAGAAGGACACCAGTAACCCTTATTTCACCTTCGATGCCAGCAAGTGCATCGTCTGTTCGCGTTGCGTACGGGCATGCGATGAGCAGCAGGGCACTCTCGCGCTGACCATCCAGGGGCGCGGCTTTGATTCGACAGTCGCGGCGAGCCAGAACGTTTCGTTCATGGACTCTGAATGCGTCTCGTGCGGCGCCTGCGTGCAGGCCTGCCCGACGGCTACTCTGTCTGAGAACACACTGATCGACAAAGGCCAGGCCGAGCACAGCGTCATCACGACCTGCGCGTACTGCGGTGTCGGCTGCTCATTCCGCGCCGAGATGAAAGGCGAGGAAGTGGTGCGCATGGTGCCGAACAAGGACGGGCACGCGAATCATGGTCATTCCTGCGTCAAGGGACGTTTCGCGATCGGCTATGCCACGCACACCGACCGCATCCTCAAGCCCATGATCCGCTCGAAGATCTCGGATCCGTGGCGGGAAGTCTCCTGGGAAGAGGCCATCGGCTACGCAGCCTCTGAGCTAAAGCGCATCCAGGCGAAATATGGCCGCGATTCAATCGGCGGCATCACCTCCTCGCGCTGCTCCAACGAAGAAACCTACTTGGTCCAGAAGCTGGTCCGGGCGGGATTCGGGAATAACAACGTCGACACCTGCGCACGCGTGTGTCACTCCCCGACCGGGTACGGCCTGAAGAATACGATCGGCGAGTCGGCCGGCACGCAGAATTTCGATTCGGTTATGAAGGCTGATGTGATCTTCGTGATCGGTGCAAATCCGACCGACGGACATCCGGTTTTTGCCTCCCAGATGAAGCGTCGTTTGCGCCAGGGCGCGAAGCTGATCGTCGTCGACCCCCGCCGCATCGATCTGGTGCGTGCGCCGCATATCTCCGCCGAGCAGCATCTGAAACTGCGGCCCGGCACCAATGTCGCGCTGATCAATTCCCTCGCACATGTCATCGTCATGGAAGGGCTGGTCAGGGAAGACTACGTGCGTGAGCGTTGCGAGCTGCCGGCATTCGAGAAGTGGCGCACCTTCGTTTCGCTTGATAAGAACTCTCCGGAAGCGATGGAGGACGTCACAGGCGTACCCGCAGCTGACGTTCGCGCGGCGGCGCGTCTGTATGCAACCGGCGGCAATGGCGCCATTTACTACGGCCTCGGTGTGACGGAGCACAGCCAGGGCTCGACCATGGTCATGGGTATTGCGAATCTTGCGATGGCCACCGGCAACGTCGGCCGCGAGGGTGTGGGCATCAATCCTCTGCGCGGTCAGAACAATGTGCAGGGCTCCTGCGATATGGGGTCGTTCCCGCACGAGTTTCCGGGTTATCGCCACGTCTCGGACGACACGGTGCGGCACCAGTTCGAGGGCGCCTGGGGCGTCTCGCTTCTGGGCGAACCCGGGCTGCGGATCCCGAACATGTTCGAGGCCGCCCTCGATGGCGAGTTCAAGGGTCTGTATATCGAAGGCGAGGACATTGCCCAGTCGGACCCGAATACCCAGCATGTCACCGCGGCCCTGTGTGCGATGGAATGTATCATTGTGCAGGACCTGTTCCTGAATGAGTCTGCGAAGTTCGCTCATGTGTTCCTGCCAGGGTCTTCATTCCTTGAGAAGGACGGGACCTTCACCAATGCCGAGCGGCGCATTTCACGCGTGCGCAAGGTGATGAAGCCGAAGGCCGGCTATGCGGATTGGGAGATCACCCAGCTGCTCTCCAATGCCGTCGGCTACCCGATGAGCTATGCGCACCCTTCAGAAATCATGGATGAGATTGCGCGTCTGACCCCGACCTTCACCGGCGTGAGCTATTCGCGCATCGATGAGCTCGGGAGCATCCAGTGGCCGTGCAACGCGGAGCACCCGGAAGGCACCCCAACGATGCATATCGGCGAGTTCGTGAGGGGCAAGGGCAAGTTCCTCGTGACCGAATATGTACCAACTGCCGAAAAGGTCAATGCCCGCTATCCGTTGATCTTGACCACCGGGCGCATACTGAGTCAGTACAACGTCGGTGCCCAGACCCGCCGCACGGAGAACAACCGCTGGCATGATGAGGATCGCCTGGAGATACACCCGGACGATGCCGAGCAACGCGGTATCCGTGAGGGCGATTGGGTCGGTATCGCGAGCCGCGCCGGTGACACGGTGCTGCGGGCCCGAATTACCGAGCGGGTGCAGCCCGGTGTGGTCTACACCACCTTCCACTTCCCGGAGTCCGGCGCCAATGTGATCACCACTGAAAACTCCGACTGGGCGACAAATTGCCCTGAGTACAAGGTAACCGCAGTGCAGGCCACGCGCGTCAATCATCCGTCCGAGTGGCAGAAGCGATTCCGTGAGTTCTCAGCGACTCAGGAATCGTTGCTCCAAAGCGCTTTCGCCAAGTAGGTCGGCGCGATGAGTAACGCCCCGCACGACAGCGCCGAGCAGCTGGTGAGGATGGCGAACGATATCGGCAACTTCTTTCGGGCCGAACCGGACCGCGAGGATGCAATCGCCGGTATCGCGAAACACATCGGCAACTTCTGGACCAAAAGCATGCGCCGCAAGATTGCGGCTCACGGTGATGCTGGCCTCGATGAATTGCCGCGCGAAGCACTGCGTCGCCTAGCCTCGCAATCCGGGCCCACGGCGTCCCCAGCGCCCGGAGGGGATGCGGGCTAGTTAGCGTCCCGGCCGCCGCACGTACCCCGCTGGGAATGCAAAACATGGCTCCAGAAGTCGGCAACCCGCATGTCCGACCGCGAGGCCTGTTAATCCGTTGGTCGTTGGTTCGATTCCAACCCGGGGAGCCAGTGCAATCAATCACTTACGCAATATCGACCACCTCCGGCCTCGCCTAAAATGGACCTCTGGTAGCAGTATGGTAGCAGTACTGTTGGAGCTGCCAGTGGACTGTTATGGATTGCCTTGGACGGTCTGGCTGCACTGATGTGTCCTGCAAGAATGACTGCCTAGAGAGCGGCCCCAGCGGAAGTTCAGCGCGCCTTGCGGAAAGTCAGGTTGTAGCGAGCGGCACCGGAGGCTGGATACGACGAGCAGCCGCATGGCGTCGCTGACCCTGGTGTGGAATTTGTCGGGCAAGCGGCCGGCGGCGGATTTCGATTTCAACCTGGATGGGACTGGCGGGCTGATCGCGCCATAGCGGTTGCAGCGACTGGCCATAGCTGCCCAACGTGCTCGCCGCGCACGTCCGCAATCTGGACGGTCGCACTGCGGATTACCCGGGAGGTCGCTCCATGAATCTTACGATCAGCCGCCGACACCTTCTGCAGACGCTGGCGGCGGGAGCGGCAATCGGCGGGGTTCCCACTTATGCTCGGGACCGGACTCCCGGCATCGCGATCACCATCGACGATTTCGATCTCGCCGACACGCCGCTGATCTCGGGGCTCGCCAGAGATGCCGCCATTCGCGCCGCGCTGCGCAGCCACGGCGTCAAGGGCGCCGGCTTCGTGGCTGGAAAATTCGTCGATGCCGAGAAGAGTCCGCACGTGCTCGCCGCCTGGTCGAGCGACGGTCATATGCTCGGCAACCACAGTTTCTCGCATCCTTATTTTGATGGAAGCGACCCGGCGGCAGAGATGGCCGACATCCTGAAATGCGAAGCTCTGCTCGCGCCCTATCCAGGCTTTCGCAAGGCGTTCCGCTACCCCTACCTCGCCGAGGGAAACACGCGAGCGGGCCGCGACGCATTGCGCAGGCTGCTGCGCGAGCACGGCTATCGTCCCGCGCCCGTCACCATCGATACGTCCGACTGGTATATCGACCAGCGGCTGACCACCCGGCTGAAGGAGGCGCCGGCGACCGACCTGTCAGGTTACCGGGCGTATTGGCTCGCGCACCTCTGGGACCGCGCAACCTATTATGACGGTCTGGCGCGCGCGCTTCTCGGTCACTCGATCAGCCACACGATCCTGCTTCACCACCGGCTGACGACCGGATTGTTCCTTGATGATGGGCTGACGATGTTCCGCGACCGCGGATGGCGTCTGGTCGATGCGTCGACCGCGCTCGCGACACCGGAATTGCAGCGACAGTATGATGTCGTACCGGCCGGGCAGAGCTTGATGTGGGCCGCTGCCAAGGCCAGCGGCCGGTATGAGGGGAAGCTGCGCTATCCGGGCGAGGACGACAGGTACGAGAAGCCTGGAATGGATGCGCTAGGGCTCTGAGGACGGGAAGACGAGGAACGTCATGATGATCGATCGCCGTACGGTTCTGCTCGCGCTGCCTGCCATGTCCGTCATGCCGGTGATAACCGCCTCGCCGGCCTTCGCGCAGGAGGCTCCGCCACCGCTTGCATCGTACGAACGCGAGACCGGCGGCCATGTCGGCTTATATGCCGAGAACCTCGCGACGGGCAAGAAGATCCTGTGGCGCGCGGACGAGCGGTTCGTCATGTGCAGCACCTTCAAGCTATCGCTTGCGGCGCTCGTCCTCTCTCGCGTCGATCGCCACCAGGATCGGCTCGATCAGATGATCCGGTTCGGACCCGCCGATCTTCCCGACTGGTACGCGCCGGTGGCGCGGCAGAACCTGGCGCGAGGCGAGATGTCGATTGCCGAAATGTGCGAGGCGGCGGTCGAGCAAAGCGATAACACGTGCGCGACCCTCCTGCTCGCCCGCGTGGGCGGTCCGGCCGCGCTGACCGCCTTCTGGCGCTCGCTCGGCGACGGGACGACGCGCCTGGACCATGGCGAGCTTCAACTGAACCGCACGCCATTGGGCGATCCGCATGACACGACCACACCCGCTGCGATGGCGGGCAGTCTGCGCCAATTCCTGTTCGGCGATATCCTCTCACCAACGTCGCGCGGCCTCATCACTGGCTGGATGCTGGGCTGCAAGACCGGCGACAACCGGCTGCGGGGTGGACTGCCGAAGGACTGGCGCATCGGCGACAAGACCGGCAACAACGGTACGGATGCAGCGGGCGACCTCGCGGTGACCTGGCCGCGATCCGGCGGACCCCTTCTGATCTGTGCCTACACGCGGGGCGGCACCCCGTCAGCTGCGAATCTTGCCACGCTCTTCGCCGACATCGGCCGTCTCGTCGGCGAGCAACTCGGCTGATGAGCGCCGTCCCGCGCTCGACGCGCCTGCCATCATGACCGTGCAGTGCGCCACCGATGGCTCCGGTCCCGTCATCATCACGAGAGTCCCCGATCTGGCCGGTTCATTCGCCCGCCGTCGCCCGGATCATCCAAAGCGCGGACGGGAGACGATGTTGCGCGTAACGCTGTGATCCCATTGGCGCCTAATTGCCGCAGTGCGCGAGATACCAGACCGCCAGCGCTCAATACCAGCAACCAGTGGCGGCCTTGCCGCACCCTCTCCCAGAAATCCTCGCGCCCCGCGCACGCCACGCCGGCGGCGAAAACGCCACCCCAGCAGAGGTGATTCGCCCAGTCATTGAACAGTGCCCAGGTGACGGGTCTGACTTCCTGGATCAGCACATTCGGCCCGCACAGCCATATTCCGGGAAGAACTAGCAGACACCAGAGCGGCAACCGGGTCCGGCCGCGCGGGAGGAACACCTTGAACACGAGTGCCAGACCGAGGCTGTAAAAGAGGAGATACACCACGAACCACAGGTGATCCCAGGTTGGCAGCACGCGGTTTGGAAAGATGGATCCCGACAGGTAGGTGTGCAGCCAAAACTTGAAATACCCGGGCTCAATTCATCCTTTGGGCAAGAATTCCACGTACACCGGCACGGGAATGATGATCATCATTGCCACCAGCACGACGACGAACAATCGCCTGATCCGGGCCACGGCATAGCCCCTCGGACCTAACTTTTCCAGCAGGAAGCGGCCTGCCACACCAGCGATGAAGAACAGCAACGCCAGTCGCCAGGCACCCACGGCGCTCATCACCATCTCTAGCTGCGGATAGATGCACTCGCTCTTGATGCCGTAGTCCCAGGTCACGTAAGGCATACCGGCGTGGAACAGGACTAGCGCACCAAACGCCGCCGCCCTCAGCCAGTCCAGGAAGAACTTCCTTTCGCCAAACGATTCACTGCCCACGCCTGCCCTCCGCGTATCCACGCACGTCAGCGCTGGATCTACAGCGAGCTGCGAAACTGGCAGCTACTGGATTCCTGCAATCCAGGCACGATTCAAGGAATCAGGAAGGTATCTGTCATTCAATATGGGTTTGGCGTCTGGCCAACCAGTTCGCGAATGGCCAGATTGAATGAGGAGATGGTTCTGTGCATCTGGGATCGGAGGGGCAAGAGGAACTGCGGGTCTGGTGGGATGGACCGGCTGGCGGGAACAGAGAACGTGGGCTTGTCCCTCCTGTCTTTGTGCATTAAGGCGGACTTCGCCCCCCGGAAGAGCGGATCTTCCAGCACGAGTCCGCCGAGTCCTAGGTCAATGCTATGCTACGGTCCTGCGTGCGACACGACAAACTGAGGCGAAAAGCTTGAGCATTGAAAGTGTTCCCGGTCGCCGCCCATCTGCCAACGTGTGTAAGCCGATGATCGAGTGCTCCTAGGCCGCTGAGATGGCAACAAGCCTTTTGTACTTCGGCGCGGATATCGCGGCGCTGACGGCCGTGGCACTGACCGGCGCCGGCTGCCTGATCGCCAATCCACGTTCCTTCAACGCACGCCTGTTTACCTGCGTCACGGTGAGTCTGGCCTGCTACCTGCTGGGAAGGCTTTCATACGCGGTTCCCACCGATGTTCACGTCTCGTTCTGGATCTGGCCGTTCCTGCTTGTGTTCATGAACATAGGATCGGGCTTTTGGATGATCCTCGCCTTTTCGCTGTTTCAGGATGACAAGCGCATTCCACGTTGGATGATCGTTGCCTGCGCAGTGCAGTTCCTGCTGAGCGCTATCAACGCATTCGGCTACGTCCATCGCGACAGCAGTGTCCTGCAATCAGCGACGTATCCTGCCGGCATCAATTTCGTCTTCGGCCCGCTGCCGATTGCGATGCAGTCCGCTTTCGCATGTCTCGCGCTGTACTGGGCCGTCCGTGGATGGCGGGCCGACCTGGACGAAGGCAGGCGCGTGCTTCGCGGGTTGTTCCTCATTGTCGTCGGCGGACTCTCGTTCGGTATCAGCGTTGCCGAGCTGTGCCTTCTCAACGCGTCTTACTCGTCACGCGCGCCGTTTGACAACATAATTACGCTTATCCTGGCTGCAGGCTACGTCACCGTCGCACTCGCGGTGCTCCGATTCAACAACGGTGTCCTCGGGCGGCTGGCGGATCGGGCGTCGCCCTTGCCCGATCCAGAGGTCGACGCCGGTGTTGATCGGCAACTTTCCGCACTCGCACGGGCGCTCGAGGAGGAAAAAGTCTACCTGACGCGTGGCCTCTCCGTCGGAGGCCTCGCTAAACGGCTGGCCATGCCCGAGTACCGTCTGCGCGCGCTGATCAACAAGCGGCTCGGCCACCGGAACTTCAACGCGTTGCTCCACAAGTACCGACTCCGGGACGCCTGCGAGCGACTCGCTGACCCCTCCAAGGCGCATCTTCCTATCCTCACCATCGCGCTCGATGTCGGCTACCAATCGGTCGCGCCGTTTAACCAGGCGTTCCGTGAGGTTATGGGCTGCACCCCTTCGGATTACCGGCGGCAGCACATAAACCTTCCTGAAAACTCGAAAACCTCCTCGATTCCTGAAATCCGCTAGCAACTGCAGTAATCCGGAGGATTTCCAAGGGCGAACTGGGCACGGTAACGGCCACCTGTTCGACTGGAGTCCAGAATGGCACCGTTCTCTTGCCTCCGCCTAACGAGATGGTCTACGCCGTCTCATGCATTGTTTCATTGCCTGGTCGCCGTCGCCTTATCGCTGGTCGTGCCCGCGATCGGTGCCACCCCGGCGCAAACGGCCACGTGGCCGGTGACCGAAGGGTCACCCGGAGGCGGCCGCTACTCCCCGCTCGCAGACATCAATACCAGTAATGTCAACCAGCTCGAGCAGGCGTGGGTGTACCGGTATGGTCACGATGACTACTTCGATGGCAGTTTCCCCGTCTACCGCGGCACCTCCTCCGAGACCACACCCATTCTCGTGGGCGACCGGTTGATTTTCACGACGCCCACCAACCGCGTGATCGCGCTCGATGCGGAGACCGGTAAAGAGCTTTGGATATTCGATCCAGGCCTCGACAGGCATGCGTGGTACACCAACATGTGGACTAATCGGGGCGTTGCCGTGTGGCAGGGCGGTTCGCAGGATGCTTGCGCACCCCGTGTTTTTCTCACGACCCTCGATGCGCGGCTGATCGCGCTCGACGCGCGCACCGGTAAGCGATGCCCCGGTTTTGCGGACATCGACTTGCGCGAAGGCGTCAGGCCCCTTATCGATCGGCGCGAGCTGAGCCTCACCTCTCCCGGAACGGTGGCCGGTGACCTGATCATCGTCGGCTCGTCCGTCGCCGATAATTTCCGCGCTGACGCACCGCCAGGTATCGTGAAGGCGTTCGATACCCGCAGTGGTGCACTCCGCTGGACTTTCCACACCATCCCGGCAAAGGGTGAACCCGGAGCCGAGACGTGGAAGACCGGAACGGACCACACCGGGGCCGCCAATGTCTGGTCAACGATTACTGTGGATTTGGTACGCGGACTTGTCTTTCTGCCAGTAACCTCGGCGAGTCCGGATCACTACGGCGGTGATCGGCCTGGCATTAATCTCTACTCGGACTCGATCGTCGCCCTGGACCTGAAGACCGGGAAGCTAAAGTGGCAGTTCCAGACCGTGCACCACGATCTTTGGGACTACGATCTCGCAGCGCCTCCGATCCTCATCGACATTCGGCGCGACGGACGAGACGTGCCGGCCGTGGTCGTGCTCACAAAAACGAGCCTCGTCTTTGTGTTCAATCGCGAGACGGGGGAGCCGCTTTTTCCAATCGAGGAGCGCCCTGTGCCGGCGAGCGACGTACCCGGCGAGGAGGCTTCCCCGACACAACCGTTCCCTGTAAAACCGCCGCCACTCTCTTCCCACAGAATTACGGAAGCCGATCTATGGGGAACGCCTGAACAGCGTGAGGCGTGCTCAGCGAGACTCTCGAAACTGCGGAACGACGGCATCTTCACCCCGCCGAGCCTGCGGGGAACCCTTGAGCATCCAGCGACCGGCGGCGGCGCCAATTGGTCCGGTGGGGCGTTTGACCCCGTGCGGCGACTGCTCTTCGTGCCTGTCAGCAACCTGGGGATGGAAATTCGGCTTGTCGCTACCGGCCGTGAACCCACGGAGCGCTACCGCCTCGACGGCAAGACCGAACTGTTCGCGCACAATGGCTTGCCTTGCAACCGCCCGCCATGGGGTCGCCTCGTGGCGGTTGACGTAGACAAAGGCGAGATCGCATGGTCGGTATCGACGAGCACCGGTCCCAACGATTTCGGTAACTCGCCCTACGGACCGCCGCTGGCGACAGCGGGCGGACTTGTGTTCCAAGGCGGCACGTTCTATCCCTTTCTTCGGATTCACGACGCTGTGACAGGTGAGCGCATCGGGGAGCTCGAGCTCCCCGCCGGCGTGCACGGTGGAGCAATTGCTTTCAAACTGCATCCCGATAGCCGCCAATTTATCGTCGTCGCGGCTGGCGGGCACGATGGACTCGGATCTCCGAAGGGCGACTACGTGATCGCTTGGGCGCTGAGGCGGCCCGCTCGCGACCGATAGGTCGGGCGCACGAGGTAGTCGACCCGCTCCTGCAACATGCTGAGACGCTCCGCAAGCCGTCGTGCCTTCAACTTCCGACCACTCTGCGCCCGACGGTTTCGCCAGGTCGGACAAAGACCAGCGGCGCCAATTTGAGCGCGAGCGCTAGGGTCGGAATCAAATACGGCTGCCAACCCACTGGTGTGAATGAATTTTTAAGATGCCCGCCAAATTGGATACCCCACCTTCCTACCCCACTGCGACTTCAGCTGCTTTCATACGTCAAGGGTGACAGAGGTTCAAGCCCGGTACCGCCCACCATGTAGAGTCGAGGATGCTGTGGCCATTGAGATCCCTTGGTGGCAAGCGTGCTGCGACACCGCCGTCTGTGGAACCCTCGGGACTCCATACTCAACCAAACGGATTGAGTACCGGCACGTCAAAGCGAGCAAAATCGCGCACGTTGCGCGTCACTACGGTTAGCTCGTGCACCCGTGCAGTGGCCGCAATCATTGCATCCTCATAGATGGTGTCTGACTGCCCGTGCATGAACTTCGCCCACTGCCGAAAGCAGGCAGCATCCATCGCAAGCACGTTGTACGTGGTGGCAACTTGCTCTGCCCAGGCCTCGAGTTGCTCGGCCTTGCCCCGATCCTGCGCGCGAGTGAGTTCGATGCCAGCCTGGATCTCCCCGATTGTCACCGCTGACAAGTGGAGTTCGGCATCGGGCACCTCCGTCAGCCACTTGACGACCTGAGTGCTCGGTCGCGACTTTCTGAGCTCCGAGACAATGTTGGTATCCAGTAAGAACACCGGGGTTCTACAGCGGCTGGATCGGCCGTCTCGGGTATCGACCCCGCTCGGGCAACTTCAGATCGGTACGCGCGAAATCTCCGAGCAGCAACTGCTTCAGTGAGGGTCGTGCAAGTTGGCAAAGGCGCCTCCAATCCTCGATTGGAACGAGCACCGCAGTTTCCTCGCCCCGACGCGTGACCACCTGAGGTCCCTCGCGGACGCACGTTTGCAAAAGCTCGCTAAAGCGGGCCTTGGCATCCTGAACGGGCCAGTTTCTTGATCTCATGGTAGATTCTATCTTATAACTAGTCTTCTGACTAGTCCATTAGATCTGTTAATCCGTTGGTCGTTGGTTCGATTCCAACCCGGGAGCCAGTGAAACAATCACTTAGCTCGTTTTCCTCACCCTCTACGGAGGTGGTTGTTTCCCGATAGTTTCCCATGGGAGCCAACCCCGCCCGTATGGCGATCTTGTCGGCCGAGTCATCCCGGGTCCGCCGCATGGCGTGGGTGTAGATCGGGAGGGTCGCGCTCGCTGGCGTGACCCAGGATTTCTTGGGGCCTCTTGAGGAGCACCCCGGCCTCACGCCGGTTGGCACGGTCAGGCCCCTTCGGGGGCCTCTTCGTTTTGAAGCGGCTGACTCAGGCGCCCGAGGCAAGAATGCCGGCCATGAGCCCAATGACCCGCTCGCGCTGCTCTCTTGTGGCCGTCCAGTGCAGGTCGCACTTGATGCAATACAGATCCAAAGGATCGGGCACCGGTAGCTGAAGGGTTTGGGTTGGAATGCTGCTGCACTTCGGGCATTTTGCGGCGGCGTTGACCTGGGTCATGTTGCGATCCCTCTTTGATGCTCCATTCATAACTTCGCCTGAGGCCGCGACAGCGCCGCCCTCTGACGGCGATTTCGTTTATGCCTTAATGGTTTTTTCTCTTGTTCGCCATTGCCGCACGATAGTTGGCCACGACTGAGCGAGCACTCAGCATTATCCGCGCCTCCTCAACGGTGCCCGCTGCGGAATCCGCATTGAATGCATGGCGAATTTGCCAAGCAACTATCGTGCGCGTGTCGAGGCGCCGGTTCCGAAGCGTTGGGGAGCCCCCGGCTTGTGCCGGGGGCTCTTGCTCATACGACAGGATCCAGCTTACCGGCTGACCAGGAGGCTGGCTCCGCCACTAGGGCCTTTGCCAGGCCCACTGCCAAGGACGTCGCCGTTGGACACAAGCTTGACCCAAAGCGAACCGTTGCCCTTGTAGTACGAGGTGTCGCTGGCCTTGCGCAGTGCATCCAGGCTGCTCTGCTGCGTACCCGAGGCTGCAGTGGCGAATCCCGGCAGATCGAAGATCACCCACGAGCCGCTATCCAGTTCCTTCACGTTGAGGGACAGGGACGGCCTTTCGGTGGTCACCTTGAACTCGCTGCCCGCCAGTACGTTGGTTTCTCCGGTCACGCTGTAGTCCTTGCCATTGCGGCTGAGAACGACGGGCGGCTGCGCTGGTCGGGCACCACCCACAACGAACGTTCCTGCAGGGAAGCCGCCGCCCGGACCACCAGCTGCGCCTGGACGGGGTGCTCCGCCCGGGCCACCGGGTCCGCCGGCACCGGCAGCCGCACCAGGACGACCTGGCGCGCCGGGACCGCCCGGGCCTCCTGCGCCGCCAAAACTCAAGCGTCCGACATCGCCCTTGCACACCGCAGCGTTCCAAGTGGGCTTGACCTGACATCCTTTTGTGTCGACTGCGAGTGCGTCATTTTCATCGTTGATGAGAATGAAGGAGCCCGGGACACCGTCGACCGAACCGTCCAGGTCGTGGAACACCGCGGTCTTGTAGCTCCCATTGCCGTAATCATCGTTGCTCCACTTATGCTCCAGCGGTGGGAAATACACCGGCTTGGCATTGATGAATTTCGCGCGCTCCACGGTGTTGTTGGAGCTCATTCCGAAGCTGGTAAACAGCAGGTAAGAGATCGCTCCGGTCTTGCGGGTGGCGTTGTCCTGGAAATTCACGAAGGTGTCATTGACCAGTTCATGATGGTAGTCGTAGAACTCGTATCCGCGGATCGGGAAATCCGCGACTTCGGGCTCCGGCAAGCTGCGGCCGTAAGCCTTTTCCGCGTCGGTCCTGGGATTACCGATGTTCTCGGATTCGCCCACGAACCGTGAGTCAACCACCCGTGACGTATAGGCGGATTGGCCGAAGTTGCCAGAGGCATGCGTGTAGCCGATGGCGTTGTCGGCCATCTTCAGGTTCTTGAACAGGTGCATCTCACCGCGGGCCCAGATGCCGCTATTGCGGTTCTTGTAGCTGGTGAAATCCTCGATGACCGATGCCGCCTGAGGACTGTTCGCGTCAGCGGGATTGGTCAGGGAAATATACCCGCCGACGGCGAAATGGCCATCGGCCCTGGGGCCGCGGTCCATCATGAAACCGTCAA
>Ga0210400_10002200_pt1 | contig 18413 bp, 19 predicted proteins | sample IncBWH26MmetaG_FD_155456 | JGI IMG/M metagenome (GOLD analysis project Ga0210400, IMG submission 155456) | Forest soil microbial communities from Barre Woods Harvard Forest LTER site, Petersham, Massachusetts, United States - Inc-BW-H-26-M | ecosystem: Environmental > Terrestrial > Soil >...
GGCGTTCCTGCTGGTCGTGCTGTGTCTGTTGCTGAACATCATCATCGGCGACAAGGCCGATTCGTTCATTTCGACCGTTGCGAAGAACGCGACGGTGTTCCTGCAAAGCCTGCCGCCCGGCATTTTTCTCGGGCTTGTCTTGCTCGTTCTAATCTACGGCTTCGTGAAGTCGCGGCTGCAGCCGCCGCGCTGACCTCTTCACCCTAGGCGGAGGGAAGAGGGGCCGGGCGGCGTTGGGAGCGCATGGCTTCGATCTCGGGCCGCGCCCTGGCGCCTTACCTCATCCTATTCGCGACGCTCTATGCAGGGTTCGGGGTTCAGTCGCCCTATCTGCCCGCCTTGCTCGGCGAGCACGGGTTGGCGCCGGAGATGATCGGCATCGTGCTGGCCGGGGCACCGCGATCAGGCTGCTGGCCGGGCCGGTGGCGGGGCGTCTCGCCGATCGGCTCAACGCAGCACAGCTGGTCTTTGCTGGTTGCGCGATGGGGGCCGCGCTGACGGCGCTTGGCTACCTGCCGTCTTACGGGCTCTGGCCGTTGCTGAGCGTCGCCCTGTTGCAGGCCGCGATGCTGGCGCCGTTGGCGCCGCTCGGCGATTCCCTGGTATTGCCGGCCGCCGCTCCGGCCGATCGCGCCGACCGGCGCGGCTTCGATTACGGCTGGGTGCGCGGCACGGGATCGGGCGCCTTCATCCTCGGTTCGATCCTGTCCGGCCAGGCGGTCGGCGTCGTTGGGCTGGGCGCGGCGATCTGGCTGAATGCGGCATTGCTGATCGCCGTGGCGTTGTGGGCGCCATGGGTCCGCCCGCTGTCCTCGCGCCCGACCGAAAGCGACACCCCGGCGCCGCTCGCGGCGGGTCACATTGGCGCGCTGTTGCGACTGCCGGCGTTCTGCCGGGTGGTGCTGGTAGCGGCCCTAATCCTTGGCAGCCATGCGATGCATGACGGCTTCGCAATGATCCGCTGGCGCGCCGCCGGGATCGCGCCCGGGACGGCGGGCCTGTTGTGGTCCGAGGCGGTTACTGCCGAGGTGGTGGTGTTTTTGCTGATCGGCCGGCCGCTTCTCGAGCGGCTCGGGCCTGGCGGTGCGGCGATGCTGGCCGCGGGGGCAGGGGTGCTGCGCTGGACCGTGTCGGCCGAGACCGCCGCATTGCCGATGGTCGCGATGATCCAGCCGCTGCACGGGCTGACCTTTGCGCTGTTGCACCTCGCCTGCATGCGACGCCTCGCCGAGATCGTGCCGCCGGGGCTGTCGGCAACGGCGCTGACCCTGTACGGCACGGTCGGGATCGGCGCCGCCAGCGCGCTGCTAACCCTTGCCTCAGGCGGGCTTTATGGGGCGATCGGCGCCGGGGGCTTCTGGGTCATGGCGGGGCTGTGCGGTGCCGCACTGCCGATCGCGCGACGGATGTAATGACGGCGCGGGCAACCCCTTTAACCATTAAGTTGATCTAGATTACACGTAAAACGGGTTGCCTTTATCTTTAAGGCTCGGTTAAGTTGTGATCAGCAACTGACCCCCCGCTCCCCTGCATTGGGGTCCCCACCGGGCGGCGGAAGCTCTCTCGAAGGTGCAGTCAAGAACATGATCTCCGCAGGCCGCGCGCTCGTTGTCACCCGTTTCGTTTGGCTGGTCTGAGGCGCAGATGGCCTCTCCGCGAAACGGAAAACGCCGCGGCCCGGCCGCAAGCTCCACCGGTGAGGGTGTTGCTGCAGTCTTGGCTGCCGCCCTCGAAATGGAGCGCACGGGTTCTGCCGAGTTGCGTCCGCCTGCGGCGCTAACGAACGACGAAGCACTTGACGCTCCAGCTACGACAAACGGCGTTCACTGGCCATCCGACGCACCGGTGAATGGCGAGCCCGGCACCGGTGCAACAGTGCCGCAAAACGGGGCCGACGTATCCAGCTTGGACAGCGCGGCGGCGCAGCATCGCGCCGACCGCACTCTGCAGGGGTTTATCGATGAAGCGAATGCGACCGCCATCCGGGGCTGGGCATGGGACCCGAAGGCTCCTGACGAGCGCATCCGCCTCGAGGTGGTTGCGGACGACGTGCCTCTGTTGACCGTGAGCGCGGGCGAGAACCGCCCCGGCCTCGTCCTGTCTGGGATCGGCGACGGGCGGCACGGCTTCGATATCGCTTTGGCGGGTGGGCTGTTGCCGGAAGGGCGCCACGTCCTGCATCTGCGCTGTGCTGAAACAGGCGCATCGGTGCCCGGCTCGCCAATCGCCATCGAAGGCCCCACTGGCGTGGCGCCCGCCGATGCCGAGACCGGCGAAAAGGCAGCGCTGGATGGACGGGGCGCTGCGCGCAATGGGGCCGCGGAGCCAGCCGGCGAGACCGCATCCGCTCCTTCTATCCGGCCGGTGCTCGAATCCGATCATCTGCGCGAGGTTGCGGGAAAAGACGACGCCCCGGCGAATTTCCGTGCCCATCTCGACGAGATGTCCGACACCGAAATCTCCGGCTGGATCATGCGACGCGACGAGCCCTCGCACCGCTGCGTCGTCGTTCTCAAGGAGGGCGAACGCGTGCTGGCGCGGACCATGGCCGCGCGCTTCCGGCCCGATCTGGCTGCCGCCGGTGTCGGCGACGGTTGTCACGCCTTCAGCCTGGCGATGCCCCGCTCGCTGCTCGATGGCGAAGAGCACCTGCTCGAAGTCATCGAGCAGGATACCGACTTCCCGTTGACCGCCGAGCCAGTCCGCTGGCGCTCTATGGCGGGAACGGGCGGTGCCGCGCTTGCTCGCATACCAGCGCTTGCTGACGTTGCCCTCCGACCCGGAACCGAAAGGCCCTCATCGATCGAGACACGCGCCGTTCATGCCGGGGGACGAGCATTATCGATCATTACCAGACGCAATAAAGCCGGTATGCAAACGGTTACCGATCTAACCACGCGAATACTTTTCGACGTTTCTGATCTGGTTTATTACATCGGACACCACCCCAATCTCACCGGCATTCAGCGCGTCCAGTCAAGTATAGTTCTCGCGACTGTAAAGGGAGACGTCGTACCCACGTCCACCGTAATATTTCTAAGCTTCAATGCTCGGAGCAAGCGCTGGGTTGCAATCCCAACCGGATTCCTGATCAGCCTGCTCGAAGACTTGTTTCTCACGGAGCCTCAGCGGCTGGTGTCGTTCTCGGCGGAGGAGGCCCGCTACGGTATGTTACCGGGTGCGCGGGACTTTGACGGTGTTGGCACACTCGATGATGGTAGCCGTTCAGTCCTCTGCTTGTTGGGCGCGGCTTGGGTTCAGCGCGATTACTTTCAGCGGGTGTTAGCATTCAAACGCCAATTCGGCACCCGGTTCGTAATGACGGTGCACGACCTCATCCCGATCTACGCGCGAGAGACTTGCGACCAAGGCACCGCCCGCGTTTTCGAGGAATTTCTTCGGCGGGCACTGCGGCACGTCGACCATGTCCTCAGCGTTTCCGAGAACACGGCCAAAGATTTGCGCCGGTACGTTGCTTCCTTGTCACGTTCGGCCCCGCCCATCACCGTCACGCAAAACGGCTCGTCATTCGACGAGTTTCTGTCCGTAGGCGACGCGGCCGGACGGAACGGGCTCGATGAACTGCCGGATCGCTACGTCCTGTTCGTAGCTACAGTCGAAGGCCGCAAGAACCATCGGCTGATGCTCGATATCTGGCGGCGAATGGTCGAGGCCGGTGATGATCCGCCATACCTGGTCTGCGTCGGACGTTTGGGGTGGAAATCCGAAGGGTTTCTCGCCGAGCTCGTCGAGACCGATTACCTGAACGGCAAGGTCATTCTTCTTCAGGACATCAGCGACGCCGATCTACGGCTGTTGTACAGCCGCTGCCTTTTCACCGTATGCCCGTCCTTATATGAGGGCTGGGGGCTGCCGGTCGGCGAGTCGCTAGCCGCCGGCAAGATATGCGTATGCAGTGACCGCGCCTCGATACCCGAGGTGGCTGGTGAATTCGGGGTGTACATCGACATTGGCAATTTCGAGCAGTCGCTCGAAACGGTTCGTGGCTTGATCATCGATCCGGCGGCGCGGCGTAAGCTCGAACAAAAGATCCACCGCAATTATGATCCGATTGCCTGGCGCTCGGTGGCCGAGAAGGTTGTCGCGGCCTGCTTGGCCGCGCCCGAGACCGAGTGGCAGGAGCCCTATCCCTATGCGGCGATCCCTTATTCGACCGAAATAAGCTTTGCGTGGCTTGGTCGCGATATTGAGGGGGCATTCGGCGACGATCTGATGGCCCGCATCGCGGACGCAAGGCGCGGCCATTTCCTGCGCGATCCGCTACGCGAAGAGAATTTCCTTTGGGGCGAAGATGCTCGGGGGGCCGGGCTATGGGCGGAGCCGGAGAATTGGGGAACGTGGCTATGTCATTCCGGCGGCGAGATCGTATTGGGTCTGGGACCCAACAGTAGCCAGGAATACTACCTCTTCCTGCGTCTGCGCGCGAGCGGACCGGTTTCCGATCTTGCGATGCGCCTCTCGGCGAATGGCGAGATCGTCTGGCATGGCAGCGTCGGCCCGCGGCCAAAGAATATCGTAATCCGGATGCGCCGGCGCACGCTTGGAGCTGGCGGCTGGCGGTTGCGCCTCAAGGCCGAGGCGGACTTATCGGCAGAACTGCGCCAGCAAATCGCGGCAATTGACAGCCGCGTGCCGATCATCGGATTCGAACGCCTCGTCGTCGTCCCCGAGGACGATTTGAAGACTCGGCTCGACATCCTCTACACGCTGCTGCTGTAAGCCCGACTGTCGACGCTTTCACGAAAACCTCAAATGCTAATTAGCCTGGACTACAAGTTCATATTTATTGCTAACCTAAAAACCGCCTCCACTGCTATCGAGAATGCGCTAAGGCGATATTCGGAAATAGCTCTCATAGAATCTCGGTTCGAGAAGCATGCTCCATTGTCGGAAGTCGAGCGCCGCTTCGCCTGGGTTTTCGATATCGTACAACGGCCCGAATTATTTAAATTTGGCGTTATCCGCGATCCCGCAGATTATGTTTTGAGCATCTACAATTCTCACTCGGAACAAAAATTTGCGGGTGACCCGACGCTTTATACGCGCGGGATGAGCTTCTCTGAATTTCGTACGAAATGGGCAGAGGCCAACGCGGACCAGCTTCTGCCGCAGTATAACCGATTCCTGAGCCGCGACGGCACACTTGGTATGGATTACATTATCTCGTACGACAACCTTGCCGCTGGCTTCAGATTCGTCACAGAAAAATTGGATACCCCCTCTACATTAGAAAGGGTCAACGCTAGTGAACGGTATTTAAACCAGCGTGACCTAACTTCGGCAGATATTGAATGGATAAACAGACTGTTCCAACAAGACAGTTACATTTTATCTCATTTCTGTGATCGCGTGTTAACGCCCGAGGACCGATCTGCGATCACAGCTGAACTCGCGCCACCGTGTTTGCAGGTACATTGGCTGGATCCGCCCAACAAGTACCAACTTTCGGGGGGGTGGGAAGAATTCATTCACGCTCTCTATCGTGTGCTGTTATTGCGGGATCCAGATCCGTTCGGCCTGCAGAGCAGCCTAGCGTCGTTGCGCAAAGGTCTCGATTTTGAAAGTTTGTTGAAAGGCTTCGTCAGGTCGGACGAATTCGCCCGGATTCACCGAGTTTTCATCGACGCATACGTTCGGTCGGACTTTTTGTCAGACAATCGGAACCCTGCAACCACTAAGGACGCATCGACAAAATGAAAAATAAGCTACCTTACTTTGATGGCGTCGACCAGCGGCGACAAGGGCTTCAACACGACGAAATCGTTCAATTACCGGTTCGCCAAGATGATCATTGACACGTTCATGTTCTTCAACGAACTCGATATACTAGAAATCCGCCTACGAGAACTCTGGGATGTGGTTGATGTGTTTGTGCTACTTGAGTGCGGCGAAGCGCTGTCAGGCGTCCAGAAACCATTGATATTCGAAGAGCATAAACAGCGTTTCGAGCGCTTTTTGCCCCATATTCGACATATCAAGCTAAGGGGTTTGCCGCCGCTTGTAAAAGATACGGAAGGAAATAGGTTTTGGTTAGAACGTTTCCAACGTGATGCCCTAATGCTTGGCTTGGTTGGTCACGGTTTGCAACAGGATGACCTTGTCCTTCTGTCTGACGTTGACGAAATTCCAAAGGCGAGCGCAGTAAGAGAGGTATCTGTCAGCATAACTTTCGATGAAGTCTGGTTATTCAAGCAAAAAGTGTACTATCGTTACTTCGACCATCTACCACAACGCTCACCAGATCTGAAATGGCTGGGAACCGTAGCCGTGCGCTATAATGCGTTCAGCAATATCTTACCTCACGACCTGCGGCGGCGATGGGCAAAAGCTGGGGAATATTGGACGCCAGCCCATGAGATGGATCACACTCGCCGTTTTGTTGAGGATGGCGGTTGGCATTTGACCTACTTCGGAAGCAAAGCAGCTTACGACTACAAGACCGCTAATTTTGCACATGGAGCAAACGGTGGAGTGGGAGGGACCTACGGCGATCCAAACACAGTCGCGCCTGCAACGATATCTCGAGAAGAAACCGTTGGTATAAAGCCTTTTGACAACGGGGTACGGGCATTTCTCATGAGGTACATTCAAAACGATCTCTCGGGCGAGGTGCCGCGAACGATCACGACCGATTTGCCGATGTTCTATCACCTCTTCGAATCTTCTAAGCATAAAAGATGAAGGACTAGCTTGCTTAAATCGATCAGAGCGGTCCTCAGCTGGAAACACTCTGCCGGCAGAGGATTGCTGGCTGCGGCAGGTGCCTTCATTTGGCTGTGCTCGGCTGGCGGCCACGCTGACTTCCTGCCCCGGCAAATTCTCACCTTCTATTACGGCTGGTGGGGTAATCCGCAGGTCGGCGGCAAGTGGGTGCATTGGCAAAGGGTCGATTCGGCGTCGAGGCGGATCGAGAATTCGACCGATTTCCCGTCCTCCGGGCCCTATGACAGCCATGATCCGGCGGTTGTTGATCGGCAAATGGCAGAGGCGCGTGCCGCCGGCGTCACGGGCCTTATCGCGAGCTGGTGGGGGGAGGGCAGCTTCGAGGATCGCGGCATGCCCCTGCTGCTCGACGCTGCAAGCCGGCACGGGCTTACCGCGACGGCTTACTACGAAAAGATCGCGGGAGAGGATGCCGCCAGCCGCAAGGTCGCGGCGATTGCCGACCTCAATTATCTGCTGAAACAGTACGCATCGCACACGGCTTGGATGCGGGCGGAGGGGAAGCCTGTTCTGTTCGTTTACAGTCGTGCGTTGCATCAGCTTTCGCCCGCCGAAGTGGCAGTATGTCATCACGCAGGTAGGCATGACAATCCGGGCGGCGTCACGCTCGTCGCAGATGCGCTCGACCCCAAATACGTCGCCGCCTTCGATGGCGCGAACGCTTACAACATCACCGGCCAGACACAGCACAAAACGCCGCCAGAGATCCGCGAATGGGCGCATTCCGCCTACCCGAAGATGGTCGCAGCGGCTGGGCCCGGCAAAATATCGACGGTTACCGTGATTCCCGGTTATGACGACAGCAAGCTCGGTCGGCCGGCGCCGCGCCCCGTCACCGACCGCTGGGAAGGCGAGACCTATCGGGTCTTGTGGGAGGAAGCGGTCGCCGCCGCGCCGGATTATGTGCTGATCACCTCGTGGAACGAATGGCACGAGGGCAGCGAGATCGAGCCCTCGGTCGAGTACGGCTCGGTCATGCTGAACGACACCGCGGCCTTCGCCCGCCAGTTTCTGGCAGGCCGCAAGTGAGCGGTAAACTATGCTAGTCGCCGCCGGGCGCGGGTGGGCTGCTAGCTGATCGCGCCATGCGGGCGATCGAGGCGAGAAACAGCATCAGGTTGCGCGCGTCATCGCCGCCCTTTTCCAGTTCGCGAGCGAGCGGCTCAGCCGGAATTGCACCGTAGTACACACATTGCCAGACCAGCGCTCGGAGCGCCTCGTAAGTTGCCTCTGCGAGAGGTGTCGCGTCGAGTCCGTCCTTTGCCATCGCGCCTTCCCTACGGGAGTATGCGGGCTCGAATGTACACTTTGGATAGTTACAAAGCACTCCTAATTCGCGCTTAAGTATAAGCGAGCGCTCGGGGCGCAGCGCATTCTGAAAGCAATCGGGCCGGAGGCGCGTGAGCGCTCCAGCCCGATCGGCTAGTCCGGGTTCTCGGGGCAGCGGGTGAGCTACCGCCCGGGATAGCTGCTGTTCTTATGGGTATCGTGATGTCCACCCGCAAGGGTTGCAGAGCCCGTCCACCCACGCCCGTGAAATCGACTAACCACTCTGCCACATGGCAACCGCGGGGATGATACAATGTTCCTGTTTTGTTCTAACACAGTATGCGTGCTGGGCAATCCCCTGCGAATTCCGACTGCACGATTTTAGTAGAGCCGCTCCCGCCGGCGAAAGCGGCGCTCGTCCAGGCGATCGAAGGTTCGACCACCTGCAAATGCCCGACAAACCAGCGAGCTTCACGCCGAGATTGGTCGGCTTTGCGAAATCACGACCAGGCCTGATGCTGGCGCCAAAGACATCCGGCCATCGCTGCCGACAGAGTTGCAGCAGGCGGAGCGCTGGTTGGGCGAAATTTCCGCTGCGGCCGCCACGGCCGAGGAGCGCTTGTCGATTGCCGAGCAGGATTATATCGCCGCCGCAAATGGAGCGCGGGAAGCCATGCGTCGACGCGACGACGCTGTCTGGGCCGCGACGGTCGAGGCCGCTGCTCCTGCGCTTCGGAAATTGGGCCGGGCCGTGTCGGCTGTCTATGAACGGGACGCCCGCGTGCGAAGCCTGATTTCTGCGCCGCGCGAAATTGGTAACCGGAACAGCGAAACGAACAGCGACGCTCTCGCAGCGGCATCCGCTGTTGAAACCGCCCTAAATGCGATCCGCCGGCAGGGAGCTCAAGCCGTCGACATCGCCCTTGGTCATTCGCTGATCGCGCAGCTGCAATCAGATCCCTTCGCTTCGCTGTAGGAAGCGCGGGCTTGGCCGCCGATCGGCGAAAGGCAAGAATTTTGCTGCTAATCCGCTGCAAAAGCATCAAAACGGAGTCGCGATGGCATTACGGAAGGGAAGTGCCGTCGCCTGTAAATTCCCTGTAAATACAAGGCTAAACAGAGGTGGAGGCATCACGGACGGGGAAATGGTACTGGCTGCGCAAATCCGCTGCAAAAGCAGCCAGCGGGTTCCCGTTAAAGGTGGGCGGGACCAGATGCAGGGTGGCAACCCCTCGCCGGCCGGAGGTTAACGCCGCGCCGGCCAGAAGGACCTTGTCGCGCCGCCTCCGTCGCTCCTACAGTCGCGCCAGCCAGACAGGAGAACGCGATGCCTGAGACTAACGACATCTTTGAGGTCATGAGCACGATGCGGGCGATGCGCCGGCTGAAGCCCGATCCGGTGCCGGACGAGCTGATCAACAAGATCCTGCAGGCCGGGCAGTGGGCGCCTTCCGGCGGCAACACGCAGCGCTGGCGCTTCCTGGTCGTCAAGGACCCCGAGGTCAAGAAGAAGGTGCAGGTCTATTACAAGCGTCTGTTCGACGAGAGCGTCGGGCCGCGCTATGCCAGCAGCGCACCGCCGCCGGGCTCCGACGCCGCGCGCTACAAGCGCCAGCACGCCGCCGTCGAATACCTGACCGACCATTACCACGAGGCGCCGGTGTGGATCGTCGCCTGCCTCGAAGACGGCGAGAACCCGGGGCGCACGGCCGGCTCGTCAATCTATGGCGCGGTGCAGAACATGTGCCTGGCGACGCGGGCGCTTGGTCTCGGCACCACCCTGACGACGCGACACACCGGTTATGGCAAGGAGGTCGACGCGATCTTTGGCCTGCCGCCCGATGCCCATTCCTACGCGATCCTGCCGATCGGCTGGCCGATGGGCAATTTCGGCAAGCTGGGCCGCGGGCCGTTGAAGGACGTCGTCTACGGCGACCAGTGGGGCAAGCCGTACGCTGGCCTGTAAGCCAAACAATAGAAGAGGGAGAGAGACATGCCGCGGGTTCCCCCGATCACCGGCAAGGCCGACGTTCCGGCGCAGTACCATGATGTCGTCGACGATGTTGTCGACGTCTTTGGCCAGATCCGTGGCCCGTTCAGCATGCTGCTGCACAGCCCGCCGCTCGCCGAACGAATGCTGCAATTCGTCAAATTCAACCGCGGCGGCACCGTCGTCGAACCGCGGCTGCTGTCGCACGCGATCCTGGCTTCGGTACGGGAGCGCGACGCCCATTACGTCTGGGCTGCGCAGGTTGGTGCCGCCCGCCGGGCCGGGGTTCCGGAGGCGACGATCGATCTGCTGCGCGCGAAGGGAGATCCCGCATCGCTCGCAGAGGATGAGCGCGACATCATCACTTATACGCGGCAGCTGGTGCGCAGCAACCGGGTCGATCAGCCGGTTTTCGATCGACTGCAGAAACGGCACGGTACGCAGTGGCTCGTGGAGCTGACCGCGGCGGCAGGGTACTTCGGGATGTTGTCGGGCATCGTCAACGCGTTCGAGGTGGCGGCGCCGCCCGATGGCGACAAACTGCCGGGCTGAGCACGATTGGCGGCTGCATCACCGCTTGTGCGTCCTTCGACTGCTCGCTCTGCTCGCGCTCAGGATGAGGATAGGTTTTTGATGGCACCAAAAGGCGATCCTCACCGTGAGGAGCGCCCCAAAGGGCGCGTCCCGAAACGATGCGGCGCCGCCAATCCAGCCTCATAAGGAGGTAATGTGAAATTCGGCGTGTTCCTGATGCCCCAGCACCCGCGCTCGGACGATCCGGTGCGCCGGTTTCGCGAGACGGCCGAGTTGGCCCGTCTCGCCCGTGACGCGGGCTTCGATTGTGTCGCGGCCGGGCACCACTATTTGTCGCCGCCGTACCAGTCGTTGCAGAGCGTGCCGCTGCTTTCGCGGCTGGCGGCCGACACCGGCACGATGGACCTCTGCCTGTCGGTGCTGTTGCTGGCGCTGCTGAACCCGGTTCAGGTGGCCGAGGACATCGCGAGCCTCGACGTGATGTCGGAGGGCCGCGTGGTGTTCGGCATCGGTATCGGCTATCGCGAGGTCGAATACGAAGCCTTTGGCATGACCCGGCAGGAGCGGGTGCCGCGCATGTTGGAGGCGCTCGAACTGATCAAGCGGTTGTGGACCGAGGAGGTCGTCACCTTCGAGGGCCGCTTCTTCCGGGTGCACGACGCGACCTGCACGATCCGGCCGGTGCAGAAGCCGTTCCCGCCGATCTGGATCGCCGCCAACGCCGACCAGGCCGTCGTGCGGACCGCGCGGCTCGGATTACCGTGGTTCATCAACCCGCATGCCGCCCTGCCGACGATCGAGCGGCAGTGGCAGCGCTACAAGCAGGCGCTCGCCGAAGCCTCCCAGCCGATGCCGGCGGCGCGGCCGATAGCCCTCGAACTGCACGTCGCGTCGACCCATGAGCAGGCGGTCGAAACCGCCCGGCCGTTCCTGATCGAGAAATACAACGCCTATGCCGAATGGGGGCAGGACAAGGCCTTGCCCGGGGAGGAAAATTTCCGGGTCGGCTTCGACGAATTGGCCCGCGACCGTTTCGTCCTCGGCACACCGGACGAGGCGATCGAGCAGATCGAGGAGCGGATCCGGCGGCTGGAGTCGAACTACTTCATCTTCCGGCTCGGCTGGCCTGGCATGGAGGCGGCCAAGGTCATACGGGTCATCGAGCTGATGGGCCAGCGCGTATTGCCGCATTTCCACGCTAGGTACGGTCGCGGCTGAGCTGCGAACGAACGCCAGCGGATGCCGCATGTTCGATAGGCAGCGCCACCGCGGCTAAAAAACCGATCTGTTCCGCGACTATCCGCTCAAACGGCGAATGCTTGGCCGATCGGCCACGCGGCGCGGTGTCAGGTCGGCGCGCCGGCGCATAAATCCGCTCGCGAATTGTTGGTCAGGATGATTGCTATGCGGTCGACCGCCGAGCAGGATCAGCTGAAGCGCTTGCACCGATCGCGGGTGGCGGCGAGCGGTATGCTCGCCATCGTTGCGATCGTTTTCGTCGGAACTTTGGCCGTTCCGGACCCGAACGCATGGGTTCTGTTGTTGCGGTCGGTTGCCGAGGCGGCGTTGGTTGGCGGCCTGGCCGATTGGTTCGCGGTCACCGCGCTGTTTCGCCGGCCGTTGCGCCTGCCGATCCCGCACACCGCGATCGTGCCGGCCAACAAGGATCGGATCGGGGAGGGGCTGGCCCGCTTTCTCGACCGGAATTTTCTGACGCGCGAGCTGCTGATCCCCGAACTGCGTGCCTTGCGCGTCTCGGAGCGGCTTGCCGCTTGGCTGGCCGATCGCCGCAATGCTGCCGCGCTCGCCGGCGAGATTGCCAAAGCATTACCCTTCGTGCTGCGCGCGGTCGAGGACACCCAGATCAAAGCCTTTCTCGGGCGCGCGTTGGGGGCGCAACTGCGCAGTGCCGCCTTGGCACCGTTCGCCGCGCAGATGGTCCGCGTGCTGACGGCCGCGGGGTATCACGAGGCGGTGCTCGACCGCCTGCTCGACTACGCCCGCGCCTTTCTCGCGCGCAATGAGGATCAGCTGTTGGAAACGGTGGCCGCGCGCAAGCGCAGCTGGATTCCACGGGCGATCAATCGCGAGATCGCCCGTGCCATGCTGCGGGGTGCCGTAGAGCTGATCGATGATCTGCGTCAACCCGATGGCGCGGCGAGACGCAGCCTGTTGGCGGCGATCGACGACATGGTAACCGAGCTGGCGACCCGCACGGAACCATCCCCGGAAAGCGCCCGAGCGAGGATCCTGAAGCAACCTGAGCTGCAGGCTTGGGTTGCCGCGTCCTGGGATAAGGCCCGCGATCTCGCGCTTGCTGATCTGGCTGCGCCCTCCTCCCGCCTACGACGGACCTTGGCACTGGCGATTGCCTCGATCGGCGAAATCCTTGGCACCGATGCGGCGATGCGCGAGCGGCTGGATGCAACATTCGAGGCGGTCCTGGCGGAAGCGCTGCCGTGGCGCGGGGAGCTGATCCGCTTTGTCGCCGAAGTGGTGCGCAAATGGGAGCCGAGGGGATTCTCCGACCGCATCGAATTGGCCGTCGGGGCGGACCTGCAATACATCCGGATGAACGGCACCATCGTCGGCGGCCTGGTCGGCGGCGGACTATTTCTGCTGTCGCTGCTGGCGCGATGACGCGAGCGGGGAGCAGGTGTGAGGGCCAATCCGCAGCCCTCGCACCGTTGATGGTCTTGTGAGATGTCTCTAGTCGGCGCTTGCAGCACGCCGGGCGCGCGGTTGATGCGAAACGAGATCTCCCTCGCGATGGACTTCGACCTGGCCCGAGATCTTGCCGCCGTGCTCGATCTCGATCTCGCTGTAGGTGATCTTACCCGAAACGTGGCCGGTGGCGCGGATCAACAGCCGCTTGCGGACGACGAGATCGCCCTCGAAACGGCCGCGCACTTCGGCATTGTCGATCGACGCGACACCTTTGAAGAGGCCGCCTTCGGCGATGTCGACGTCGTGGCAATCATGCAAGTTGGCCTCGACATTCCCCTCGATGAGCAGCCGGGCGCAGGAGGTGATCTCGCCCGACAACGAAACGCCGTGTCCCACGATCAAATGGCGGGGTTCGGCGGGATCACCACGCAAGGCCGTCGACGGGTCTGACTCGATCGCGGGGGGTGCTGACATGCGCGGCGGCAGCAGATCGGCCGGATGCGGCGGTACCGGCCGCGGCGGCAGCAGGGGTACGGACTTTGCCGAAATGCCGAGTTCCTCAGCCTGCTCTGCCATTTTGTGCTCCTCTGTCGAAGTTTTCGTTGGCCGAAAAACCAGTCCAGCCAGTTGTTCCGCACGCAGCTCGATGCGCGACCTTGGCGGCATGCCAAATCGCCAGCGCCCATCCCGAATGATATCGCGAAGCAGTTCCAATGCGCTCACCGGAAGATGAAACATCTTGGAGAGGCGAGAGCACCGACGGCTTTATCCAGATCCAGACACATTAGAGCGAGGCGGCGGAAGATCTACGATTACCTTAGCTTTTGCTTCGCTTCCTGAGCTGTGACCATTTTTGTCCCATTGGTAGGCCGAAACACTCGGATACGCGTCAAGCAACCACTTGCGTCGGGGTTGGCGACCCCGGCCGGATTCGAACCGGCGACATCTCGCTTAGAAGGCGAGTGCTCTATCCAACTGAGCTACGGGGTCGAGGCGATTACCGGCGCCGCCTTATCGCACCGAGAGGCCCGCGCGGCAATCGCTTCGGAGCCGGAGCCGCGCTTCCTAGAAGCGGACGCGGTCGTAGCGGAAATTGTCGGCGTAGCTTTTCACCTTCGGCCGGCGCTGATGCGGCTCGATGATCGAGTATTGCAGGCCGTGTTTGTCGGCAAAGGCGACCGCTTCGTCAAGCGTATCGAAGCGCAACTGCACCTCGTTCAGCGTGTCTCGGGCGCTCGACCAGCCCATCAGCGGGTCGGGGTCGCGCCGCGTCGCTGGCTCGAATTCCAGGAGCCATTTGCGGCTTTGCCGCCGGCCCGACTGCATCGCCGTCTTGGACGGCCGGTAGATGCGCGCCAGCGCCATGAGACGATCTTCCTCATTTTGTGGCCGCCCGCACATTTTGCGGGCGCTGCGGCCGTGGTCGGGGCGAGAGGATTCGAACCTCCGACATCCTGCTCCCAAAGCAGGCGCTCTACCAGGCTGAGCCACGCCCCGAACCAGCGACGCCGCGGGTTTTAGCTGATCGGACACCGCTGGACAATGCCGGCGGGCAAGCCTGTTAGATTGGATCGGGTCTAGGCGGATCCAAATCGAGGCGGCTGCGGCGTACCAGATCGGCGCCCGGCAGGCTGTCGCGCTGCAACAGCTCGAAGACGCATCCCAGCAACTCCCGGCGATGGAACGGCGCTGCGATGAATTCATCGCAGTCGCGGCTGCTCCAGCGCGGACCGCGGGCGAACTCGCCGGTAAACAATGCTTTGAGCCGGGGGTGGCGAGCCCGTAGCCGCCGCACGGTTGTGATGCCGTCTAGGGTGCCGGGAAGGTCGACAGCAGCGATGATCAGTGCAAAGCGTCGCTTCCCGGCGGCTCGCAGAGCGGCGAAGCCCTCCGATACTGCAGTGACGACGAACCCCTCTTCGGCAAGGATCCGCTCGATCGATTGCCGCCGACCGAGATCGTCATCGACGATTAGAACGCTCTGCCCATCCAGATACATGCGCATCTCCGGCCGACTGACCGACCGTGGGTATTGCTCATATATGGATCAATCGAAGTCGGATCTGCTAACCTTTTCAGAAAGTTTTATTCGTTAATTTATCGAGATTATGGAACTTAACCACGGGTTGAGCATAATTCTGACCTTAGCTTAATATTTACTATACAGAAGAACCTCCGGTTTTCCTTGCGAGTGAGCGTCGGCGACTTAGGCGGGCAAGGCAAAAACGAGGTGGCAGACCGCGTCGAGTGTTGCCTCGACCGAACCCATCGTGCGCACACCGGAAACCGCCGGTGCATCGAGCAGCGTCAGCACCGGACGGTTGAACTGCAACGCGAGCGCGATCTCGGACAGCGTGCCGTAGCCGCCGCCGACCGCCACTAGCGCCAACGCGGCGCGGGCGATGATTGCGTTGCGGGCCACCCCAATGCCGGTCGCTATCGGAATCGTCACAAAGCAATTGGCGGCTTGCCATTCGTCATTCGGCAGCAACCCGATCGATATGCCACCGGCCGAGGCGGCGCCTTCGCAGGCCGCCTCCATGACCCCGCCCTTGCCGCCGCACAACAGCACGATGCCGAGATCGGCGAGACCGGCGCCCACCGCAAACGCCGCCTGCCGCTCGGCGACGCTGGCATCGCGCGGCCCGATCACCGCGATCGGTACCCGACATGGGCTGCCGCTCTCGGTTTGCAGCCAGCGCACCGCATCGCGCAACCCGATCGGTTCTCCCATCGGCTCTTCGATCGCAGTCCAGCACCGCGCGGCGGGATCGAACACGGTGCCGGTGCGAAACAAACGCCGGCGAGCGCGGTCAAGAGAGAGATCGCTCGTCATCACAGCTCAGATAATGTTGTCCTCGCGCAATGGCTGGCCGTTTGAGATTCGCTCGTAGCCGAGCGGCGACAAATCGAGGCTCAGATAATGGCCTGCGGTGATCCATTCGGCGATAGCGCGGCCGACCGCCGGCGCCTGCTGCAACCCGTGCCCGCTAAAACCATTGGCCAGGATGAAATTGTCGAGGCCCGGGGCGGGACCGACGATCGCGTTCTGGTCGAAGACATTGTAATCGTAATACCCAGCCCAGGCGCCCACCAGCTTGACTGCGGCGAAGGCCGGAACGCGGCGCGCCAGCGCCGGCCATAGTTCGGGCTCGAACCGGTCATATTCGACCTCGAGCGGCGGCTCGTCGGGATCAGCCTCGGGCGGGGCTGGCATGCCGCAGATCGTGTAGGCCCCTTCCGGCCGGAACCATAGACCTGACGGATCGATCGTCAGCGGAAAACGGGCTGGCCGCTCGCGGCAATCGACGACATAAACCGAGCGGCGGCGCGGCCTTACCGGCAAATCGATGCCGGCCCAGGCGGCCACCGCGGCGGCCCAGGGCCCGGTGGCATTGACGAGGACATCGCAGGGCAGCATCTCGCCGCCGGCGAGCCGCACGGCCGCGATCCGGGATCCTTGAGTTTTCAGCCCGATTGCCTCGTCAGTGAGGTAGCGGGCGCCGGCGTTGACGGCGCGGCGCCGGAACAGCTGCAGCAGGCCGTAGCCGTCGAACCATCCTTCACCCGAGAGGCCCAGCGAGCCGAGTGCTAGGCCAGTCGTATCGAGCCACGGGAAACGCTGCGCCAGCTCGCTTGGCGCGAGCAGCGTCACCGGCGCACCGTACCGGCGCTGCACGGCGTGCTGGCGCGCCAGCACGCCCCGCCCAGCATCGCTCGCCAGATACAGATAGCCGGGTTCAACGAGCCCGACTTCGCCGGCAACGGTGCGCAAAAACGCCATTCCCGCCTGGGATAGCGCGATGTTGATCGGCACTGAGAATTGCTGACGGATCGAACTGGTTGACAGTGCCGAGGAGGCGCGGCGATACGTCGGATCCCGCTCGACGACAGTGGCGTTTTGCGCCGCCTGTCGCTCACCCAGAAAAGCGGCAATGGCGCTGCCGATAATGCCGCCGCCGATGATGACGATGCGTCGCGCCGGGTCCATCGCCCCATTGTCGCGCGGATCGCGTGTCTTGCGAACTCCAACTGCGCAACTCACGGAGCCCGGGGCGCTACTCGGCTCCGATCTCCGCGAGGCCTATCGCGCGGTATCTGGTTGCCCGAGGGATCAGGCGGCACGACGGGATTGCAAAACCGGGCGGCGCCGCGCTGCGACCGCATCGCGGTAAGGCCGGTGCGGCGGTGTCGGAGGCGCTTCTTCGTCGCCCATATCCATCAACCGGCGCAACTGGTCCCGGCCGCGCGACAGCCGCGATCGCACGGTTCCGACCGGCACACCCAAAATCTCGGCAACCTCCTCGTAGCGCATGCCCTCGAGGCCGACGAGCAGGATCACCTGGCGCTGCTCTTGCGGCAGTCGGGCAATCGCGGATTCGAGATCGCGCAATTGCAACACGGCGATCGCGTTGGACTGAACGGTCAGCATCGGGGCCATTTCTTCGACCGCGACATTGACGCCTTCACGAACCGAGCGCCGCACGTCATTGACATGCTGGTTGTGCAGGATCGTGAACAGCCAGGCGCGCAGATCCGTGCCGGGCTGCCACAGATGCTGCTTGGCGACGGCGCGGGTCAGACAGCTCTGGACGAGATCGTCGGCACGTGTCACGTCCCGGGTCAACGCGCGCGCATAGCGGCGAAGTCGCGGGATTTCCACCTCGAGCAGCCGGGCGAAATCGTTCATCGGGTTCCCTCATCCTTGCTTTCGTGGCCCCGGAAGCGGGGTTCGACATTGACGCAAGATATGAGGGAACGATGTAACCCCATGATGTACCGAGAATCTCGCGGCGGTAAAAACTTGTAACTTTTCACCAGCGCCGGATTCCGGCGAGTTAAGAAGGGATCAGTTTGTAACGGGCTCCTCTGGGCTGCCGGGGCTTGTTGATTGACCGGACGCCGCCCGCTGCCTATTTTCCGGCGGCCAGGGGAGCCCGTAGCTCAGCCGGTAGAGCAACTGACTTTTAATCAGTAGGTCTCGGGTTCGATCCCCGACGGGCTCACCAAATATCAAGGACTTAGCGGGGAATTACAGAACGGACACATGGCATGTCCGGCTAGTGTCCGGGGAGGAGAGGCGAAATTTGAGCGACAAACTGGCGGCAATCGAATTGATGAAGTTCATCGCGGGGCTGAGGTCCGGGCCGCCGATGACCGACCAAGACGTCTTTACGCTCTACCGAGAATGCCTCGATGTCATCAGCGA
>Ga0210400_10002201_pt1 | contig 18403 bp, 15 predicted proteins | sample IncBWH26MmetaG_FD_155456 | JGI IMG/M metagenome (GOLD analysis project Ga0210400, IMG submission 155456) | Forest soil microbial communities from Barre Woods Harvard Forest LTER site, Petersham, Massachusetts, United States - Inc-BW-H-26-M | ecosystem: Environmental > Terrestrial > Soil >...
CTCATCAACAATAAGTATATTTTAGTGCAAAAGGGTAAGAAGAATTACTTTTTAGCGAAAGCTGTTTAATGCTCGTCACTCTGAACTTGTTTCAGCATGACATCAAAATTTAATTAATTCTGATCTGCTGCCCTACTTTCAGATAGAAACGTTTATCAGTTCCGTTCATCGCTTTCATTTGTTGTGAGGTTAAACCGTAACGCTTGGCGATTTCATACCAGCTGTCGCCGCGCTGTACAGTGTAAACCGTTGCGTTACTCGGAAAAGCCGCTAAACCGTATTTAGATTTACGAAGTGTGAGCGTATCGTTGTAAATTTTGTTTTCGGTAAACGAAATTAAATTAGCAGGATTTAAAGCATGTCCTTTAAAACGTATTTCAAAATGCAAATGTGTGCCCGTTGCATGGCCTGTCATTCCGCCCAATCCTACGACTTGTCCTGAAGTAATTACTTCTCCTGCCTTCACTTTTATTTTAGAGAGATGAGCATACACAGTTTCCAGGCCGTTATAATGTCTTACAATAACTACGTTGCCGTAGCCGTTTTGCCTGCGTGCAATTCGAACTTTACCATCAAATGCCGCTAACACTTTATCACCTTTGTTTAAATCAATGTCAATGCCTTTGTGCATGCGCTTCTCGCGCCAACCGTAATTGGAAGTTACAATACCACTAATGGGCGGAGTGTAAGTTCCTAAAGAATCGCTTATTATGGCAAGGTTAAGTAAATCAGGCAAACAATTATCGGCAGCGGGGGCAAAAACTGTTTGCTCATCAAAATCCTGATAAAATTCTTCAGCAGGCATTACAGTAAGCTTACTGGTTTTCATTTTCTCTAACTCAGAACTGTAATGATTAAGCATTTCTATTGCCAGGGCCGGCACGCTGTCTAAATCAAGAATGGAATCTACCATATATACTAACTCATCATACGAAATAGGCTTAAGCTTATTTACATCTACTGAATCTTGTTTAGGCAACTCATGTACATAAAGGCCGTCCGACTTAGTAAAAGCAAACGACACCGATACAAAGAGGCAAATAAGGGCTATATATTTTATAAGGCTTTTCATGAAGGAGGGCTAAAATAAGTAATTTTCAGTAAAATCAAAATTTATTAACATTTGATTAGCAATTAGTTGCTTTAGTTTAGATAAAGTGTTTATTTGTATAGATAAATGACTTCGGAAATTATAGATCAGAGGTGTTTGTTGTAGAAAGGGTGTTTGAGCTCAATCTTTTACGGTTTAAAAAAATTTCAATTAATTATAAAAAAAATATAAATTAGCGGTATGGAAGCAAACGACTCAAAAAACTTTTTCATCCTTTACAAACCAAAGGATATTGTTAGCGGAGATTTTTACTACGCTTTATCGCATAAAGCAACCGGCAGTAACAAAGAACTTTTTTACATGTGTACGGCAGACTGTACAGGCCATGGAGTACCGGGTGCCTTCATGAGCATGTTGGGAATTTCTTATCTCAACGAATCTATTATTGAAAAAAACATTTCTAAACCGCACGAAGTACTCAACAACATGCGTGAGGAGATTATTTCTTCTCTTAACCCCGAAGGTTCTGAAGAAGAAAGTAAAGATGGTATGGATTGTGTTTTATGCGCCTACGATTTTGAAAATATGAAACTGGATTTTGCCGCGGCGAACAATCCTTTATGGTTAGTGCGCGAGGGCGTTCTTACCGAATACAAACCGGATAAAATGCCCGTAGGTAAATACCAGGATACACACGCTTCTTTTAAAATGCAAACTATTGATTTGAAAAAAGGAGATATTGTTTATTCTTTTACTGACGGATACGCTGACCAGTTTGGAGGACCTAAAGGAAAAAAATTCAAATACAAACAATTAGAAGATATCTTGCTTGAAAACTCACACCTGGGTATGGACGAGCAAAAAACAATTCTGAACACAAAGTTCGAAGACTGGAAAGGAAATTTAGAACAGGTGGATGACGTTTTAGTAATCGGAATTAAAATTTAAAATTGAACATCCCTATTATAAGAATCCACCCCTAAAAAGGTGGATTTTTTATTATATTTGATTTATGAGATTTAGCAAAATATTTTTAGCACTTATTTCTTTAATTATTATTTCTTGCGGGCAAACATATCCCAACAAGCAAATTGATGAAGAAAATATAAAAGGTGAAATTTATGAGAGCACAGAAATAGGTTGGTCAATTGAAATTCCAAAGAATTGGTCAATTATTTCTAAAGATAAAATAGAAGCGAATGATCAAAAAGGAAAAGACGCTATTGAAAAAGCAACAGGTCAGGAAATTGACACAAAAGCAATGAAACATCTGATTAGTTTTCAGAAAAATCAGTTCAATATTTTTTCATCGACAATCGAACCTTTCAAAGAAGAATTTCCCGGAGAATATGAAAAAAACAATAAGATTCTGAATGAATTAGTTTATCAAACTTTTGTTGATCAGGGTATAAAAACAGACTCGTCTTCCGGAAAAGAAATAATTCAAGGCTTAGAATTCAATACATTCTATACAACGGTATATGCTCCTGATGGCAAGGTAATTCTTAATCAAATATTGTATAGCAGACTTATTAATGGATATGATTTTGGAGTAAATATTAATTATAACAACGAACAAGACAAAAAGATAATGATGGATACCTGGAAAAAATCAAAATTTCTAAAAAAATAATACTTATCATCACAATAAATAACCTTTTCAGATAACATAAAAATTACTCCCTGCACAAACCTGCCTTCCGTAGCGATGGTCTTAGCGACGACGGGCAAGGTAAATAATCTCTCCCGCAGGTAAGCGGTAACGCTCAATTAATTGTTTAGAGAAAGTGTAATCAGCAGTAACGATAAAGCCGGCTTTTAATCTTGTTTTATAATTCTGGCCTACTCAAGCAATAACCATCAAATCTCAAAAAAAATTATCTTTACAAACAAATAACATTATGTACAACCTCTCCCATCACAAAGAACGGAATGAACAAGTAGTTAAAGAGTTTATTAGTACCTACCCTTTTGCTTTTTTAAGCGGCTGCGATTCGCAAAACAAGCCTATTGCTACACAGGTGCCGCTTTTTATTGAGGAAAAAAATGGAAAGAAAATTGTAAGGGGGCATATTATGAAGAACACAGATCATCATAAGGCTTTTTTGCATAATGAGAATGTCCTGGTGGTTTTCACGGGTCGTCACACTTATGTAAGCGGCTCATGGTATACCAACCCGCATCAGCCTTCCACCTGGAACTACATGAGCGTACATGCAAAAGGTATCATCCGGTTTTTAGATGACGCAGCTTTAATAGATGTCCTGCGAATGACAAGCCTTCATTTTGAAAACGAAGATTCACAGTCCGCAACGGTTTTTGATAATTTTCCACCACACTACACGCAAAAATTAATGAAGATGATCGTGGCTTTTGAAATTGAAGTAATAGAAATAGATACTGTTTTTAAATTAAGCCAGGACAGGGATCCTGAGAGTTATGACAATATAATAGCGCGGCTTAAGGAGCAGGGTGAGGACGGACAGGTAATCGCGGCCGAGATGAAAAAAAGAACTAAGGAGGTATTTCCCGAAATCAAGAAATGAAAATTAATTTTTCCCGCACAAGTAAATAATCTCCCCTGCAGGTAAACGGTAACGCTCAATTAATTCTTTACTGAAAGTATTTGCGTAATCATCGGCGATAACGGTAAAACCCGCTTCTTCCAATCGTGTTTTATAATCCAAACCAAATAAACGTACGTGGTCTTTTTGCCAAAAGGCTTCTTCGCGTGCTTCGGGTGTTACAATGCTTTTATCTTCATACGTAGTTGCGCGGGAACTATCCATCGGCACCTGGAAAATTCCCCAACCGCCTTTTGTCATAATACGGTAAAGCTCGCGCATACACTGGCGGTCATCATCCACATGCTCTAATACGTGGTTGCAAAAAATCACATCAAAAGTATTGTCTGCAAAGGGCGCGTGGTGCAAATCCATTTTAACATCAGCAATCGGGCTGTTTAAATCGGCCGTGGTGTAATCAATATTCTTCATAGCCTTAAACAATTTGTAAAAACATTGCTCAGGCGCTATATGCAGCATTTTATGGTTGGCGGTAAAGAAATTGGTTTTGTTTTTTAAATACAGCCAAAGTAAACGATGCCTCTCTAATGATAAACTTCCGGGACACAATACATTTTTTCTTTTAGCACGCCCCGAATAACCGTAAGGCAAAAATTTGCGGTAAGTTTTTCCGCTGATAGGGTCTTCGTACTTCTTGCCATAATACACAAGCGGGGCAATTTTACTGAACCACAAAGAAAAAGTAATTAATACAGGACGGGGAATGGTACGCAGTAACCAATGAAACATGTTACAATAATTTTGAAATTATTTCTTCAACCCCTACCCCGTCAGCTTCGGCTTTGTAATTACGTACAATACGATGACGCAAAACGTTATGCGCAACAGCTTTCACATCTTCTATGTCGGGCGAATATTTACCGTTAAGCGCCGCATGAGCCTTTGCACCAAGAACCAAATATTGCGAAGCGCGAGGGCCCGCTCCCCAGGCAAGGTATTGCGTCGACAAAATATTTGCTGTGCCGGGGCGGGTTTTTACAACGAGTTTAACAGCGTATTCAATTACATTATCAGCAACAGGAATTTTCCTTACCAAATCCTGGAAATATAAAATCTCTTCGGCATTTAATATTTTATTGAGCGTAACTTCTCTGTCAATAGTAGTTTGTTTTACCACCTGGTATTCCTCTTCAAGGCTCGGGTAATCCAACCAAAGGTTAAACATAAAACGATCTAATTGCGCTTCGGGCAGAGGGTACGTTCCTTCCTGCTCTATCGGGTTCTGCGTAGCTAAAACAAAAAACGGGCTGTCTAATTTATATTTTTTTCCGGCAACGGTTACATTACGTTCCTGCATTGCTTCTAATAATGCGGCTTGTGTTTTTGGCGGAGTACGGTTAATCTCGTCGGCTAAAACTATATTGGCAAACAAAGGGCCTTTTATAAATTTAAAATTGCGGGCATCATCTAAAATTTCGGAACCGGTAATATCACCGGGCATTAAATCGGGAGTAAATTGTATGCGGTTGAATGATAAACCCAATACGTCGGCAATAGTATTTACCAAAAGTGTTTTGGCTAAACCGGGCACGCCAACCAATAAGCAGTGACCTTTGCAAAAAACAGAAATAAGGGTGTTTTCAATAACATCGTGCTGACCTACTATTACTTTGCCTATCTCGGCCGAAAGTTTTTTTCCGGAGGCGTGTAATGCGTCCAAAGCTTCAACATCCGATTTATAATTCATACGCGCTTTTTAGAGGTAACAAAATTACTAATAAATAAGCGGCGTGCAAAATCAACGGGCTAAAAGGAGAAAGCCTTTCTGGGTAACACTTTTTTCAGTCTTTCCGCCAGGCTCAATCATACTGTAAGAAATCATATAATAATAGGTACCTTCGGGATATGGGTCTCCGTAAAAAGTATTTCCGTTCCACCCTACACTGTAAACGGTAGATTCATAAATGAGCATACCCCAGCGGGTGTAAACAGCCATGTAGTAATTATCCAGACATATCTCGTTGGTTACAGCAGGCACAAAATTATCATTGGTATAATCGCTGTTCGGTGTAAATACGTTAGGAACTATTAGCTTGAACTCAGGTCCCTTAACACACAAATAATAAGCCATGTCCCTGCCGTTTTGGCTAAAGGCTTCACTATAAAAAGTAAGCGTCAACAGTATAAATAAAATTTTTCTCAACGTAACAAATATACGGCAAAATCAAATTTAATACTTTTTTACTTCATAACTGGTCATTTTTGTCGGATAAGTGGTGGCACTTTTTTAATATCTGGCTGAGCCTGACCCGATATAATTTATCAGTTACACTGATTCTTACCTTTTACCAACGCCCTCAATTCGTATTTTCATTCGTAATTCTTATCCTTCCAAATTCGTATATTCGTACCCGATTCATAATTAGTATCTCATGAAAATCTCTCATAACTGGTTAAAGACACTTATCAATATTGACTCATACAGCGCGGAACAAATTGCCGTGGCGCTTACCAATTGCGGACTGGAAGTAGAAAGTACCGAAAAATTTGAACAGGTAAAAGGCATGTTGCAGGGTGTGGTTGTGGGTCATGTATTGGAAAAAATAAAACACCCCAACGCGGATAAACTCAGCCTTACTAAAGTAGATGTGGGTAACAATAACATTTTAAGTATTGTTTGCGGAGCGCCTAATGTGGATGAGGGACAAAAAGTACTGGTTGCAATGGTTGGAAGTATTTTACATACCACAAACGGTGAAGTCATTGAAATAAAAAAATCGAAAATACGTGGTGAAGGAAGTGAGGGAATGATTTGTGCCGAAGATGAGATTGGTTTGGGAGAAAATCACGACGGAATAAAAATTTTACCAAACGAAGCTCCTGTAGGAAAACCTGCTGCCGAATATTTAAACCTTTATACCGATACCATTTTTGAAGTAGGATTGACTCCCAATCGTGGAGATGCTGCCTCTCATTACGGCGTAGCACGCGATTTGGCGGCTGTTATAAATTGTAAAAATAACAATACAGAGACAGAAGCTCGACTTGTCGGTATTCAGGATTTACCGGAAGCATCAGGAGTGTTAAGTATTGATGTGAAAGTGGAAGATGCGGAAGCTTGTCCGAGATATTGCGGTGTTACCATCAGCGGAATTAAAGTTGATGAATCGCCCGAATGGTTAAAAAATAATTTAAAAGCGATTGGCTTAAGGCCCATTAATAACATTGTAGATATTACCAATTTTGTCCTGCACGAAACAGGGCAACCTTTGCACGCTTTTGAAGCATTTGCGATTGAAGGAAAACAAATTATTGTGAGAAAAGCGAAGCAAGACGAACATTTTGTTACTCTTGATAGCGTTGAAAGAAAATTAAACGTGCATGATTTGGTTATAGCCAACGTAAAAGAGGCCATGTGCATTGCCGGCGTATTTGGCGGATTGCACAGTGGTGTGAACGAAAAAACAACAGCTATCTTTTTAGAATCGGCTTATTTCAATCCCACTTCGGTCAGGAAAACTTCGAGACATTTAGGTATAAAAACGGATTCTTCTTTCCGCTTTGAGCGTGGTGCAGATCCCGAAATGACAGTCAACGCTTTAAAACGCGCGGCTCATTTAATTATGCAATTGGCGGGCGGACAAACATCTTCTGCGTTAACAGATATTTACACAAAAAAATTAGAACCCGTTAAAGTTGGTTTTTCATTCGGGAACTGCGATAAAATTTGCGGAAAAGAAATTGACCGTACTATTATCAAAAATATTATCAAATCAACAGGCATTGAAATTGTAACTGAAGGTGCTGACGGATTATTATTACATGTTCCCCGCTTTAAATATGATGTTACGCGCGAGATTGATGTGATTGAAGAAGTAATGCGCATTTACGGATTAAACAATATCCCTTCTTCCGAAAAAATTTCTTTCTCAGTTCCTGTGAGTAATAAAAACAATGTAGTTCGTGTGGATAAGGAATTAAATCAACTTCTTTCTCATTTAGGCTTTTGCGAAATGATGGCGACTTCGCTTACAAAAGGGCATTACATGGAAGGGCAGGAAGATGCTGTACCGGTGATGAATCCCTTAAGCGCGGATATCTCGGTGTTGCGTAATTCTATGATTTACGGTATGCTTGAAGCGGTGAATTATAATATCAATCGCAAAAACGAAGATTTAAAATTATACGAATTCGGCCGCAGTTATCATAAACAGTCCGCAGGCGATTTTGCTTTTACAGAGCGAAAAACACTCGCATTGATAATAAGCGGAAACAAACACGCGGCATCGTATCACATAAAAACCAACGAAGCGAATTTTTATACATTGAAAGCTTTTGCAGAAAGTATTTTAAGCCGCCTTGGAATAGACTTTAATTTCACCCATGCAGAACACGCGCATTTAAGTGGGGCAATTCAATATACTTCTGATAAAAAAATCCTGGCGAGTTTAGGGTTAGTGAATCATTCTTTATTAAAAACGTTCGACATCGGTAAACCCGTTTACTATGCGGAGTTTTATCTGGATGCATTATACAAACTTGCGTTCAAACCCGTTATTTATAATGAGCCTGCAAAATTCCCGGCCGTTAAACGTGACCTTGCTTTGCTACTTGATAAAGCAGTTACTTACGCGCAATTAGAAAAAACAGCTTTTGAAACCGAAAGAAAATTGCTGAAAGAAGTAAATCTTTTTGATGTATACGAAGGTGATAAAATACCGAAAGGGAAAAAGTCGTATGCTCTTAGTTTTACCCTTTTAAACCCCGAAGCCACCCTAACGGATAAGCAGATTGAAGGAAGTATGGAGAAATTACTGAAAGCCTTTGAGAAGGAATTTAGTGCATCTATAAGGTAATTGATTTTCAATTAATTAACATACTTTTCCTTGGGTTTTAAACCAATATTGAACAGTTTTTAAACAAGATTGACTTAAACCGGTTTTGACGTCTTTTAGACTAAGACCTCATTATTGTAGCCGAATAGAAATTTTATTAGAAGAAAACGGGTGTACCTTTGTTGCGCTCAAAAAACACAAATCAAATGTTCGAAATTTTAAACCACTTCCAAAGCAAGTATAAACCTCTTACCAAGGAAGGCTTACGCATTCAGGGATTATCTATGGTAGATCCCAAGCGTAAAAAGCACGTCATCATGATTTCGAAACCTTTTGTGTTTGACAATCGTAAATTACCGAAAGTTTATGATGGTTTGGAAATTAAATCAAAAATTGAAGGCGATTTACCAACCGAATTTAAAGTAGATGTAAAAAAAGAATATATCTGGGCTCCTCAGCGCTTTGAACAATATGTTGACCGTTGCGCCGATGAAATTCGCAAGAAATTTAAAAAACCGGAAATGAGTCGTAAAGAAATGTTGGATGCTTTGGCATTCGGCAGTTTTGATGATCATAAAGCAAAATGCACGCAATTATTGAAAGAAGGAAAAATCCCTCCTTTTACACTGAACTAGGCAGCAATATAATTAGTAAGGGTTAAACTATTGATTACTGCTAAATGCAAAATCCTCCGCTATAAACGGGGGATTTTTGTTTTTATAAATTACGATAAGCTGTAGGCGGCGAAGCAATCCTACGGATATTAAAGCTCTTACATGTGTTTTTTGATATCTTTTTCAGCCAATAAACCGACGTAAATATGCTGTTTATCAAAATGTTAAGCTCTTTTATATTTTTAGAAAAGCATTTGATAATTTACTTTTAATAATTAGCTTTGCACCCCTAAAATAAAATCAAAGAACTATGAATAATTACGTCCTCTATTTAGTACCCGCTCTTGGAATCGTTGGTTTATTAGTAATGGCAATTAAATCGGCCTGGGTCAGCAAACAGGATGCCGGTGATGCAAACATGCAGGAACTGGCCGGTTACATCGCAAAAGGCGCTATGGCTTTTTTAAAAGCAGAATGGAAAGTGTTAAGCATTTTTGTTGTTTTTGCAGCCATTTTATTAGGTTACTCCGGTACAATTCACGAAGTAAACGGAAAAGAAATTCACTCAAGCTGGATAATATGCGTCGCTTTTATCATTGGTGCCGTATTTTCAGCAACTGCAGGATATATCGGTATGCGTGTTGCTACTAAAGCAAACGTACGTACTACTCAGGCCGCTCGTACAAGTTTAAAACAAGCATTACGTGTCAGCTTCACAGGCGGTACCGTTATGGGACTTGGTGTTGCAGGTTTAGCGGTGCTTGGTTTAGGCGGTTTATTCATCGCATTCCTTTCTATATTCGGTAACCTTGGTGCTGATACGGTAAAAACATCCATCGAAGTATTAACCGGTTTCTCTTTAGGTGCTGAGTCTATCGCATTATTCGCTCGTGTTGGTGGCGGTATTTATACCAAAGCTGCCGACGTAGGTGCAGACTTAGTTGGAAAAGTTGAAGCGGGTATTCCCGAAGACGACGTTCGTAACCCCGCTACTATTGCCGATAACGTAGGTGATAATGTAGGCGACGTTGCAGGTATGGGTGCTGACTTATTCGGCTCTTACGTTGCAACTATTCTTGCTACAATGGTTCTCGGACAAGAAATCACTGTTGTCGATAAATTTAACGGTATGTCCCCTATTCTTTTACCAATGGTAATTTGCGGTTTGGGAATTATTTTCTCAATCATAGGTACCTGGTTCGTTCGCATTAAAGATGAGAAATCAAATGTGCAGAGCGCGCTTAACATGGGTAACTGGTCTTCTATTATTTTAACGGTTGTTGCTTCTTATTTTGTTGTAAAATGGATGTTACCGGAAACTTTAAGCCTGCGTGGTTACGAGTTCACAAGTATGCGTGTGTTTTATGCAATTGTGGTTGGTTCGGTTGTTGGGGCTGTAATGAGTATCGTTACCGAGTATTACACCGCAATGGGTAAAGGCCCTGTTAATTCTATCATTCAACAATCTTCAACAGGCCACGCAACAAACATTATCGGTGGTTTATCAGTTGGTATGAAATCAACTGTTATTCCTGTTTTAACTTTAGCGGCAGGAATTATTTTATCATACAAATGCGCGGGCTTATACGGTGTGGCTATTGCAGCCGCAGGTATGATGGCAACAACAGCTATGCAATTAGCAATTGACGCATTCGGTCCGATTGCAGATAACGCCGGTGGTATTGCAGAGATGAGCCAGTTACCTCCCGAAGTTCGTGAGCGTACGGATAACTTAGATGCGGTTGGTAACACAACAGCGGCAACCGGAAAAGGTTTTGCTATCGCATCAGCAGCATTAACTTCATTGGCATTATTCGCGGCATTTGTGGGTATTGCAGGAATTTCCCATATCGATATTTACAAAGCAAATGTTTTAGCCGGATTATTTGTGGGAGGAATGATTCCTTTTATTTTCTCTGCATTATGCATTCAGGCAGTTGGACGCGCAGCAATGGACATGGTACAGGAAGTACGCCGCCAGTTCCGCGAGATTCCCGGAATTATGGAATACAAAGCAAAACCCGAATACGAAAAATGCGTGGCTATTTCTACAAAAGCTTCTATCCGCGAAATGCTTATGCCCGGTGCAATTGCATTAATTACTCCGGTACTTGTTGGTTTTACATTCGGACCCGAAGTATTAGGCGGTTTATTGGCAGGTGTAACTGTAAGCGGTGTGTTAATGGGAATTTTTCAAAGCAACGCAGGTGGCGCATGGGATAACGCGAAAAAATCTTTCGAAAAAGGCGTTAACATTAACGGAGAAATGTTCTACAAAAAATCAGAGCCGCACAAAGCTTCTGTAACAGGAGATACTGTAGGTGACCCTTTCAAAGATACTTCAGGCCCGTCAATGAACATCCTGATTAAATTGATGAGCATCGTTTCTCTTGTAATTGCTCCGTACATTGTTGGTATTGGCGGCAGTGACAACAAAATGATTAAAGTAGAAAAATTAGTTTGCAATATTAACGGACAGGAATTTGTTTGCACAAGCAAAGCACAATGCGATAGCATCATAGCTGCCAACAACGGAATGGCTGCGCCACAAAACTTAAAAACTTTAAACGGAAATTATATTGTGGATCAATCACACTCGTATGTTGATTTCAGTTTAAATCATAATCTGTCAAAATCAAAAGGAAGCATCGCGATTGATACCGGAGTTATCAGTATTAATCCAGCGGATTTAAAAACTTCTAAAGTAATGATGAAGTTGGGCATTAAATCAATCAATACACAAAGCAAGGACAGAGATGAGCATTTATTATCAAATGATTATTTCCACGCGGATAGTATTGCTTTTGCAAATTTTGAAGCAACAGGAATTGATTCTGTAAGCAACGGCGGAATGGAATACTCGTATGTTGCACACGGAACATTAACTATTCGCGGAATTTCTAAACCTTGCGATGTTTGGTTTAATTACGTTGGCGTAACCGAAACAAAAGGTGGTAACATCTGGTCGTTTGAGGGAAGTGCAACCTTTAACCGATTAGATTACGGCATAGGTAAAGAAAGTAAATCTTTAAGCAGCGAAGTTAAAGTACATTTTGATTTGGATACCTGGCAGGAACCTGCAAAGAAGTAAGTCCCCCGTTACAGCGGACACACCCCCTGCAGAGGAGAAAATAAAACCAAAGCCCTTCAGAAACGAGGGGCTTTTTATTATATTTGATTATTGTCAAAAAACATGAATAAGATATCATTTTCTTTCGCTTTTTTTATTTTACTGTTACTTGCCTGTAACGAGCCCGGCGCCTCAAAAAAGTATATCCTAAGCTTGGATGAAAAAGTAATTTGCAACAACCTGAATGTTGATTCAGCAATAATACCTGAAATTAGAAATTACACTTCAAATAAAATAGAACGCTTTCATTATTCGCTTTCTAAAATGTATGAAGCCGGGAAAGAAACGGAAGTTGATCCTATTTATCTTAAGGGGTTAGTATTACAGGAAAAAAATTCTGAATCTTACAATCTTGTGCTGAATTTAAAGCCTGTCCTGAAAAATAAAGGTTACTCCGTTTTTCTATTAGAAAATAATTTTGATATTGATCATAAAAATGATTTGCTTGGAATACTTAAGACAATTGATAAATACGAAGTACTTAAACAAATTGGCACAAATGGTGGTAATTATGATATTACAAATGATAGCTTACTAAAAGTCATTCGGGTGTTTGATGAAAAATATCAACTTGATCTTATAGGTGCTTCCGGAGATTGGTGCGAATTCATTATTCAAAGCGAGCCAACAAATTGGTTTGAGTTTGCAGGTGAAGTTTATAAGGTTTGCCCGGATGTTGTTGATCAGGGAACAGGAACAAAAGAGGCTTTGGCAGAAGAGATGAAGAAAACGAAAAGATTATACTTTTGGTGGGATTAAACCTGCACCCTTTTCCATTTTAAAGAAAAGACTCGTAGAGAAAAATTATTTCTTCTCCGCTCTTTTCTTCGTCATCGCACTTACTCTGTAAAGGCTAAGAATTCCCAAAACAGAAATCCCGATAATAATATACCCTAAGGTGTTGTAGTGCTCAATCGGGCTGAATTTATCCTTTTGTGTAACTACTGTTCCCGCAAATGCCGCTGCTATTCCGCCTGCTATTTGTTGCAGCGAAGAATTGATACTCATAAATGCACCCCGGTCTTTCATTTCAGGAATATTGCTTACCAACGCTGAAGAAGGAACTATCCTGCTCATAATGCCCATCATAAGCAACACGTTAAAAATTATAACCAACCACAATGGAGTTACTGAGAGATTGGTATAAAGAACTACCATTACCATCATCCATATGGATGCAAAAGCGAATATCTTAAACTTATCTGTTTTATCACTCAGTCTTCCGATAACAGGCATAATAATAAGTGAGCAAACACCGCTTACCATAAAAAGTATAGGTAATTGTTCCTGCGTAACTTTCAAATTATTAATGGCAAAAGCGCTTCCGAATGGCATCATCATAAAACCACCGATTGAAAGTAACGCGGTTGCAAGAAATCCGATTGTATATTGCGATTTTGTTAATGTAGCCCACAAATGCATAATTGCGTTTCGTTTTTCCTGCATTTCCAGGTGTTTTGTGATAGGTTGAAGTTTTGCAATTATCAACCCGACAATAAGCGCCGATAAAACAGCAACCATTAAAAAAGGCGATTGCCAGCCCCACCTGTTTGCAAGAAATAAACTTATCGGAATTCCCAATACCTGGCTGGCACCAAAACCCATTTGCAAAAAGCCCATTGTGCGACCGCGTTGTTCAATAACAAATACATCAGTTACAATTGCCATTGAAACAGAACCTATAACACCCCCAAACAAACCTGTAATGATACGTGCGGCAACAAGTAACGGATAGGTGTTGGCAAAACTGCAGAACACAGTCCCTAAAATAAAGCCGATGTAAAAAAACAAAAGCAATTTTTTCCGGTCGAAGCGATCTGCAAACCCCGCAGTTAATAGCCCTGAAATACCTGCGCTGAATGCATAAGCTGAAACCGCCACGCCGAACTGCGCCGGCTTAAGCGATAATGATTTCATAAGCATATCCCCTAACGGAGACATTACCATAAAATCTAATATCACTGAAAATTGCGTGAGTGCCAGAACGAGGATGACAAATTTTTGGTAAGAAGTAAATGTAAATGACTGAGTTTGTTTTTCCATATTTATTTTCTTCAATTATATAAAATCATCAGACTTCTACTTTTTTCCATTTCCCTTTCTTAAAAAAATAAAAAGCCATCAGAGCGATCAATGTTTCGGCAACGGGTATTGCAATAAATGCGCCGGTTGATTTCATATCTGTTCCTTTGGCAAGAAAATATGCCAGCGGAATTTGAAACAACCAAAAGCAAACAAAATTAATTATTGTGGGAGTTTTTGTATCTCCTGCACCGTTCAAGGCTTGTGTCATCGTCATCGCAATACCGTAAAAAATATAACCCGAGCCGATTATTTGCAAAGCTTTTGCTCCGTAATCCTGAACCGCAATGTCCTGAGTAAAAATTCCGATGATGGGACGCGAAAAAAATAAAAAAAGCATCATCACAAAACTCATAAAGATTACATTGTATTTTGTGGTAAGTAAAACGCTTAGTTCGGCTCTTTCAATTTGTTTGGCGCCCAGGTTTTGTCCTACCAAAGTTGCGGCGGCATTACTCAATCCCCATGCAGGTAAAATAAAAAACACAACATTTCTTATGGCAACCTGGTAACCTGCGGATGCCGTTGTTCCTCCTGTCTCGGCCACCAAACGCGCCAATACAATCCAGCTTCCGCTTGCAATTATAAATTGAAAAGTTGCAGGCCATGCAATATTTATAAGCGATTTTACTATTGCGCCGTCAAATTTAAAGCTGGAAGTATAAATTTTTAAAATGCCGCTTCCTTTAAATAAATGATAGCATTGATATAATACTCCTGTACTTCTTCCGATGACGGTTGCAATGGCAGCGCCTTTTAATCCGAACAAATTAATGAAAATCGGACAAAGAATAATATTAATTAGGCTTGCCAGCCACAAACTTTTCATAGCCATCGCTGCATCGCCTGCTCCACGAAAAATTCCGTTTATTAAAAACAACAAAATAATTGCTACGCTTCCGCCGAGCATAATGCGTGCGAAAATGGTTCCGTCGCGAACAACTTCTTCGCTCGCTCCCATTAATCTTAAAATATCTCCTGCAAAAATCACTCCGAGTACACTTAACACTAATGTTACCAATAATGCGACTATGAGTGATTGCGCCCCCGCATGCGCCGCCGCTTCCGGGTTTTTTTCTCCGATGCGACGAGCTACAATAGCCGTTGCAGCTGTACTTAAGCCAATGGCAATAGAATAAATAATTGTAATCACAGACTCAGTTAAGCCAACGGTTGCTATCGCGTTTTGTCCGAGCTTACTTACGAAAAACATATCTACCACGGCAAACACACTTTCCAAACCAAGCTCTAATATCATTGGTATTGCCAAAAGAAAAACCGCTTTGCGTATACTTCCCTGCGTGTAATCTTGCTGCTCGCCGTTAAGCGAGAGTTTAATGATATCGATAATTCTTTTGGAAGTGGTGGGTGTTGACATATGGAGTGCAAATTTACTTAAAAAAGTTCGCTAATAGAACAATGTTGCATTTCCCCCTCTCTGCCTGTAGAGAGGGGTGCTGCCGTAGGTGACGGGGTGAGTCCGCTGATTAGAAGATTACTAATGAGCTGACTCACCCCCTCCAGTACAATAATTTTGTTCAATTATAAATTAAACTGGTTCACTCGTAAATTCGTAGGCTGTTATTCGCAATTCGTATTTAATAGTCCAACTCCATATCCAACCTGCTTTTTAAATCCTTAAGCAGTGGGTTTTTTTCAATCATCGCTTCAAATTTTTCTATGGGAGAATAAGCTTTTTTAACTCCATCCTGTTTCTTTTCTTCAAAATGGAAATTGATTACATTATTGTTGGTGAACTTACGAATGAAATCCAGAAAATCCTGGCGATAGGATTCAAAACCCTCTTTTTGTGAGATATTTTCTATCTCGATTACAGCAATTTCGCCCTCTAATTTATTAATCATTTCCGGACGAAGCAGCGCCGTTAAAAGCATTTTGTTTTTTTCTTTCGCGTAAGCCTGGGCCGCTAAACGGAATTTCTTTAAACTAACTTCTTCATTTTGCACAACGGGAATTTCTTTCACCGCTTCTTCCACTACAGCCGGTTGTTGCACCAATTGTTTAGCCTGCTGCAAGCGAAAGCCGGAAGTAAGATTCAAATCTTTAAAAGATGTAATCGGCTTATCGGTAGTTTTATATTGAGGAATTTCTTCTTTGACAATACTTACTCCTTCTGTTGAAGTTTTTTCAGGAGCAGCCGTAACAGTTTGTTCAACTATTTGCCTGTCGTCATTTTTTTTTTCTGCATCCATCACAGGCGCAGCGTTCAGGTAGCTCATTTGTAGGAGCGCGATTTCTACCTGTAATCTTTGGTTTTTGGCCGATTTGTAACTTACATCGCAACGGTTAATAATCCCAAGCGCTTTCAGTAAAAACTGCATATTGCAATTTTGTGCCTGTTGTAAATATTTTTGTTTTACATCTTCACTTACTTCAATTAACTGAACAGTTGCAGTATCTTTGCAAACCAGAATATTACGAATATGTTCTCCTAACCCGGCAATGAAATGATGCCCGTCGAAGCCATTATTAATAATTTCGTTAAACGTTAATAAAACTGCTGAAACATCCTGTGTATTGAGCGCGTCGGTGACTTTAAAATAGTAATCGTAATCTAAAACATGCAGGTTGGCAATAACGGTTTTGTAAGTCAGATTATTTCCGCCAAAACTTACCATTTGGTCAAACATACTGCAGGCGTCACGTAAACCACCATCAGCTTTTTGCGCGATAACGCGTAATGCTTCGGCCTCCGCGGTAATTCCTTCCGTTTTTGCAATGTAGCCCAGGTGATTTGAAATATCTTCTAAACGAATGCGGTTAAAATCAAAAATCTGGCAACGGGATAGAATAGTCGGGATAATTTTATGTTTCTCAGTTGTTGCTAAAATAAAGATCGCGTGCCTGGGTGGTTCCTCCAATGTTTTAAGAAAAGCATTGAATGCCGAAGCGGATAACATGTGAACCTCGTCGATAATATATACTTTAAACGAACCTAACTGCGGGGCAAAACGCACCTGGTCAATCAGATTTCGGATGTCTTCTACTGAATTATTCGACGCGGCATCTAATTCAAAAACGTTTAAGGACTGGCCACTGTTAAAAGATTTGCAGCTATCGCATTCATCACAGGCTTCAGTATCAGCAGTGCGGTTAAAACAATTAATAGTTTTTGCCAGAATACGCGCACAAGTTGTTTTTCCAACTCCTCGCGGCCCGCAAAATAAAAATGCTTGTGCAAGATGATTGTTTTTAATGGAATTTTTAAGCGTGGTTGTAATATGTTGCTGGCCAACAACGGTTAAAAATGTCTGTGGCCTGTACTTCCTGGCCGATACTACAAAACGTTCCATTACAATAGCTCAAAGATAAAATTTAAACCCTACTTTTGCGGTAAGAGTTTTTAACTATTGTGAATAATTAATAAATTTAATTTAGTAGATTCTGAAACGTGTTTTTTTCATAGCATTTGTGCTTTTACAAAGCATTTCTTTATTCCCGCAACAAAGAAAATACGCTATAAGCGGTACCGTTTTCGAACAGGACTCAGCCAATGTCATGCCTTTCGTTAACCTGATTAACATGCGAAATGGCAACGGGACGATAACCGATTATAACGGCAAATTCACACTAATCGCACAAAACAACGATACTTTGGTGTTTTCTTATCTCGGATTTGCCCGAAAAAAAATTCCGGTGGCGCAAATCAAAAACCTTACCGACAGCACCAAAAGACCGTTAAAAGTGGTGATGCAGCGTATTATGGTAACGCTTGCGCCCGCCACGGCTTTTGCCACTAAATACAAGCAAAACGAAATTGATTACATGAAGCGTTACTCTAAAGAACATAAAAAAATGACTATTCTTGAGTCGGCTGAAAGCCCTATTACCGCGCTTTACAACCAATTCAGCCGCAAAGGCAAAGAACAACGTAAGTTGAGAGAGATTTTTGAGCGAATTTTAACAGAGGAAGAAGTCGCCAAAAAATTTAACCCTGAAATTCTTCGCCAGCTTACCGAAGATGAGTTTGTGGATTACGAACGTTTCCGGAAATATTGCTGGTATGTTACGGATGAATACATACTCTCACACGAGGGCTATGATCTGTACGCACCTATAATGGATTGTTACAGGCGATGGAAAGCGGACGGGAAGTAAAACATTTATTCAGCTGACTCACCTCTTATCCCTCTCTATCAGTGGAG
>Ga0210400_10002202_pt1 | contig 18382 bp, 18 predicted proteins | sample IncBWH26MmetaG_FD_155456 | JGI IMG/M metagenome (GOLD analysis project Ga0210400, IMG submission 155456) | Forest soil microbial communities from Barre Woods Harvard Forest LTER site, Petersham, Massachusetts, United States - Inc-BW-H-26-M | ecosystem: Environmental > Terrestrial > Soil >...
ATCCGCAGCAGCGTCGATTTGCCGGAGCCGTTGACGCCGAGCACGCCGATCTTGGCGTCGGGATAGAACGACAGATGGACGTTATCGAGCACCTTGCGGGTCGGATAGCTTTTGGTCAGACCCTGCATGAAATAGACGAATTGGCGCGCCATCGGGATTCCTGAAAACGAGAGGATTTAGGGAAATTTGCTGCCGCTGATGTAGCGGCGCGGCCCCCAAAGGGCAACCGCGCGCCCGGACGTTTTCCATCCGTTCACCAGTACCAATACGGATATCGACAATTGAAACCTTCTTTTAATAACTTGCACCCGAAACTCCCAGTCAGCGTCCCAAAAAGCGCTCCGCGCGACAGAAGCCGCCGGAAAAAAGACAGGATTCGTCATGGCGACCATTGCCTCAACCTCTCTTCCCTCCCCGGCGGGCAGCCGCGATGGACGGTCGAGCCGGTTCGCCGGACTTCTCGCCTTCTGGCGCCGGTTCTTCGTCAGGGCGTTCGATCCCTATCGGCCGGAACTGCATTACATGCGCGGCCCGGGTCCCGCCTGCCGCGCCAAGCAAGTTTCTCGCGACTAAGCAGGGCTCGCCGTCGCGAGTGCTGATCCCAGCTGTTATCTTGGCCGGTGTTCAAGCTGCCCGAAAGGGCCTTTTACCCCGCCGCGCCATAGCTGACATCCTGCATCGTCGTAGACTGGGAGCAAGTCAATGAATCACATCCTGTATTTCTTGATCGGCGGATGTGTCGCGGTGGTGATCGCGCTGGCTTTCTTCCAGAAGCGAGACATCGGAAGCTCAACAGATGTTGTCGCTACATTCGTATTCCTTTCGGTACTGGCTGCAGCGACTTGCATCCTGCTTTACTCGCGCTGGGGCAGGAGTTCGAGTTCGCGGATTCAGCAGAAGGCAGTTGAAGAGGACGAGCGGGTGCACAGCAACGCCCGCACAAAAGGTGGGGTACGCACGCCACCTCTTGGTCCCCTGCCCTGAGACATCGGCTTCTTGCGCTCGGCCGCAAGGTGGGCGACCATGGCGCCTCCCGGGACGGCGCGTCTTCGCACCGTCATCATCGCCATGAACGGACCTTCCCATGACGCGGCTGCGCTGTGCAATTCTCGACGACTATCTCAACGTGGCCCTGAAACTCGCGGACTGGTCCAGGATCGGCGATCGCGTCGAGGTCACGGTGTTCGACGAGCCCTTTGCTTCGACCGAGACGACCGCCAGCGCCTTGAAGGATTTCGAAATCATCCTGGCGATGCGTGAACGGACGCCGTTTCCGCGGGCCCTGCTTGCGGCATTGCCCAAACTGAAGCTCCTGATCACCTCGGGCATGCGCAACGCCGCGATCGATTCGGAAGCCGCCAAGGACCACAACGTCGTGCTGTGCGGGACGCAATGGAACCGCGATCCGACCGCGGCGCTGACGATGGGCCTGATCCTGGAACTGACCCGGAGCATCGGCCGCGAGAACGCGCGCATGCACGCCGGCGAGCCCTTGCAGAAATTCATCGGACTGGAGATCGAGGGCCGCACCCTGGGCGTGGTCGGCCTCGGCAAGCTCGGCGCCAAGGTTTCCGGGCTGGCGAAAGCGTTCGGCATGAACGTGATCGCGTGGAGCCCGAACCTGACCGCGGACCGATGCAAGGAGGTCGGCGTCGGCTATGCCACCAAGGAGGAGTTGTTCGCCACCGCCGACATCATCACCGTCCACGTGGTGCTGAGCCAGCGCTCGCGCGGCCTGGTGGGGCGTGAGGATCTGGCAGGCATGAAGCCGACATCCTACCTCGTCAACACCGCGCGCGGGCCGATCGTCGACGAAGCCGCGTTGCTGGAGACCCTCCAGCAGAAAAAGATCGCCGGCGCCGCGATCGACGTATTCTCGGTCGAACCGCTGCCGGTCGATCACCCGTTCCGCAAGCTCGACAATATCGTGCTGACGCCGCATCTCGGCTACGTCACCGAGGAAGGCTTTCGCGCGCATTACAGCCAGATGGTCGAGGGCATCGGCGCCTGGCTCGATGGCGAGCCGCTGCGAAGGCTAGCGTAAGCTCGACCGGCAGCGCCGCCATTGGCGCGAGCGCAAGCGACGAAGCCGTCCATTCGTGCCTGGCGCTCGCAATGACGTGAGAACGCCAACAAAAAGGGCGCGCCTCGCAGCGCGCGCTTTAAATAAAACTTGTCCGTCCCGCCCGCCGCGGCCTTAGCGCACCGTGACCGGCGCGGGCAGCGGCGGCACCACGGTCGGCTGGGCGCCGGGAACGCTCGGCGGCGGCATCGACCCGGGATTCGGTCCGGGCAGCGGCGCCGCCGACGCAGTGGCGGTCGATGGCGGCGGTGCGCCACCGGGAAGCACGACAACGCGGGTGCCGACCTTGACGCGATCGAACAGGTCCGAGACATCCTCGTTCAGCATGCCGATGCAGCCCGAGGAAACGAACTTGCCGATCGTCGACGGCTGGTTGGTGCCATGGATACGATAGACGGTATTGCCGAGATACATCGCACGCGCGCCCAGGGGATTGCCGGGGCCACCCGCCATGAAGCGCGGCAGATAGGGCTGACGGTCAATCATTTCCGGGGGCGGATGCCAATCCGGCCACTCGGCCTTGCGCGAAATCTTCTGCACCCCGGTCCAGGTAAAACCGTCGCGGCCGACGCGAACGCCGTATCGGATCGCCCGACCGCCACCCAGCACGTAATAGAGATACGTGTTCGGGGTATCGACGATCAGGGTTCCCGGCGGCTCTTTGGTGGCGAACGCAACTTCCTGGCGGCGCAGGTTAGGTGCGAGCGGCGCCGGCGCCACCTCGGGCTGTTCATCCGGCGGCAGGGCCGACATCACCATCGGCCTGCCATCGGATCCCACCGGGGGCTGCCCCTGAGGCGGCTGCACGGCTCCGGTGACGGCACCCGGCGGACGAAGACCGCGATTGTCCTCGTCGGGATAGATATAGCCCGCTCCGGGGCCACGGTCATTGCCGCGATCCGAATAAGTCTGCGGCGGCGGGCCGCCGGGCCGGTCGGAATAGATCACCGGCGGCGGATCGTCGCGGCGGCCATAGCGCGGGTCATCGGGTGACAGGATCGGGCCGCGGTCGGAATAAGCGGGCGGAGCGCCCATCGGCCGGCCATAGCGCGGATCGTCAGGAGAAAGCACGGGTCCCCGGTCGGAATAGACAGGCGGAGCACCCATTGGCCGGCCGTAGCGCGGATCATCGGGCGACAGCACCGGACCGGGCGGCGGCAGCGCGGTGGAACTCTGCGCATTCACCCCGTCGTCATCTTCCAGCACGTCGAAATCCTGCGGGCGCGGTCCGCGGCGATAATCGGCCGGCGGGTACGGCGAATAGACCGCGCCAGGCGGCGGATAGCTTTGAGCGGAGACAAGCGAGGTCGCCGCTCCGCCTGCCGCCAAGGCGGCCAAGACGGCAGCACCAATGGTCTGAATGCGTATGATGATCATCGCTCTTGTATAGTCCCCAAGCCGACACCGGATCGTTAACGGCAGATGACGGAAGATAGCGGCGCATTCAAGACAAATCCGGCCAATTCGTGCGCAATTTCGGCATTTGTGATGGTCGGGAAGCCCTGTGGCAGCCAAGCCGCACCGGCCGGAAAACGCATTTTCGGCATGGCTAAGGGTAGCCGCGCCGACGATTTTTAACAATCGCCGGTAAGGCGTTGCGGTATTCTCGAATCAGCCTGATTCGCGTGCGCTGTCCGCTGCGTCGCGAACGCGGCCTGTGTTGTGGTCACCGCGTTCCCGATGGCTCAAGGGCCTTTGCAAGATATTCCTTCCAGATATCTCCTAAGGCAGAACCCGCCTCCATGCTCCCCGGTTTCCGTTTTCTGTTCGCCGCCATCGTGTTGTCGATGTCGATCCTGATCTTCGGATTGGGCGCAGCGGCATTGCTGCGCGCGGCCCACGAAGAGTTTGCCAGCACCCCGACATGGCGCGCCGCGCCCGAAACGGTGTTCGCGCAGCCCGCCCAGGCCACGCGGCCAGTACTCGCACTGCTGCGTGTTGATGCGCCTGTTACGGACAAGGCGCCCGAGAAGGCTCCAGATAATGCTGCAGCCGATGCTGAACCCGCGGAGATCACCTCTGGGCCGGCTGAGCCGGAGCGGATCGCCGCGCTGAAGCCGGAAGATTCGCCGCCGCCGGAGAGCGCGAAGCCGGAAAATCTGGCTGCGGATAGCCCGGTTGCGGATAGCCCGATCGCGGAAAGTGCGGTCGCGGAAAGTCCTACACAGAACGATACGACATCGGCTCCAGCGGATGCGCCGGATTCCGTTGCCGAGACCAAAATCGTCGATACCAAGATCGTCGATACCAAGACTGCTGACGTCAAGACTGCTGACACCAAGATCGCCGACGTCAACATCGTCGACACCAAGATCGCAATGCCGGAAGAAGCCTCGTTACCGGCTAACCAGCCTGCACCCCCGGCTCCATCCGAACCAGCGGGCACGCAGGTTTTGCCGGATGCAAACATCGCCGCAACGAGAATCGCAACGCTGGGCGGCCCTGCCGTCATCATCGAGACGCCGGGGCCGGACAAAGCCGAGAGCACAATGCCCGACCCAAACGTCATCAAGAAGCGTCAGCAGGCAAAACGCGCGGCCCAGCGCCGCAGGACCGCGATGCGTGCGCGCCTGACGGCACAAATGCCGCAGCAACCGGTCAACGTATTCGGCCAACCCGCGCCCACGATCGTTCGCAGCCGCTGAAGTTTTTGATCTTTTATGTTGACGGGTTTTCTTCGCGAACCGGTACCCGCTTCGCTCAAAACGCTCTGATCAAGCCGGTCCGGTGGCGACCGGCGGCCCATCGGGCAGGCCCCATTCGGACCATGAGCCGTCGTAAAGCGCCGAGCCGCGCACGCCCAGCCGGTACAGCGCCAACGTCAAAACCAGCGCGGAGACGCCGGAACCGCAGGTGGTCACGATCGGCTTCGCCATGTCGACGCCGGCGCTCTTGAAGGCGTGCCGTAGTTCGTCCAGCGATTTCATCGCACCGGTATCGGCGTCGAATAATTCCGCATAGGGCACGTTGCGGCTACCCGGAATGTGACCGGGGCGCAGGCCCGGCCGAGGCTCGGCGACGCTACCTTCAAATCGTGCGCGTGGGCGAGCGTCGATCAGTTGCTCGGCATGCGTTTCCAGGTTGCCGACCAATTGTTGCTGGCTGCGCACAAAGCTGGGATCGAGCCTTGCCTGGAATTTTCCGGGCTTCGGCGCAACCTTGCCGGAATGCGTGGGACGGCCTTCGCGCAACCATTTCTTCAAGCCACCGTCGAGCACCTTCACATCGAAATGCCCGAACGACAGGAACATCCACCAAGCTCGAGGCGCCGCAACCCAGCCACCGGCATCGTAGGCAACCACGGTATCGCCAGAAGAAATGCCGAGCGCGGCCACGTCGCGCGCGAACTGCTCGGCGTTTGGAAACATATGCGGCCGCGGGTCGCTCCGATCGGCGATGTGATCGACGTCGAAGAAAACTGCGCCCGGAAGATGCGCGGCGCGATAATCCTCCACAGGCAGCGGCAGCACGCCCGGCAATTTGAAGCTTGCGTCGATGATCTTGACCTTGGGATCGTCGATGTGAGCGGCGAGCCAGTCGGTGGAAACCAGCGGATCGTCGGTGGGTGATGTCATCTGAAAAATCCTCGTTGTCATTCCGGGATGGGTGCGAAGCACACAGACCCGGAATCCGGAAATCGTTTGCGAAATTCCGGGGTCGCTACCCGCGCCCCGGAATGACGTGGAAACTCTCAATCCTTCGGCTTCTTCGGCTCGAATTTCTCGACCGGGCCGCCGGCGTCGCGCCAGGCGGCGAAGCCGCCTGCGATATGCGCCACCGGCTTCAGCCCCATATCATCGGCGGTTTTCGCCGCCAGCGCCGAGCGCATGCCGCCGGCGCAATGAAAGATGAACTTCTTGTCGCTCTGGAAAATCGGCTTGGCATAGGGACTGGCCGGATCGATCCAGAATTCCAGCATGCCGCGGGTGCAGGAGAACGCGCCGGGGATCCGCCCGTCGCGTTCGATCTCACGCGGATCGCGGATATCGACGATCACGACGTCGTCACTTTGCGCGGCCTTGATGGCGTCCGCCGCACCCAACGTTTCGATCTGCGCGTTGGCCTCATCGACCAGGGATTTGATGCCGCGATGGATGGTTTGGGGCATTTTATCGCTTCTCCCTTTCCGTCATTCCGGGATGGTCCGAACGACCAGGCCCGGAATCTCGAAATTCCGGGTTCGCGCTGCGCGCGCCCCGGAATGACGACGAGTGCCTACCGCACCAGTTCCTTCATCGCCCCTTCGAGGCCCTCGATCGTGATCGGGAACATGCGCTGCGCAAACAGCCGGCGAATGATGGTGGTCGATTCCGAATAATCCCAGTGACGCTGCGCCACCGGATTGAGCCAAACCGCATGCGGATAGGTGCGAGTGATGCGCTCGAGCCAGACCGATCCGGCTTCTTCATTGACATGCTCGACCGAGCCGCCGGGCACCATGATCTCGTACGGCGACATCGAGGCGTCGCCGACGAACACCACCTTGTAGTCGTGCGGATATTTATGCAGCACGTCCCAGGTCGGCGTGCGATCGGTAAAGCGGCGGCGGTTCTGCTTCCACACGCCTTCATAGAGGCAGTTGTGGAAGTAGAAATATTCCATGTGCTTGAATTCGGTCTTGGCCGCCGAGAACAGTTCCTCGACCTGCTCGATGTGTGAATCCATCGAGCCGCCGATATCGAAGAACACCAGCACCTTGACCGCGTTGCGCCGCTCGGGGCGCATGTGCACATCGAGATAGCCGTGGTTGGCGGTCTCCTTGATCGTGGTGTCGAGATCGAGTTCATCCGGCGCGCCGGTGCGGGCGAATTTGCGCAGCCGCCGGAGCGCGATCTTGATGTTGCGGATGCCGAGTTCGACATTGCCGTCGAGATCCCTGAACTCGCGGCGGTCCCACACCTTCACGGCGCGGAAATTGCGGTTCTTCTCCTGCCCGATGCGGATGCCTTCGGGATGATAGCCCTCGGCGCCGAACGGCGACGTGCCGGCGGTGCCGATCCACTTGTTGCCGCCCTGATGCCGGCCCTTCTGCTCCTTGAGGCGCTCGCGCAGCGTTTCCATGAGCTTGTCCCAGCCCATCGCCTTGATCTGCTTCTTTTCTTCCTCGGTGAGATATTTTTCGGCGAGCTTCTTCAGCCACTCGGCGGGAATGTCCGCCTTTTCCATGGCGTCGAGCAGGCTCTCCAGGCCCTTGAATACCGTGCCGAACACGCGGTCGAACTTGTCGAGATTGCGCTCGTCCTTCACCAGCGCGGCCCGCGACAGATAATAGAAATTTTCGACCGTCTGCTCCGCGAGGTCGGCGTTGAGCGCCTCCATCAGCGTCAGATATTCGCGCAAGCTCACCGGGACCTGGGCATCGCGCAACGAGGTAAAGAATTGCAGGAACATGAGCTACAGATTGCCCGCCGGCCAGCCTCCGTCAAGGGCCGATGGCGCGGATCAGGGCAGCCCTTTTGGCGAAATGGACGATCCGACAGCCTAGACCTGAGGCGTTTTTCAACTAGAATTAGCCGTCACAGTTCGAAACGGGGCTGCTTCCATCGACCAGGCGCGCCTGATCAACGTCCCAATTCCCGCAACGACCGCCGAACCGGCGGTCGTTTCCTGTTCGGCGCCCCGCGCTCAAGTTAAGCAAGGCACATACTCGATGAAATTTACCGGTACCAAGGACTACGTCGCCACCGATGACCTCAAGATCGCCGTCAACGCCTCGATCGTGCTCGAGCGTCCGCTGCTGGTAAAGGGCGAGCCTGGCACCGGCAAAACCGTGCTGGCCGAGGAAGTCGCCAAGGCGCTCGGCGCGCCGCTTCTGACCTGGCACATCAAATCCACCACCAAGGCGCAGCAGGGCCTCTACGAATACGACGCGGTGTCGCGCCTGCGCGACAGCCAGCTCGGCGACGCCAGGGTTTCCGACATCTCGAACTACATCAAGCGCGGAAAATTGTGGGAGGCCTTCACCCACGAGACGCGTCCGGTGCTGCTGATCGACGAAATCGACAAGGCCGACATCGAATTTCCCAACGATCTCCTGCTCGAGCTCGACCGCATGGAGTTCTTCGTCTACGAGACCGGCGAGAACATCAAGGCGAAGCTGCGCCCGATCGTGATGATCACGTCCAACAACGAGAAGGAATTGCCGGACGCGTTCCTGCGCCGTTGTTTCTTCCACTACATCAAGTTTCCCGACATCGACACCATGAACCGGATCGTCGACGTGCATTTTCCCGGCATCAAGAAGCGCCTGGTGGAAGAAGCGCTGCGGATATTCTTCGAGGTCCGCGAAGTGCCGGGCCTGAAGAAGAAGCCGTCGACATCCGAGCTATTGGACTGGCTGAAGCTGCTGCTCAATGAAGACATCACGCCGGAAATGCTGCGGGAGCGCGACCCGCGCAAGCTGATCCCGCCGCTGCACGGCGCGCTCTTGAAGAACGAGCAGGACGTGCATCTGTTCGAGCGGCTGGCGTTCCTGAGCCGGCGGGAAGTTTGAGGGATTCAATTTTCAAACAGCCAAGACACGAAGCATTTTAGACCGTCATTGCGAGCCAGCGGGTCGGCGCAAGGCGCCGCCCGATGACAGGCTCCGCGAGCAATCCAGAAGCGGCAAAGCGAAGAGTTGATTGCTTCGCTAGCGTTCGCAATGACACCAAGATACAAATCCGCGATCCCGCCGCGTGCTTCGCGCGAGTTTTGCTATGAAACTCCCGCCCTCTCCCACGAGCGATAAAACCTGCGACGGTGGGCAGCTTCACCGCCGGATCAGGACACACCCGCCGATCAGCAGCGCAATGCCGATCAGGCGGGGTAAATCGATCGAGCGTTGGGCGAGGCCCAGCCACCCGAAATGGTCGCACATCACCGACGCGAGCATCTGGCCGGTGACAATCAGGACAATGAAGGTCGCAGCCCCGAGTTGTGGGACAAGGAAGATGGCAAGGCCGATGAAGATCGCGCCGAACAGACCACCACTATACGCCCACCACGGGATGCGCTCCGCCACGGCCACCGACGGGATGGGATCGCGCAGAGCAAGCGCGAGCAGCGCCATGCAGGCGACCCCGACGAAGTAGCTCACGAAGCCTGACCAGGCAGCCGATTTCAGGGCCATGCGGAGGTTTGCGTTCAGCACCTGCTGAATAGCGACGCTGGCCCCCGCCAGAATGGCAAGGACTGAAGGGAACAGGACGTTAAGCATCAGACGGTCGATCTTTTGAGAATGATCGCCGAGATTTGACGCATGGCGCACCATGCTGTCAAATGCCTCACCCTCCTGTTTCCATGCAGATGAGGCATGATGAATCCGACCCATATCGACCTGTTTCGTGCCGTGATTCGCCATGGCGGGATGACGAGGGCTGCGGCGGCTCTCGGCATCGGCCAGCCCCATGTCAGTCGCGCGATTGCGCAGCTCGAGGCCGATCTCGGCTTTCTCCTGTTCGTGCGAGGGCATGGGAGCGCACTGCCGACAGAGGAGGGGGAAGCTTTCTCGCGCGAGGTCGAGCGGACGTATGCCGGGCTCGATCACCTTCGACAGGCGGCCTGTCAGATACGGGAACTCGGAATCGGGCCACTGCGAGTCGCGTGCCAGCCATCACTGGCTGCCCGGATGGTGCCACGCGCCATCCGACGCTTGAGCTCTGCGTGTCCGGGTGTGCGTGTCTCGCTTCACGTGCCAAGCCCTGACACGATCTGGTCATGGGTCTCTACCGGGCAGTGCGACATCGGCCTGGTGCGGCCGCGCTCCGGCTACGCTGGGGTTGCGTGCGAAGCCTTCTTCACGGTCGATGCGGTCTGCGCGCTGCCACGGCGGCACACCTTGGCCCGCAAGCGGACGATCACGGTGTCCGATCTCGCAGGCAGCCCTCTGATCGCGGGCGCCCCCGGCAATTTTCAGCAAGTGATTGAGGAGACATTTGCACGCGCAGGCGTCGAGCCGCGCTTTGCCCTGATGGCGCAATACACAGCAGCGCGGTGCGGCCTCGTGGCCGAAGGGCTGGGGCTCGCCATTGTCGATCCGATTCCAGCGCGTGAACTTTCTGGATTGCCCATCGTGCTGCGCCCCTTCGAGCCTCGCCTGCCCATCGAGACGATGCTTATCCGGCCGGGCGGCAGGCCGCCGAGCAACCTCGCGGCGCGTTTCATAAGCCTTCTAAAGGCCGAGCGCGATGCAATAGCGCAAAAATCCTAAAGCCTGCGAAAGCCAAATTCGGCCCCAAACGATTGTTCCCAAGTCGAGCATCTAGCATTGGCTGATGTAACGCCCAAACCGGCGCAAGAAGCGCTGCGGATCTTCTTCGAGGTGCGCGGGGTCCCCGGCCTAAAGAAGAAACCTTCGACGTCAGAGCTGTTGGACTGGCTGAAGCTGCTGCTCAATGAAGACATCACACGGGCGACGAGCGATTTCCTTGGTCGGCCGGATGACGAATGCTAGGGCGCGTACTTGTAAAGCGAGCTTGACTGAATGACATCTCGATTACTTGTGACGGTCGGACCATATAAGTAAGGATCACTTTTTAGGGAAAAATGTTCGAGAGCAAGGGAGGCCCCGAATGTACGCCAATATTCTCTTGAGCACGGATGGATCGGATGTCGCAAGAAAAGGCGTTAAGCATGGGATTGCTTTAGCAAAGGCCTTGAACGCGAAAGTGACAGTCATCACCGTAACGGAACCGCTGCCGGTCGACTATGGGAGCGGACACGCCTCGGGATGGATTCCCTCGCAGGAAGAGTTTGATAGCTTCGACGCAGCCTGCAAGGAGCGTGCGGGCAAAGTGCTCGATGAAGCTCGAGCTATGGCGGAGCAGATCGGGATATCTGCAGAACTCTTACATGTTCCGAATGCGCACCCAGCCACTGCGATAATCGAAACAGCAAAGTCCAGAGGCTGCGACTTGATCGTCATGGCCTCTCATGGGCGTCGCGGCCTCAGGAAGCTATTGTTGGGGAGTCAAACATCTGAGGTCCTGGTGGACGGAAGTGTGCCGGTGTTGGTAGTGGGTAGCGGACATTAAATGATAGTGCAGGGTTTGATGAAACCGGCTCCTGGGCGTGGTTTAGCGCCAACGTTGAAGGTCGCTTTCTGAACGCGTTTCCAAATCGAGAGAAAACCGTGCGGCGTGATCGATGTCCGCGCCGCGCGGGAGGGGGTGCGAGGTTTCATTTTTTGACCTTCCCACCTGCCCCCTTCTTGTTGCCGGGCCAGCGGGGCTGCTGATGCGTCTAATCCGTCAGGCCGTCGGCCGGCTGCGCCAAAACAATTCGGCCGCTGGGGCAGGTCCTCGATCACGAAAAAAGAAAGACCCCGATCAGCAGACCTGCTGCAAATGACCAGAGCCCTAATGTGCAAGCCGAGATAACGCGGACGAGGTTACGGAGGTCTCGGTCCTGCGGCATCTCGTTGGATCGATCCGTCATTGCAGCCCGTCCCCTGCGGTGGCCGCTGGCCCATTACGAGAGAATTGGCAATCCTTTGTCACCCCGTTACTCTCCTCCTCACAGGTGCCCAAAAGAAGGCAAGATCACGACCCCAAACGAACGTACCCACGCGAGCGAAGAGGTAGGAAAACCCCACCGGTGCCCACCGACATCAAGAAGCGTCTGGTGGAAGAGGCCCTGCGGATCTTCTTCGAGGTGCGGGAAGTGTAAGGCATTAGCCCCCCGTCAGCGATCCGTCCAAAGCGACGCCGCCATCGATATGAAGGCGAGCAGGATAATGACGGCGCCGTAGATATAGGCGGTGGTCGAAAGCCCGATCCGCGGCACCGAGAGGCCGGCTATCACCGCGGGCAGGCTGAACGCCAGATAGGATTGCAGGTAGAACGCCGAGAGCAGTCCGGCGCGCTGATGCGGTTCGGCGGTAGGCAGCAACGCGCGCAGCGTGCCCGAGAAGGTTGACCCGAATCCCGCCCCTGCGATCACGGTCCCGGCGAGCAGCGCAGCCACTTGCTGCTGCTGGATGCCGATCATCGACACCGCCACGCCCAGCCCCAGCGTGCTGGTGCTCATCACGATCAGGCGCCGCGCCGGCCAATTCCTGAAGGTCGCGACCGCGACGGCGCCGGATAACATCAGCGTTGCAACCACGACGCCGCCGACCCAGGGCGTGGCGACACCCATCGCCGTCGCCACCACCGTCGGCATCAGCGAGAGATAGAGTCCGCCGAGCGCCCAGGCAGCCACATTGGCCGGCGTAAGCCTGGCAAGGATGGTCCGCGACTGGGGTGGTACGCGGACATGCGGGCGCAGCGACGCCAGCGCCCCTGTTTTTCGCGTGCTGCTTTCAGGCATGACGTAAAGCAACACGATCATCAGCACCGTCAGCCCAAGCAGAACCTCGTACACCCTGTGCAACGGATCGGGCGCGAACGTGATCAAGGCGGCCGCTCCCAGCGAACCGGCCGTCAAGCCGAGAAATGCCGTGACGCTGTTGAGAAGCGGGCCGCTGGCACGGTTGGTATCGAGGATCGCTGCGCCCATCGCGGTGGTGCCGACCCCTACGCAAAGCCCCTGAACGGCCCGCGCCAGAATCAATTGCCCGACATCCCGCGCCTCCGCAAACAGGATCATTGCCGCCGCGTTCAGCAATAGCGCCGCAAGGATCACCGGACGGCGTCCGACATAATCGGACAACCCGCCAACCGTCAGCAGGGCCGCGAGCAGGCTGGCGACGTAACTGGCAAATACGATCGTGATCCAGAACGGCGTGAGCTGCATCGACGCCTGATAAAGGTGGTAAAGCGGCGTCACCGCACTGCTGCTCGCCGCGATCAGCATCGCGCTTGCGAAGCTGAACACCGTCATGGCGCCGGGTGACAGCGAGCGGGTCGCGCTTCGGGGACTGGCGGGAAGCACTTCGGCAGCGACGTTGCATTGCAGATTTGGCTTGCAGGCTTGCATCGGAAGCTCCTAAAGCTAATATATAGCCTTAGTTATATGGAAGGTCGACACCTTAAAGCAAATTAATTGCGTTAAGATCGACCCTCGTTTTGGCATGGCAAGGTTGCACGGAGCAAAAGCGTGGCCGTCAGGGAACGCGTTCGGGTCGGGGGACGAAGCGCACGAATCCAAAGCGCCGTGCACGAAGCGGTCAGGCGTCTCGGCACCGAAGCGAATCGCGACGAACTGACCGTGCCACAGATAGCCGCCGTCGCCGGAGTCACACCGTCGACGATTTACCGCCGATGGGGCGACCTCTCCGCGCTGTTGGCCGATGTCGCCGTTCAAAGGTTGAGGCCGGTCTCCGACCCCGAAGACACCGGCGCCATGATCTCGGACCTGCGGGTGTTCATCGAACAATTCATGGAGGAGATGTCATCGCCGGTGGGCCGGGCGCTGGTCAGAGACGTGTTTTCCACGTCGGGGGAAAGCTATCCGGTCCAGTGCGGGGGCTTTACCCGGGAACATCTGGCGACCATCGCGTCGCGGGCCAAAGTGCGCGGCGAAACGCCGTTCGATATCGATGAGGTGATCGACCACGTCGTGGCACCGATCATCTATCACATCCTCTATGGCGATCGGGAATTGACGCTGGACTATTGCCACTCCCTGCTCGACCGAGTCCAATCGCTGCCACGGAAGAAGTGACGGGATCGGTTGAAGACCCATCTGCGCGCAGGGTCCCGGCCGCAAGCGCGCGGCGAGCTTGCTGCCGTCGCTATCAGTTCAAAGGTGCGAGCGTATGCTTGAGCTGCTCTTTGGGTATCTGCAGCAAGCCGGCAAACGGCCGGCTCAAATCCGCGACAAGGAACAGCGCAGTCGAAATCGAAAGCGCAAACACCAGTAATGCGGCGAAGACAACCGGACCGGGTTCGACGAACAAGCCGAAGCTTCCAAACACCACGACAAGCCAGAAGATCAATATCAGCAAGAATGGCGTCAGGACCGGCGTGTCGCCATCCGCAAACATCGAAAGCCGCGTCCGCGCGAGGTCGGCGATGGCTTGCTCGATGCGCGCCTTGAGCATGCGCTGGATGTCGTTCGTCGGCGATAGCGCTTCGGCCGCACTATAGAGCTGTTCGGCGAGCGAGCGGGGTGTAAACGCGGTGTCTTGCGAAGCCGTCACTTTTTCGCGCCAGATCCGGTCAATCGCGGCCGGGACCGCTTGGCGCATCAATCGGCGCATGCCAGTCGCCTCCGGCCCGTACCGCGCGAGCAACTGGTCGGCCTCGACAAGATAGGCCGCGAATTGCCGGAAGTGAACATCCTGTGTTTCGTACGACGATTTCGCCGAAGCGATCGTCAAACTGATCAGCACGGCGGCCAATGTTGCAAGCAGGCCGGCGCCGAGCCGGATCATTTCCCGGTTCTCGGCGTTAAGATACCCCTTTGGAAGCCGGACGCGCAGCGTCATGCCGGTCGCGCAGCCGACGATAATCGCGAAAAACGAGACCAGGAAAATCCAGGTCGATGTCACGACGCGCTCTTTCCCCGGATCAAGTCCGAAGCCTTGTCGGCGATCATCATGGTCGAGGCATTTAGATTGGCCGAAATCATCCGCGGCATGATTGAGGCATCGATCACGCGCAGACCTTGCAGCCCGTGCACGCGCAATTGGTCGTCGACCACCGCCCATTTGGCATCGGCCGGACCCATGCGGCAGGTGCAGCCGGGATGGAAGGTCGTGGTGCCGCGCTGGGTCGCCGCGGCGAGGAATTCGTCGTCGGTCTGCACGTCGGGTCCGGGAAAATCCTCATACGCGTAATAGGGCGCGAGCGGCGCCGACCCCAGCAGCCGCCGTGCCAGCTTCATGCCGGCGACGACGGTGCGGCGGTCGAGTTCCTCGATCAGATAATTGGTCTGAATGATCGGCGGCTCGAACGGATCGGCCGAACGTGCCCGGACATAGCCGCGGCTTTCGGGCCGTTGCTGCCATGACGCAACGGTCATGCCGGGCTCGTCTTCGAGCTGTCCCTGCACACCCTCCTTGTAGCTTGCCGGCGTAAACGTCAGTTGCAGATCGGAGCTCTCGGTGGTTTCGCCGGAATGCCAGAAGCAATAGACCATGGTCGGCGACAGCGACAGCAGACCGCGCCGCGTCGCCGCCCATTTGATCACCTCGCCTACCAGGCTGAGGCCGCGCCGGCGTTCGTTGATGGTCTTGATGTTCTTGACGCGGGCGACCGAGCGCGGCGCGTAGTGGTCCTGCAATCCCTCGCCAACGCCCCCGAGCGCGTGGCGCACCTCTATGCCAAGCGATTGCAGCAGTTCGGGCGATCCGACACCTGACAATTGCAGCAGTTGCGGCGAGTTGTAGCTACCGCCGGCGAGGATGACTTCCTTGGCCGCGCGCACCTCCAGCGGCGCGCCGCCCTTGCCGCCCTTGCTGTAGCGCACGCCGACCGCGCGCTTGCCCTCGAAGATGATTTCGGTCGCGTGCGCATGCGTGCGCACATGGACATTGGGCCGTTTCATCGCCGGATGCAGAAAGGCGGTCGCCGCACTGACACGCAGGCCATTTTGAATGGTGCGCTGGGCGTAGGAGACGCCTTCCTGGATCGCGCCGTTGTAATCGGGGTTGCGCGGAATCCCCAGACTTATCGCCCCCGCCATGAAGGCTTCGCAGAGCGGATCGCGCCAGTCCATGGTGGTGACCGTCAGGTTGCCGTCGCGCCCGCGAAACGCTTCGTCGCCCTCGCCGACGCGCCGCTCCAGCCGCTTGAAATACGGCAGCACGTCCTCATAGCCCCAGCCGCGGTTGCCGAGTTGCGCCCAGGTGTTGAAATCCTGGCGCTGGCCACGGTTATAGATGTGACCGTTGATCGAGGAAGAGCCACCGAGCGTCTTGCCGCGCGGCGCATAGATGCTGCGGCCGCCGGTCCAGGGCCCCGGCTCCTGCTGGTAGGCCCAATTGATGCCTCTCATGTGAAAGGTCTTGATGAAACCCGCCGGCAGATGGATGTAGGGATGCCAGTCGCTAGGGCCGGCTTCGAGCACGCAGACGCTGGTGTCGGCATCTTCGCTCAGCCGATTGGCGAGGACGCAACCCGCCGAGCCCGCTCCCACGATCACATAGTCGAACGTATCCATCATACCTTCTCAAAAGCCGCTCTTGATTTTACCGCGTTTTCTTCACGCGAACCGGTTTCCACTTCGCTCGAAAACGCTATGACCGCTCTCTCTCGTTCAACTGATAGGTCAGATGCACCTTCACCGTCGGCCATTCGCTGGCGATGATGCTGTAGACGACCGTATCGCGCAGCGTGCCGTTCGACGCGATCTGATGGTTGCGCAGAATGCCATCCTGTTTGGCTCCCAGCCGCTCGATGCCGCGCCGGCTCGCATGATTGAAAAAATGCGTCCGGAACTCGACCGCGATGCAGTCGAGCTTTTCGAACGCATGCGTCAGCAACAATAATTTGCACTGCGTATTGAGCGCACTGCGTTGCACGCGCCTGGCGTACCAGGTCGAGCCGATTTCGACACGCCGGTTCGCCGCATCGACGTTCATGTACGTCGTCATCCCCGCGATCTTGCCGTCGGCATCGAACACCGTGAACGGCAGCATCGCGCCGGAAGCCTGCAGGCCGAGCCGGCGATCGATCTCCCTGCGCATGTCTTCGGCTTTGGGAATGAATGTATACCAGAGCTTCCACAGCTCGCCGTCCTTGACGGCCTCCACCAGCCCGTCCCAATGATCCTGCGACAGCGGCTTGAGCTGCGCGTGCGGGCCGCTGAGCGAAACCGGTTCAGGCCAGGGCATTAGATTCTTCCTCTCTCCTCATCCTGAGGAGCGCTTCACTTGAAGCGCGTCTCGAAGGATGCAGCTCGCTCATGGTTCGAGACGCGTCGCAATGCGACGCTCCTCACCATGAGGATTATTGCAAATTGCTTCCATCACTTATTCAGAAAATTCAGCGGCAGGCCGGGCCGTGCCCAGTCCATCGCGATGAGTTCGCCCTTGCCGGACAGCGTAATGTAGGCGGTCTTCAGCTCCGGCCCGCCGAAGGCGATGTTGGTGGTGACGCGGTCGCCGGTCGGCACCTGCTCGACAAGGCTGCCATCCGGCGCGATCACCGAAATGCAGCCCGAGATCAGGGTGGCGACGCAGACATTGCCGCCGGCTTCCACCGCGAGCGAGTCGAACATCTGGTAGCCGCCGAGACCGGCGATCGGCTTGCCGCGTTCGCCGCGATAGATTACGTCGCGCGGCGTGACCTCGCCGGGCGCGGAGAGATCGAATGCCCACAAGCGCGCCGTCGGCGTCTCCGCGACGTAGACGATGTTTTCATCCGGCGACAGGCCGATGCCATTGGCAGGCAGCATGCCGAAGCTACCTTCGACGACGTCGGTGGCGCCGGGCTTCATATAATAAAACGCGCCGACATCCATGTCGCGCGCACGGCGCTTGCCGAGATCGGTGAACCAGAGCCCGCCATGCTTGTCGAATACCAGATCATTCGGCCCCTTCAGCGGATGCTCGCCGCACTTGTCGAACAGGGTTTCGACCTTGCCGGTCGTGAGATCGACGCGCTGGATCGAACCGCCGATATATTCATGCGGCGCCGGCGCGCCCGGCATCATGGTGTCGCGCGAGGCAATCCAGCTAAACCCGCCATTGTTGCAGATATAGCATTTGCCGTCGGGCCCGATCGCGGCTCCGTTGGGACCGCCGGGAATTTCCGCGACCACTTGCTTGCGCCCATCCGGCCACACCCGCGTCAGCCGCCGGCCACGGATTTCGACCAGCACCACCGATCCGTCCGGCATCACCACCGGCCCTTCCGGGAATTCAAGATCGGTGGCGAGAACGCGCACGTTCGGCATGGAATCCTCCAGGCTTTTTTTGAGCGCAGGCGGATTTCAGGCACATTCCGCACGCGCAACACTTTCGTTGCGCATTGTTATGGCAAAGTCGATCTCGCTTGCCAAGCAATCAGGGACATGAGGCCGCGCAAGGCAGCCCCGCGATGCCCGACTATTCCCTGATGGGCACCCAGATTTCGAGGCCGCCATTGCCGGTGAGCGGATCGAACTTGTCGCCATACCGCTCGAAGTTGGGCGCGTCGGCGATCTTGAATCCCGACGCCGGCAGCCAGTGATTCCAGATCGTGTTGATGGTGCGGCGAATGGTCGAGATGTGTTCGCGGTGGGTGAACACGGCGTAACGCTGCTCGGGAATGCGGACGCTGGAGAATTCGCGCGGCAGGTCGGAGAAGTCGGCAACTTCGACGCCGGCGATGTAGTCGAAATTTCCGGCATCGTCGCCGTTGCAGCAGACGCCGTACGCCACATGCCCGATCCGGCCGGGAATATTCTCGACGGATTGCTGGAAACGTTGCCATTGACCGGGAATGCCGG
>Ga0210400_10002203_pt1 | contig 18378 bp, 18 predicted proteins | sample IncBWH26MmetaG_FD_155456 | JGI IMG/M metagenome (GOLD analysis project Ga0210400, IMG submission 155456) | Forest soil microbial communities from Barre Woods Harvard Forest LTER site, Petersham, Massachusetts, United States - Inc-BW-H-26-M | ecosystem: Environmental > Terrestrial > Soil >...
ACGACGCCTTTTTTGCGCAGCATTTCCGTAACAGTCAAAACCAGATCCGTCGCCGTCGCGCCTTCGCTCAAGCGCCCATGCAGACGGAAACCAACGACTTCCGGAATCAGCATCGAAGAAGGCTGGCCCAGCATGGCTGCCTCTGCTTCGATCCCACCGACGCCCCAGCCGAAAACGCCCAGGGCATTGACCATGGTGGTGTGTGAATCCGTGCCTACCACCGAATCGGGATAGGCCTCAAACCGGTTGCCGTAAGGCATCGCACAGACGACTCGCGCAAGGTATTCCAGGTTTACTTGGTGGCAGATGCCGGTGTCCGGTGGAACGACTTTGAAATTCTGAAACGCCGTCTGCCCCCAGCGCAGGAACGCGTAGCGCTCCACGTTACGCTGAAACTCCAACTCCGCATTCAGGCCGAACGCGTTGACGTTTCCAAAATTATCGACCTGCACGGAATGGTCGATGACCAGCTCGGCAGGGAAGAGCGGATTGATTCGCTTCGGATTACCGCCCATGCGTTGCACCGCTTCGCGCATGGTGGCGAGATCGACGATCGCGGGTACGCCTGTAAAGTCCTGCAAGAGGACGCGCGCGGGCATGAAAGCGATCTCTTTTTCCGGAGCACCGGGCCGCCAGTTGGCAAGCGCGCGGATGTCCTCGGCATGGACGAAGCGGCCATCCTCGCAGCGCAGGAGATTCTCCAGAAGGATTCGCAGTGAAAAGGGGAGCTTTGCCAGGTCGGCGACGCCCTGCTTTTCCAGAAACTCAAGGCGGTGAATATCGAAAGTCTGGGCCCCGACGTTGAGTTTGTCGCGTGTGCGGAAAGAATTACCCGCGTTAATGGCCATCCTGACAGTCCTTTCGCTGTGATGCGTAGCCCTCCATCATAACCGAAATTGAATCCGAGCGCCGCGCAGCTATACTGGTATGGCCGTGAACATCGTTCTCATTTCGACTTACGAGTTGGGGAGGCAGCCTTTCGGGCTGGCCTCGCCTGCGGCATGGCTGCGCAAACGCGGCCACCGTGTCGCACCGCTCGACCTTGCCCGGCAGTCCCTGGATGAGGCTGCGATTGGCGAAGCCGAACTGATCGCGATCTATTTGCCCATGCATACGGCCACGCGGCTGGCCGCGCAACTCATTCCTCAGCTTCGGAAACAGAATCCACGCGCGCATCTCTGTTGTTACGGCCTGTACGCTCCCATGAACGTTGACTATCTTCGCGCGCTCGGCATATCCACGATTCTCGGCGGCGAATTTGAAGAGAGTCTCGCACACCTGGCGGAACGCCTGGCGATGGATGGAGCGCGGGCAAAAGCGCTGCCCGCGGGGCCCCTGATCTCCATGGCCCGCTTGCAGTTCGAAGTGCCCGATCGATCGGGAATGCCTGCCATGGAGAAGTATGCGCATCTCATCGTTCCCGGTGACGGCTACCGCATCGTTGGTTCGACGGAAGCGAGCCGCGGCTGCAAGCATCTTTGCCGGCATTGCCCCATCGTGCCGGTTTACAAGGGAGTGTTTCGAATCGTCAGCCGGGACGTGGTACTCGAAGATATTCGCCGCCAGGTGGCCGCCGGGGCGCAACACATCACCTTTGGTGATCCCGATTTCTTTAACGGCATTCGTCACGCGATGGAACTCGCGGAGGCATTTCACCGGGAATTTCCGGCCGTGACGTACGACGTGACCATCAAGATCGAACACTTGCTTAGATATGAGAAGCACCTGCCAGCGCTACGCGATACCGGCTGTCTCTTTGTGATCAGCGCGGTCGAATCCGTGGATGATGCAGTGCTAGAGTTCCTCGACAAGGGACACACGCGCGAAGATTTTCTGCGCGTCGCAAAGACGTTCCGCGCACTTGGCATGACCCTTCACCCGACTTTCGTGCCCTTCACGCCCTGGACCACCGTGGATGGCTACCTGGATTTGCTGCGCGTGATCGAGCAACAGGGTGTAATCGAAAATGTCGCGCCCATTCAGCTCGGTATTCGTTTGCTCATCCCGGAAGGCTCGCGAATGCTGGAATTAGAAGAAGTGCGTCGCCTGGTTGGGCCCTTCGATCCACAATCGCTGGCGTACCCCTGGAAAAATGCCGACTCGCGCCTGGACGTTCTCAGCGAAACCGTGCAGGAGATCGCCGCCGCAGCGGAGCGGCAAAAGGAATCGCGGCCGGCTACATTCGAACGCATCTGGAGGGCAGCGCACGCCGCAGCCAGATTGCCTGCTCCACAGATCAACACGTCGGCACGATCGCAGGCAAGTGTTCCGTTTCTCAGCGAACCCTGGTACTGCTGCGCCGAGCATACCCGGGACCAGTTGGTTTCCATCGGTGCCCAAAAGCCACTGGTGAAAAATGCCGTCGCAAGCGCCGATGGCTTTGTTTGATCCCGGCAATAAAATGCGCATCTCGCGTCTTTGTAGAGTCGGCCTTCCGAGGCGGGCTGCTCTTCGTGAATAATTTAGACTACCAATGACCGATCCGTCCAAACGCTTGCTGCTCTTTACCGCGAAACTCGGTTACCAGACGCGCAGCTTTGAAGATGCCGCGCACAAGCTGGGCGTGCCGCTCGTTTACGTCACCGATCGATGTCATCAGCTCGAAGATCCGTGGGGCGATCAAGCTATCGCCGTACATTTCGAAACGCCGGACGTCGCCGCCTACACCGTGATGGAAGCCCTTCGCGGCCAGGATGTCAGCGGAATTCTTGCTCTCGGTGACCGGCCCGCCGCTGCTGCCGCTTATGCTGCGCGCGGTCTGGGAGTCCGTTACAACCACCCTGCAGCTGTCGAGGCCTGCCGCAGCAAGCTGCGCATGAAAGAAGTCTTTCAAGATGCCGGGTTGTCTGTCCCGTGGTTTCGCAATCTTCCCATCGATCCCGCGCCCGAACCTGTGCTGCTGAGTATCTCCTATCCCTGCGTGCTGAAGCCCCTTTCGCTTTCGGCGAGCCAGGGCGTGGTGCGGGCGAATAATCGTGAGGAGTTTCTGGCAGCGGCCGCACGAGTCCGGCGGTTGCTCAAATCCCCGGAGATTCTTGCCACGCGCGAAGCGAATCTTGATCGCATGCTTGTGGAAGGCTACATACCGGGGAGGGAAGTAGCCGTCGAGGGGCTTCTCGCGGATGGTGCCCTCCGCATATTGGCGATCTTCGACAAGCCCGATCCCCTCGAAGGCCCGTACTTCGAAGAGACAATCTACGTCACGCCGTCACGGCTTCCCGAATCTGTGCAGCATGCCGTCGAGAAATGCGCGAGAGATGCAGCGCGCGCTCTGGGACTTTCGAATGGACCAATCCACGCGGAGTTTCGAATCAACGACGATGGAGTGTGGCCATTGGAAGTCGCGCCCCGGCCGATCGGCGGTCTCTGTGCTCGGGCCCTGCGATTTTCGTTTGATGGGGCAAATGAACCGATCGGGCTCGAAGAGCTGCTCGTTCGTCACGCGCTGGAACTTCCCGGCTGGAATTCGCCCCGCGAACGAATTGCCTCCGGCGTGATGATGATTCCCGTTCCAAAGAGCGGGATTCTGGAAGGCGTCTCTGGAGAAGATGCCGCCCGTTCGATTCCGGGGATCACCGGATTGTCGATCACCGCCCGGTTGCGCGATGCCATCGCTGCCTGGCCGGATGGCTCGAGCTACCTGGGATTTCTTTTTGCGCGGGGGGACACGCCTGAGAGAGTCGAGCACGCGCTGCGCGCGGCCCATGAAAAACTATCGTTCTCGATTACGCCGGGCCTGCCGGTCGAACATCCCGCGACGCGCCGAATGACGAACAGGGGAATTAGCCTTTTGCCTTAGGCGCAACGTATCCCTCGGGCAATTTAGCGCCTTCGCCGAAGAAAAATTGCTCCATCTGCTCTTCCATGATTTTCTGCGAGTTAGGATCGAGGGGATTCAGCCGGTACTCGTTCATGACCATTTTCGAGTGCTCCAGCCAGAGCTTCCAGGCGTCTTTCGAAACGCTCTCGAAGACGCGTTTGCCAATCTCTCCCCGCCACGGGATGCGATCCAGCCCGGGCAGATCTTTGTCAAATTTCACGCAGTGCACCATGCGCGTGCCGGGCTTCACTTCTTCGCTGGATGCCGGTGTTGGACCGCAAGATTCGTTCGCCATGCTCGTCTCCTCACGCGCGTTCTTTATACTCACCTTACTGCAACTTCGTGGAAATTCCTAGTTGCGTGCAGCTTTTCCATGCCGGTCCGCGCAAGTCCCATCGTCTCGGAGACGGGGACATGCATAGTTCGCAACGAAGATATTGAAATAGTTAACACGCCAATAGTAGGATCATGATTCAAAGAATTCCCAGGAGACACCTTGCCGCTACCCACGCAAGCGATATTTCCAGGTCTTCTTGAAAGTGCCTATCGGCGGGAGTTGCAGAACCTCTTTTCCAAGAATGTGCTCGCCCGGCTCTGGGCGAAGGACACTTCCCTGTGGCCGGCCGAAGATTACCAAGCGGAATCCGTGGAGAGCAATCTGGGTTGGCTCGATCTGCCCGGGCAGTTAGGGCCATTGCTCGCCCGCGTCGTCGCCCGCGCCGCGAAGATTACGCCCACAGGCTTTGAACGCGTCGTCTTTGTCACCATGGGAGCCTCCAGCCTCGCGGCCGAAAGCATTTTGCCCTTGGCTGCTGCGAGCCTCGGAAAAAGCACCCTCCTGCTCGACACCATCGATCCCGATTCTCTCCGCGCCTTCGATGAATTGCTGCACTTCGACAGCACCCTCTTCGTCTTTGCCAACAAGTCAGGCAAACTCATCGAGACACACTCCTTGCTTTTGTATTTTCTCGAAAGGTTGAAAATGATGGGAATCCATTTTCCGGCCCATCATTTTGTTACCCTAGCCGAAGAAAATTCCTATCTGGGCCAGCTCGCCGGGGAATACGACTTCCTTGATAGTTTTCTTGATCCCCCGGGTATCCATGGCCGGTTTTCATCGCTCATTCACTTCAATTTTTTTCTCGCAGCGCTCTGTCGCTTGGATCCCGGTGACCTGCTTGCACACACACATTCGATGCGTGACGCCTGCGGTCCCTCCGCCCCAGGGGAAGCAAACCCTGCGGTATCGCTCGGTGCGTTCCTGGCAGCGGCGGAAATCGAGGGCCTGGATCGGCTGGTGTTGTTCACCACCGACAGCTTAGACCCTATCGCGCGCCGAGTCGGGTATCTCGTGGGGGCAAGCGCCGGCAAGAAGGGGCGCGGAATCGTCCCAATTTTCGGACGCCCGTCGTACGCGGTCGAGATGCTTCAGCAAGGCTGCTTCGCCGCCACTCTCAAAATGGCTGGGGAAGAAGACCAGGAACTCGCCAGGAGACACGAGGAGTTGCGCCTAGCCGGCGTACCGATGGTCACCATCGAATTGAACGGTCCCGAGCAATTGGCCGCCGAGCTATTCAAATGGGAGATTGCGACCGCGCTGGCTTGTTCGCAGCTCGCGGTCGATCCCTTTCACGATCCAGACATCCGGGAAAGCAGGTCAAGGACGGTGCAGATATTGGACCAGATCGCGACCAAGCCTCAATCTCCTGCACCCGCCACGCGCGTTCGAGAAGGAGAAATCGAGCTGTATGCCGAGGGCGAAACGCGCCAGCTGATCTCGGCCCTGAATATGACCGAGGCACTGCGTACCTTTTTTGGCCTACGGCATCCGCAAGGCTATATCGCGTTGCTGCCCTTTGTGGGTTTTGGCGAAGTCCAAAAAATCGTATTCCGCAGGATTCGCGACCGGCTCGAATCCACACTTGGGCTGCCGGTGCTGGTAACTCCTGGTCCTTCTTATCTTCATACCATCGGGCAAGTCTACCAGGGCGGCCCCGCCAAAGGACTGTTCCTGCTGTTGACCGCGTCCCCGGCGGCGGATCTTGCCATTCCAGGCGCGGACTACTCCTTCGGGCAGTTGCAACTCGCGCTCGCACAGGGTGACTTCGAATCTCTTGGCCGCCGGCGCAGACCCGTAATACGATTGCATCTGTCGTGCGGGGCCGAACAAGGCCTGCTACAGTTGGAAACCGTCCTCAACAACGCGCTCAGCAAGAGGCATTTCGCTGCGCCGTAGATTTTGGCCCCTTCACGTGCTCGCTAATCGCATAGTATGGCCGGAAGATAAATGTATTAACCGGAGGTGTTGCGCCCTTGGCTGAAATTACCACCTTGTTCTGGGACATCGGAGGCGTCATCCTCACAAATGGCTGGGACCGCGTATCGCGGAAAGAAGCCGCCAGCGCTTTTCACCTGGACTGGGAAGAATTTCAGGACCGCCACGATTTTTCTTTCCCGGCCTTCGACTCCGGACAGATCACCCTGAATGAATATCTCGACCGGACCGTTTTTTATCGCCAGCGCGGCTTCACGCGCGAGGAATTCACCGCCTTCATGTTCGCGCAGTCAAAGGAATACCCGGAGACGCGCGCAGTTCTTGATAAGGTAGCGAGTTCTGGGAAATACCTCGTCGGCGCCATCAATAACGAGCCCCTGGAGCTCAACCAGTACCGCATTGAAGCCTTCCACCTGCGCAAAGATTTTCTCGTTTTCTTCAGCTCTTGTTACCTTCGAACCCGGAAGCCCGAGGAAATGATTTTTCGCGTGGCTCTCGAAGTCACACAGCGCCCGCCGGAGCAGTGTCTTTTTATCGATGACCGGCCGCTCAACCTCGAAAGCCCGCGGCGCTTAGGGATGAACACGATTCACCATCAGAATGCGGAGCAATTGCGTTCGGAGCTTGGAAAGCATGGGGTTGAGGTATAGTTTTGGGCGGACGCTGCATCAGATACCTGAACACGGCGCAACTTGGCGGAGGGAGAGTCGATGGCTGGCGACACGGGCGGTTCTGGTTCAGCGTACGGTGGCGCGGTTGAGCCTTGCACGGTAGTTCTCTTTGGCGCCTCGGGAGACCTCGCGAAGCGCAAAGTCATTCCCGCCATGTACGACCTGGCGATTCACAATGCGCTAGGAACACGTTACGCCATCGTGGGCTTTGCGCGCACGGCTACGTCCGAAGACGCGTTTCGCGCTGCCCTGGGTGAAGCGGCCAAGAGTATCTCGGAAGTCGGGCCCATCGATCCGAAACGGTGGAACGAGTTCGCATCCAACCTCTATTACAGTCCAGGAGATTACGCCAACCCCGAAGCATACACGCAGCTTGCCAAGCGCCTCGCGGAACTGGATTCCTCAAAGAACATTGGCGGCAACCGTCTTTTCTACCTTTCCACGCCTCCGGAAGTTTATCCGGACATTGTCGAGCAGCTTGGCCGCGCCGGACTCGCTCGCCCCTCGTCGCCGAACTCCTGGGTGCGCATCATCATCGAGAAACCCTTCGGACGGGATCTGGCGTCCGCCAAGGCCTTGAATCAGATTGTCCTCAACGTTTTCGACGAGAAGCAGGTCTACCGCATCGATCATTACCTGGGCAAGGACACCGTGCAGAACCTGCTCGTGCTCCGCTTTGGCAACGGTATTTTCGAGCCTCTCTGGAACCGCAATTACGTCGATCAGGTTCAAATCACCGCCGCAGAGACGCTTGGCGTCGAGCGCCGCGGCGGTTTTTATGAAACCACCGGTGCGCTCCGCGACATGATTCAGAGCCACGTTCTCCAATTAACGTCGCTCGTGGCGGTTGAACCCCCCGCTTCGTTTGATGCCACCGCGGTGCGCAACGAAAAACTGAAGGTGCTGCAGTCCATCCGCCCCTTCGATTTGGAAATGGTCGCGCAATCAGTCGTTCGCGGACAATATGCTCCCGGGAAAAATGCGGATTCGCCTGTGCCCGGCTACCGCCAGGAGCCCAACGTAAATCCTGCTTCCAAGACCGAAACCTTTGTTGCCGCCAAATTATTGATCGACAATTGGCGCTGGGCCGGCGTTCCGTTTTATCTTCGAACCGGCAAACGCCTCAACAAGCGCACCACCGAGATCGTGATCCAATTCCGCAGCGCTCCCCATATCGTCTTCCGCGAAAAAGAAATTGAGCCCAACCGTCTGATCTTGAATATCCAGCCGGACGAAGGCATTTCCGTTTCCTTCGGCGCAAAGCGTCCGGGAACCGAAATGAGCATCGGCAACGTCACCATGAATTTCTGCTATCGCGAAGCTTTTGGAGAGGCCACGCGCAGTGCCTACTCCACGCTCTTGAACGACTGTGTGCGCGGCGATGCCACGCTCTTCGATCGCGGCGACAGCGTCGAGGCCGCCTGGTCGCTGGTGGACCCCATCATCGACGTCTGGAGTGCCGCCAAGAGCGCCACCGTGCCACAATATCCGGCCGGAAGCTGGGGACCGAAAGAATCCGATCTTCTGCTCGAACGTGACGGCAGACAGTGGTACAACCCGTAGATGCTACAATTGGTTCATTAAATCGTTTCAGGAGATTCGGAGGGAGGGGACGATTGATCCTCGCGGGAGACGTGGGTGGGACGAAGTGTAATCTGGCGCTCTTCTCGGAAAAACGCGGTACGCTCGCGCCCGTCTTCAAGCAGCGCTTCGCAAGCAAGGAATTCGCGCAATTCGAGCGCATCGTCAAGGAATTCTCGCGCCAGGCGACCGAACATCTGGGCAAGGAGCGCATCGTTGCCGCCGGCTTCGGCATTGCCGGACCGGTGATCAATGGCAGCGTGAGGGCCACGAATCTTCCGTGGATCGTGGACACCGCGTCCCTCATCAAAGAGCTGAATGTCCCGCACGTCGTTCTCTTGAATGACCTTGGCGCCACAGGCCACAGTATCGAGCATCTCCCCCCGGAAGATTTCTGCGTTCTGAATCCAGGTAAACCCGAGCCGGGCGGAACCCGCGCATTGCTCGCGGCGGGCACCGGTCTTGGCCAGTCGATTCTAGTCTGGGATGGCGGCCGCTACCGCGTTGTGCCTTCCGAAGGCGGGCATTCCGACTTTGCTCCGCACACCGAGCAGCAGATCGAACTCCTGCGCTTCATGCGCCGCCGTTATCCTCAAGTTAGCTGGGAACTCATCCTCTCCGGCCGCGGCTTCCGCACCCTTCACGAATTCCTTGCGCCGAAAGTAATCCACGCCTCCTTCGAAGATCCCGACGCCGATCCCGCCCCGGAAATCACGCGGCGCGGTCTGGACAAATCCTGCCGCGTTTGCTCCGACACATTGGATCTCTGGACCGCCATCTATGGCGCCGAAGCAGGCAATCTCGCACTGAAAGTTTTGGCGCTAGGCGGCGTCTACGTCGCCGGCGGCATCGCCGTAAAAATTCTCGAAAAAATGAAGGACGGCACTTTCTTCCACGCCTTCAAGGACAAATGGAAATTCGAAGGCCTCTTGAGCGACGTCCCCGTCTCCATCGTCCTCAACGAATCCGCCCCGCTCCTCGGAGCCGCCTACGAAGCCCTCGCCGCCATCGACAAGTAGCACCTCTTGGAGTACGGGAGCTTGCTCCCGGTTTTCTGTCAGCCCTCCTCGCCCCGCCATCGCGGTTGTGGCCATAAACGGCCCACCGCTCCACACTCCTCCGAATTTCGTATTTGGGTTTTCCGAATTTCGTTCTTTCGCCTTTGCAGCTTTGCATGACCCCCACAGTCCTACCGGCCGCGTATAATGCAGGAATGCAACACCCTGAGCTTGTTATCGTTAAAACGTTTGGGAGCCGGCCCGAGGCGGATATCGCGAAAGGCGCGCTTGCGTCAGCACGTATCGATGCGATGATTCAAGCGGATACAGCCGGCGGCATGCGCGAACACCTGGCGTGGTCCGGGACCGGTTTTCGTTTGCTCGTGCGCGAGGACGACGCGCGGGCGGCACTCGAGATACTTACGCCCGCGAACGAGGCAATCGTAAATGACGGCGAGGGGAATTCTCCTATCCGGTAGGGCCCGCCTTCCGAGGCGGGCCGCTCCCCCATCGTCATGTACGCGCAGCACCACGTTCCAGAATACTTCCGTGGGTGAGTCGACCTTGCTACGCTTACCCCAGTGGCCCTCCTCGAAGACAAATTCGGAGAATGGAAGCCCGTTTCACGCGGTGCGGGAATTGCCTGGCTCTGTTTTTACGCACTCTTCCTTCTTCACGCCTTCACCAACCGCTCCGGATTTCTCTTCCTGGATTTCGTCAATCTGATCATTCACGAAGGCGGCCATTTCTTCTTCAGTTGGTTCGGCAACACCATTATGATTCTCGGTGGAACCCTGGGCGAACTGCTCGTGCCCCTCTTGTGCGCTATCTATTTCTTCTGCCAACGCGAAGCCACCGCCTTCGCCTTTTGCAGCTTCTGGTTCTTCGAAAATCTCCCCTACATCGGCACCTACATGGCCGACGCCCGCACCGCAGCCTTGCCCCTGGTCGGCTCCGGCGACTCCGACTGGGAAATTCTCTTCACCCAGTGGGGCGTCCTCGCCCAGGACCAGAAAATTGGCGGCATCATGCGCACCCTCGGCTGGCTCGGCATGCTCGCCACCATGGCCTGGCTGGCCTACCGCCTCCACCACGACGCAGCACAAAGTAACGCTCCAAAAATTCCTTTGTAGGGGCGCAGCATGCTGCGCCCGTTTGCCCGAGCGCCGCGTGTGAAGATCTATCGCGATCCGCCCGCCTTCCGAGGCGGGTCGCCCCTCTTGCGCACCTGTCCGAAGGTTGCTACAATTGTTATAACGTAAGGAGGTGCCCCATGCTTGAGCTCAAGATTCGCAAAATCGGCAATTCCCTCGGTGTTGTTCTCCCCAAGGAGGCCGTCAGCCGCCTCAATGCCGGCGAAGGCGACCGCCTTTTTCTGATCGAAGGCCCCAACGGCGCCTATCAACTTACGCCCTACGATCCCGCTTTCGAGAAGAAAATGAAACAGGCCGAAGATATCGTCGGCCGCTACCGCAACACCCTGCACACGCTCTCCAAGTGAGTGAACCTGTTTGGATCGACGAGCGCGATGCCCTTGCGCTTCATGACCGTCTTCTGGCCCTCGATGGAGGCGCTCCGGGGGTGCGCGATATGGGCCTCCTTCAGTCCGCCCTCGCCCGGCCGCACCAACTCTACGCCTATGGTGATAACCCGGACATCATCGACATGGCTGCTTCCTACACCGCCGGCATTGTCCGCAACCACCCCTTCATTGACGGAAACAAACGCACCGGCTTCCTCGTCGGGGTCCTCTTCCTCGAACTAAACGGCCGCCGTTTCACCGCCACCGAAGAATCCGCCGCCCAAGCCATCCTCAACCTAGCCGTCGGAACCCTCGACCAACACACCCTCGCCGCCTGGCTCCGCGCCAACGCCAAGCGTCTGTGACGGCCCCGCCAAGCACTTCCAAATTACCTTCAACTTTATCTTGACAGATACGGTACTTACACGCTTACATTCCCCGTGGTCGCTAGCCGCCACGCTGACCGTTCTGCCCCGTGTTCCCCACTTCCCGCAACTTCACACGCAACAGAATCTCCCGTCGTCCATCCTCTTTTAATTCAGCAAGTTACAAAATGCTTTCCCCGCAACTCCTTTGTTTTGAAAACGATCCATCCTTCATGGGGGTGTACTACCCTTTCCTGGCTCTGTCCGACGCCGTCATCCCCTGACTGCCTATCTCCTATCCCTATCCCCTTTGTATTCACATTCTTCCGCACTCTGCGCCAAAAAACGGCCCGGCGTGGGGTACCCCGAGATTCTTTTCGAGGATTGAAATGAACTGGATACGGCCTAACCACATTTCCATCGGGGGCACCCATTGTCGCCTTCATCGTCACCCGACCCGCTCCGAGCGCTCACCTTGCCCGCGATTCGCCTCTCACCCTTGCCGTTTCTTGGTAAACTACATCGATCCGATTCTTCACAGAGTTGGGCCTGCGGGGCGCTTCCCCCATTCCACGCAGCGGCCAAGGAGCACAGTATGAGCAGCGCCGTAACCACCCAAGTCTCCGATCTTCAGAACTACGTGAATGGCGCTTGGCGCCGAGCCGCCGCAACCGAATTCGTGGACGTCACCAACCCAGCTACCGCTGAACTGCTGGCGCGCACGCCGCTTTCGACATCCGCCGAAGTCGACGCTGCGGTTCAGGCTGCCGCCGATGCCTTCCCAGCTTGGCGCCGCACTCCTCCCGGCGAGCGCGTTCAATACCTTTTCAAGCTGAAGAATCTCCTCGAAGAAAATCTTGATGAACTCGCCCGCCTCATCACCATCGAGAACGGAAAAACCTTTGGCGAAGCCAAAGCCGAGTTGCGCCGCGGCATCGAGAACGTGGAAGTCGCCTGCGGCATCCCCATGATGATGCAGGGGCACGTCCTGGAGGACGTAACTCCCGGCGTGGACGAAATGCAGATTCGCCAGCCGCTCGGAGTCGTCGCCGCCATCACGCCCTTCAATTTTCCCGCGATGATTGTCTACTGGTTCTTGCCTTACGCCATCGCTTGTGGAAATACTTTCATCCTGAAACCATCCGAGCGCGTCCCGCTTTCGATGCGCCGCCTCTTTGAACTCCTCGAGAAAACCGGCCTGCCCAAAGGAGTCGTAAACCTCGTCAACGGCGGGAAAGAAGTGGTCAACGCGCTCTGCGACCATCCGCAAGTTCGCGCCATCAGTTTTGTCGGCTCCACTCCGGTGGCCAAGCATGTTTACACGCGCTCTGCAGCCAGCGGCAAACGCATGCAGTGCCAGGGCGGCGCGAAGAATCACGTGATCGTATTGCCCGATGCGGACATGGAACTTGCGACGCAGATCATCAGCGACAGCGCATTTGGCTGCGCGGGCCAGCGCTGCCTCGCCGTTTCCGTTGCCGTCACGATTGGCGAGGCGCAAAAAACGTTCCGAGATTCCATCGCGCACGCCGCCTCTGCAATTCGCGTTGGCAATGGCCTCGACGCGGGCATACAGATGGGCCCGGTAATCACCAAAGAAAGCAAGCAACGCATTGAATCGCTGATCTCCACGGGCGTCGGCGAAGGCGCGAAACCCATCGTCGATGGCCGCAACACGAAAATCCCCAAATACGAATCAGGAAATTTTCTCACGCCGACGGTCCTCGACGGGTTGCCATCCACCAGCCTGCTTGCCAATACGGAAATCTTCGGCCCCGTGCTCAGCCTGGTTCATGCCAATTCTATTGACGAAGCCATGGAATTTCTTCGCCGCAGTCCCTACGGCAACCAGGCATCGCTCTTTACGACAAGCGGCTCCGCGGCCCGCAAATTCCGCTACGAGGCCCCCGCAGGAAATATCGGCATCAACATCGGCGTTGCCGCGCCGATGGCCTATTTCCCCTTCAGCGGCTGGAAAGAAAGTTTCTTCGGCATCCTCCACGGCCAGGGACGCGACGCCGTCGAATTTTTCACCGAGTCCAAGATCGTCATCGAGCGCTGGTCGCGCCAGGAAACCCGCAAGTTCTAGTCATGCTCACGAAGCCTCTTCACCTGGACATGCACGAGCAGATCGAGTGCGCACAAACGCTCGCATCGCGTTTCTACACCGATCCCACGATTTTGGAAATCGAGAAAACACGCATTTTCCAGCGCACTTGGCAACTCGTCGGAACTCTCAGCCAGTCGTGCGGCGAAGTGAACGGAGTGAAGCGTACCATCTCCGACCCCGAAAGTTTTTTCACCGTCGATCTCGCCGGCGAGCCAATCATCGTCGTTCGTGACAACGAGGGCGCGCTTCGCGCCTTCAGCAACGTTTGCCGCCATCGCGCCGGGCCGATCGCGCTTGGCAGCGGCTGCAGAAATGTTCTGCGCTGCCAATATCACGGATGGACCTACACGCTGGACGGCCGCCTCATCGGCACGCCCGACGTCGAGGGCGTCGAATTCTTCGACCGCAGCACCATGGGCATGGTACCGCTGCGCTGCGAGACCTGGGAGCAATTCATCTTTGTGAATTTCGATCTGAAGTCTAAGCCACTCTCCGCGTATCTAGGCCAAATTCCTCAGCAGGCAAAGGGATTCCAATTTGAAGGATTGCAATTTGCCGAGCGCCGCGATTACGTCATCGATTGCAACTGGAAAGTTTACGTCGACAACTATCTCGCGGGCTATCACATCCCTATCGCGCATCCCGGTTTGATGAAGGAGATCGATTACGCGCAGTATCGCACCGACACCTTCCGCTACTATTCCCAGCAATTCGCGCCGATTCGCGCCATGAAAGCGGAAGACGCGGGCGAGCGCCTCTACGCGCCTGGCCCTGGCTTGCAGCAGGCTCTCTACTTTTGGGTTTTCCCGAACTTGATGCTCAATATTTATCCCGACAACATTTCGACGAACGTAATCGTGCCTATCTCCCATGAAAAAACGCTCACGATCTTCGAATGGTTTTTCCACGATGTGGCCTCGGAAAAAAATCAGGAGCGCATCAAGCGCTCTGTCGTCTTCAGCGATGAAGTGCAGCAGGAAGATATTCGTCTTTGCGAAAATGTCCAGCGTGGATTGCGCTCTTCAACCTATGACCGCGGACGCTACTCCGTCAAGCGTGAAAACGGAGTTCACCATTTCCATATGCTGCTCGGCGAATTCCTCGGTCAGGTCTGACGGTAAGTTCCGCGGACGGAAATTGTGATCGTCATCATCATGGGCACAACAGGCGCCGGTAAAACAACCATCGGCACCATGCTTGCAACGCAGCTCAACTGGCAATTTGCCGACGCTGACACCTTCCATCCGCCCGCCAACATCGAAAAAATGTCGCACGGTATTCCGCTCACTGACGCCGACCGCGCTCCTTGGCTCGAAGCGATGCGCAAATCCATCCTCGAATGGATCGCCGCCGGGAAAAACGCCGTCCTCGCGTGCTCCGCCCTTAAGCGCGCCTATCGAGACGAACTCCGCCCCAGCCCCGAAGTAAAAATTGTTTATCTAAAGGGGGATTACGCACTCTTCGCCGAAAGAATCCGTCACCGCCACGGCCATTTCGCCGGCGAGCAAATCCTTGCCGGTCAATTCGCCGATCTCGAGGAGCCCACGGATGCGATTACTATCGATGCGGCACATTCCCCGGAAGAAATCGTCGCGGAAATCCGCAAGCGGCTCGCGTTATCTTAAGAAGCGCCGCCGCTTGCCGGAGCGGAACTCTAGGGCTTCGCAGGCGCTGGCTTGGGTGTTGCAGCCGGTGCGTTCGGCGTTCCGAAACTCACTTTGGGGACCTGCCGAGCGCCTTCTTCCGTTTTGAAATACGCGTCGTTGCGAGTGAAACCGCTCATACCCGCCACCAAGCTGTTCGGGAAGAGCGAAATAAAAGTGTTGTAATCCTGCACCGCCTCATTGTAACGGCGGCGTTCGACGGCGATGCGGTTTTCCGTGCCTGCCAGCTCGTCCTGCAGACGCAAAAAGTTTTCGTTGGATCTCAGCTGGGGATAATTTTCAACGACTACGAGCAAGCGCCCCAGCGCAGAATCCAATTGTCCATTCGCCGCGATTTTTTCAGCCGGAGAATGCGCGCCAAGCAGAGCGGAACGCGCCTTAGCGATATCGCCGAACACGGTTTGCTCTTGCGCCGCAAATCCCTTCACCGTCTCCACCAGATTGGGGATCAGGTCCGCTCGCCTTTGCAGAACCACGTCCACCTGGGCCCAGGAGGCATTCACCGCCTCGCGCTTTATCGCCATCTGGTTCCTGATCCCGATAAACCAACTCCCGACCATTAGCGCGATGATCAGCAAGACTGCCAAAACGATCAGTGCTATTTTCATATCCGCCTCGAATCAGTTGGATTTACGAATGTGCATTCTTCACGCGCCGCCATTCCCGCTTGGGAAAATGATGCTCCAGTGCATTCAAAGTTTTCTCCAATGCCTTTAGATACGCACCGTACGCCGGAACAATTTCGCCGTGAAATTCGCCCGTCTCACGCAGTTTCAAAATGGCTTCGAATGCCGTCATGCTCGCGCCCGTCAGCGCCGCCGCTCGGGCAACGATATCATGCGCGGCCACCGGCGACTCCTCCCCAAATGCAATCACCACATGGCGCAGCAGCGTCAGCACTCCGGAAAACGATTTCCTGAGAATCGGCACCAGTTCTTTTGCATTCCCGGGCGCGCGCAGATAATGCTGCCTCAATTTCAGCAGGATGGTGCGCAAGTCATGCTCAATCTGCACACGATGCAGGTTCAACTGCACTTCAATTTCCGCAACGACGTCCGCTCCGTAAAGGATTCGCCGCCCGCGCTTCATATCCAGAATCTCGATCGCGAAGACGTTCGCGGCATCCCGCAGCTCATCTTTCGTGAAGAAAAGAGGCGCAGGCTCTTTCTGCTCGATGCACCACCATTTCACTACGAGCGCGAGGCGTCCCAACTCCTCGACGCTCAATGAACGAAGGATGCAAACCACATTGAGGTCCGAGTGCCCTTGATGAAAGTCACCGCGCGCAGCCGACCCGAACAAAATCACGCATTCGAGGTTTGCCGCCGCGAATTCCTTCAACCTGTTTACCAGCTCCGTCAGTTTTGCTTCTGTGGAAAGCATCTCGAATCCGTTCCTTTCATCCCGCGCTACCAGTCTCCTGAAGCGCCTCCGCCTCCGCTGCTGCCGCCGCCAAATCCCCCGAATCCACCGCCATCACTGCCTCCGCCTCCGCCGAACCCGCCGGCCCCCCAGTTGCTACCACCTCCCCTGCCACCTCCCGAGCCGTTTCCAACGATGTTCACCAACATGCCCAGCAGAAACCAGAGGCAGCCGCTTCCGCTCGATCCGCCGCGCCTGGCGAGACTGCCAAGAACGAGAAAGAAGAAAAGCACAAAGGCTAGGAAAACGAGAGGGACCCAGAACGCCGGGAATCCGACGTTCCTTCCGCCATGCTGATTTCGAGGCGCAGGCGGCTGACCACTCAAAGTAACGCCGGCATCGTCCGCAATGTATTTTGCCAACTGCCACGCGGCGACCTCGGCCGCCTTGCCGTAGTCGTTCTGGCGCAAGAAAGGCACCATCGCGCGACCCGCGTCTCCGGCCCGCGCATCATTGATCACCGGCTCGAGCCCGTAGCCTACTTCGATGCGATATTTGCGCTCGTGCGGAGCTACAAGCAATAACACGCCGCGATTGTCTTTCTTACTTCCGACTCCGAGCTGTTTGAAAAGGTTCACGGCATAATTCTCGACGCCTTCTCCATCGAGCGATTGGACGGTCACAATGGCCATCTGCGCGCCGGTTTTCTGCTCAAGCTCCGCGCATAACGCTTCGAGCCGTGTTCTGGCTTCCGGCGTGATTACACCGGCCAGGTCACTTACATAACCGCTGGGATGAATCTTCTTGATGTCTTCCGCCGCGCAGAAGCTCGCGGTGAACAAAAGCAGGCAGTGAAGCACTGCGGTTCGAAGGAGGTGAGTTTTTCGCATGCAGAGTTCGAAGTCGTCGCCAAATGACTATAGGGCCAGCTTCGACCATCTGTAAAGCCGTGCCGGCGTTACGCTTCGATCAAGCGAACCTTGCGAGCGTGCTGAGTTCACACCTATAATCCAGTGTCTTTGCGGCGGCATGAGCCGCGTGCGCGTCGGGAGGATCCTTGCCGGTAGGAACTGCGTTTCACGAACGAACGCTGGCGCTGTGCGAGAGCCTGAATTACCGCGAATGGTCGGGGTATTACACGGTCAGTGTGTATGAGATGCACCACGAGCACGAATACAACGCCATCCGCAATTCGGCGGCGCTGATTGATATCTCGCCGCTCTTCAAGTACCGAGTGACGGGGCGGGACGCCACGAAGTTCGTGAACCGCGTGATTTCGCGAGACATTAATAAGGTTGCGGTGGATCAAGTGATTTACTGCTGCTGGTGCGATCCGGAAGGAAAAGTGATCGATGACGGAACGATCACGCGGCTGGGCGAGAACGAGTATCGATGGACGGCGGCGGACCCGAGTCTGCGATGGTTCCAGCAGAATACGCTGGGGCTGGACGTAACGATTGAGGATATTTCGGAACAGACCGCGGCGCTGGCGCTGCAGGGGCCGACGTCGGGAAAATTGCTGCACGCGGCCGCGGACGCGGACATTACGAACCTGAAATATTTCCGCGTGACGCGAGGGAAGGTTGCGGGCGTGCCCGTGGACATTTCGCGGACGGGATATACGGGCGATTTGGGATTCGAAGTGTGGATGCCGTGGCGCGACGCGGTGAAAGTGTGGGACGCGCTGATCGCGAAGGGCAAGGCGTTTGATATTCATCCGGCGGGAATGATCGCGCTGGACATCGCGCGGATTGAGGCGGGATTGATTTTGATCGAAGTGGATTACATCTCAAGCAAGAAGGCATTGATCGAATCGCAAAAATATTCGCCGGCGGAGATTGGGCTGGGGAAGCTGGTGGATTTGAAGAAGGAAACTTTTGTAGGGCGCGAAGCGCTGGCGCTGGAAACGAGGAAAGGAGCGGAACGCGCACTGGTGGGACTCGAAATTAATTGGAACGAAGTCGAGGCGCTGTACGACAAGTTGAAGATGGCGCCACAGGTGCCCAGCGT
>Ga0210400_10002204_pt1 | contig 18378 bp, 17 predicted proteins | sample IncBWH26MmetaG_FD_155456 | JGI IMG/M metagenome (GOLD analysis project Ga0210400, IMG submission 155456) | Forest soil microbial communities from Barre Woods Harvard Forest LTER site, Petersham, Massachusetts, United States - Inc-BW-H-26-M | ecosystem: Environmental > Terrestrial > Soil >...
CCATTTCTGGTCAGGGCCGCGATGGTCAGTGTCTCGTAGCGGCGCGGCTCGTGGATGCCAAAAAACCGGATCGGCGATGCGGAGAACAGTTCATCGACGGCCGCTTGAACATCGGCCCGCATATGGCCCGGGAACAGCCGAGAGGACGCGACCAACTGATCCTGTGGAACACCGGCAAAATGCCAGGCGAGCGCTTCGCAGGCATAGTCGAATTGCTTCGTGCGGGTGATTTTCGGCTGCTTGCTGGTGACCTCGTACATGCAATCATCGCAGACAAGCGTCACGCTGCCCTTCAGGAAAAGCTGGTTCTTGCCCGAAAGCGTGCCGCACAATTTGCAGCGGTACTCAAGCTCTTCTGCGCCACTGCCCGCGACCGCCTTGCTCGTTATCCGGAGTGGATGACCTGAAGCACGGGTGCGCTGCCGGGCCATTTCAAGCAGTTCATTGGCAACGGCGCGCGGATAGGCGTCGCAAACGGCCTCACCGTATTTGTTGACTGCTTCGGTGAATCTGATCGCGTCGGCTATCGGTTTCTTGAACACCGAATGCAGAAGTTCGATGACGAATTCCAGGGGAGTTTCATCGTCGTCATGAAAGGTCACCTGAAGGTGACCGGCGTCGGCGTGAACTTCGCTCATTGAACAATGCCCCCCTGATTTGACTGGCCCCATTCGCCCTATCGGGCTGGATCGAACAGCCGGTATAGAACATAACAAGAACGTAGTCGAGTCCGTAAAGGCGGAATAGTGGGCGGCAGGCTGCAGGCCTCAGCGAGCGACCTCCATCCGGAAGGCGGATGCTCCCGATCCGACGAACGTGTGAAGACCACGCGGGGCAAGTTCGTCGGTGGCGGTTGCCTTGCGGCGATGTTTCTCGAACTCGTTCAGCGAAAGAATAGAAATGTCACGCGACTTCCGTTGGCGCATTGGGCTATTCACGCCAAGCGATGGAAAAACGATTCACGCGTCGCATTGCTGCCGTCGAATGCCGGGGAGATCTCTCGGCGATGCCTTCCACGCCGATGACAAGGCGGCCAACAGAAAGCGAAGCCCAGATGAGCGAGCGACTTGAAACGCTGAAAAAGGCGCGCGAGCGAATGATCGATGACCGCGACGCGTTTGCAAAAATCCTCGCGGCGCCCTTCGATCGCGACAAGGCCGAGCGGGCGCGGATCAAATTCATCGAGACCCAGGGCCTGATCGACGCCATCGACCGCGCCATTGCGGGTGAGCAGAACCGGGCCGGCCCGGCGGCGTAGCCGCCAAATCGCGGGCACTCGATGGATTGCATTCCAGGCGGATCAGCTTTTGCCGCTCGCCGACGGGCCAGCCGCAGGCTTGTACTGGTCACGCAGCCGCAGCCAGTCCATCGGATACGGCAGCCCGTCTTCATGACGGCCGAGCGGTGTCAGGTCGAGATAGTGATAGGCGGCATTCATCATGTCGAGTCCGCGCGCGAAGCACGAATAGGTGTGGAAGATCCGTCCGGCCTCGTCGCGATAAAACACGCTGATGCCGGGCGCCTCCTCGACGCCGAAGCCTGACGTGCCGAAATTATAGATCTTGGCGCCGGACTTGATGTCCTCCGGATGAAACGAGACCGCGTAATCGTAGTTGAAATCGCCTCCCGCCGAGGAAACCCAGTCGAAGGTCCAGCCCATCCGCGCCTTGAAGGCGTCGAGTTTTGGCAGCGGCGCGCGCGAGATCGCAACCAGCGTAGTGTCGCGCGCGGCCAGATGCGGGATCATGCGCTCGAATCCGTCAGCCCAGAACGAGCAGCTCTTGCAGCCTTCGTTCCAGTCGGGCGCGAACATGAAATGCTGCACCACGAGCTGGCTGCGTCCCCTGAACAGATCGGCCAGCGTCTGCCTTCCGCCCGGCCCATCGAAAACGTATTCCTTGTCGACCTTGACCCATGGCAGCGCGCGGCGTTCCTCGTTCAATCGGTCGCGGGCCCGCGTATACTCTTTTTCATGTGCCATATGGGCTTTACGGGCTTCGATCCATTCTTCGCGGGAGACGATCTTGTGCGGTTGCATGGCGTGCTCCTGTGCTTTGGGCGTTCAGACGATAAATTTCTCGAGCTTGTCGAGCGTGCCGATCCAACCGCTCTCGTGGCCATCGCGCGCGGCCTCATCGAACAATTGTTCGTGGTGCAAGGTGAGCAGCGTGTCGTCACCGTCAGATTTCAGGGCCACCGTGACCTGCGATTCTCGCTCCGGCGTCGAATGCCAGGCCCAGCTGAAAACCAGCCTCTGGTTCGGCACCACGTCGTGATAGATGCCGCCGACCTCGTGATGCTGACCGTCCGTCACGTCGAAGGCGATGCGATAATGGCCGCCGTTCCGCAGGTCGATCTCCGCCTGCACTGAGCCGGCTTTGACCTGTGAGGGCCCAAACCAGCGCGCTATTTTTTCCGGGTCGGTCCACGCGGCGTAGACTTTCTCGGGCCGCGCATGGAGGCGACGTTGGAGGGTGAGGCTCGGTGGCGTGACGAGCCGTGCGTTGCCGGCAGCGCTTGATTTGGTGGCCATCGATCTTCCTCCACAAAAGCGGCGAGGCGATCGAGGTTTTCTGACCAGAAGCGCTGATATCGGCTCAGCCAGTCCATCGCCTGCTCCATCGGCCGGGCGCTCAAACGGCACGCCACGGTGCGACCGGTTTTGGTGCGCTCGACCAGCCCTGCGTCCGACAGCACGTCGAGATGTTTCATGACCGCGGGCAGCGACATCGCAAATGGCAGTGCCAGTTCGCTCACGGAAATGTTGTCGTGCTGGCCGAGCCGCGCCAGTAGCGCTCGCCGGGTCGGATCAGCGAGTGCGGCAAAGGTGCGGTCCAGGGCCGGATCATTATACTTAACCATATGGTTTAGTATAGACGCGAATGGTCCGGCGTCAAGTTGTGGGCGGGCGGATCAGCGCCGGTAATTCGGAAAGCCGCAAACCGTTTGGAACAGTGCCCTTTGCAAGGGCCTCATTCCACCTTGATACCGGCGAATTTGACCACCTTCTCCCATTTTTCGGTCTCGGCCGCGATCATGGCGCCAAAATCCTCCGGCGTGGTGATCAGTGGCTCGCCGCCGAGTTCAACTAGGCGCTTTCTGACCTCCGGTTCGGCCAGCACCGCGTTGATCTCCCGGTTCAGCTTGGCGATGATCTCCGGCGGGGTTTTCTTCGGCGCGCCCATGCCGAACAATGCGCTCGCCTCGTAGCCTGGAACCGTCTCGGCGACAGTGGGCACGTCGGGCAACTCAGGTGAGCGCGTTACCGTCGTCACGGCCAGCGCGCGCAACGCTCCGCCGCGGATATGCCCGATGATCGAGGGCATGTTGTCGAACATCACCTGGACACGGTTGCCGAGCAGGTCGGTGGTCGCCGGCGCCGCGCCCCGATAGGGCACGTGCAGCATCTTGGCGCCCGACATCGCCATGAACAATTCGCCCGACAAATGCACCGACGTGCCGTTGCCCGATGACGCCATGTTCACCTTGCCGGGATTGGCCTTCACATAGGCGATGAATTCCGCCACGTTCTTGGCCGGCACATCCGGGCTCACCGTCATCACATTCGGCACGCGGTTGAAGGAAGCGACCGGCGCGATGTCACGGATGAAATTGAAATTGAGATTGACGTAGAGCGATGCGTTGATGAAGTTGGCGGGATTGACAAGCAATACCGTGTAACCGTCGGGGTCGGCCTTGACCACGGTCTCGGTCCCGATGTTGTTGCCGGCGCCGGGCTTGTTCTCGATCACAAATTGCTGGCCAAGCCGTTCCGACAGCCGCTGCCCGATCAGCCGGGCCACAATATCGGTCGAGCCGCCGGCTGGATATCCGACAATGAAGCGCACGGGGCGCGTCGGATAGTCCAGCGCGAAGGCGCCGCCCATCGGCCAGCCGAGGGCCAAGAAGCCAAGTGCGACCAGACCTATCGTGGCGCGGCGTGATGCCATTCGGTTTCTCCCTCTATCCTTAACCCGCTTTGCACGGTTCGATCTTGTTGAATTGGCGGGGGGTGGCGTTGTAACAAACAAACCGTGATGCGGCCAGCGCGGCCCATGCGCCTGGATCTGCGCCGAAAGGATAGCTGATGTCTGTCAAGGTCAACGCGCTCGATCATCTCGTCATCAATGTTGCCGACGTGGCGCGTACCGCCGAATGGTACCGCAAGATCCTCGGCATGGAGATCCGGGTATTCGACCCGGGCCCGGGCAAGACCACCAGGACGTCGCTGATGTTCGGCAACCAGAAAATCAATGTGCGGCCGCGCGACGCCGATAAGGTCGAGTGGTTCACCGCGGACCATGAAACCGCCGGAAGTGATGATCTGTGCTTCCTGACCTCAAGCACGCCGGAACAGGTGGTCGCGCATCTGACGGCGTGCGGCGTGGCGATCGAAGAAGGCCCGGTGGCCAAACAAGGCGCCCGCGGCGTGCTGCGGTCGGTCTATTGCCGCGACCCCGACGGTAGCTTGATCGAGATATCATCATATGAGGGCGGCGCGGCATAGGGCGCCGGCCACCGGCTTTGTCGCTGCGAGCGCCAGCAAAGTGATCCGGAAGCCAACAAGGACTGGATTGCGTCGCCGCTATCGCCCCTCGCCATGGCGGCGAGGTTTTGGCGCCGCCATCAATAAGACCCCAGGGTCACAGGTCGGAACGCCTGCAGCAAATGGTGGTCGAGCTTGCCGTCCATCTGCTCCATGATCGCGAAGGCCTTGGCGTGTGTGAACGGCTGCCGATAAGCTCGCTTCTCCACCAGTGCGGCGTAGATATCCACGATCGTTGTGAGGCGCACGATGTCGCTGATCTGATTGCCGCGGAGGCCATCGGGATATCCGGTACCATCCAGCAATTCGTGATGGTGCAGCACCACATCCAGCATCTCCGGGGGGAAGCCGCCCTGGGCCGCGAGAACGTCATAGCCAAGACGCGGATGCTTGCGAATTTCGATTATCTCCGCGTCGGACAGCGCGTCCGGCTTGTCCAGAATCGCCACCGGAACGAATGCCTTGCCGACATCGTGCAGCAGCGCGGCGCGCGCCATTCGGCGCTGGTCGTCCTCGCGCATGCCGAGATGCTGTGCAAAGGCAACGGCAAAGCCCGTGACGAAGAGACAATGACGATAGCTGTCGGTGTGGTGGCAGCCGACGGTCGTCAGCCATTCCCGCAAGGAAGAGTGCTTGATGGCTTTCAGAATCTTGTTTTCGGCTTCTATGATGTCGTCGAACGTCAGCGGAACGCCCGCCGGAAGCTTCTCGAATATCTTGACCATCACCTGGTGTGCGGCGGCAACGCCCCTGTTCAAGGCTTTGCCGGGATCCGTCGTATCGAATCCCTGGGTGTCCGGAAAGGACGAGCGGATGCGTTGCAGGATCCCTTCGGCATCGAACGGCCGCGATATTGTGTCGGTTGCGCCCAGCGCCCAGGCCTGCATCGAGCCGTGGTGAAGCGCGTCGGCCAGAACAAAAAGTCGCGGCATCGAGCGATAGGCTTCGGTCCGCAGCTTGTCTCGAACCCGCTGCACGCTTTCGGAGGAACGCAGATTGATATCGACCACGATCCCCGAAAAATGACTGGCGGGGCTGTCGGGAATATCCGACGTCGAGATCGTATCCACCTCACCGACGGATTGCAGAATGTTCGCCAACTCGGTGCTTTGATCGCTGCGATCGGACGCCAGCAGCAGCCGGCGTTTGGCGGAAGACGATTTGGCTAGAACTGACATTGACCCTCGCTGGCACTAGAGGTGGCCGACAGCAAAGGCTTAGCCCGACAAGATATTCCCGAGGCTTAATGGAAATGATGAATACTTGCCTATCACGGAGGGGAAAACTTGAATGGGTGTCTGGCAGCCGCCGGTTCCGCGGTTCGATCTAACCAAGGATTTTCAAGGGTTAATGCGATTCGCAGCTATGCCAAGTCTCTGAAGGCCGCGGCGATGCGGGAGCCAGCCGGAGAAATAATCGGACACGAAAAATCCGCCGGAGGGAACCTCCGGCGGATCGTTGTTGCAATCAGCGTTGCTGATTTATGCCTTCATTGCCGCCTTCACCGCCTCTGCCGTGATCGGCAGCGAACGGATGCGAGCGCCCGACGCATTGAAGATCGCGTTGGCGAGCGCGGGTGCGACCACCGTCACCGCCGGTTCGCCGACGCCGGTGGCGTGTTCGCCATTGGCGATGACGCTGATGGCGACTTCCGGCATCTGGCTCATCCTCAGTGGGGTATAGGTATCGAAATTGGTCTGCTCGATACCGCCATTCTTCAGCGTCGCCTTTTCGTACAGAGCGAGCGAGACTCCCCACAGCGCCGCGCCCTCGACCTGGGCACGGATATTGTCGGGATGCACCTGGGTGCCGACGTCGGTGGCCACGGTCAGCTTCTTGACCTTGACCTCGCCGCTTGGCGCAACCGCAACATGGGCCACGCACGCGGTCCAGCTTGCGGTCGCCCGTTCCTGCGACGAGACGCAGGCGACGCCCATGCCTTCGCCCTTGGGCAACTCCTTGGTACCGTAGCCGGCCAAGCCCATCGCAGCCAGCAAGGTGTTGCGAAGACGCTGCGCGCCACCGGCATTGGCGCCGGCGCCGTCCAGCATGCTGATGCGATACTGCGCGGGATCCTTGCCGGCAGCGTGGGCAAGTTCGTCGATCATGCTTTCGACCGCCCAGAAGGTCCAGCCGGGCGCCACCGAACGCAACTGTCCGGACGGCGTGGCCTGCTGCGCCATCTCGTTGAGGATCGCGCGGACGTTGTGATTGGGCACGGTGTAGAAGAAGTCCGCGCCGTTCACGGTGAATCCGTCAAGGCCACCTTTCTTGTCGACCGAGGGCGTGAGGAAATCGGGAATTCCCCAGCGCTTGGTCGGCCACGCGCTGACTACGTCGTGATTCATCGCGATCAGCTTTCCGTCGCCGTCGAGACCGGCCTTGATCTTCTGGAACGTCAGCGGACGCGAGAAGTCCATGGTCATGTCGTCTTCGCGCGAATAGATCACCTTGACCGGCTTACCGACGGCTTTCGCCGCCTGCACCGCGGGGACCGTCATGTCGCCGTCAAGCCGCCGGCCGAAGCCGCCGCCGAGATACATCTGATGCATCACGACGAATTTGGGATCGACTCCGGCCGCGCCAGCCGCGATCGCGCCGGAGCGCGTTGCGAACTGGTTGCCGGTGTAGATGTGCCAGATATCGCCCTGAAGCTGCGCGGTGGCGTTCATCGGTTCCAGCGGCGCATGGATATTGATGTTGGTGGTGTATTCCGCCTCCATCAACTTCGCCGCTGTACCGAATGCCGCGGCGGTGTCGCCGTTTTTGACGAAGAACAGACCGGAGTCATCGAGGCCCTGCAGACGCTTGGCTTCGGTGAGCAGCGAATCGCTCGACAGCTTGGCGTTGGGTCCGCCGTCATATGTCACTTTGAGGGCTTCGGCAGCCTTCTTGGCGTTGGTATAGGTGTTGGCCACCACAACCACCCATCCGGTCGTTGTCGTGGTCTTGTCGTCGAGGGTCACAGCCTTGATGAAGCCCGGTACCTTTTTCGCCGCGCTGTCATCAACCGATTTAACCGTGGCGCCGTAGCGCACCGGGGGCATCACGACCTTGCCGTACACCATGCCCGGCAGCATGACGTCGATGCCGTATTTGGCCGTCCCGTTGGTCTTCGAGGGGATATCGAGCTGCGGAACCGAAACACCGATCATGGTGTATTGGTCCGGCGACTTGAGCTTGATCGCCTTGAGTTCGTCGGGCGTGAAGGTCTTGGTAGCCTTGCCGCTCTTGACGATGTCGGCAAACGTCATCGATTTCTTCGACTTCGGATGCGTGATCGTGGACTCCCTGACGACCAGCTCGCCGGCAGGTACGCCCATCGCGGCGGCCGCGGCCTCGGTCAATGCCATGCGCCCCGCGGCACCCGCGCGGCTCATCGCATCGTAGTTCATCATCGTGCTCCAGCTACCGCCGGTAATCTGCGCGCCGAGCACGGGATCATTGAACTTCGGATCGTTGGATGCGAGTTGAACCCGCATGTCCTTCCAGCTCGAGCCGAGTTCTTCGGAGATGATTTGCGCCATGGTGGAGGCAATATGCTGACCCATATCGGCCTTGCCGCATGTCACCGTGACGATCCCGTCCGGTGCGATCGAATACCAGACGCTGGGATCGAAATTGCCGGCTGCGGCGAACGCCGTATCGGCCCCAACAAGGCCGGGAACGGCGGAATAGCCGAGCGCGAGGCCTGCGGCGGCGGTGCCGACGAGGAACGAGCGGCGGCTGAGATCGGCGGGTTCGCCGACGGTCTTGTCCTGTGTGATTTTCACGTGCGTATTCATGTGGGCCTCCGGTCGCCTGCGTTGGACGCGGTGCGCATATCGGCGGCGGCGCGCATGATGGCTTTCTGAATGCGTGAATAAGTCATGCAGCGGCAGAGATTGCCGTCCATATGCGCCACCACTTCATCCTTGGTTGGGTTGGAATTCCTGGCGAGCAGCGACGCTGCCTGCATGATCTGCCCGGACTGGCAGTAGCCGCATTGCGGCACTTGCTCGGCGATCCACGCCTTCTGCAAGGGATGATCGCCCTTGGCGCTGAGACCCTCGATGGTCGTGATCTTTTTGCCGACGGCGTCGCTCACGGACGTCTGGCAGGATCGTACGGCTTCGCCGTTGACATGAACGGTGCAGGCGCCGCACAGACCGGCGCCGCAGCCGAATTTTGTGCCGGTCATCTGCAGTTGTTCGCGGATGACCCATAACAGCGGCGTATCGTTCGCCGCCTCGACGGACATATTCCGCCCGTTGATGTTGAGATTAGGCATTGTCTCTCTTCCCTAGCCGGTGCATGACGCCGCTTACGGCGGCAACTCACTTTTTGATATTGGATGGCACCCACCGGTCCGATGCCAGTCGGTGACCAGAATGATCGTGATCGGTTCCCGAGGCAACGAAATTTGGAATTGCTCGAAGGAAATAAAGCGCCAAATTGGCGTTGTGCGTTGCGGCAATAAAGCTGACGCAATTCGCTGCTGGATTAGTATCCGCGGTCGAGCCGGCAGGGTGTCGGCGTTGGCCGGCAGCATCCAGAGGTGAATGGATCGGCAATAGGGTTCGGTAATAGAATAAGGTCGCGTCGGGATTTTTCGGGAAATCGCACGGAAGGTTGCATCATGAGGCTATCAGTTGCGTCAGTGCTTCTGACGATCGCGGTGCTTGCGGCGGGGTCGGCTCCCGCCAACGCCGAGCCACCCGCCGCCGTCGGTCCGTATACGCCATCTCTGATGACCTTATGGCCGACCAACACGCCGCTCGCCTTCGGAATGGATGTCGAGGCTGTCGCGCGCGTGTTGAATACACCGCTGCGTTACGTCAGCGGCCGCCGCGGCAATGAAATCTATCTGGCGGTCCGTGACACCAGCGGCGTTATTTTGTTCTCTCGTAGAGACCCGCTCTATTTGCAATTCCGCAGGGGCAGACTGACCGGCTGGAAGGGTGACAGCAGCTACTATACGCCGTACTGGCTATGGTAGGCCGCGTGCGCTGCAAATTTCCGGCGTCACCGCAACGACTTCGTGCAACTCCAAAAACAAACGGATGACCCGTGGGACATGACATCAAGCTGACGGCTTCGGACAATTTTCAACTGGGCGGCTATCGCGCCGACCCCGCCACCGCACCCAAAGCGGCAGTTGTGGTGATCCAGGAAATCTTTGGCGTCAATCACCACATCCGAGCCGTCTGCGATCGCCTCGCCAGCGAGGGCTACGTCGCCATCGCGCCGGCGATCTTCGATCGCATCGAGCGCAATTTCCAGTCCGGCTATTCGCCGGATGAGATCGCGGTGGCGCGCAAGTTCGTCGCCGATCCCGATTGGGCGGCGATGCTGCGCGACACCCAGGCTGCCATCGATGCCGTCAAGGATGTCGGTCCGGTGGGCATTATCGGCTTTTGCCTGGGCGGCAGCATCGCCTATGCAGCTGCCACCAAGCTGTCAGGCCTGTCGGCGGCGATCGGCTATTATGGCGGCGCTATCGTTCGTTTCGCCGACGACAAGCCGAAAGTGCCGACGCAGTTGCATTTCGGCGAAAAGGACTCCGGCATTCCGCTCAGCGATGTCGAGACCATCTGCGCCAAGCGGCCTGAAGTCGAGATTTACATTTATCCGGGAGCGCAGCACGGCTTCCACTGCGACGAAAGGCCAAGCTACGACAAGGCCAGTTCGGATATCGCGTGGCCGCGCAGCCTTGATTTCTTTGCCAGGCATTTGAGCAAGTAGGTTTGCGGTCATTCCGGGATCCGCCACTCGGCGCAGACCCGGAATCCCGAGATTCCAGGCGCATCGCTTCGCGACGTCCTCAGATGTGCAAGTGCACATCGGGGAATGATGGGCAAATAAATCAGAACCAGCGTTCGCCGACGAGGACGGTATCGCCGGGGCCGACGGCGGTGCCGAGCGGCACCACGACCCGCATCGGGCCCGAACCGTCGGTGTGGGTCAGCGTCACGCGGTCGCGCCGGGCGCGCGGCGAGAAGCCGCCGGCGATCGCCACCGCGCTTTCGACGCTCATATTGGGCACGTAGGGATATTGGCCGGGAGCGGCCACCTCGCCGAGGATGAAGAACGGCCGGTAGGATTCGATCTCGACCGCCACCGAGGGATCGCGGATGTAGCCGTTGCGCAATTTGCCGGTGATTTCGGCCGCCAACCCGGCCGGGGTTCGTCCGCGCGCCGGCACCGAGCCGATCAGCGGCAAGGTGATGGAGCCGCCGGCATCGATCGCGTAGGTGTTGGTGAGGCCTTCCTGGCCGTAGACCACGACGCGCAATTTGTCGCCGGCATCGAGCCGGTAGGCGGCATCATCGGCCATCGGCATCGGCGCGGCCGCATAGGCTGCTTGAGCCGGGGCGTACTGAGCCGGCGCATAGCTACGCGGCGACGCGGCGAAACTGGCGCGAAGTGCTGCGATGGCGCCACCGGAATTGGATGACGACGTCACGGTAGCCGCCGGGGCTTGGTAGTAAGGCTGGCCGTAAGCCATGGTGTCGAGATCGCTTTGCGGCTGTGCCGTCGCGACCGGAGAGGTCGTGTGCATGCAGCCCGACAGAGCGAGCACGGCGAGCGGATAGAATATTACGGCGCGCACGCCTCGCATCGGACAACCCACAGCCAATTGTTGATTCCGATTAAGGACTTTCATGGTTAACAAAGCATGACCGTGGCCGGTCGGGCCCGTTGCTGGCGCCGGCAAATCGGCTGAATTAACCCAGCGGCAACCTTAATGGAGTGTAATCGCCGACAGGTAGAGTCGTGGCGTCCGCTGGAGTGTGCGATGCGTTTAGCGTTTTGGCGAGCAGGCAAGGCGTTAGTCCAAAGGGCCATCTCGAAGCCCGCACCCGCCGCCATCCACAAGCCGGTTGTGGCATCCGAATCCGGCGATCTGGATTTGAGAGTGCTTGGTCAGGCGCTTGTACGCAACCGACGCTGGATCATCATTCCGACGCTGCTTGCCGCCGTGCTTTCGATCGCCGCCGTCAATCTGGTCACCCCGCGATACAAATCCGAAGCGCGCATCCTGATCGACGGGCGCGAAAACGTCTTCCTGCGGCCGAACGGCGAGCGCAACGAGGAGCGCACCGCGCTCGATCCGGAGGCCGTGACCAGCCAGGTCCAGCTCTTGCTGTCGCGTGATCTCGCGCGTGAAATCATCAAGAAGAACAAGCTTGCGGAGCGGCCGGAATTCGATCCGGTCCTGCAAGGCTTTTCGCCGCTTAAATCGCTGGTGGCACTGTTCGGGATTGGCCGCGATCCGTTCTCGCTGACGCCGGAAGAGCGGGTGCTGGACGCCTATTACGACCGGTTCACGGCGTACGCGGTCGACAAATCACGCGTCATCGTGATCGAATTCCAGTCCCGCGATCCAGATCTGGCGGCGCGGGTCGCCAATTCGATCGCTGAAGGTTACCTGGTGTTGCAACAGGGCGCGCGGCAGGATCAGGCTAAATCCGCCAGCCAATGGTTGTCGGGCGAAATCGAAAATCTACGCAAGAAGGTTTCGGATGCGGAATCCCGGGTCGAGGATTTTCGTTCGAAATCGAGCCTTTTCGTCGGCACCAACAATACCACGCTCTCCAACCAGCAGATGGGCGAACTGAACACGCAATTGAACAACGCGCGGGCCCTGAGATCCGACGCGGAATCGAAGGCGCGGCTGATCCGCGAAATGCTTCAGAGCGGCAAGCCGATCGAGGCGTCGGAAGTGCTCAATTCCGAATTGATCCGCCGGCTGTCCGAACAGCGCGTGACACTACGCGGCCAGCTGGCCGAACAGTCGTCGACACTGCTCGACGGTCATCCGCGTATCAAGGAACTGAAGGCGCAGCTCGCCGATCTCGATCGGCAGATTCGGGAAGAGGCGAGCAAGATTTCGCGTTCGCTGGACAATGATGCGCGCATCGCCGGCGGCAGAGTCGAGGGCCTGAGCGCGAGTCTTGAGCAATTGAAGAAGCAGGCGACATCGACCAATGGTCAGGACGTCCAGCTTCGGGCGCTCGAGCGCGAAGCCAAGGCGCAGCGCGACCTGCTTGAATCCTACCTTGCGAAATATCGCGAGGCCAATACCCGCGAGAATATCGACGCTGCGCCAGCGGATGGCCGGATCATTTCCCGCGCCAGCGTTTCCAACACCGCTGCCTATCCGAAGAAACTGCCGGTCGTGCTGATTGCGACGCTGGCAACCCTGATGCTCAGCGCCGGCGCAATCGTCACCAGCGAATTGTTGCGCATGACCGCGCCGCGCGCGTCGGCGGCGTTTGCATCTCTTCCGGCGGCTCGTGCGCCAATGCCCACTACGGGTCACAGCGTGACCCGTCCAGACATTGTGACCGGTCTCACTGAGATCGAGCGCCTCGCCGATGGTCTGCGCGGCGCCGGCGCCGCTGCGCGCAAGATCACCATCCTCGGTACTGCCTCGAGCGAGAGCATTACACTGACGGCGCTGACCGTTGCGCGGCTGATCGCGTGCAGCGCAAAGGTAGTGGTGGTCGATCTGGCGGCGGCCTCGCGAACAATCTCGGCGGTATCGGCCGATCCGAACGCGCCTGGGCTGGCTGAATTGATGCTGGGCGAGGCTTCCTTTTCGCAAATCATCACCAAGGACCGGCTGTCGCGGGTTCACCTTGTGAACGCAGGCCGTCCGGGCTCGGACCGGGCATTGCTGCAATCGCCGCGGCTCATGCTTGCGATCGATGCGTTGCTGCGGGTCTATGATCATGTGCTGCTGGATGCAGGGAGTGCCTCCGATCTGCCGGCGGAAATGCTGACGGTGCAGGCCCGCGCGGTGGTGGTGCCGGACGCTTCGATGGCCGCCGAGGCCCGTAGCCTGATGTGTGATCAACTCAGGGCGGCGGGCTTCAGCGACGTGACCATGCTGAGCAAGCCATCATTGCCTTCCGATGCCGCCGATCACGGTCCGCGGGTCGTGGCGGCCTGAACAGGGCGACCTTCGCCCTTGAAATCCGCGGATCCAGTCCGCGGTCATGCCTTGCGATCAGTATTAGCGAAGTGCGCTTCGCAGCTTTTGCGCCATATGGAACAGCGCTGGCGTGTGCTTTACTAAATATTTGGCGCGGTTGACGCCTGACATCGCCCCCGCCGCAATCGTGCCGCGCAGGCTGAGCGGAATGAAGCTATCGAAAATCGGTTCGCTGCTCTTGCAAAACAGTCCCTTGTAACTGTCCGATCCAACTCCGAGGTCGACGGCGCGATATCCGCGCTCGGCGTAATGGTCGGCAATGTAGCGCACCAGGATCAATCCGGGACTGTAACGCGAATTTTCGGACATCGTGTAGGTATTGAACATCATTGAAAAACGATGGCCATCGGCGACGCCGGCAAAAATTGCGATGATCTCGTCGTCGCATTCAAGGGCATGGATGTCGATGACATGACCGCCGCCTGCCAGCGGCATCAGGCAGGCGCCGCGGATAAACTCCTCGACGCCGGGATCGGCGAACACATTGGGCAGTTTCTGCTCGGCCATCCGCAGCGGCTTGATGCGGAAGAACGCGTCGAGCATCCGCTCGATCTCGGTTTCGGTGGCAGCAATGCGATAGCGATAACCCGCCAGCATTTTCAACTTGCGTTCCTTGTCCTTGAGCCGGCGGCGGATCGAACTGCTGATCTGCGCGGTAGGTAGCGCGCCCGGCACGATCGTCATCAGCGGACAGTCGTTGGCCGAGGCCTGGTTCGACAACAATGCCATCGGATTTCGCAAATCCCGCCAACTCTGGGGTTGCCGGCTGAACGCCAGGACATCGGCCTCGGAGCGCGCGCGGATCGCCGAGATCAGCGCGTCGAGATCAGCGCGGGTCGCGTCAGCGGCAAAATCCCGGTCCCACAGCGCCATGTTGAAGGTGGCGTGCTTGCCACCCATGAAACGCGCGGCGCGAATCCCGTGCTCATGCCTGAGTGCGAGCGGAAGCAACAACAGCGGCCGGCGCTCGATGTCATAGGCAACGACGATGAATGGCCGAAGGTTCTCGCGCTCGCCGACCAGCCGTTGCCAGGGGCCGAGGAAATCGAAGCGCTGATACGGTGTGGAGAAGTGCTGCTGATCCTCGAGGCGGCGCCAGATCGTCTCGGCCTCGCCAAGATCGCCGACAATATCGACGCTGACGATACGGCTCGCTTTCGACCACGCCGGCGCTGCTGTCCGGCTTTCGATCGCGGCAGCCATGGGCATTACAAAACCTGTCTACAGGGAATTATTTGTACTTTTCGGCTTTGGCGGACCTTTGCAAAGAAATGTCAACAAAGAGTAATGACAATGCGGCCGTGGCGGGGCAGAAATCGCCGGAGTGAGGGCGAGACGTTGCCATCCGACAACAGATTTCTGACGAACCTGAAGCTGGAACTCGCCTATTTCAGTGGCGTGCCGTTGCTAGTGGGACGACGAGCCGGCGGCGCCGGCGTGATCATGCGTTTTGAACGGGTGCGTCCGCGGCGTGACGCGCGCTTTCAGCCGCTCAAATCCCGGGAAATCACGCCTGGCTTTCTCGATCGAGCGATCCGGGCGTTAAAGCGCTGGAATTTCGATATCGTCTCCATGGACGAGGTTTGCCAAAGGTCGGTCACGCTGGCCTCGCCAAGGCGGTTTGCCTGCCTGACATTCGACGGCGGTTACAAGGATCTGATGGCGTCAGCCTATCCGGTGTTATCGCAACATGGCGTCCCCTTCGCCGTTTACGTGCCGACGGCGTTCCCGGATGGTCTCGGCGAGGCCTGGTGGCTGGCGCTCGAGGAAGTGATCGCGCGTGAAACTCGTCTCAGTCTGGTGATGGATCGCAAGGAGCGGCATTTCGATATTGCAAGCGTGTCCGAGAAATATCAGCTCTACGATTTTCTGTCGGGATGGATGCGCACGCTTGCGCCGCCTGATCTTTCTTTTGCTATCAAGGATCTCTGCAGGCGATACTCCGTCGATCTCGTGGCGCTGTCGCGCGAGGCGTCGCTGGACTGGAATGATCTGGGAGAGCTTGCAGCCGATCCGCTGGTGACGATCGGAAGCGCCACGGTGAACTATCCCGTGCTGTCAAACCTGAAGGACGCGGGAGCACTGCGCGAGATGAAGATGGGGAGGGCGGTCGCGCACGCCGCACTTCACCGCGACGTCAGGCATTTCGCCTATCCCTTTGGCGATCGCGCATCGTGGAGCCGGCCGCATGCGGCGATGGCGGAAGAGGCGGGATTTGCTAGTGCGGCATCGGCGATACCGGGGGTTGTCCAAACCGAAGGACGAACAAACCTGCACGCGCTTCCGCGCATCTCCTGGGACGGACGGCAGCGTTCGCTGCGCGCCATGCGTGTGATCCTTTCCGGCGTCACGTTTCCTCAGGCGAAGCCAACGCCCTGCGCGGCGATTTAGGCGTTCTGGATTTTAGACGTCAGGCCGCGCCATCCAACTGATGATCGGCATCGCCGGCAGCACCCAGCCGATCCCGGCCACGACATAGAAGATGGCCTGCAGCAGCCCTGAACTCGCGAGCCACGGCGTCTGCGCAGCCGTCATTCCCATCAGCGACCAAAACACGACCAGCACCAGAAGGGCGATGGTTCCGAAGAATTTGCGGGTGCGTATGGTCATGACGGAAATGTGCGGCTCGCTGTCAGGGCCCGGCTTGCGCACGGGAAGGGGCGGACTATAAGGTGCGCGCTAATTCATTCAAGCACAGCTTTGATGACCGGTATTTCTGCATATCAAGCCCGGCACGTCCGCGCGGTCCGCTGGTGGTTGATCTCGATCGCCGCTCTGATCGCGATCATGGTGCTGGTCGGCGGTGCCACGCGCCTGACCGAATCCGGGCTTTCGATCGTCGAATGGAAGCCGGTCACCGGCGCATTGCCGCCGCTCAATCGGGAGCAATGGACGCAAGCCTTCGACGCCTACAAAACCATTCCGCAATTTCGTGAACTCAACGCCGGCATGGACCTCGCCGAGTTCAAGACGATCTTCTGGTGGGAATGGAGTCACCGGCTGCTCGGACGCGTGATCGGGGTCGCCTACCTGCTGCCCTTTCTCTGGTTCCTGTGGCGCGGGTTCCTGGGCGCCGATCTGAGACGGCGGTTGTGGCTGATCTTCGGGCTCGGCGCATTGCAGGGCGTGGTCGGTTGGTGGATGGTGGCGTCTGGGCTTTCGCAGCGGGTGGAAGTCTCGCACTATCGCCTGGCCACCCATCTGGTGCTGGCGCTTCTGATTTTCGCGGGCATCGTCTGGACACTGCGCCGGCTTGTGGAGCGGCCCCCATCGACTGCCAAAGCTACGGTTGCAGCAAGGTTGAAAATCACCAGCGCGGCCCTGCTGGTGCTGACGTTCGTGCAGCTTTATCTGGGTGCGCTGGTCGCGGGCCTGCGCGCCGGCAAGATCTACAACACCTGGCCGGATATCGACGGTGGATTAATCCCGTCTGCAGCGCGGCTTTTCTTCGAGACACCGTGGTGGCGCAACCTGTTCGACAACACGCTGACCGTTCAGTTCGAACATCGCATGGTTGCTTATACGCTGTTCGTATTTGCGGTCCTGCACGCCCTCGACGCGGCTCGCGCGCGGGCCGGTACGTCGGCGATCAACGGCGCCTGGTGGCTGGCGGCCGCGGTAACGCTGCAGGCGACGCTGGGTATTCTCACACTGCTCCATCAGGTTCCAACGGCGCTGGGGTTGGCGCATCAGGCTGTTGCGATCGTGGTTCTGACACTAGCGATCATGCAGGCCGAACGACTGGCTGCGCGGCAATCCGAGCAGACGCCGCAAAAGCGGGTTCTGCCGGTCCCCCAGGTCGGTTGAATTGAACTATTCTAATTTTCTACGCGTTTGCAGAAATGCCCTGTTTGCAAGGCTTTCTCTGCGACGCTAACCCGCTGACAGGATTGTGCGACGCGCCGCCGCTTTACATCAGGGGTTTGGGGGATAAAACGAGCGAAACACAGGGTCGCTCATGTCCTCTTCATTCATTCAGGCCGCCGTCATCCTGCTCCGCGAGGGGCTTGAAGCCATGCTGGTGATCGCCGCACTCGCCGGCTATCTGACCAAGGCCGGTGCCGGTCACCGCATCCAGGCCCTCTATGGCGGCGCGCTGGCCGCGGTCGGCGCCAGCATCATCGCGGCGTGGCTGTTTGCGGTCCTGAACTCGGGCGAGCACAGCGACGTTCTCGAGGGCGTGATCATTATCGTCGCCGCCAGCCTGATGCTTTACGTCAGCGGCTGGCTGATGGTGAAGCAGGATCCGCGCGGCTGGCAGGATTATCTGGCGCACAAAGCCGACAATGCGCTCGCCCAGGACACCGTCTGGGCCGTCGGCGCGCTTGCCTTTCTCGCGGTGTTTCGCGAGGGCGCCGAAACCGTGCTGTTCATTAACGCGCTCGCCACCGCCGAGGGCGGCTGGAGCGCCGGCCTGTTCGCGGGGCTCGGCGTCGCGACCGTCGGTCTCGTGGTGCTGTTCTATTTCATCAACCTGATCGCGCAGAAGATCCCGCTGCGGCCGCTGTTCATCATCACCTCGGCGTTCCTGTTCGCGATGGCGATCAAGTTCATCGGCGAAGCCGTGCAGGAATTCCAGGAACAATCCATGCTGCCGTTCACCGAGCTGAAAGGCATGTCATGGCTCGACATGTTCGGATTGAACCCGACGCTGGAGGCGCTGTCGGCGCAACTGCTCGTGATCGTGTTTGCGCTCGCAACCTATTCAGTGGTCCAGCGCAATGCCCGTCTGGCGCGCGAAGACAAGGCCGCGATGCGCACGGCCGGGCCATAAGGTTTCAGCAATAGCCGTAAACGCCGCAGGCGTAGGGCAGGCGATCCCTGTAGTCGACATAGGGGCCACCGTACTAGG
>Ga0210400_10002206_pt1 | contig 18371 bp, 15 predicted proteins | sample IncBWH26MmetaG_FD_155456 | JGI IMG/M metagenome (GOLD analysis project Ga0210400, IMG submission 155456) | Forest soil microbial communities from Barre Woods Harvard Forest LTER site, Petersham, Massachusetts, United States - Inc-BW-H-26-M | ecosystem: Environmental > Terrestrial > Soil >...
AGCGGATGCCGGGATAGCGCGATGGAAACGCGCCGAAGACATCCTGCTTCGCACCACCGAACGCGCCTTCCAGGTCAACGAGGTGGATGCGCGTCGCGCCCGCCTCCGCGAGGGATTCCACCCAGACCTCCGGCGCCAGATCGTAGGAGGTGGCCCGGGAGCGGTCACCCTTGTGGAGGCGTACGACGCGGCCATCCATCAGGTCCATGGAAGGGATGAGCTGCACGGTCATGGGCGTTCCTCGTTCATCCAATTCAAAGCCTGCTTCAGCAGCCGGAGCCCGCCGTGGCTGGACTTTTCCGGGTGCGGCTGGAAGCCGAGCACGCGCCCGCGACCGGCCGCGGCGGTGAAACCGCGGCCGTGTTCCGCCGCAAGAAGGGTGTCGGCGCTGAGTTCCAATGCGTAGCTGTGGATGAAGTAGAGCCAGTCGCCATCAGCCTCCTTCATCGCGGGATGGGCAGTCAGGGCTTTCACACGGCTCCAACCCATGTGGGGCACCTTCACGCCGGGGCCAAGGCGGCGCGCGGTTCCACTCAACAGGCCGAGGCCCTCTTCGCCAGCCTCATCGCTGCCCTCGGCGAGCAACTGGAGGCCGAGGCAGATGCCCAGCAGAGGCCGGGTCTGCGCCAGTTCAGGGAGCGTCTCCCACCAGCCCGAACCCTGAAGGCGCCGCTTGGCGGCACCGAAGTGGCCCACGCCCGGCAGGAGCAACGCGCCGCCCGCGTCGTCCGCCGGCCTCGCCGCCCGCCGGAAAGCGAAGCCCAGGCGCGAAAGGGCGCCTTCCAGGGAGGCGAGGTTGCCCGCGCCGTAGTCGATGAGCGTGATCATGCGGTGAGCGTCCCCTTGGTGGAGGGAAGGGCGGAGCCTTCAATCCGGACCGCGCGTTTGAGGGCCAGGGCCAAGCCTTTGAAGAGGGCTTCGATCTTGTGGTGCGTGTTGAGGCCGTAAAGCACCGTCGCATGCAGGTTGAACTGGCCGCGGGTGGCGATGGCGATGAAGAATTCGCGCACCATCTCGGTCTGGAAGCCGTCGCCGATGACGAGGCTGGGCAGCGCCGCATCGAAGACCGTATAGGGCCTTCCCGACAAATCCGCCACGACGCGGGCCAGCGTTTCGTCCAACGGCACATGGGCCTCCCCGAAACGGGCGATGCCGTGGCGGTCGCCTAGGGCTTCGCGCAGCGCGTCGCCCAGGCAGAGACCCACATCCTCGATGAGGTGGTGGCTGTCCACTGGGAGGTCGCCCTTGGCTTCGAGTTCGATGCCGAATCCGCCGTGTCTGGCCAGCTGGTGGAGCATGTGGTCGAAGAAGGCGAGGCCTGTGGCGATCCGGCTTTCTCCGCCATCAAGCGACAGCGAAAGCGAGATGGAAGTCTCGGCGGTGACGCGTTCGATGCGGGCCTGTCTCATGTCAGCTCCTTGAGAAGATCGTGAAGGGTCGCGGCGCGCAGATCCGCGTCCAGGCGGTCCCTGTCCGGCCCCACGGCCGCGAAGCGCCAGGCCAGCTCGGGACGGATCACGGCCGCTGCGCGGAGGCAGCTCGTATCGTCGCGGGTGTCGCCCACGAAGAGGACTTCCTCGGCGCGGAAGGCGTCTGCCAGCTGGAGCAGGCCGCCGGGCTCGGGTTTGCGGAGGTGGGGTGCGGAATCGCAGAGGCCCGGCAGGGTGAAACCCAGCACACGCCAGGCGAGATCCAGCTCTTCGGGTGGGCGGCCCGTGAGGACGGCCAGGTCCCAGCCCTCGAGATCCAGTTCGCCGCGCGTGATGAGCGGTCGCTCCAGCGCGATGGTGTCGACATAGTGGCGCTGCACCACAAGGCGGGCTTCGGGCTCCAGATCGCGGATGCGGCCCTCCAACTCCGGGAACCCGAGGCCTTCGGCGGCCTGCAACCGGGGCAGCAGATCGGAGGTCGCGTCCACCTCCGACAGCGCCAGCGCGCCCGCCGTGAGGCGGAAGTCATTGTTGAATCCGCCCGCGCGCTTGAAGGCTGTGAAGTGGTCGCTCGTCCAAGGCAAAGCGGGCCGGAGGTCGGCGAGGGCGCGGCGAACAGCCTCCGTGAAGCTTTCCGCGGCGTCGATGAGGACCCCATCAATGTCCAGCACGAGGAGCCTGCGCTTGACGGGCGTCGGGAGCGTCGCCAGTTCTCCGCCAAGGGTTTCGGCTGTGACGGTCGCGATGGCGTCATCGCCGATCCCGACCCGGGCGGCGTCCGTGCCAGGCAAGGCGCGAGCGAGCTGGCCGGAGGCTTTCAGCGCCTCGCTGGGGTCGGGCCGCAGCAGCAGGAAGTTGGCGGCGCTGGGAGCGGCCGTGTGCCGCTCCAGTCCCTTGGCGAGCCGGTCGCGCCGCAGAGTGGTGGCGCGGATCTCCCGCTCAAAATCGCCCGCGAAATCCAAGGCCACATCCAGGGCTTCCAGAGCGGGCGCGGGGATTGAATAGGGCAATTGCAGCGCGGCGAGCTTGCCCACGAGCGCGGGATTTCCCACGAGATAGCCCAGGCGCCAGGCGGCGCAGGCGAAGGCCTTGGAGAAGGTGCGGAGCAGGAGGAGGTTGGGGAACCGCTCCGGCGCGAGACGGTGCGTGTGGGGCGCGAACTCGGCGTAGGCCTCATCCAGCACCACGAGGATCCCCTTGCGCGCCGCGGCTTCCAACAGGGGTTCCAGCTCTTCAGGTGGCAGCCAGGCGCCGGAAGGGTTGTTCGGAAGCGTGAGCCAGAGCTGGCGGGGGTTCTCTTCCAGCGCGGCGAACCATGGATCGAGTGGAAAGGCATCGCCTACGGGCACGGTCCGCAGCCGCCCCCGGTTCCGCTTCACCAGCAGCGGGTACAAGGAGAAACCCGGCTCTGGGGCGGCGACGGTATCGCCCGGAGATAGACCGGCGAGCGCGATGAGATCCAAAAGCGCGCCGCTGGAGGGGCCCGGGAGCACGCCGCCCGAGGGAGCGCCCAGGCGGCGGCGCAGGCGCTCCGTGAGCTCGCCTTGGCGCTCGGGGTATCGCCGGAAGGGCAACCCGCTCAGACGCTCCAGCAACGCGGCGCGGGCGGAGCCGGGCCAGTCCGCGGCGGCCTCGTTCATGTGCAGGCGTGTGAGGCCTTCCGGCTCCGGGGGCCGGGTGTAGGGGCGGATGTCGTCGAGATCAGGCCGTAGGAAGGTCATGGCAACACGAAGATAAGGCTTCGGGAGTCGAAGCGGGGCGCGCGGCGGAAAGGCCGCGCTCAGGCGTGGTGATGGTGGGCGCGGAGACGGGCGCTGGCGGCGTGATGGGGGAGGCCTTCGGCGGTGGCCAGTTCTTCCACCCAGGGGGCCATGGCGGCAGCGTCATCGCCGGAAAGGCGCAAGAGGCTTTGGCGTTTCATGAAGCTGGCCACGCCCAGCGGCGAGGAGAACCGCGCGCTGCGGCTGGTGGGCAGCACATGGTTGGGTCCCGCGCCGTAATCGCCGAAGGCTTCCGCGCTGCTGCTTCCGATAAACACTGCGCCCGCGGCCTTGAGGTGCGGCAGCCAGGCTTCGGGATCGCGCACCTGGAGTTCGAGGTGTTCCGGCGCCCAGATCTCCGCGAAGGCGATGGCGAGTTCCCGTTTCGCGCGGAGCAACAGACCGTGGTGGGAGAGACTGGCCTCCAGGTCCGCGCGCTTCGGCGAAAGGGCGACACGCTCGCGCAGGATGGCTTCGACCTGGGAAAGGAAGGCACCGTCTTCCGACACCAGCACGGCCGCGGCGTCGGGATCATGCTCGGCTTGGGCCAGGAGGTCCTCCGCCACCCGCGCGGCGTCGGCGCCGCCATCCGCGATGATGAGCACTTCCGTGGGGCCCGCGAGGGCATCGATGCCGACTTGGCCGACCAGCTGCCGTTTCGCCTCCGCCACGAAGCGATTGCCGGGACCCGCGATGAAGTCCACGCGTTCGCCGTAGGCCAGCCAGGCCACGCCCTGAGCGCCGCCGAGCGTGATGAGTTGCCCCAGTCCCAGCAGCGCCGCCGTGGCGAGGATGAGGGGATCAGGACCGCCGCGCCGTGGGGGCGTCACGCCCACGATGCGGCTGACGCCCGCTACCTGGGCGGGGATGACAGTCATGGCGAGGGTGCTCGGGTAGAAGGCGCGGCCGCCGGGGATGTAGACGCCCGCGGAGGCCATGGGCACCCAGCGTTCGCCCACGGAACCGCCGCCAGGCAGCGGGATGGTGATGTCGGACAGTGAACGCGCCTGTGCTTCCGCGAAGCGGCGGATGCTGGCGATCATGGTCCGCAACGCGTCCACCAGCGCAGGCCGTTCGCGCTCAAGCCGCGCCAGCGCCTCCGCCATGGCGGAGGGCGCCACGCGCAGATCCGCTTCCTCCAGCCGCAGGCTGTCGAAGGTTTCCGTGAAACGCAGGGCCGCAGGCAGGCCTTCGGTCCGCACGGCCGCCAGGATCTCCGCGACCCTCGTCTTCGTGTCCGCTTCCACCTCAGCCGTCCTCGCCAAGCGCGCCACCCGCCCGGGCAGCTCCGCCAGGTCCGTCAGATCAGCTGTCGAGATGAAGCAACACCTATGCACCCCTTGGGCGAAGAAGGGAGTGTGACGCGGACCCGCGGATCAACGCAAGGAGAACTTCTTCCGGGTTGCGCGGTGGCTCAGGCGGAAGCCACCAGCGCGGGACGGAAGAGGGTGGGGGTCTTCACGGGCTCGGACAGCTCGGCCCAGGTCCAGGCGGCACGATCCGCCAGCAGGGCCTTCACGAGATCCACATGCAGGGCGTGGCCCGCGGCATGGGCTTCGACGAAACCAAGCAGCGGCGCGCCCAGGAGCGAGAGGTCGCCGAGGAGGTCCAGGATCTTGTGGCGCACGGCCTCGTCGTGGAAGCGCAGGCTCTCGTTGAGCGGGCCTTCGGCGCCGTAGACGACAGCGTTGTCGAGGCTGCCGCCCAAGGCGAGGCCGTTGGCGCGCATCCAGTCGATCTCCTGCTCCAGGCAGAAGGTGCGGGCAGCGCCCACCTCGGCCCGGTACTTCTCAGGCGTGAGGGTCAACTCGCGGCTTTGGCGGCCCAGGGAGGCCAGGGGGAAGTCGATAGTGTAGCGGACGCGGAGGCTGCCGTAGGGGCTCACGCGGATCCGTTTGCCGCCGCGCTCCACTTCCACCGGACGCAGGACCTTCACGAAGCGGCGCCGCCCATCGAGGCCGCTGACGCCGGCCTGGAGGATGGCCTCCATCCAAGGCCGGGCGCTGCCATCCAGGATGGGAAGCTCGATGTCGGTGCCTTCGCCCTCGATTTCAATGAGCAGATGCTCCACCTCAAGCCCTACCAGGGCCGAGAGGAGGTGCTCGATGGTCTGAAGGCGCACACCGTCCTTCACGAGGGTCGTGGCCAGCTGGATATCGCCTGCGAATTCGGATGAGACAGGGATCTCCACGCCGGTGCCCAGGTGGCGGAACCGCAGCCCCGTGGGCTGGGTGACGGGGACGAGGCGCACACGGGAAGGCCGGTTGCCGTGGAGCCCATGGCCCGAGATCGTGATCTCGCGAGCCAGGGTCTGGGGCGGCGTGGTGGCGCGGGGCATGGTCATCCTCGCGAGTAACCAAGCGAGAGTCGTGCCAATCATTTAAGTGTTGGAATAAAATAAATTGAATTGATGGGCCTTGTCACCGTTACGCCGCTGTCACGCCACAGGGTGTGGTCAGAGGCGGGCCCAGTCTTCGGGCGTCGTCACCTTGAGGTTGGCGCTGCTGGCAGGGACGACCTTCACCCGGAGGCCCAGCCGCTCCAGCAGGGCGACATCATCGGTCCCGATGAAGCCGTCCCGGGAGGCCGCGGCGAAGGCCTGACGCCAGGTGCCGAGCCGGGCCACCTGGGGCGTCTGGGCGCGGTAGAACTGCTCGCGAGGTTCCGTGGCCACCACGCGCAGGCTCGCATCCACGCGCTTGAGCGTGTCCGTGCAGGGCTCCGCAAGCACGGCGCCGTCCCAGTGATTGAGCGCGTCCAGCGCGGCCCGGATGGGGTCCAGAGGGGGGAAGGGACGCACGCCATCGTGGATGAGCACGGCGGCCTCGGGCTCATTCGGCAGCGCGGCCAGCGCCGCGGCCACGGATGCCTGGCGCGTGGTTCCGCCGGGCACGACGAAGAGCGGGACGGGGAAGTGCCAGCCGCGGACTTCTTCCACGCGATCTTCCGGCACCGAGAGCACGAGGCCCGCCAGCGCGGGCATGCCGTGCGCGAAGAAGGCCTCGGCTGTGGCGCGGAGGAGCGGCTTGCCGTTCCATTCGCGGAACTGCTTGGGCACGCCGCCGCCCATGCGCAGCCCCTGGCCGCCAGCGGGGATGGCGAGGTAGGCGCGCATCAGAGCCCCAGCAGCTTGCGGGCCTCGGCTTCGAGCCGGTCCAGCAGCGCCTCGTCCGTGCGGCTCTGGAGGTAGACCTTCAGCTTCGGTTCCGTGCCGCTGGGGCGGAAGGCCGCGAAGGCGCCGCTCGCGAGGCGGAACTTGAGCACATTGCTGCGGGGGATCTCCTGCGCCACATCGCGGCGGTCGGGCCGGTCGAGAATGGGTTCGACGACGCTGCGGCCGTGGAATTCGCCGCTCTGGAAATCCTCCCAGGCCTCCACCGCATCGCCTCCGAGGGTCGTCAGCCCTGCCGCGCGGATGCGGGCCATGGCCTCCGCGAAGCGGCGGGCGCCACCAGGTCGCGGGTCTTCGAGGTTCACGAGCCGGTTGTGGAAGACGCCCACCTGTTTCTGGAGATACCGGACGGCCTCGAAGGGCCCCATGCCCAGGGCCTTGTAGTGGCCCAACATTTCGCCGATGACGAGGCTCGTGGCCACGCCGTCCTTGTCGCGGAGCCGGTCGCTGAGGAGCATGCCGAAGCTCTCCTCCGCGCCGAACGCGTAGGCTTCGCCGGTTTCCAAGAGACGATCCATGCAGGCCGCGATGTTCTTGAAGCCCGTGAGCGTCCACATCACCTGGAGGCCGTGGGATTTGGCGACCTCCGTGAGGAAGTCGCTGGTGACGACTGTGCTGATGACGACGCCCTCGAGGCCGCCGAAGCGGCAAAGGTAGTCCAGCGTGAGCGCGGCGAGATCGTTGCCGCTCATGAGCTCCCAATCGTCTTTGCCACTTCGCTTGGCGACCACGCCGATGCGGTCCGCATCCGGATCGTTGGCGAGGATGACCTCTGTGCCAAGCTGCGCCGCCTCATCAAGCGTGGCGCCATAGGCCGCGATCTCCTCAGGGTTGGGCCGCGGCGCCGTGGGGAAGTTGCCATCCTGGACGCTTTGGGCCTTCGCGGCGTCGAGGGGCAGTCCCGCGGCGCGGAAAAAGTCCGGCACGAAGGCGCCGCCCGTGCCGTGGAAGGGCGTGTAGAGCAGCTTGGCGGCGGAGAAGGGCTGCGGGTTCCGGCGCAGACCGAGGGCGAGCTGCGTATAAGCGGCCTCGACTCCGGCAGGGATGGGTTTGATGCGCGCCTCATCGGCCTTGGGCGGCTCGGGCACCAGCGGCAGGGCGGCCATGGCGGCCTCCACTTCCGCGTCCCAGGGCGACACGAGCTGCGCGCCGCGGTCGTCATAGGCTTTGTAGCCGTTGTAGGCCTTCGGATTATGGGAGGCCGTGAGGATGACGCCGCAGGCCGCGCCCAGTTCGCGCATGGCGAAGCAGAGGAAGGGCGTCGGCAGGGGCCGCGTTCCGAGGTAGACCTCGTAACCCGCCGCCGCCAAGGTGCGCGCGGCCTCGAGGCCGTAGGCTTCCGAGTTGAGACGCGTGTCGTAGCCCACGAGGGCGATGTTCTTCCCCGGCGCGCGCCGCTGCGTGACATCCGCCAGGGCCATGGTCGCGCGGCGCACATTCACCGCGTTCATGCGTTTGAGCCCCGCGCCCATGAGTCCCCGAAGGCCGCCCGTGCCGAAGGCGAGGGGCTCGGAGAAACGGTCCTCCAGTTCGGCGATGGCGCCCGCATCGCCGCTCTCAGCCGCGCTCACCAGCGATTCTAGCTCCGCGCGGAGCTCGGCCTCCAAGTGGGGGGCGGAGAGATAGTCGTGAGCGGCGGTGGTGGTCATGGGGACTCGACGAAAAAAACCTACACGGAGGCCATGGAGTGGCGAAAGGCACGGAGATGAATCATACCTCTCCGTTCCTCCACGACCTCCGTGTAAGCGGTTAAGGCTTTATGCTCCGCCCAGCGCGATGTCGTCCAGCAGGATGCTCATTCCCGCGCTGGATCCGTACCAGCGGAGGTCGTCGCCCAGAGCGGCGATGCGGGTGAGGAAGTCGCGGAGGTTGCCCGCGAAGGTGATCTTGTCCACGGGCTCGGCCAACGCCCCGCCCCGGATGCGGATGCCGCTCGCGCCCACGCTGAGGTCGCCGCTGACGGGGTCCACGGTGTGGAGGCCCATGAGCTCGGTGATGAGGACGCCGCCCTCGGCTTGCTTGAGAAGGCTGGCGAGGGAATCCGTCCCGACTTTGGGCACGAGGTTGAAGGTGGTGACACCCGGGTTGGAGCCCAGGCCGCGGCCCGCGCTGGCGGTGGGCGCCTGACCCATCTCCGCGGCGCTGCGCAGGGTGTGGAGGTAGGTCTTCAGCACGCCGTCCTCGATGAGCACATTGCGGCGCGTGGGCAGACCCTCGCCGTCCCAGGGCTCGCTGCCAAGGGCGGCACTGCCGTCGGGCAGGACGAGGTGCCCATCGTCCACCAGCGTGAGCAGGGGCGAGGCGATGGTCTGCCCCAGCTTGCCGGCGAAGAGACTGCGGCCGCGCGATACGGATTCGGCGCTGAGCATGCCGGTGACGATGCTAAGCAGATCCACCGCCACTTCAGGGTGGAGCACCACGCGGTACTTGCCCGCTGGAAGCGATTTCGGATTGAGCTTTAGCTCGCCCTTGCGGGCGGCCTCGGCGCCGATGGCGGCCAGGTCCAGATCCGCGTGGCGGGCCATATCCCAGTGCCAGGCGGCCTGGCGATCTTCGCCCTCGGCCACCGCCAGCTCGATGGAGGCGGCGCAGTAATTGCCGAAGTCGGCCGCGCGGACGCCTTTCTGGGTGAGCAGCAGACTCGCGCCCAGCCCGTCGCTCCAAGAGGATTCGCGGATGGCGGAGACTTTCGGCGAGGCTTTGCGGGCCTCCGCTTCGAGCTTCAGCGCTCGTTCGATGCGGTCCTGGGGCGTGAGGGATTCCAGACCGGCGTTGTAGCGGCTGGGGAGGTCGTCCTTGCCTGAGGGCTCCGCCTGGCGCAACCACTTGTCCTCGTCGCCCAGGGCCGCCAACTCGAAGGCCGTGGCGAAGAGTTCCTTGAAATCTGCGCGGGAGAGATCCGTGCTGGTGGCGAGGCCCGTGCGGCCGCCCCGTAGCACGCGCACGCCGAGTCCGCCGCGCTTGGATTGCGTGAGATCCTCCAGCGCGCCGTTCTGGACCTTGGCCTTGTTGCCGCGCGACACCGAGAGATAGGCCTCGGCGCCGTCCGCGCCTAACTTTATGGCATGCGCGATGCCGTCCTGGAGGCGCGACTCCAGCTGCTCAGGGATGAGGGATCGGAAATTGGTCATGGTTCTCTTCAGAAAAGGGAAGGGGTAGGTCGTTTATTTAATCTATATTAAGAAGCGAGTTTAATTTTTTATTCAGAGCGTCCCACTTCTGCTTGTCATCGACAAGTTCTAAGTCATGTATTGATTCAAATTTTTCTTTCCCGGACAAGCAATTAATTTTTACAATAAGTTTGGTTGCATTTAAGTGCTTCGCCGTAATTATAGAATAATCAATTGTGATTATAGTTTCTAGCAGTAGGAAGATTAGAATAAAATAGGGCATCACTTTGATTCGAGTTCTAATGTTTCGGTTGTGGGCTAAAATTCTCAACCTTATCCTATTTATGAGTTCGATTCTGGAAATGCAACGATCCATTTGTGCGGTAACTCGATTTCGCTGTATTGGGGAAAGCCCAACAGTTTTTAAGGTTTCCTTGTGTTTCTTCTGAGTCTCACGAAGAACTCTTTTCTGTTCAGAAGAAAATTTAAGTTCTATCCGATTCCTCAACAACTTAATCTCAAGTGGGATCACCAATGTAGTATAAAGCAAAATTAAAACTAGTAACCCGATGGCAAAAAGAATTAAAATTTGTATTTCCGGTTGATAGTATAAAAATATACTTAAATGTTTGAAGGGGAGATTTGATAGCAAGGAAACTGTGGATAATGCTTCACGGGTAATGAGTGAAAAAGTTTTGGGGAGTAGAAGTGCAATTACGAGAAATATTAATCCAACCTTTATAGGATTACTTTTCCCCCAGGCTTCGATTCGGCCATTCATCAACTCCCCCGCAATTGTAGATCTCGCTTATTAAATCACGGAAGGCAAGGGTTCGGCCGTCCCGCCCACCACCAGCGCGGGGCAGAGGATGGTGGGGAGGGCGTCGCTGACGGGCACGCCCTGGCCGTCCTTCCCGCAGGTGCCGATGTCGAAGTGCTCCAAGTCGCGGCCGATGCGCGTGAGCTGCTGGAGCACGGCGGGCCCCGCGCCGCTGAGGGTCGCGTTCTTCACGGGGTATTTCAGTTCGCCCTTCTCGACCCAGTAGCCCTCCTTCACCTCGAAGACGAAGTTGCCGGTGACGGTGTCCACCTGGCCGCCGCCCATCTGCTTCACGAAGAGACCGCGGTCGAGATCAGCGAGGATGGCTTCGGGCGCTTCGTTGCCCGCCGCGAGAAAGGTGTTGCGCATGCGGGGGATGGGCAGGTGCTTGTAGCTTTCGCGCCGCCCGTTGCCTGTGGGCTCCACCCCCATCTTCCGCGCCGTTTTGCGGCTCTGGAGATACTGCTTGAGGATGCCGTTCTCGATGAGGACGACGCGCGTCGAGGCGTTGCCCTCGTCGTCCACGGCCGCGCTGCCGCGCTTGTGGGGCAGGGTGCCGTCGTCGATGATCGTGACGCCTTCGGCGGCGACTTTCTGTCCCAGCTTGCCCGCGAAGGCGCTCATGCCCGCCAGCGCGAGGTCGGCTTCGAGCCCATGGCCGCAGGCTTCGTGGATCATGGTTCCGCCCGCGCGGGAGCTGAGCACGACCGGGAAGGTGCCCGCCGGCGCGGGTTGAGCGTCCAGCGCCAGCACCGCGAGGCGGGCGGCTTCCTTCACCGTGGCTTCCACGCGCTCATCGGCAAAGAGCTCGAACCCGCGGGTCTCCCCGAGGGCCTGGTAGCCCGTCTGGAGGCGCTCGCCATCTTCGCCCTTGGCGCCGGTGGTGATGCTGAGGCGGAGGACGCCCTGCACGCGGCGGTCCTCGCTGAGGCGCGCGATCACGGCGTTCTCTTCGACTTCCGCGGAAGCGACCCACACGCTCTGGGTGCTGTCGCCGAAACCGACGGCGACCTGGCGGAGGGCCCCAGGGCGGAGCGCATCGGTCTCCTTCCGCGCCATCGCTTCCGCGCGTTTCACGAGCGCGACCTTGTCGGCGAGGGGCACCGTGGACGGATCAAGCGTGACGGGACTGGGCGTGGGGACAGCCACCTGCTGAAGGGCGGGCACGGAGGCGGGATGGCCCGCGCCAGGCGCGGCCAGAGTGCGCGCGGCTTCGACCAGCTCATCCAGGCTGGGCGAGATGAGGTCGGCGAAGCGGGTGGTGTCGCCTTCCATGACGCGCAGGCCTACGCCGAGCGTTTCGGAAACCAGCAGGTCTTCCATGCGTCCATCGTCCATGCCCAGGGCGTTGGCCCGGCGGCGTTCCACGAAGGCCTCGGCATAAGCGCCGCCCTTGGACAACAGGGTTTCGAGCACCAGGCGGAGCTGGTCGGGACTGAACGGCGCGTCCATCAAGGATCTCCAGGCCCGCGCGCGGCGGGCCCTCCAGTCTGACAGAACCTCGGTTTCGGCCCGCATGAGGATCTCATCCAGGTCCCGGCCGTCGTTGAGAATCACCGTGTCCGCGTGCAGCGCCCGCTCCGCCGGATGCGCCTGGGCGCGGATGCGCGCGCGGGCCGCGGCCTCGTCGAGGCTGTCGCGCGTCATGAGCCGTTCCGCGCGCAGTTCCTCTGGCGCGTCCACGGTCCAGAAGGCGTCGAAATGATGGGCGCGGCCCCGCTCTACCCACAGGGCCGCGTCCAGCACCGCGCCCTTGGTATCCGCCGGAAGCGCCGCCAGCCGCGCGGCCCGCAGCGCCTCGATGCGGGGATGGAGGATGGTCTCCAGCGCGCGCCGCTTGGTCCCGTCGCCGAAGATGATCTTCCCCATGGCCGCGCGATCCAAGCCGCCGTTCGTGGCGAGTATGCCGCTCCCGAAGGCCGCCACCACCGCCGCGAGCCCCTCACTGCCTGGCGCCACCGCTTCCCGCGCCAGCGCGTCCGCGTCGATGAGAACCCAGCCCTGCGCCGCCAACCATTGCCCGACAAAACTTTTTCCCGCGGCGATGCCACCGGAAAGACCGAGGAGCGGGAAGGGGTGATCCACCATCCCCGCGATTCTAGACGGTCAGAGCTTGGCTTCCGTCGCTCAATCCACAGCCAGCGTGTAGGGTTCGCTGTTCACATCGATCTCTGTGGTGTCCACGACGAAGAAGATCGTGTTGGTTTCCTTTTTGGGATTCGTATAGGTGGCCTCCGGATTGCCGGTGCCGATGAGGTTCCGGAGCATGCCTTCTTCGAGCGCGCCCATGCGGTTCACGGTGCGCACGACAAACCAGGCGTCATGGGCGGAATGAACGCGGGCGTGGACCTTGGCTCCAGCGGGCACCCGCACCTGGTAGGCCTTCCAGCCCGCGGCGGACCCTACGATGTCCTTCACGGCCACGGGGCCATCCGGCAAGGCCCGGGCGGGGATGCTGGGGCCGCGGCGGGCCGATTCGCGGATCTGCATCTGGATCGAAGAATTGCCGGGGCCCGCGGCCGGGTCGCGGTAGCCGGGCACGCTGCAGAAGCGGTCCACAAACGGGCCGGGGACGGTCGCAAGATCCTTGCCGGCGATTTCCTTCGGCACACTCCCCTGAGCAGCCAGGACCGGACAGATGAGCAGACACAGGGCGGTTCGCATGGAAACCTCCTCCAAATGCACTATGAGGATGCTCGGACCGCCCGCAAGGTCCCCACGCTGGCGGGAGGGGGCTCCCGCAGACTAGACTCGGAGTCAGGCGAAAACATGAGCGCACAACCCCAGAACCTAGCCGAGCTTGAGAAACCCATCCTGGAACTGGAGGCCCAGATCCAGGCGCTGGAGATGGATCCGGCCCAGGCGAAAGAGCGCGAGAAGCTCCAGAAGAAGCTGGACAAGCTGCGGGAGGAGCTCTTCGGCAACCTCAGCGACTGGCAGCGCTGCCAGCTGGCGCGGCACCCCAAGCGGCCCTACGCGCTGGACTACATCAACCGCATCTGCGACCGCTTCGAGGAGATCCACGGCGACCGGCGCTTCGCGGACGACGCGGCCATCGTGGGCGGTTTCGCCTGGATCGACGGCAATCCCATCATGCTCATCGGCCAGGAGAAAGGCCGGGACACCAAGGCCAAGGTTCTCCGCAATTTCGGCATGTCCAAGCCCGAGGGCTACCGCAAGGCGCTCCGCCTCATGCACATGGCGCAGAAGTTCAAGCGACCCATCCTCTGCCTTATCGACACCATGGGCGCCTATCCCGGAGTGGAGGCAGAGGAGCGCGGCCAAGCGGAAGCCATCGCCCGCAACCTCATCGAGATGGCGAAGCTGGAAGTGCCTGTCGTGGCCGTGGTCATCGGTGAAGGCGGCTCCGGCGGCGCGCTGGCCCTGGGTGTGGCGGACCGTGTGCTCATGATGGAGAACGCCGTCTACTCCGTCATCACGCCCGAAGGCTGCGCCTCGATCCTCTGGAAGGATGCGGCTCAGGCGCCCAAGGCGGCCGAGGCCCTCAAGCTCACGGCGCCACGCCTCAAGGAGCTGGGCATCATCGACGGCATCGTGCCCGAGCCTCTGGGCGGCGCGCACACGGATTGGGACGCCGCTGCCGTCGCGCTCAAGGAGGCCGTGGCCGAGGCCTTCGGCGAACTGAACGGGCTCGGCGCCGAGGAACTCGTGGAGCAGCGCTACCAGAAGTTCGCCCGCATGGGCTCGGTGGGCTGATGCCGCCGATGGATTGGCGCCTCCGCAGGGAGCCGCCGCCGGGCCTGTCCCCTTGGAGCAGGCTGGCGGAGGCCTGGGACTTGGATCCGCGCGCCGCGCGGCTGGCCTGGATGCGCGGTGCGAACGATCCCGAGGATCTCGCCTGGCGCCTGGACCCCGCCTGGTCCCGCGCCACGGACCCGCTTGCGCTGGCGGGCGTGGGTGTGGCCGCGGACCGCATCCGGCGCGCCATCGCGGGCGGCGAATCCATCGTCGTTTACGGCGACTACGATGTGGACGGCGTGACGGCCACGGCGCTGCTCACGCGCGTGCTGGAGAAGCTGGGCGCCAAGGCCTCCTTCTTCATCCCCAACCGCTTCAGCGATGGTTACGGCCTCCATCTCGACTGCATCCGCGAACTGAAGGAGAGCCGGAATCCCCAGCTCCTGATCTCAGTTGACTGCGGCGTCCGCTCCGTGGAGGAAGTGGCCGCCAGCGCCGAACTCGGCATGGATTGGATCATCACGGACCACCACGGTCTGGGTCCGGCGCTGCCCGCCTGCACGGTGGTGCATCCGCACCTCGAGGGCTATGAGAACCCGCATCTCTCCGGGGTGGGTGTGGCGTTCAAGCTGGCCCAAGCTCTCGTTGGTGATGAGCCCGCCTTCCTGGACGGCCTGCTCAAGCTCGTGGCCATCGGCACCATCGCCGACATGGTGCAGCTCGTGGATGAGAACGCGCTGCTGGTCCGCCGCGGTCTCGCGGCGCTGGGTGGCGCCAATGGACCCGGTCTCGCGGCCCTGCTGCGCGCGGCGCGGATTGATGGCGCCCCGCACGCCCAGCAAATCGCCTTCGGCGTGGCGCCTCGTCTCAATGCTGTGGGGCGCATGGGCGGTGCGGAGGATGCCGTCCGCCTGCTCCTCACCCGCGATGCGGCGGAGGCGGTGCGGCTGGCGGAGCGGGTGGAGGGCCTCAATCTTGAACGCCGCGCGGTGCAGAAGGCGCTCTCCGCCAAGCTGCCGCCGCCGGATGAGGCGGCCTTCGACCTCGCGCTGGATCCATCCGCGCACAAGGGCGTCATCGGCATCGTGGCGGGCCAACGCATGCGCGAGAGCGGCAAACCCACGGCCGTCTGCACATTGTTGGATGGGCTCGCCCACTGCTCGCTGCGCGCGCCGGAGGGCTACGATCTCGGCGAGCTCCTGGAGCTGGCGCGGCCTTTCCTTCACAGCGGGGGCGGCCACCGCCTGGCCGCGGGCATGAGTTTCGACCCTTCGCGACTGGGCTTTCTCCGGCAGACCTTCAACCGGGGCGCCGAGGCCCAGGCGGGACGGGCCGCGGCTCCGGCCCTGCTGGTGGATGGTCTCACCTCCGATATTCCCGATGGCGCGGCACTCACAAAGTTGGAGCCCTTCGGCCAGGGTTTCCTTCCGCCGATGGCGCGTGTTGAAGGCGAAGTGATGGCCGCGCCCCAGGTCTTCGGCGATGGTCATTGGCGCCTCAAATTGCGTGGCCTGGATGGGAGCCTCACCTGGTTCTCGGGCGCGGAGCGGGGGGTTCTGCCCGCAACCGGCCTGCTGCGCGTCATCGCGGCGCCGGAGGATCACCCCCGTTTCGGCCGCAGCTGGCGGGTGGAGGCGGCCCTGTGATCGCCTGGCCCTTTCCCAGCCACCGGAATCCCGTGTGGCGGACCCTCGGCTGGATCACCATCGGCAGCGCCATCGCGCTCACGGGCCTCTTCATGCTGCAGGGGCCGCGGCGCCTCCTGGGCCAGACGGGAACGGGCCTCTTCGACCCCGGCATGTCAGGCTCCCGCGGCTCGCTCTCCGAAGCCATGGGCAACGGCCGCATGGTGCTGAACTACCAGACGCTGGAAGGCACGGATGAGGACCTGAAGCTGAAGGGCGTGACGGGCCAGCTGCTGGATAGCACGGGCTTGTGGCATCTCAAGGCGCCTTCCGCGCGAAGACTGGACCAGGCCTGGACCCTGGACGGAGCGCTGGATCTCGACCTCGTGGATGGCGCGGGCGACAGCTTGGGGCAGGGGCGCGTGACCGGCACCGGCGGCGCCATGCTCTGGAAGGATGGCGTCTGGACGGGCCTTCAGCCGCTCCTATGGGAGAGCCGCCAGGGTGCGAGCAGCGGTGAATGGCATCTGCCCGCGGGTTGGACTCGGCAGGCCGATGGCCGTTTCCGCGTAGAGCAGGGCGGCGTGCGCTGGGTCGCCGCCGACGCGGGCACGCTGCGTTCCATGGATGCCGCGAAACTCTGGGCCACGCCCGGCTTCGCGGAAGGTCATCTGGAACAGGCCGTGGCCACCTTGAGCGGTGGCGTGATCCGCGCCGCCACCGCCGATCTCGATCCCCAGACCGTGCGCTGGCCCGCGCCCCTGAGCTTCACCCGCGACGACGGCTGGCGGGGCACGGCGGCGGGAGGCGAAGCGCCCCGGCCCGCGCCAGGCGCGGCTTTCCAGCGCGTGGAGTTGCGGACCTTCCACGCGGATCGCAAAGGATCCGATGGACTTGAAAAACTCGATGCGGCGGGGGCGCGTTGGACCCCTGCGGGGCTGCGGCTCGAAGGTTCCGTCACCTGGACCCAGACCTACCAGGGCGCGCCGTTGAAGTTGCAGGGCCCCACCATCCTCATGCGCAATGGCCCCGGTGAGGATCTTCCCAAGGACCTGCCCGCGGGCCACGCCATGGCCGATGGCCGTCCCGTGCTCACCTGGGGCAACCGGAGCCTTTCGTCGCCGCGCATGGAGGTGGATCGCGTGACGCGGCGCTGGAAGCTGGACGCGCCCACGCTGGGCCGGGGTGCGGATGGCACCTTTTCCGGCGCGGCGGCGGAGGGCACGCCCGCGGCTTGGACCGTCGCCGGTCCGGTGAACCTCGCGTTGGCGGGAGGTGGCCAGCTGCGCGGCAACCAGCTGCTATGGGAGGCCGGCGCCTGGACGCTGCGGGGCAATCCAGCCACCTGGACCCGGCTGCAGGAGCGGCTTTCCGGGCCCCGCATCATCCGCGCGGGGGACCGCCTCGATTTTCCGGATGGACTGCAAGGCGCCGAGGCTGGCCCCGATGGCGATCTCACTGTGCGCGCGGCACAGGGCCACGGCGACGGCCAGTCGCTCCTGCTCGGCGGCGGCGTGGCCTGCACCGGCCCGGGCTGGCGCGTGGAGGCGCCCGCGATCACGGTCACCTTCGGTCCCGGCCATGTGGTGAAGGCCATCCACGCCTCCGGTGGCGCCTCGTTGAAAGGCCGCTACGGCGAAGGTAAGGGCGAGGCGCTGGACATGGCCTTTGGTGCGGGCGCGCCCCCCGTGGTGCGCTGGCAGGGCCGGGTGCGCGGAGAAGGCGAGACTTCGTGGTAGGAATGGGCATGGCAGAAGAACGACCGAAGCTTGTCGCGCGGAATCTCCAGAAGCGGTTCGGTGAGCGCGTCGTCGTCCGCGATGTGGGGCTGGAGGTGGCCCAGGGCGAGGTCGTGGGTCTGCTGGGGCCCAATGGCGCCGGCAAGACGACGACTTTCTACATGGTGGTGGGCGTGGAGGCGCCGGACCATGGCGAGATCCAATGGATGGGACAGGACATCACCCAGGAGCCCATGCATCGCCGCGCACGGCTCGGCATCGGCTACCTGCCGCAGGAATCCTCCGTCTTCCGCGGGCTCACCGTGTGGGAGAACCTCATGGCCCTGGCGGAGCTCCAGCCCATCCCCAGGGATGAGCAGGTGGCGCGTTGCGAGCGGCTGCTGGCGGAATTCCACCTCGAAAAGGTCCGCCACACGCTGGGCATGAGCCTCTCCGGCGGCGAGCGGCGACGCTGCGAGCTGGCGCGCGCGCTCGTCACGGAACCGCGCATCATGCTGCTGGATGAGCCCTTCGCGGGAGTCGACCCGAAGTCGGTGTTGGAAATTCAAGGCCTCATCGCCGACCTCAAGGCGCGGGGCATCGGTGTGCTCATCACGGACCACAATGTCCGCGAAACCTTGCAGATCGCCGAGCGCGCCTATATCTTGGCGGACGGAATGATCATGAAACACGGACTGCCTGAAGAGATCACCGCGGACCCCGACATTCGCCGGGTCTACCTGGGTGAGCGCTTCCGGCTGGACTGAGCGGTCCATGGCCAACGGTCCGTACCTCTCGCAGCGCCTGAGCCAGAGCCAGACTCTGGCGCTCACGCCGGCCATGCAATTGAAGTTGAAACTCTGGCAGATGAACCTGCTGGAGCTGAGCCAGACCATCGAGAAGGAGCTGGAGGAGAACCCCCTCCTGGAACTTAACGATGACAGCGACGAGCTGCCCTCCGTGGAGGCGCTTGAAGAAGGCCGGGATTCGGATGTGCTGGACGCGCACGAGGATTCCGCGGACAGCGTGGACGCGTC
>Ga0210400_10002207_pt1 | contig 18371 bp, 19 predicted proteins | sample IncBWH26MmetaG_FD_155456 | JGI IMG/M metagenome (GOLD analysis project Ga0210400, IMG submission 155456) | Forest soil microbial communities from Barre Woods Harvard Forest LTER site, Petersham, Massachusetts, United States - Inc-BW-H-26-M | ecosystem: Environmental > Terrestrial > Soil >...
GTTTGCACCCGACGGCGCATTCATGGCTCCGCACCACGACCCCGCCTATGGTCCCGCTGCCGTGGAACGCGTCCTCCACCACTTCGGCGACGCCGGATACGAGGACCTTCGCCTCGAAACCGTTCGCATCGAAACGTCCAGCGACCTCGCGATGGAGATCGGCCGCTACACCGTCGCCATTCGCCAGCCTGATGGCACAATTCGCGCCGACCGAGGTAAATACGTCAAAGCCTGGCGAAGGTTGGGGGTTTGGCTGATCGTCGCCGATAGCTGGAGTTCCAACCTCCCTGTCCCACGTTAGTGGCGGGTGGGAGGAAGAGCGCATAGAAAAACCAGGATTCCTCGCTTCGCTCGGAATGACAGTGATGGTCGGAATTACGATGATGGTCGGAACGACAATGATGGTCGGAATGACAATGATTCTTTGTCTATCCGCTCATCCTCCCACTCGTCTTGGCAAGCGTGAATCGTGAGGCCCTTTTTCAGCAAATGCCACGCCTCGCGGTAGGTGCGATACTTCTGGCGCTGGTTGCGCGGGGAAAAGTGGAGACTGCAGTGCATTGCGCCAATCGTGTCGAAGGGAATGATGTACCACTCGTCAATGGGGATGAGGAGGATGGCGAAAAAATCCACGGTGCCAGGCTCGTACTTTTTGCGTCTCGACCCAACCAACTTCAGGCTGAAACCGTGACCTGGACGCCAGTGAATTGTGGATTTGACCTGCACGCGCAGCGACCGCGTTGGGTTTTCAACGCCAACGTCGTACCTTGCGACGCCAAACGGTCTTGAGACCTTCATTCCCTGCCCGGCCGCAAGCATCATGAAGTAGAGTTCGGCCCACTCTCCGCGCGCTTTGGGATCTTTTAGCTTTCCGCCCGCCAACCGCTCGGCCTTCCGCCTCATCGCTGTCACCTCTTTGTGCCGGACAAATAAAATCGCGGCCTCCAGGGCCGCGGCGTTTTGGTTCTTGCAGGACAGGTTCCCGCAATTTCTTGAATTCTACTCTATAGTTTAATTATAACCTTTCGCATATCCTTATCGGGACATGTTAGCCAATCATATTTTCCCTTTCCTTTCATCACGATGACCCGGATTTATATCGTGGCACCCCCTTGACAGGAAATTGCGGGAAATTGATTTCCCTGGAAGTCGTGCAGGACACCCGCCCATCAATCGAGCAGTGGGCGCGCCGACCCTCCCAGCAATGAATTATTCATATTGAAAATGTTGTGGTGCCCCTCAGACCCTCCCCATGCAAACATCAATTGAACCAGCGGAAACGCACCGGCCCGCAACGTTAGCCCGGCCGCGAAGCTGTGCTTCATGTGGGAGAAGCCCAAGTCGCCGCGCGTAAGAGCGACTCGTCCCTGGTCAGCCATGAACTTGAACCCAAACGGACCCCATACCGAATGCTCAACACTTTCCTGCAACAACAATAAATTCGGTGCACGAAACCGGTAGTCCCTATAACTTCCCAACGCCATATTCCCATCGATATCCGACCCACCCAGCGTCTGCTGGAAATAAAAAGGCACGGCGCTAGTCGCCGAGTTGATCGACTCCGAAAGCAGCAGTCTCGCGGTGATGAAACCGCTCAGATTCCGCGTATGGGGAATCTCCGGACACTTGTCGTTCACATGTGCGCACGAATCGGGCCCATGTTGATCGCTATTCGATGTGGCGGAGTTGGCTTTGCCGTAGAGATAGATTGTATGATTCAGGTCGACTGTCCAGCGTAGAAACGAATTTGTCGACCTCGAGGGCGCAAAGAATTCCTGGAAGTTCCCGAGGTAGTTCAGTTTCAGATAGTCGCCGGTGTCGGGATTGATCCGAACCCCCTGGCCCAGTTGCACGAATCCCGGCTGGCTAGTCAGGCCAGGCGCGGTCGCGTTGGTATACAGGGTTTCGATCGACGGAACCGATTGCTCCTCCTCCCCGCGGACACTGATAAATCTCCCGTTGATCTCGCCTAACAGCGCCAGATTCAGCTTGCGGATCGTCGGCCACTCATACACCGGCTTGATGGCGTTGGCCCCCACGATAGTCTGGGTCATGCCAAACATCGACTCCCCAGCGAGTGTCGTATCGTTTCCCTCGCCGAAGTAATTCAGCTTGTTCAACGAGAACGATTGCGCATATAGGTTGAAGAGTGTGTAGGGATGTGTAAACGGCGCCGAGTCTTTCGTATTGTTGCTTGTCTTCGATGATTCTCCCGAGTTTGGAGTAACGGCCTCGATCGTCGGCTTGGTCGGGTGTGGCGTATGAATCAATTTCATGTATGCGCCGGCGCGCCACGCGCCGCCGCTGGTTGCTCCCACCGCGTCAACGTCCCAGCTCAGTCGCCAATTTCTTGTGTTCTTGGTCCAGACGAAAGCGCCACCTAGTCCAAATCCGTTTTGCGGTGGCATGCTGCCGGCTGCAATATGCAGCGGATGGTCGGTAAATAGGGTGTAGCCGCATATCGGGATGGATTTAAGAGTGAAATTGCAGGCTTCGCTCACGCGCTCGCCTTCGCGGCGCAGTTCGCCGTGCAACGCGCTCTCCTTTGGATCTTGGGCCAGCGCCGCCGCCGATGCCAACCAGAGCACAACCAAGGACCAACGCATCACTGCCTCCTGCAAGTTAGCTCTTGCCGCTCTTCTTTTTTCCCTTGGAACTGGATCGTACCCCCTGCACGGCAGGTTCGTCCGCCTGGGCGGCAATCGTGATGCCGCGCTGGCGCTTCCTCGCCCTTTTGCCGCGCTCTTCCACCGCGTCGTCGTGCGCCCGGTGAATATTTTCTGTAACCGTGCGGACGTAGTCCGCCGCCTCGCCTTCGGTCTGAATGGCGTGACTGAAGATGCGGCTGTGGTAGTTCGGCGGCAGACTCTTCTCGGCTTCCCGCAGATGCTTCACCTGCGCCAGCAGCAGCGAGCCGGCGGGCCGGTCGGGATTTCTCACGCCCTTTGGCCGCGGAACAATGATGGGTTCCATTCCGTAACTCCTCTCCGTTTACCTCATCCGGAAGTCCGGGCAATCGTTGCGCATCGCATCCAGTGACAGGAGATTGTTCGCCATGTTCCCCTGACCATTATTCGGTTCGATGAAAACGCCGGCATTCTGCTCTCGCAGAGCAACATTCGGATAGCTCCCAAGAAAGAATTTCGTAATCGTTGCGGGAATCGAGGCATGATCGAACACACGGTCCTTCACCACCGTTCCCTTCGGAATCCACGGCGAGATTAGAATCGCGGGCACCCGCACTCCCAACCGGTCAAACTGGAACGGTTGCCCGGTCCCAGGATCCACCTGCGAGGAGTGGAACGTGTCCTTGGGACACGCTGGGGGGGCGACATGATCGAAGATTCCTCCGTGCTCGTCATACACCACCAGCAGCGCCGTGTTGCCCCAAGCCTTTGAGTTCTTGATGTGCGTATAAACCTCGGCAATCAGCTGCTCCCCCGCCTGCACGTCATGGTCGGGATGCTGATCGCTGGCCACTTGCTCGCCCTCGTCGGTGTCGTGGTCGCTAAAGTTTGGTTCGATGAAAGAGTAGTCCGGCAACAATCCCTTGTCGCAGTCGCTCAAGAATTGCGGATAAGTCCCGAACACCTCCGTCTGATGCTGCAACAGGTTGGCAACCTCCATCGTCGAACTGGATGTGTCGTAGTAATAGACCTTCGCTGAGTGCTTCGGATTGGCGGTCACGAGACGAGTGTAGATACTCTTAATGGGCTCAAGCACCTCAAATGGATCCATGTCCACGCGCCCGAACGACGTGCCGTAGTGCGCGAACGCGCGGTTGCAGATCGTCGGACCCGGGATCGAAGCGAACCAGCGATTGAATACCGCGAACTGCAGCGCGAGGGTGGTCAGCACCGGCAGGTCGGCCTGTTTGAAGTAGTACATGATCTTCTGCGAGTGCGCGACGTCCTCTTGCTGATGGAAGTAGCTGGTCACGAATCCCTGCATGTTTGCGACCCGCGCTGAGCCGATTTGACCCCCGTATATCTGCACATCCACGGCGGGAAAGTGGTGGTCCGGATCAGGATTAAGCTGTCCCTGAAACTCAGCCAGAGCCTGCGGCTTCACGGCATTATTGTTCGCATCGGGGTTGGTGAACGGATCGGAGTCGATATACCCGTCAATATCCTGATTCACCGCTTTCAGCGATCCCAGCATGTGGTCGAACGAGCGGTTCTCCATCATCAACACCACGATGTGCTTGAGGTTGTCCAGTCCAGCGGCCATCGCATTACTCCTATCAAAATGAATAGTGACACCACGGCACGGCGCGTTTCAACGAAAAGAGTCAGCTGCCCGTCACATGAACGCCCAAGGCGAGGGCATGTGGACGGGGGTCATCAAACCCGTGCTATTGAGCGGGTTCGCAGACGCGAACTCCAAACCAAGATCTATAGGTGACAGCTAACCTATCGCGGGACCATGCGTCAAAGGGAAGGACGAGACACACAACTCTTGTTTCAGACCGTCAGATGCGTGATTTAGTCTAGCCTCTAAGGAATCGGAGGAATGAATGCTGAAGCGTAGGTGTGCCGTCGCCGTTGGGACGGCAGCGAATATTCTGTTCTGTGTCTCGTCTCTTGCGTTCTTGAACGCGCAGGTTTCCCCCGCGAATGCAACGCGCCCCGGCACGGTGGAAAACCTACAGGTCCATTCTAAAGCGTTGGAAAATAACAAGCTGGGAGATTCCGCCGATCAAGCCGTGGCTGTTTATCTGCCGCCCAGCTACAAAACCTCGCCTGCAAAGCGGTACCCGACCTTGTATCTGCTACACGGATTCGACAGCAACATTCGCTCTTGGACAAGTCACGGCTATCAAGACATGAATCTGCAAGACAGCATGGATGCGCTGGTAGCAGCTGGCGCGGTGCGGGAAATGATTGTAGTGGTCCCAAACGGCCGGAATGCCTACCTGGGAAGCTTTTATACAAACTCCAGCGTGACGGGCAAATGGGAGGACTTTATCCTGCAGGATCTTGTTTCGTACGTGGACAACCACTACCGGACCGTGCCCCGAGCGGAGAGCCGGGGAATTGCGGGCCACTCGATGGGCGGCTACGCGGCCATCATGATGGGTATGAAGCATCCCGAGGTATTCAGTGCGGTTTACGCGATGAGCCCGTGTTGTCTGGGAATGGAAGCCGATTTGACGTCGAGTAATCCAATATGGCATGCGGCTCTGGCGGCGAAGAGCAAGGGCGCCAAAGATCAGTTCGCAAGCGACCCTCAGTCACTCGAACAATTCTGGGTGGACGCCTTTCTGTCGCTAGCAGCCGCACTCTCACCGGATCTGAACCAGGGGCCATTCTTCGTCGACTTACCATACCGCGATCAGAACGGAAATCTTGTTCAGGACGAACCCGCATGGACAGAGTGGCACGAGAAAATGCCGCTGGAAATTGTTTCTAACTATACGACCAATCTGCTGCAGCTTCGTGGACTCTTCATTGATTACGGTCTGGAAGACGACTTCACACACATCCCTGTGACTGCTCGACTGTTTTCCGAGAGGCTTGACCTTTTGGGCGTTCCCCACATCGTGGCCAGCTATCGAGGGGATCACTCAGACCATATTCGCGAGAGACTGGAAACCAGTGCCCTGCCCTTCTTCTCGCGAGTTCTGGCGGGAGAGAAGGATGAAATGAAGTCTGAAAAAACTCATTGAAGGGATTAGCAACTGGAAATGGATGGGCTGCTGATTGGTTCACTGACTCTTAACTCTCGCCGCTTCGAACTCATCGCCCTTTTGCCAGCCGATCAACTTTGAGAAGGTCGCCGCTTCCCAGCCTAGCGCGAAGCCGAATCGCGCCATCGCTGAGTCGCCAGTGAAGTCCATCTCGGGATGGTACTCGTCGCTCGGCTGGTGATAGTGCTTCTCCGTGTATTCCCTATCCTGTGCCAGGCCCCAGGCCTCGTCGTGACCTTTGAACTTCATGCCTTGGTTGATTGAAAACGAGGGGATACCGACGCGGGCCAGACTGAAATGATCGGAGCGGTAGAAGTGTCCGGCCTCGGGGCGGGCATCGGGACGGATGGCGAGGCGGAACTCTTTGGCGGTGGCCTGCACCCAGGGATAAAAAGTTGTCCGCTCCGCGCCGGTGACTTCGACTTCCTCGGGGGCGCCTAAGGGTTTTATGTCGTCGTAATTCAAATCGAGAGCAATCTTGCCGGCTGGAATCGGCGGATGCTTGCCCAGGTATTCCGAGCCTAGCAGTCCCTGCTCTTCCGCAGTGACGGCGGCGAAAATTATCGAACGTCCCGGATGACCTTTGGCGACGCCGTAGGCGCGCGCCAGTTCCAGCAGGATGCCGCAGCCGGTGGCATTGTCGGCGGCGCCGTTATAGATGTTGTCGCCCGGCATGTCGGGGCGAATGCCGAGGTGATCGTAGTGCGCGGTGTACATTACGGCTTGATCTTTCAGGTTGCGATTGGAACCGGGCAAGATTGCCAGAACATTGTTCGATTCAAAATTGCGCACATTGCTGACCATGTGCGTCCGAAGCTTTGCGCCGAGGCCTACGGGATGGAAATCGCGGGAGCGCGCACTCTCGATCAGTTTGTCCAGATCCAAGCCTGAACCGGCCACTAACTTTTTCGCTACATCGAACTGCACCCAGGACGCAACTTTCAGCGCAGGGCCTTCCAACTTCAAATATGACTTCTCTCCGGAATTCGAGTTGCGCACGACTTCCCACGGATAGCTCGCCATGTCCTCGCGGTGAATGAGGATCACGCCTACTGCACCTTTGCGCGCGGCTTCTTCGAATTTGTAAGTCCAGCGGCCGTAGTAGGTGAGGGCTTTACCTTTGAAAAATTTAGGATCGTCCGAAGGCGGCTCGTTCACCAGCATGAGCAGCACTTTGCCGCGCACATCCATGCCTTTGTAGTCGTCCCAGTTATATTCCGGAGCTTCGATTCCGTAGCCCACGTAGACGATTTCGGCGTCCACGTCGGACTGCTGCTGCTGGGTTTGATCGTAGGCGACATACTCATCGAGTGGCTTCAAATCCATGGACGCGCCTTGCTTGGGGAGCAGCACAAACCGCGTTTGAGGCATCGTCGTAATTCCTACCAGCGGCACTTTTTGCATGTAGGAGCCGTTTTCGCCGGCGGGCTTCAATCCGTATTCGGCGAATTGCGTGGCGATGTATTCCGCGGCGATGTCGCCGCCGCGCTGGCCGGTGCCACGGCCTTCCAGCAGGTCATGGGAGAGATAGCGCACATGCCAGCGAATGTGTTCCGGACTTATGGTCTCAAGGGCGGCGAAGGCATCAGAAGGCAGACGAACCGAGACCGCATCCCGCTTCGCAGCTGCGGGCGCGGGAACTGGTGCCGCGCCGGCTCGAGCCGACGCGACGTTGCTCAGAGCGGCAATGATGATTGCGAGTACACTTCTTCTTAGAAATGCTTGCATAGAACAGTTTCTCCCCCGGCGAAGTGGCGTATCGGCGCAGGAATAGCTATAGCCAGGAATGCTTGTTTTGTATGACTGGGTAGATTGTAACGGACGAAGCGAGGGCAGTTGCAGGAGACTTCTGGGCCAAGGTGCACCGTAGGTCAGCCGCCCTGAGGACCTTCGGTTCAGCACCGAGTGTACTTGCGATGGCTCCCATTCGCGTGGGTATTAATGTTTACGTCGGAGTCCCGCGACCGCGGGATCAGTTCTTCGAGCCTCAACCGGCGCGGAAGTCGCGGACATCTTCTCCCGGCTTGAAGAGGATGGCAGGTGGGATGTTGCCGCGCTCCGCCATTCCGCGACCGACCTCCTCAAAGTCGGCCTTCACCCAGCCGACGCTGGAAAGCTCGATCTGGCCGTCCTGGGCGATCCAGAAAACGGTTGGGACATTGGTGATGCCATAGGCGTTCGATGCGGGATAAGTTTTCGTGTCATCGAGCAGAATGGGAAACGTCACGCCGAATTCTTTGGTGAAGTTGGCGGTGTCGCGGGGATCGTTCTGAGAGACGCCGATGATGCGTGCGCCTTTGTGTCCGTACGCCCGCTCCAGTCGTTCGAGGAAGGGGAAGGCGTACTGGCAGGTGGGACACGAGACTTTGAAAAATGCCAGGACTACCGGCCCTTGCGCCAGTTCGTCGCGCAGAATGAAGCGCTTGCCATCCATTGCTTTCAGTTCAAAGTCGGGGGCTTTCGTGCCCACGGTGAGTGCCGCCATCGGTGGTCCTCCGGTTGTTCACGGCCAGTCTTGACTTCCGTTTCTGGCCCCTGCTTTTATTTTAGATGATTGGGGCCGGAAGAGTGGCGCTTGTGTGACGGGTTAGGCGTCCAAATCAACGCAGGTTGAGAGCGTCACAAGATCTCCGCCTTTCGCAGAATCTTTCGTGCCAGACCGGTGAGTCCCATGCGCTTTAGTCGACCGAAGGGGATCCATTTCCCGCCGATGTTCGACAGGGTGGTGCCGGCCCAGACTTGCACCATGTAGTTCGTAACAGTGATCGAATGCCGCACCGTGAACAAGGGACGGGACTCGCCGTTCCTAATGGCGAGTTCCGGCAATTCCCACATTCCTGCCATGAGCGATGCTCTTCGCGTGCGCTGCGTTAGAAAAACTTCTTTATCTCTGAGATGGAGCGCGTAGTGAATCTCGCGTTTCTGTTGAGGAGCAGGCTTGGCTGTGGCGGCCAGTTCTCCGCGCGTGGCACAAAGTTCGATCACGGGGCAGGTCAGACACGCTGGTGCTCGCGGCGTACAGACGATCGCGCCCAACTCCATCATGGCCTGATTGAAGTCGCCGGGACGATTGGCGTCCAGCAGATCATTTGCGGTTGCCCACAGTTCCTTTCCTGCAATTCGCTTCCCTAACAGGCGCTGTAAAACGCGCTCCACGTTGCCGTCGACGACGGCAGATGGCTGATTGAACGCGATGCTGGCAATCGCGGCCGCAGTGTAACGGCCGATCCCCGGCAAGTCCCACAATTCTCCTTCACTCGCGGGAAGGTGTCCGCCATGTTCACGCACGACGACTTTGGCCGCTGCATGCAGCATGCGTGCCCGCCGGTAGTATCCCAGGCCGCTCCACGCCGCCAGCACACTGGACTCACGCGCGGCCGCCAGTTTTTGCACGGTCGGAAAGCGCCGCAGGAATTCGTGGTAGTACTCGATGACTGCCGCTACCCGCGTCTGCTGCAGCATGATTTCGGAAAGCCAAACGCGGTAAGGATCACGGCTCGCGCGCCAGGGAAGATCACGGCGGTGGGAGTCATACCAGGCGAGCAGGGCGCTGCGAAGGCGACGCTCCTGAGCATCGGTGCCGAATGCACCCTGCAGATTCTTCACGCTACGCCAAGCCCGTCGCTAGAAATGGATTTCTTACGCGCACGCTTCCGTATTTGCGTCCATGTTCAAAGTCTTCCGAAAGAATTTCGGGAATCCCATAGTGTTCGGCATAAGCCCAAAGATGGGCGTCATACCACGGAAATCCATATGCCGACTTGCCCAGCAACGCCATTCGGAATACCGACTCGTTGGGGTAAAGAACGGGAAACTGTTGCATAAACAGCTCCGCTTGGCGGGTGGCATCGGCGAGGGACATGATCGGCGGGAACGGACGGCGGGAACGGGTTACGGAATTCACGAACTCAACCAGCGCTTGATGCGGGATGCGGAATTCCCCAGCAATCTCACCCTCGCGCAGGACCGCGACGGCTGTCGCGCGTTTGTGCTGATCCCGCGGGTCGCAGCGGTAAACCAGAATATTAGTGTCCACGAGGGAAGCCACGGGGAAGCCCTCTCTCATCTTCATACAGCTCTTCGCGGGTCCATCCGCGATTCTCACGGGTGACCCGCGTGCCCTTGGCCCTTGCTTCCTTCAGTTGCTCGGCCTGCAGTTCATCCAGCCACTTCGTGTTGGCGTCGAACAGCGCCAGCCGCTCCTCGCTCGTCAACTCGTGTCCGGCCCTAGCTTTCCTTCGTACCAACTCTACGCGGATGCTCTCCCCTGCGGGAATCCATTCCAACTCGTCGCCGGGACGGATGCCATACTGGTCAGCAATTTTCTTGGGGACGGTCAACTGCAGCTTGGAAGTGACCTTGGGCATATCCTTACTTTATCAAGGATGGAATCCTTACTCAAGGATTACAACTACCTTGCCTACTGGGAGTTAGGGTACGTGTCTCCATTGACCGCGTGCCCACTGCACGAAATAATGATCGAGTCCGGGATGCGCAGCATTCGCGTGAGGTCAATCACGCCCGGCAGTATCGAGGAGAATCATGAACGACTTCAATCGCAAGGTGGAAGACGCGTCGGCGCGGGTTAGCAAGACTGTGGCCGATGCCGCCGAACGCATCGAGAAAGAAATTCCGGAATTCATCAAATACCTGAACGACGAAGTTGTGCCGGCAGTACGCCAGCACTCGACTAAGGCCCTACGCACCGCCAGCGTGAAGCTCACCGAGCTGGCCGACTACATGGAGCAGCAAAAAGCGGCGCGCAAATGATGCGCCGCGCTGCCTCCCCTAGGGCCGGGGCTCTGGTTCTGCTGCCGGTCATGTGGCTGTTTTCCTTCACCGGTTGCGGACATCCCAAGCAGGCGCGGACGAATGTGCCGCCACCTCCCGCCGCGACGCCCGAGCCCTCCGTAAGCGAAGCGCCGGCCACGTCCCATACCGGGGGCGCCGCCAGGAACGACCGTCAGCCGGCGACTGACACGGACCTGACCGAGCCAACGATTCCGCCTGACGCCACGCCTCTCGCTACGGAAACCGGCAAGGCCAGCTGGTACGGTCCGCCGTACCACAACCGGCGGGGATCGAACGGCGAAGTCTACAACATGCACGCCATGACGGCAGCGCACCGCACGCTGCCCTTGGGTTCGATCGTGCGAGTGACAAATCTGAAGACCGGTCACTCGGCGCTGGTGCGGATTACCGACCGTGGCCCGTTCATTCCCGGCCGCGTTCTCGATCTATCACTGGCCGCTGCGCGCAAGGTGGATATCTACCAGCCCGGCGTCGCCGAAGTGAGAGTGGAAGTGATGCAGACCCCGGTGCCGATGGCAACTGGGGGAAAGTGGGCGGTGCAGATTGGCGGTTTCCCCGACGGGAGCGAAGCCACCAAATTGGCCGATCACCTGAAACGCCGCTACCAGACGGCGAAAGTAAAGTGCTTCAGCAGTCCCGCGGGCGATTGGTGGGTGCGAGTGCGCGTCCTCGAGGACGACCGTGAGCGTGCTCAGAAGCTCGCTGCTGAAACCGAAACTAAAGAGGGCGCGGTGTTTCTGGTCAGGCTGGATTAAGTCAGTGAGGGCAAACGCCGGCAGCTTTGGGGCTAGAAATCCACCTTTTTCATGGGCTCAACTGTTATCGTCTTCGCGATAGTGATTGAGCATGGAGACTGAAAAATGACAGACCTCACGAGCAATTGCCTTTTCTGCCGCATTCTGGGCGGGGAAATTCCTGCAAAGAAAGTTTATGAAGATGAGCATGTCTTTGCTTTTGAAGACATCAACCCCCAGGCACCCACGCACGTGCTGGTGATTCCCAAGAAACATTTTGCGGGATTAAAAGAGGCGCAGGCTGGCGAGGCTGAACTGATTGGCCGCTGTCACTTGGCGGCGGCGGAGATCGCTCGCCAGCGAAATATCGAACAAGGATACAGGACTGTGCTGAACGTGGGTCCGGGCGCGGGGCAGTCGGTGTTTCATCTGCACGTGCATCTATTGGGAGGACGGGCTCTGAGCTGGCCGCCGGGGTAGGGCGGTTATGACCCGCCAATCTGGGTTGTGTCCTGTCTCGGCTTGACTTCGTTTTAGCGATGTAATTACAATGTAATTACTTAAGAAGGGCGCAATGAGATTGGAACTCACACGCATCGGCAACTCGCGCGGAATTCGCATTCCTAAGCCAGTCATCGAGCAGTGCGGCCTGGGCGACATTGTGGAGGTCCGCGTGACGCCCGAAGGTTTGGTCATCGCGCCGCATCGCGCGCCGCGCCACGGCTGGAAGGGGGCCTTTGCAGCGCACCCAGCCGAGAGTGAGATGCTGCTTGACCGCGTACCGCAGAATGAATTTGATAGCAAGGAATGGAAGTGGTGAGCTATCGCCGGCGGGACCCCAGGCGGGACGAAGTGTGGCTCATCGCTCTCGATCCAACGAAAGGATCGGAAATCAAGAAAACCCGCCCGTGTCTTGTGGTCTCCCCTGATGAGATGAACGAGCCGCTGCAGACTGTACTGGTAGCGCCCATGACGACCGCGGTGCGTGGCTATCCCACGCGCGTGAACCTGAGGTTCCAAAACAAGACGGGACAAGTCGCGCTGGATCAACTGCGAGCGATAGATCGTCAGCGTCTGGTGCGCAGATTGGGCGTGGTCTCATCCAAAACCGCGCACGAGATTTCGAGCCTGCTTCTGGAGATGTTCGCTCGTTGAGCGTGCCTGGTCCGTTCGCCTACTGGACGGTCGGATTCTCGTCTTCGGGCGCGCCGTGCCGGCGCAGCAGATTGGGCAGATTCTGCGAGAAAGCGGACCGAGGCAGGACCATATCGCAACCCACTTCGTGAGCCTTCTGCTTCAGATCGCCCTGCACGTGCGAGAGGAAACCGATGATGGAGGTTCCCTTCTTAAGCTTGCTCTTCAATTTCGGGATGAGGGTAAGTGGCTTGGCGCTCGCGTTGTTAAGGTCGAAGATGATGAGCGACGGCTTCTCTTCGCCGTTCTGCTGCATGCGTTCGGCCAGGTCTTTGTCGTTCTTGGCGAACTCAACTTTAACGTTGAGTTTGCGGGCGGTCTCCTGAATTTTAGCCGCGAAGAACAAATCGTCGACGAAGGCGAAGATGCGCGAGGTGGAATCTTCGCGGACGGGGAGAGGCTCGGGATCGACGGGAGCAAAGGGCGCGGCGAAGCCCGGACGAGTTCCGCGACGGGCACCCTGCCCATTGCCATTTCCAGACAGTGCGGCGCGATAGCTGTGATCCATGGGAGCGGTATAGATGCCGTCCTGATTGTGCCGCGACTGGCTGGGGCCGGCGGAGCGGGGTCCGCGTGCGTTGTTGGAGCGGCGTCCGCGACGCCGCCGGTTTCTGCCTCCGCCACCACCGGAGGGTCTTCCTGGTCCTGCGTTCATAGTCCTCTCGAAGCTGCTTTGCCGGGTCTCTGACCCGGTGCAGTGTTGCAAAGCTTAATGATTAAGGTTCCCCAAGTTCAGGTTCTACAAATTTCAGGCTCCCGATTGGTTGCGGCAGCCTCTCGCAATGTTGGCGAAAAATCCTGGCGAACGATCTTGTAAACAATGCTGGCGCGCGACAACAACTTTACGGCCTAAGGATGACTTCCCCGGCTGAACCTTGCCCTACACTCGGCACATTCCATGCAGAACTGCGGGTTGGGCGGGAACCTGTTGGTCGACGCAATCGTTATCGTTCTCGTGATCAACCGCTTATCTGTTAAAGCAAACTCGTATTAGCGAAAAAACAAATGTTTGCGTATCGGTTATCCGTTGTCGGATCCGTCGCGCCGCCGGGAACGGCCTGGGGCGCGGAAGGCCTACGCGGGAACGAGGCCAATAAGAACAACTTAATGGTACTCGTCCGGGTGGAAGCGCGCAAGTGACAAAGTGGGCGGGTTTTGCACAAGAGGTCATTGCCGGTAGTTTGCGAGGAGGTTGCGACTTCCGGCTTCGAATTGAGCGCGCGGGTTGCTGAGGAAAAAAACGCGGCTGTTGCTAACGAGGCAGCAACTCCTCAAGCCCTCTTTCACGCTCCGCTGGAAACTTCGCGGGCCCACTCTTGAGCTTGCCAGTAGGAAGCAGCGACGGCGTCGGCATCGATGTGCAGGCTGTCGCAGATGCTGCGGGCGGCCTCCCACTCGCCGCTTTCGTGCGCCAGCATGAGTTGGTAGAGGGGCCGAAGCTCGCTGGGTTCGCCGCGCAGCACCATCTTGGTTTCCGAATCCACGGGGATTTTCGCCAGAATCTCGGACATGGGCATTTCGAGCATGACCTCAAGCATGGAAAGCAGACCCAGCAGGAAGAGATCTGACTCGCCATGACGCACCGTGGGCGCCAGTAGCTCGCCGAAGCGGGCGCGGACCAAGGCACAGAGTACGAGGTCGCTGGTTTTGTCCTGACCTGCGCCGACAGTTGCGATCAGGCGCACCCAGCGGCGCACCTCGTGGTCGCCGAGAATCGCCAGGGCGTGGCGCACGGAATGAATCTCGCTCTTAAATCCAAAGCGCGCCGAATTCATGTAGCGTAGCAGGCGGTAGCAGATCGAGGCTTCGGTCTTTATCAGCTTGTCCAGCTCCGGCACGTCGAGGTCGGCTCGGGAAACTGCCTGCAGCATGCGCACGTAATTGAGAGCGTTGGCAGGCACGTCATGGGTGGTCATCATTTCCGGCCGGCGCAGGTAATAGCCCTGGAAATAGACGAAGCCCTGGTCGCGCGCGGCGACGAACTCGGCGTGATTTTCGACCTTCTCGGCCAGCATGCGGCAGCGCCAGGGGCCGTGCTTCTTGATCAACGCGGCACGCTGCTCGAGCGTAGTGAGTTTGATGTCGACCTTAAGGATGTCGGCCATTTCGGCCAGCGACTCGCGGGGGTCGTTGCTGACGAAGTCATCCAGCGCAATCAGATATCCCGCTTCTTTCAAACGCTGGCAGGCAGCCACGACCTCGTCATCCACGGGGACGGTCTCAAGGATTTCGACCACAGTGGAGTGCGATGGCAGCAGCGTGACCAGGCCGCCAATCAGAGTTTCGCGGGTGCAATTCAGGAAAGCACGGCGTCCGTCGCAGAGAACGTCGAGACCCACGAGCAGCGAACTATCCAGCGTGGTGCGGGAGGCGATGTCAGGGTCGACGTTGTGAAACATGTTCTCCATGTCGTCGCGGAAGAGAAGTTCGTAGCCGAACACCTTTTCGTCGCGGTCAAAGATCGGCTGGCGAGCTACATAACGCAGCTTAATGCCTTTGGGACTCGGGCGGGCGGGCGCGGAAGCAGCTGTAGAATTCGACACACTTCACTTATCGGCAGGATAAGCGGAAGACTCCAGCGTGAAAGAAACCGACGAGGCCGGGATGAGAAAGAGCTAATAGGAAGCGAGCCAAACGCGCGGTTATTGGGTCGCAAAGAACGCAACCCTTCGGCCGCGCTCAGGGCAGGCTGCTTCGCGCGGCTCGCCCAGATTGCCTTCGGCTTCGCTCAGGCCAGGCTCTCACGGCGCAAAGAGCGCTTGTTCGGAATGACAATGTGCGGCTACTTCGCGTCGCTTACTTGTTCCCTCTTTTCGTCATACACACCGAACTTCTTGGCCACTGGCTTCAGCGTTGGATAGAACTGCACAAAGGTGTGCTCGACGGCAGCATGCGCGTCGTGGCAGGACCAACATCCGTTTCCCTTGGGCATGGCTTCGGAGGTCTTTCCGTCTGCGTCGAAGCCGAAGTAAGCCCACTTCTCCGGGAAACGGCTGGAATCTTTCACCTCAACCGCCAGGCCCATCAGGTCGGTTTGAAAATGCCCTGTCTTGTTGATCGAGCCTTTGCTTTGCGCGTCCCGTTCGTCGATCACGAACATGCTCTGCTCGGGCCATTTGCCGGAGGTCATGAATTCCTGATAGGCCCAGCGGGGAACAAAGACGTTGGTGAACATTTCATGGCTGCCGGGCGCCGGGCTGTAATTCATGCCATAGCCTGCGGAAAGGAACATCCATTCGCGGTAGTCGTCGGGACGAAGCAGTTGGCCTTTGGCGTCGTATTGCGGCTTGGGAGATTTTTCCTCAGGAGCCGCTGCCAACAACGTATATCCCACGCCGAGAAGCAGCGCGATTAAGACAGCTCGTTTCATAAGACCTCCAGTGAATCTCGAAGCAGAGTGTACTTGGTTGCGAGACAGCCGTCTTGAACAAAATAAACCCTCCTTGTGGTGACGGTTTCAGCCTGCCGTAGTCAGAGTAGGTATGCCGGAACACACTGATGCCGGGACACTACTGCGAGGAGGGGAGTTTTATTCGCCGATGGAGGCGAAGCTGCACACCGAGGACGTGCTGCTGTCGGAATTACGGCAACCCTGCTCACGCAAAGTTCCCCGGCACGAGCACGAACTAGCCTACGTGACCATAGTTCTCGACGGCGATTATCTGGAGGGAGATCGCGGAGAGTTGGAGGAGTTGCGCCCCTTTACCGCCGTCTTCAATCCCTCGGGGGTACGCCATACGACGCTGATCGGGCCGGCGGGAGCGTCGTTGTTCACGATCGAACTGCGCGACCGGCATCTCAAGCAACTAGGCATGTGCGTGCCCGCAGAAACGAAATTTGATCGCGGAGCAGGCGCGATGCTCTGGCCCGGTCTTCGACTCTACTCGGCCTTCAAGGCGGAGACGGCGGATGCGCTGGTGCTGGAAAGCCACGTTCTGGAATTGTGGGGCGCGGTCGCGGGAATCGTACCTGAGAAACCTGCGCCAACATGGCTGGGCCGGGTGAAGGAGCGGATGCACGAGGAATTCCGCGACGAAATCAGAATGCGTGATCTGGCGGGCGACGCTGGGGTGCATCCCGTCCATTTGGCGCGGGCATTCCGCAAGAGCGAAAAGCTGACGCCGGGAGAGTACCTGCAGCGTGTTCGGGTGCGCGCGGCGTGCCATCGGCTGCGCGAGCCAGACGATCCGCTGGTTGCGATTGCCATGGAGTGCGGCTTCGCCGATCAAAGCCACTTCACCCGTGTCTTCCAAAAATTCACGAAGAGTACGCCGGCACAATTCAGACGAACACTGCGAGCAGTTTCTGGTTTCTAGTTTCCGGTTTCCAGCTGGAAACAAGAAACCAGAAACGGGAAACTGTTCCTTAGCTTACGGCGTGACGGTGAGGTTGACGGTGAATGAAGCGGTAAGCGCAGTCCCTCCGCTGGGGGCCGTAGTGGTGGCTTTCACTACGACCGCATAGGTTCCCGGCGTTGTTCCCGGATTTTTCTGACTGCTGCCGCTACCGCAGGCTCCAAGCCATAGCGTGGAGAAGCTGAGAACCACGATCAAGCCAAGCAGGCGCGCGCCGCGGGAGCGCGATCGTGCCGCAAAGACAATTCCGAATATGCCGGGAAGCAGCAGAGCGTAGAAGATGCGGTTGCTGCGGCCCAGCGGCGAGCGCAATTGCGCGGTGGGCGGGGTGGTCCCAATGTTGACCGTGACGGCGGTCGCGCTGATCGAACTTCCGCCGCCGGGGCTGAAGCTGCAGGTGGACTCAGACGGCAGCCCGGTGCAAGTGTAAGTGAGTGGCAACTCCGTGGTGGAACTGCTCGCCACCACAAATCCGTTCGTGCCATTCACTACGAGTGAGACTTGAGAGGTTCCGCCAGCAGCCACGGACGCGTTTTCGTAGGTTGCGCCAGTGGACAAGTTGAGGGTGAAGCTCTGGTTGGTGGCGGTAACGGTGAGGTTTACTGTGGTTGAGTTCGAACCGCTGGTGCTTGTTCCCGTAACGGTGACGGTCTGTGGGCCTGAAGGTAGTGCCATGTTCGCCGTTGTCGTAATGGTCAAAGTTAGCGTCTTGGGATCGGCAGGATTGCCGTCAAGCTGGACACTGCCCCCGTTACTGAAACTACAGGTCGCGCCCGCCGGCAGACCCGTGCAACTGGAGCTTGTAAAGCTGACCGCCTGGCTAAACCCACTAGTTGGTGTAACGGTTATAGTCGACGTTGCGCTCTGACCCGCGGGGACGCTGAAACTTGATGGGCTGGCGGACATGCTGAACGGAGCAAGCACGCCCACCGAGACTGCGGAAGAGGTTGAAGACGCATTGATTCCGTTATAGGTCGCAGTGACCGAGTTCGTTCCAGACGGGAGAGAACTGGTTGTGAAGGTAGCCGTGCCTGCCGACACCGTACCCGTGCCCAAAGCGGTAGCCGATCCATTATCGAAAAACGATACGACTCCCGTGGCAGTAGAGGGCGTCACGGTGGCCGTGAAAGTGACAGGATTGCCTACGAAGATGGAGTTGGAGGATGCCTGGAGGGAGGTTGCGGTTGCGATGGACAAATCGGTCCACGCGGTCGCAAGTGAGTTCGCATTCACGGAGCCGAGTCCGGTCACCTGATCGTAACCTGGGCCAGCCGTAAAGCCGAACTGGAATGGGGCAGTGGCTGGGCAATTCGGCGTTCCCTGCGTGCAGGGCACAATATTGTTTCCGGTCGTGACGTCGTTTAACGCGCTGGGATTGTATGTAGCGAAGTGATAAAGGTTGGGATTCACATTCCCCAAACCGGGTGAACCCTGAGTTTGGTTGACCAGCGCCAGGATTCCAGCCATGGTTGGCGAACCGGCGGACGTGCCGCCCACCACCGCGAGATTTCCGCCGGCACCATCTCGGAAGCCCACAGTGCAGGTGGGAACGATTGTGTTATTGGGACCGTCCTCGGAGCAGAACAG
>Ga0210400_10002208_pt1 | contig 18365 bp, 29 predicted proteins | sample IncBWH26MmetaG_FD_155456 | JGI IMG/M metagenome (GOLD analysis project Ga0210400, IMG submission 155456) | Forest soil microbial communities from Barre Woods Harvard Forest LTER site, Petersham, Massachusetts, United States - Inc-BW-H-26-M | ecosystem: Environmental > Terrestrial > Soil >...
TGACCGCATAATTCGGATCGTTGCCAAGCTGTACGATACCGCCCGGTGCCGGCTGCGTCGCCCCCTGAAGCCCAGTGTTTAGCTGCGACGCCGACAGAACCTGATGAAAGTAACTCGTCATATCCGCCATCGACGAACCGGTTGCCGCGTGCGCCTTGATGCGGTCGTAAAGCTTGTCCGCGTCCGGCATGTGCCAGATGCGCCGCCACACCTCGGCCAGCGTCATCACGGTCGTCTCGCACAACGCGATCTGCTTATTGATGTCGTTCTCGGCCTCGTTGTAGACGCCGAATCGCCACGGCAACACGAGTTTCTGGTAATACCGCGGCGTCTCCTTCTCGCCCTCAACCTGCACAAACTGCTTGAGAATGGCAGCGCCGTACTTGAGCGCCTCGAACACGCCAAGACCGAACAGGAGGTCCGTGTTGCTACGATCCCACTGGCGAGTCAGCACGCGCGCCGCCACCTTCGCCCGCTCCATCTCACGCTTGGGATAAAGGTTCTCGTAGTCCAAATCGAACTTCAACTCCACGGGGCTGTAGAGATGCGCCGCCGACCGCTCCAGATGCTGGTGCATCATGTTGACGAGCGACTTGGTCCCGTCGTAACGCCCAGTTTCGGTGATTGCGTTGAGAAGCCGGCACTGCGCCTCGCGCGAAGCCGCACTCACGCGGCACTGCTCGATCGTCTCGTTGGCAAAAGCGAGCAGTGCGCGCTTCTCGGCGGGAACACGGAGCATCAGACGCGCCGCCTATAACCAGGCTGCAACACCTCGTTGGCGGGCAAGTCGCCCACCTTATCCCACCCCATGCGCTCGGCGTGCGCACCACGCAACGCAGTCTGCGTGCGCGCACCAGCATTGGGGAACGGACCACCCGAGACATCAGTGCTGTACTCCAACCCCGCCGAGTAACCCACCTGCGCATTGGGATTGCGCGCACGGATCGCATCCATGTTCTTCGTAATAACGTTATGAACCACTGGCGCCGCCACATCGCCCTCGTGGCGCGTCGGCGCGAGATCGGTGATCTTGAGCCCCGACATCTCGGAAACAGGGACGCCCGCCATCTCAGCCGCCATCTCGGCTCGCCGCTCCGACCCACGCTCCATATCACGATAGACCTTGTCGCTCGCTGTCGTCGAAGCGTGGCGAATGAACGGTACGACTATGTCATCGTCATCCCGATCGTGCCCCACATAGGCGCCGCACAGCATGCAGTTCTTGGGCATCCCCTTACAGGGATCCCACGCGAACTTGCCGCGACAGTCAGGACAGCGGAGACTGAATGCCATTTTAATGACTCCGGTGGCCCGCCGGCTAAACCAAGGTCACCCAGGGCTCGATCTCTCCGTGTAGGTAGAGACCTAGTAACTCCAGCGGGCCGCCACAATCATCTATAACGCCATGACAACCTCGCCGCCTCCGCCTGCTGGCGCACTCGCGCACGCTGCTTCTCGGCGAAGAACGCCTCCAGCTTGTTCTTGTTGAACAATTGCAGAGCCCCCTGCATTGTCAAGGCCCGCCGCGCCGCCTCCGCCTCGCGCGTGAGCTTGCGCATGATCAGGTTCTTCCTGATCTCCTTCTGCCAATAATACACCATCAGGGCCGCAGAAACAGCCCGGTCGTCCTTCTTACCGCTCGGCGCCTCGATCGTGTCGCCGTCCTGCGCGAGCGTGCGCATCTCTTCGATGAGGTCGGTCGATCGCACGCGGAACAACCCCGAAATCACGTAGTCCCGCAAGTGGTTCATGTACATGACTTTGAGATTAGTGTTAGTCTTCATGTGCCAATTCTGACCCGCCGCCATCCCGTCCGGCCGTGTGTAGATGAACGTGCGCACGTTGCGGAATATATTCTTAAGCCCCTTCTCCTCGATCTCCCGCGACTGGTAGCCATTGTCGATCTGGTGCCGCAGACTCTTGATCTCGTTGAACACCGTCTGACCCGGCCCGTTCAGCTCCAGCACATAGCGCACCTCAGCCTTCTCGGACCCACCATACCAGCCCATGATCGCCGCGAGCATCCACGCGAACTGCTGCGGTGTCGGGTGCGGCGAAGCGAACTCAGCCACCTGATCGATGCCGTCGGCGTAGCAACGCCCCACCTCGATCGAGGAACGATCATTGTGCTCGTTTTCCCCGAACGCGGTATCGACGCCGAGACAATAGACGCCCTCGGGATCAGGCTCCTCCCACACCTTCATCTCGGTCAGCTTTACGGAGTTCGTCCGGTGCACCATCATCCGGGAAAACTCGTCGCCGGGCGTAAAGTGATAGCGATCGAAGCGGTCGGAAGCGAAGTAATGGTACTGCGCCGTAAGCTTGTCGGCTGGAATGAACTGCGAACCCGTGATCTGAAACGCCTCGTCCTCGGTCCATGGCTGCTCCTGGATGCGAGTCGTCGAACCCTCGTACTCGGTCGTCGTGTCGGAATCCGTCTCGTAGACGGCCGTCGGATCCATCTTACGCCTGATCCAGGCAAGCTGCTCCTGAGTGATCTCGTGCCCGTACAACTCGCGTACCAGCCTGATCTTGGCGACCTCGCGCTCGGTCGGCAGCTGCTCGCCGTAACGCAAGAAGTCGGGATCGTCGCGACCAATGCACTGGCTCGGCTTGGACCACCACCCGAGGAACACACAGCAAGAATGCGCCTTGTCCCTGCGCGCCTCCTCCCACATGTCCTGCCACTTGTTGGGACCGCGCGCCGTAGACTCGTAAATGTAGAGTCGATCGGGGTTCACGTCCGACAGCGACTGCTCGAACGCCTCCAAACCCTCATCGTTGTCGTAGGAACACAGCTCCGATAAAGTCGCGAAGGCGAGGCCAATCGACCGGCCCAGCGTACCCGACGACTTGGACTTCTTGACGCCGGCCGACTTAAACAAGATCTTGGAGTTGTTCTCCAGCGTCAGCCCCTCGCGGTTGCCCTCGCCCGCCCCCTTGACGTGAGGAAACTTGATCGACTCAGGCAGATCGCGGATCATCGCGACCAGCTCCTGGCGCGCGTTCTCGCGGTTGGGGGCGGTGTCGAACACCAACGCGCCGGCGAGTCCGCGGTGGATGCCCAGCATGAAGACCGTGAGAGCACGGACGATAGTGGAAATACCAAGCTGGCGGGATTTCAGAACAAAGATGCGATGAACATCCCGCTCCAGCGCGTCAAAAATCTCGGTGATGAGCCTGATCTGCCCGTCGTAAAGGTTCTCGCCCAGGCAGATGTGCCCGTCGTCCTTCGAGTCGATGCTGCAAGCGTTGAGGAACTGGTAAAAGGCGGCTTCCACCACGCCGCGCTTGCGCTTGGACCATCCTGGCATGCAGGATGATTACTACTCCCAAGCACGGACGACAATAGGAGCGCGATCGTCATCGCCTCAAGAACCCCGCCTGACTCTGCCGCTGCTGCGCATCAAGCGCCTGCAACTCCGCGTCGCACTTGGCCTTGAGCATCAGCCAAAACGTCATCCCATCTTGCCGCGCGTCGAGGATAACGGTCGCGATCGGGTTGCCGCAGTCCTTTGGGGGCACCACGACGAACGCGCCGCCAAAGCCGGAGGCCACGTTGCGGTCAATCTCCTCGGCAACGCGGAGGAAGAACTCCGCGTTGGAGGGAGACTTGGGCTGCTCGTCAGCCACGAACTAGGGACCGGGGCTAGCCGGTACGGGCTGAGAAACGTGCGTAGCGTCAGCCGTATCAAGTACGATGTTACTCGGTGTCACGTCTTGCACGATATCCACGACCAGCGTCGCCACCTTCAATCCGGCCGTGTCAGACACGGTGACCGTGATCCCCGGTGAAACCTGCACGAGTGGCGTGAGAACAATGGCGGGATTGCCACCCTTGTCCGTCCCAACCGTAGTACCGAGGCTAGCCGGCTTGCTGGAAGTTACCGAGAACACGTCCCCGGTCGGAACCGGCTCGGTTGTACCAGCCGTGTTCTGAGTCTTGATCGTGATAGTATCGATCTCGTCGTTCGGCAGCTCATAATTCGGCATCAGCTTTCCTTTCTTGGTTTGACGCGTTGGCAATTCAAGCCCTATGACGGTAGGCTTGTGGTAAAACATGTACAGAACTTCAACAAATTGCTGCAAAGTCATAAACGCTTTTTACCTCACATAGTGGTGCAAATAAACGTTCTTGACCTGCGCATTGAGCGCCTGCCCCACCGACGGCGCGTTCGCTATCTGCACAGCAAGCTCCTCGGCCACACCCACGTAGGCGCTGACACGACCACTCTGCCACGTCACGAGAAGCTCGTTTGAGTCACTGTCGTAACCAACCTCGGCGACGTGGGAGGAATAGACCGGCTGGGTCCAGCTCATTTGTCCTTCCTCTCCCAATGCCGACACCACCCGTGCGAGGAAATCCTGCCCTCGACGAGGGTGCACAAATCCGGCTTCCTGAACATGGAACAGCCCTCGCACTTATGCAGCGCCTTCGGGTTATCCTGATACTTGGCCTCGGTCTTGGTGATTTTCATTTTACATCCGTCAACCGCCAGCCCTCAATTAGCGAACTCTCGGCTTTGCCATTACACACCCACGACACCTCGTAAGAAACCTGTTGCGGACTGCGATAGTGCACCGCCGTTATCACCCCGACAAGTTCCCTACATCCGTCCACATAGACGCGATCCTTAATCGTAAAAGCCGTGTCGATCTTAGGCATTAGCGCAACAGCCTCAACACTTCCCACTCGGTCATGTCCTGCCAAGCCGGATCAAGTTTAGCATGCAACAAAAACATCTGCCTTGCATGCTCGATGTCGCGCGCCCGCGCTTTGCAGACGAGCCACTTTTTTTCGAGGTCGATCGTTCGCTGACGTTTTTTCCACCACCTCGTGACCCACCACATCATCGCACCATCCCGTGTTCCTTCGCCGCGTCCACCATGATCTGGTGGACCAGAGGGAGCAGCACCTCGTCATTATCCTCGACGGTCTCGTCAGCGAAAAGAAGGAAGGGAATCTTGAGAAGCGGCCGGCGCGCGGGATCGTAGAACGGGTTGCCCTCCGGGACGCGCCACACCAGGACGCGCCTGCGATCGCGGTTGTGGTCGCCCAGCGTCCTGAACTCAGCCTCCATCTCGTCCACGACACCCACCGCGCGCTGGCGGTTCTTCGCGAACTCCTTCGCGGGCAAGCGAATGCGCGCCCGGCGATCGGGGTGATCGGCGAAGAACTGGGCGTCTTGATCAGTCATACCCGCCTCGCGCTCTAAACAAATCACGCTCCAACTCCTTAATCCGCGTCGCCGCCTCCTGCAAAAGCTCGCGCATGTCGGCCAATTCTTGTGGGTATCCTATTCCAATATGCTGCCTGACGCGCTGATCGCACTTGGCCGCCACCGTCTCAAGCCGCGTCACGAGATCGCTCATTGAGCTTATCCTCCAACGCTGAAGTTATTCCCTTGAACACGCTCGACCAGCTCTCGCCCTGGAGCTGCCTAAAAATCCGATGCTTCGGCGTCCACAGCAGCTTCTCGCCTGCGAGCCCGACTCGGTAGTCACGGCCGCCCCACGAGTACGGTATCCAGCATTCCTTCCCTACGAGCGCCGCGATGTGCCCAAGAGCCGACTCGCAGCATATCACAAGGTCAAGGTCACGCAGGAGAGACACTGTGTCCGCCACGTCGCTGATGTAGGGCGTGAGGTCGCGGATGAACCCCGCCGCCCCAGCGTCATGCAACTCCTTGCCCTTCTCATCCTTTTGAAGCGAGTAAAGCTGCACGCCCGGCACGCGCAGCAGCTCGAAGAACCAGGTCACCGGAATGTTGCGAAAGCGGTCAATGTCGTTTGCAGGCGAACCTGACCACGCAATACCGACATGCAGCTTCCTATCCGGCACGCGCCAGGACCCGCGTGCCATCCCGAAAACGGACGCTTCTATGTGCTTCTGGTTGGTGACATCTTTGTTCGTCAGCCCGAGCGCGTAGGGCAGACTTACGAACGTCGTCCAGTAGTCGGCCGCCGGAAACGGCGCCGGCGCCGGGATCAGGTTAACGTTCGGCAAGTGCACAAAGGCGTGCGAAAAGAGCCGCAGGAGCGCCGGCTGAATAAAAAGGTGAAGATAGCGCGCGCGCTTGGCGGCGGCAGGAACGAAGCGTGCAAAGGACAGCGTGTCGCCCAGCCCCTGATCCGCCGCCACGAACACGGTCTTGCCCGGCTGACCCGCCCACTTCTCGTAGGGAAACTTAAGGAACTGCGGCAAGCGCCACTCGAACCGGCGCTCGAAGTGCCTGAAACCGCGCTCGTAATCGCCGTTAAATAGGCAAGCAAACGCAACCGCAATCTCGCAGTTGGCGTTCTCGGGCGCGTCCTTAGGGCACAGCTCCCAGCACTTCTCGGCCGCCACCTGCATGTGAACGCTGTCGCAAAGGTGCGACCGGATCAGCGACATGTTGAGCCAGCCAAGAAAATGCGTATCGTCGAGCTTGAGCGCGGCATCGGTCGCGAGCAAAGCTTCGTCGGTACGCGCCAGCGAGTGCAGCCGCCAGCCAAGGTTGACGAGGGCGCGCACTTTCTCGTCCTTCGTCATCTCGCACTGGAGAGCGAGCCGCCAGTTGGCGATAGCGGCCTCGTAGTGGTTAAGGTTCGAGTTGTTGTTGCCGGCCTGAAAATTTGCTTCGTACCACGTCGGATCGGCAAGGCAGGCGGAAGAAAAAAGCTGGTAGCTAGTCGTGAGATGCCGCGGATCGGTCGCAGTGTTGTGGGCCTCGACAGCCTGATTATAGAACCTGACAGCAGTTATGCGATCACCCATTTTTTACCTGTCTTTTACAGGGGGCTCGGTTACGTCTGCCCAAGCATGTGGTTCGTTAAATTCACGCAGCATAAGCATTCTTCCATCGTGGACGGATCGCCAGCATCCATCCCATGTCGAATAGCGCGCGTAAAAAATCTCAGCTCTACGTGCACCAAGTCTCTCTAAACCCTCAGCCACTTCCAATGGTAAAAAACGCATGACGGCAACAAGAACGCCCTTACCCGTGTACGGCGCCTTGGTCATATCCAATTGCCAATCGGTCATTCCTCAACATCCTCCTCACCTGCGTCGCCTGCACCGGCTTCTCGCCACGCAGACGCACGCCCATCTCGTTGAGGCGAGTCGCCACACGGTGCGGGCGCGCATGCAGCTCGCGCCAGAGCTTGGCAGTCAGGCGAATCACTTCTTGCTCATCCTCGCGAGGCTCCAGCACCGCCTGCCTGCCCTCGCCTACAACTTTAAAGCCGTAGGGCGCCTGCCCGCCGATATGGCCACCGTTGCGCCGCTTGCCGGCGCGGCCCTCGATCGTGCGCTCGCTGATGCGCTCGCGCTCGAACTCGGCGACGAGGGCGAGCAAGCCGAAGAACAGCTTGGCGACCCCGTTCCCCGTCACCGGCTCGGCGCCCATATCGATCAGGATCAGATCGATCCCTCGCTTCTTGAGCTGCTCGGCCGTGAGCATGGCGTCGGAGGCCGAGCGAAACAGCCGATCGAGCTTGTTCGCCACAATCACGTCTCCCGCCTTGGCGGCGGCGAGAAGCTCGGCGCCGGCAGGACGCAAGCCAAGCGAAATCGAGCCGCTGACACCCGCGTCCTCGTAATGGGCGAAGTCGTGCGCGGAGGCGCCACGCAACTGCGCAACCGCCCAGTTCTTGCGCCGCTGCTCGGCGAGCGAGGTCGCACCGTCGGCGGCTTGCTCTGCTGTGCTCACGCGCGAATACGAGAGAATCATCTCAGCACTCCATCAACGGAGGCAAGTACCTCACCGTAACCACGTAGGGCTTATCAGGAGGCGGCGAGAACTCAATCGTGCTAACGAATATAGCACACACCCTTGGCCTGCCCGCTTCCAGATTGCGCTCCAACGCCAGGGGATTTACGATCTGCAGCACGTATCTATGCAATTGGTTGTGCTTTTGATTACCCTCGATCCACGCTGCCACCACCTGACTATAAGCTGGCAGCTTGTACTTGGTCTTTCCCTTACGTAGCTTCATGATGCACCTCCCCTGCCGTCTCTCCGGCTGTCACGCTACCGGCTATCCCGAGATGCTACCTCTCGATCCCATCCCGCACGATAGTCTGTTTTCCCGCGTCCTCGCTGGTCAGCGTTCGCCGTGTCATGTCAGTACGCGCAACTGTTCCTGGAGGTTACGAGCCATTCTGGTGCTCCAGGACGTGACCCCTAGACGAGGTGGCTCGGGTCAAGCAGCCTCCGCATGTAGTCACCCTTACTACACGAGCGCCTTGGTGTCAAGCCTCGCTTGCTTGATCGCGCGCTGCACACCCTCCGCGAGCACCACTTTCGGCCGATAAAACTGCCGCATCTTGGCGGTGTCGGCAACACGCCAGAACACGCCTTCGGGCTTGGTCTTGTCCACAGTTACCTTCGCCTTCCGAGCCGCGTAGACCAGAACTATACGCGCCAAGTCCAAAAACGAAGTTGGGTAGCCGCTCCCGATATTGAGCGCCTCGCCGGGAGAAAGCTTCCACGCCGTCTCCATGACGCAGTCCACCACATCGTCGATGTGGACGAAGTCGCGCACCTGGTCACCCGAGCCCCACACTACTAGCGGGCCCTCGCCAGCAACGGCGTGCTTGATGACGCTGGGAAACGGGTAAGCGAGATCCTGGTCCTCGCCATAACCCGAGAACGGGCGGTAGATGACCACATCGACGCCACGCTCGGCCGCGCGCTGAGCCAAGTACTCGCCGGCGAGCTTCGCCCAGCCGTAAGTCGCGTCAGGGACGCCGATGCGACTGCCGTCAAGCGCCATCAGCGGCTCGCTAAGCGAACAATGGGATTCTCGCCGCTGGAACATCACCGGATAGACGGCGGACGAAGAGAAGTAGACGATCTTCTGGCCCTTGACAGGAATGCGCAAGACCCAGCGGAAAAAATCGGCGTCGATCGCAAAGTTCTGCGCGATGGCGAGAGGAGCGCCCTCGATCTTCTCCCGCCCGCCCACCACGGCGGCGCAGTGGATAACGAGATCAAACACCTCGGTCCAAGCGCGTTCAAAAAAGTAGCGCACATCATTCTTAACGAACGTCAAATTGATCTCGTAGTTCGATTTGAACATCCACCTGTGAGGAGGAAGACCTGCGGACATATCGTCCACGCCCGTGACCTTCCAGCCATCGTCGAGGAGACGCTTCGCGAAGTGGCGACCAACGAATCCCCCACATCCTAAAATTAGCGCGTGCTTCATTCGCTCCCCTTCTTTTTTCTCTTCCTGCGTCCCAACTTGTACAGCTTGCGCAACGCTACGGCGTCGTAGTGAGGCGAGTCGTCGATCGACGCAACTGCCGCCTTGGACGCGCGGTAACCCCACTCGTGCTCGTACACGTCGCCCCACAGATCGACCGTGCCGCTCACGACGATAGTACCATCCTGCTCGTAGTCCCTGATGTAAGAACAAGCGCGATGCCTGCTCTTGAACCCGTGCACCCCCTCGTCGATCTTGTTGGAATCGCCCTCCGCCGGCTTACCCGGATGCCACGCGTAATTCGACATCGCAGCGCTATACAGCAGGCCATCGCGAAGCACCCAACAGCGATAGGCGACTACTTCGCCGGCTCTAATTCCGGCGTCTTCGATGGGCTTCGCCGGCGGCGGGGAGACGGTATTGAAGGCTCCGACGGAACCAATGGTCGCGCTGGTAACACCGGATCCGGGCCAGAGGGGAGGAGGCGGTGAGGGGAAGGCAACGAATTGGGCGGAGGAGATACCGCCGGCTCCGGCGCCTGCACCGGGTGGCGCGTTGGCACCGCCACGAACTTTCGCAAGGGTTCTCCGATATAAGCCACGAGCAGCCTCCCATAATTTGACGACGTAGCGAGTGCGCCTCTTAAACGCGCGAATTAGCGGAGAGATGACTCTCTCCTGGAACAGCACCCTCTCGACCTTGCGATCGACAGCCTCGCCCTCTCCCCTCGACCGCAACAACTCGTCCAGATAGCGATCAGGGCAATCGAACAAGTTCCAATCCATGACTACACCGGCGGCAGTTTGTGCCAGTCGAACCACCACTGCGACGAGAACGGCTGCGGCTCGCGCGAGCGAACGCCGTAGAAAACCACGCCAGGGGAAAGAGCCGTCAGCCTCACATCGCGATACGACACCTGCGCCGGAATGGGAAGCGAGACGAGATCGCGCGGCGGCAAGGCCGGACTCGCGACGTAGCCGCTATGCGTGTCCTCGACGCGCAGAGAGCCGCCCTGTTTTCCTCCACTCGCAAGCAGCTCGACAGGACCGGAGAGAGGTATCGTCACCGTCGGCGAACCATCAAACAGCGTCAGCCGCTGACCATTCAGCTCGTGTTCAATATTACCCGCGCGCCACGCAAACGGCCCAAAGCCCTGGCTGAACTCCAAGCGCCAGTCGCCCTCGTAGCACGCGCCAATGCCCTCCAGCTGGTGGGCAAAGTACGTGAAGGCGCCGGAGGCGGGGTCATGCAGCATTGGCCCGAGCCCGCCGGCATCCTGCTCGCCCCGCCTGATCGCGGCCGTGCGCGCCGCGTAGGTCGCAAACGCCTCGTCGTTGGCTAGCTGTTCGACCGGCTGGCCGGCAATCTTCAACCCCTGCTCGGCCAGAGGGGGTTCCTGCCCGATCATCTCGACCGGCGAGGGGACAAGGGCAAGCGAGGCGAAGCCGTGGGAAGCAAGCACGCGGTCGTTCCCCCAGTCTGCGCACAGCATACTATCGTGACTGCGGAACGCCCACCAGCGTCCGATATCAAGGTTCGAGAGGCGGGCGAAGAGGCGACGGTTCTCGGAAGTGAGCGAGGTGCGCATATGCGCGAGGGACAAGATCGCGGCCTCACGCGTCAGCACCTGGATTCCCCAACCCCCATTATGAAGCACTGCGTATCCGTCGCGCTGAAACAATATCCTGTCCTCGTAGCAGCGCGGCGTCGCCATTCCTACTTCTAATCCTTCAGAACGTCCTCGTTCGAACAAGGCCATAGTCGGATCAAACCAATCTGGATGTAGCAAAACATCATTTTCAACAAGCCCCACGTGAGTATAGTCCCCGCCCTTTAGCATTGTGGTAAGCGCATAAGCAACCGCTGCATCAGGTCCGCCGCGCACATTTCGATGCACAATAATTCTATGCCGTTCCCCGGCACACATCTGGATTTCAGTTGGAAACGCTTTACCTTCTGCAGTCTGACTACCGTCCACCCACAACAAATCAAACTTATCAGACTGCAACAGAGATTTAACTGCCTGTTTCGACAATTCGACTCTATCTTTTGTTAAAAACGCAATAACGACGCGGTTCATGGAGCGTGATCTCCATAATATGTTTTTTCAGCCAACTTGCGTGCCTGTGCAGCTTCTTGTTTTGTTTTGTATGTACCTAGATGAATATAACGTTTTTGATACCCAATTCGAGCTTCCCAGCACTTACCAGTTTTAGATAGTTTAACGCCAGTAAATCCTGTGTTTTGGCGCCTCGTATCCTGGTTTATTATGTTTTTAGCTGGCGTAGACAACCTGATGTTTCCCCACACATCATTTTTCTTATTCCGATCGTGATGATCTAAATGTGTTGGAGGTTCTTGCCCCGTCACCAATTTCCAAATTATGCGATGCGCAAGGTACATCTTTCCACAAACGTACCCATAAGCATAACCGCTCTTTAGCCGACTCGCAAAAGCACGTTTACCCGCGTAACGCGCATTTATGACGTTCGCCTTTGTCTCACTACAAAAATGACTAGCCGGACGAACTTTCCAAAAAAGCAGCCCCGTAGCACGCTGATATGAAAAGCATGCTTGCAAGTATTCAGCAGAAGGAAGAACAGTTCGCCTCACAACATCGCCCTCCCGCAGTCGCGGCACCACGCCTCGCCCAGCTCGGCCACGCCGCCAGGCAAGTGCCGCAGCATCTTCTCGATCTTCCACAACAGCTGCGTCATCTCGAGCGGGGAAAGGTTCGGGGCAAACGTCTCCCGAGCGAGCCAGTCGGCAAACTCGAAAACATGCTCCATACCAAAGAGTTCAGCCTTCAAGTCCTTTACGAGGTCGTGGGAGTTGCGCTGCTGCCACACGAAAGGACGACCGTAGTGAACGAAGAGGCTGCGCTCGCGCATGACGCGCTGCGCAATGAGGCCGGCGAAAATGTCGTCGTAGCGAAAAAATTGCGGGACCATGAGGAAGCACGGGGCAAGCTCGCGCAGGAAAGCGATGTTCTGGGCATTGAGTGGCGCCCACGTGGCGCACGGATCGGAGACGACGCCGGCGCGCAGCACCTCCGACACCTGGTGCACGGCCGGATGCCGCGAGATGCGGTCAACAGCGGAGGTGTCGGGGTCACCCAGGACTGCGCCTTGCGCCACGCCGATGCGCGCATCGACGACGGGCTCGAAGGACAAGCAGGAAGGAAGCTGCTGCGGGAAGCCGCGCTGGCAGACGGGAGCGCCGGTAAGAGGAAATTGAAGATGGCCGGGATCGAACCAGCCTTTGTCGCTAACTTTTAACCCGCTCCACGCACGATTCCACGTGATAGGCGGCGTGCTTGGATCGTCAAAATAAACTTTGTCATCGAACATCTTAAAATAATTCATAAAATATGCAGCACCCATCGGGATGTTGTCATCGTCCACACTGACAATCAGCTCGGCGCCCCACTTGAGCGCCTCAAGGAGCGCGATGTTGCGCCGCGCGATCGTATTCCAGCCGATGAGGGGGGAGCACTCCCAGCCCAACTCCTTCTGCCTGTCGGGCGAATACGCTTCGCAGTCGGGGATGGATGCGCAAAAGTCGTAGGCGGCCTTGGGGGTCTTTTCGTCGCAAGCAACAAAAAAGCGAACGCTCGGGTCGAAGCGCCGGTAGAGCGCGAGAACGTGAGGGACGTTGATCGTCGTAAGAATGAGCGCAGTCTTCATGGCGGACCAGGATCTCGATCGATCGGATCAGGGACGCGCTTTTTCCGCACTTGCGAGCGCTTCTCCCTCACCTCCCACTCGCGCAGTATCTGCGCGATCTTGAACGAGACGGCGCAGCCCTGCTCGTTGGCCGCGCGCCTCACACTTTGGAGAAGGTTAGGAGGAAGGCGGACGGAGGTGGGTTTTTCCAAACGCGACATCAGTCAGAGCGCGGCGTGCCGTCGGGCAAGCGCGTAATAGCGACGTTCGCCCACATGGCGTTCAACCTGTGGCCACGGATCGTAAAAGTCTTGTCCGGCCCCTCGGGCAGAACGGCCTCCAGCACGTCGCTAAAAGCTTTCGCGGCAGCGCGCACACGGGCCGTTTTCTCGATCTGCGCATCAGTTAGCTTGAGGTACTCGAAAGTGGACGAGTGCATGACTGCTCCTTTGAAAAAAGGCCGGGCGGTTGGCGTCACATACGGGGAGGATGTATGGCCGCCCGGCCCGCTCGCTTTTGGGGACGAGCGATGTAGTCAATAGCACTACAGAGGGGGAGACGTCAAGGGCTGCTTGGCGAGAGCGCGAATGGCGGTGGCAATCTCGATACGCTCCATTGATGGTGAAACTCCTATCGACAGCAGCGATTCTCCGTCTGCCAACTTCGCACACCGCTCGATCGTCGCGGCTTCGATGGCGTCTCTGCGATCTTGTTCGCAGCAAATAACAGTTTGCAGTCGATCTATTTCATCCTTCAGTTCCCGCACGCGGGCTTCGGCAGCATTCCTCTCTCCTTCAAGGGATAGGCGCAACGTCCGCTCAGTTGCGGCATCTCGTTTCGCTTGCTCAATCTCCTGCGCTTGCGCGGCGAGAGCATCTCGCGCCAGCGTGCATATCCTGCAGCCGCAGCCCTCAAGTTCCGCGATCGCCCGCGCGATCAGTTCTGCGGCGTCGATCATCCGTCTCTTCCGATGAGAGCGTTTTGAAGCTTGCCGATTTTGGCGACGTGTCGGTCTATCGTTTGCGCGTCATCCTCAATGCGATTGCGGGCCGCCATCAATGCAGTTTTAAGCCTCTCGATCTCCTGCGCCTGCGCGGCGAGGGCGGCTTTCATAGCATCGATGAGTTCCCCCGCTGGTGTTCCACCATATGCAGCGAATGCGTGGTCTGCTCGCGCGATCAGTTCTGCAGTGCCGGTCATCAGCTCGTCCCCCCATCGCTTCGCGTCGCTCCGCGATAAAAGCGCGGCCGCGCCAAGTTAAAGTCCTCCATGACCGCCGCCATGCGCTCCAAGTCGAGGTCTCTGTCGGGAGCGAACTCGTAGCCATCGAGCAGCGCGATCGCATCGCGGTAAGCGGCGATCTGCGCGTCGATGGCGGCGAGCGGCTGCGCGGTGGAAGCGGCCTGCATTTTTAAAGCTTGGCGCAGCAGCGGGTTGGCGGAGCGCTTGGCCTTCAGCCGCGCCTCCACTTGCTCGAGCTTCTTCCTGGCGCGCTCGATCGGGCGCTTGGCTGCTTCGAACTTGGAAATTTCCTTGGCGAAGTCTTCGCGCGCAAGAGCGACGAGGTTCATGGTGAGCGGATCGGTGGCGCCGGAGCGCACGTGCTGCTCCACCACAGAAGCAAAGAAACCAACGCAGATCGATACCGCCTTGGAAAGAGAGTTGTCGGCGGCACTTTCGTCGAAAGTGCCGTCGGCGTCAAAGCGCGCTCGGCGCGCGGGATCGGCGAGAACGAGATGCGCGCGAGAAAGACGAGAGAACGCCTCAGCGCTGCCGCCGGCGTCGGGGTGCGCGCGCTTCGCCTTGCTACGGTAGGCGCGGCGCACGCTGGCGGTGGAGGCGGTCTTGTCCACGCCAAGGATCTGGTAGGGGTCGAAAGTCACAACAACTCCAATTAGCGCCGTCTGCTTCCGGCTGCCATCACCACGATCACAGGAGGGCGCAGGTGACTCGATCCCGCATTAAAACCCGGTCTTGCGCTGCAGCGTTGTCCTGCTCTCTCTTGGAGACGAGCGCCGGGCTACGGCCAAGAGAGTTGATAGCACGGGGAGTGTAGTCGGGGCAACTACAATTCAAAAAATTTTTTATGGTTTTTGGAATTCCCGTGGGGGGAGTTGCGTGGTGTGACCAAATTCCTATTCGGCCAGAACCCATCGTGCGCTCGGTTGTACCGACGATAACGTCTCGCGCGGTTGTTGCAACCGCCACCACACTAACAAGTAGAAAGCATCATGTTACCCGCAAATAGCGATTTCAGCGCGTCGAGCGCTCGCGGCCGTTTGATATCTCGTGATAGTCCGTGATAATTGAAAAAGCTTCCTCAACAAAATCAAGTAGTTACAAGGCGCTTAGCATTATGGCGCCTTCGCACAGTCTTGTAAGGCCGTAAAGAATTGGCGCGGCATTATGTCGCAGATTGGTCGATTTCGCTCGCCAGCTGGTCGGCGCGCGGTGCATTGCGACTCATGCTGCAAGATTTGATCGCCGAAGCGCAAATTGAATGCGAGGAACATGGTTCTAAAAACCAAGTTGCTCCCGTCCCCCGTGCACCCGCTAAATGCCCGTTTGAACACGCTGTGCGCGTCGCTGTACCGTGGTCGCTGTGCCTCGGCGGACCGGCGCCAGCCGCGCCGCGGTTCCCTGGAATGCGCCGCTACCTCGAGCAGCTGCTACCAGGCGCACAGTACGGCGCAATCATTGGATGGCGCTTCGGCCGCCGCAATCCGCCCGACTGGGCGATCGACGCGCTAGCGGCGCATCTCGACAGAACCGCCCGCCAAGCCTCGGAAGCCGCCCGCCTGTTGCGCGAATCAAAAAAGCCGGCCCAAACCAGGACCGGCTTGCGCACCAGGTAGGATGAACAGAAATCAATCGCCTTCGCGGATTGCAGCCAATAGACTGCCACCAGGCGGCACATAAGAATAACGCGGCGCCCGAGGCTTATGCTCACAATTCAACCACATTGCACAGTGAGCAATTAACTCTTGCCTAGTCTTATAAATCTTGCCGCATTCGCATTCGTGCTTGTCCATGTAACTCTCCCATAAGCGACACCACGTCGCCACAGCCTCTTATGTACTCCCTAAATATCGCCCTGTCAAGCGAATCAAAAAAGCCGGCCCCAACCAGGACCGGCTTGAAAGAGCAATAAACGAGCTTCTCAATAGTAGCAGTGCCGAAACACGCTGTTGCCCTCGCCATCCCCCGTCACGTAGCCTCGCACGCGACAACCAGCAAGCTTGCACACTGCGGGAATTGAAAAGTAAGTGTCAGCCTCGCCGGTAATGTAAACCGTGCGCCGCATTCCGCCCACAAGTCCATCAAGCCTGCAATTGTCGATCTTGGCAAGCGACGGTCCACCCATCCATTGCGCGCTCCACACGACAGCGCCGTCGATCTGCTTCTCGCTCACATCCGCCCGATACTTTTGCATGCTCAACCCTCCCACACGCCGATAAAATGCGAGACGTTCCCGTTTTCGATCCAAATCGCAACGCGCCCGAAGCTCGCCAGCATCCTTCCCGCTTTCTCCAGCGTCACCGCCAAGTTCCAGATGCAAACGTCTCGTGAACAAGGCCAGCACGCGATCTCAAAGCCGTCACGCATGATTCGAAGCCGATGCATGGCGCACCCTCCTTATGCCGCGCTCGCAGTGCGCTCTCGCTCGATCTTCGCAAGCGCCTGGCGCATCCGTTCCATTTCTTCGTCGTGATACCGCTCCGCTTGCTCAATTGCCTTTTCCGTCACTGCCACCACGTCGATCTTATTCATGACCTCCCACATTTCTTTTTCGCATTTGGCGTGCGTACGAAATGCGTGCTCCAGGTCCGGCCGCGCTAACGTGTTGCCGAACACGTCAAAGACCACATAGCGGAACCCACGCCGAGTGTTGTTACAATCGAGCGCATCGCTCGTGATAATCCAGAACAGCAGGCCATCACTCGTGGCCCGCGCCCGCAACACGCGACTCTTGTGCCAACGCAACGTATCATCGTCAACGTAATGAGTACGTCCGCAAAGGTTACGTTGCGCGTTAGTTCTTGGGTCGCTAACCTCATTTCGATAAAAGTTCATAGCACCGTCCCTCCGGCGCGACGCTATCCGCCGCGACTGTTTATGTACTCCCTAAATTATTGGGTGTCAACTAGCTGTCCTCAAAAATCTCTACATCGCAAAAATCACGCCCGAAACCGCCGCGCGCATTATCAGATAACGCTTTGATCCACTTTACTATTTTATCCGCGGCATTCAACGTGTTGACGTGAATCGTCTGATAAGAATAACCAACCGGTACACTGCCGCGCTTCGTGCGCACCACTATCACGTAGCCCATTTTTACACTCCTTCCTGTTACGCCTGTTACAGGTTGTTACCACCCCTTTTTTAGCACTTTCTATAGTGTTTTCAATGGCGTAACGCGCGTTACGCCGTAACACGTCTCTCCTATACCCATACAATTCTATAACGTATATATAATATAAATATGTATAATATAAATATGTATAATATAAATACACTACCACTATATAAAAATTACCATAATATATAACTAGTTACCGTGTAACGGTGTTACGCTGTTGGTTCAACTCAATAATTTTCGTTACGTGCGTGTAACGCCAACGTGTAACGTGTAACAACACTTACCTTGGTACCACTTTTGTGTAGCCTCGCACTGGCTCGCCCCCGATTCTCGTCACTTTCGGCCCTTCCCATCCCAATCTGCGCAAGCTGTAAACCAGCCGCTTGGCGCTCACATCATTGATTTTGTCGGCGCCAAGACCTAGAAAGCGTTCGAGAATATCCCGCGTCGCTGCTCGCCATTCACCTCCGCCAGCTTCCTGCTTTTCAAGTTTTGCCCACGCCGATTTTTCCAGCTGTGCGAGCATGTCGTCCCATGGATCGGCGTCTCGCCTTTCCTCCTGCAGTGCCGTGGCGTCTCCCCACAGCGTTTCGCCGAGCACCAGCCGCTCGCCGCAAGCTTCGGCCGAATTTGCTTCTGCCCATAGCTGGTCGCGGTCGCGGCGCAGCCCTTCCAGGTCGATCCGCCCGCAGCGCACAGGCCAGAACCGCCGGTTTCCTGTTTGTGATTTGAGGTAGGTTTCTGAATTGGTGGTCCCAAAGAACACGCACCGGCGAGGCTGCCACACGCTCTTGCGCCCCCACGCCGGCCGCGCGCGATCGTGCTTGCGGGTGCAAAACGCTTTCATGCGCTCCACCTCCGCCTTGGAATGGCCGGCGAGATCCGCAATTTCGAACAGCCACACGCCCGCGAGCGCTTCCTGGTGCTGCTTGTCCGACAGCCCAAGCAATGTCTGGTCGCTAAAGTGCGCTTCACCGGCCAGCACTTCGATCGCCGTGCTCTTGCCCCGTCCTTCTGGTCCTTCCAGCACGATGATCGTGTCGAACTTGCAACCCGGTTCGCGCGCTCTGCGCACTGCTGCAACTAGCGATAGTCGCGACACTGCCCGGTTGAACGCCGTGTCGGCCGCCCCCAGGTACGTGCTCAGCCAT
>Ga0210400_10002209_pt1 | contig 18362 bp, 14 predicted proteins | sample IncBWH26MmetaG_FD_155456 | JGI IMG/M metagenome (GOLD analysis project Ga0210400, IMG submission 155456) | Forest soil microbial communities from Barre Woods Harvard Forest LTER site, Petersham, Massachusetts, United States - Inc-BW-H-26-M | ecosystem: Environmental > Terrestrial > Soil >...
TGCGCTCGTGCGCCTTGCGGTTGGGCAGGGGCCAGAGCCAGGTGCGAAACACATCCACTCGTCCGGCGTTTGTGTGCGCCGTTGCACCGGGAAATATTTGTTCGTGATAGATCAGCCGGCGCAAGCGTCCACGCCATTCGGGGGGAACGACTCCGGTGGGATGATTCGGAAATCCGGTCAACACCGATACTTCGTGGCCGGCCTGAGCCCAATGGAAGGCGAGTTCAGAGGCACGCGCCGCGGGCGCGCCCATCTCCGGCGGAAAATATTGTGAAACGTAGAGGATTTTCACGCGAATGTAGAGGCTATCGTATAAGCAGGCGTTCGGGGTAGCGGGAGGTCGCAAGAAAAGCCCTGGCTTGCGCAAAGCTAGGCGGCCGAGATTGTGGGCCGACACCATAACCCGGGCGGCGTGAAGCGCATCAAACCTTTGGTGTTTGGCTGCGCGGTAGCGGAGAGGATAGAGTTAAAACATTCATGACATTCCCGTTCAAGTCCAGGATCACAGTGCTTGCGGTTGTGACCCTGGGCTGGTCCCTGCTCGGCGGGACATCGTTCTGCTCTGGACAGACGCCGCGCGCAACGACGCCGCCTGATCCGCAACCGACAGCGACAGCCCCAGACGAACCGTCGCAGGGGCAGCAAATCCCGGGCAGCATCGGCGGAACCGTGGTTGATCAAAGCGGGGCGGTGGTCGCGGGCGCGCGCGTAAGGCTGACAAGCAAAGGACAGTCCGGAATTCAGGAATCGCCGTCGGACACGCTATCAGATAGCGACGGGAAATTTTCCTTCGCCAACGTCGCTCCCGGGCCGTTTCAGCTCACCATTACGGCGGCGGGATTCGCGACGCAAACCTCATCTGGAGTCCTGCATGCGGGAGAGAGCTACACAGTTCCTGCAGCGGCACTAGCGGTCGCCACGGCGGTCACGGACGTGGAGGTTGGGGTCCCGAGGAGCGAGGTGGCGGAAGAGCAGATCAAGATTGAAGAACATCAGCGCGTGCTGGGAGTGTTGCCCAATTTCTATGTCAGCTACATCCCCGATGCGGCACCTCTCGACTCCAAACAAAAATTCCAGCTGGCCTGGAAGTCGGTGTTGGATCCCGTCAGCTTCGTATTCGTGGGAGGGGTGGCGGGAGTGCAACAGGCACAAAATCACTTCCCTGGATTTGGGCAGGGCGCGCAGGGTTATGGAAAACGGTTTGGGGCTGACTATGCGGACACGGTTTCGGGGACATTCCTCGCGGGCGCCATCCTGCCAGCGCTGCTGAAACAGGATCCGCGCTATTTCTATAAAGGAACAGGCAGCAGGACATCGCGTCTGCTGTATGCAATCGCGAACGCCGTGATCTGCAAGGGCGACAATGGACGCTGGCAGACCAACTACTCGAATATCCTGGGAAGCCTGGCGGCGGGCGGGATTTCCAATCTCTACTATCCGGCCCAAAGCCGCGGAGTGGGATTAACCTTCGAAAACGCCGGCCTGAGCATTGGAGGGAGCGCCTTCTCCAACCTGTTCCAGGAATTCGTCATCAAGAAGCTGACCCCGAAAGCTCCGGGGAATTAGCGCGGGTAAACCGCAACGAGCGGTATCGCCAGGTTACAACAGCTACAATTAATTTGTCCTCAATTGTATGAATGAACCCGCCGTGCGTCCGTTGGTGTGGGCAAGTCTTCGCCCCGTAGGCAGCGACTGCGAGAAACTACGTCGTGCCTTGGCGGGACTCCGCGAAAAGGACGCGGCTTTCAGCGTGGATGAGGAAGACGTAGATGGGCGAGTGATTATTAGAGCAACGAATGAGCTGCATCTAGAGGACATTTGTGACCGCCTAGTCCGCGAACACGCTGTCTACGTCAAGGCGGGAGCACCCAAGGTCATCTATTTAGAAACAATTCGTGACGCCTCGAATGGCGTGGGCAAGTTCATTAATCAATCAGGTGGACGCGGCCACTATGCTCACGTTGTAATCCGAATCGAACCGAATCCCACAAAGGGTTACGAGTTAGTCAGTGAAACGCGCGAGGTCAGCATCCCCGGCAAATACCTTCGCCCGATCGATGAAGGAATAAGATACGCGCTTAAGGTGGGTGTTGCGGGCCACGAGATGACAGATATCAGAGTCATTTTGTGCGACGGAAGCTATCATGAAACCGACTCGGACGATGGTGCGTTCGAGAGCGCCGGATTCATCGCCCTAAAGGAAGCCGTCCGCGAATCCGGCTGTGTCCTTCTGGAACCCGTGGTATCTCTGGAAGTTGCCGTTCCCCAGGAGTTGGCGGCCACCGTGATCGCAGATTTGAAATCACGGAGAGCCGACATCACAGGCATCGAAGGCGCTTCTGCGAACAAACAGATGATCCGTGCTATTGTCAGGTTGGCAGAGATAATCGGCTATGCCGCAGATTTGCGCCTACGCACAGGCGAACGCGCCACATGTTCGGCTTCCCTACTGCGTTATCGGCAGGTTCAAGACCTGCCTCCAGCCGGAGATGACCTCATTGGCGTGACCGCGAACAAGCCCAAGAAACCAAAACCGAAGAGCGGCGCCGAGGCCGTCGAACCACCTTGGCTTGAATCCAACTGTTGAAAATCCCCATCTCATCAACAACCGGCCCGGGTCGAGCCTTCCTCAGATCCGCCTTCAGTAATAACAGAGCTTGAAGACGCTCTTATAGACCAAGGCGCGGGCGCGGTTGATGCGGCTGTGGGCGTAGCTTTCCCAGCGGTCGGCGACGCGGGCGAAGGCGGACTCTCCGGTCAGGCGATGCAGCACCCGCAACTGCACGATGTGTAACTGGTGATAGAAAGGGCTGGCCACCATGGGCAGGCGGGTGCCGGACTGCTCGTAGAGCGACCAGAAGCCGAGATCGTAGCGCTCGAGATTGTGCAGGAGCGTCGTCACGGCGCGGGAAAAAAGTTCCTGCGCCGCGGGGCTGCGGGTGGCTAGGAAATAATCGTAGATGCCCCAGGCCGCCCAGATGAATCCATTCAAAATGTGCGTGGGCGGGGAGACGATATACTCCTCGAACCAAAGGTCTCCTGAATCGTCGGCGAAGGCGACGCCGCCCTGTGTGGTTGGTTGGAAGAAACAAGCCAGGGCGCGTTGGGCTGCGTCGAGATAGCGGGCGTCGGCTGAATCCTTGCTCCATTCCTTGTGAGCGCGCACCAGCAGGGAAATTCCCTGCCCTTGCGCCAGCGCTGAGTACCACGGAGCGCGGAGAGTATCGCGATATTCCCAATCGAAGTGGTGGTTCCAGACGGGGAGCCCGTGCGGGTTGAGTTCGAGGTTAGCGCAGAGCCAGTCGGCGGCCAGGAACAATTTCCGGCGGCGATTGGGGTCTGCGGTCCGGCGATAAAGGTTGTAATTTCCCAGGCCATATTGCGCGATGGCAATCGGGTTGTACTGCAGGCCGATGTGGCCGTGATAGTCGAGTTGCGGTACTCCCGCGGAATCGTAGTGGCCTTGATAGTCCGCCTTCTCGACGAAGAGCATGTAGTACTCGCCCAGTTCGGTGGCGGGCGCATTGGGATTCTCGGCGGGAGTTTCGTGCCAGAAGGTGAGATGACTTTTGCCGCCGAGGAGATAGGCACTGAAGATGCGTCGGTAGTAGCTGAGGCGGGGCAAGGGGATTTCCGGTGTGGCTCAATTCATATTACGGCAGAGATCGATCGCAGACGCTTTTCCCAACGTTTGTCTCGCGCCAGATCCGTTCACTCCGCCTCGCGAGATCCTTCACTCCACCTGAAGAACGGCTCCGTTCAGGATGACGCCGTCAGAACAGGGCTCGCGCGTCAGGGGCTCACTGCATAGAGCGAGGTGACCAGGTCGTCGGATTTCACCGCGACTGTGGTCAGGGCGAGGAACGGGGTGGTGTTGTTACCGTCGGGCATCAGTGCGTTGCCGTATTGGAACAGGGCCATAGGCCAATGGTCTTTTTGCCACGCCAGCAGAGGGTGCCAGGCCTTAGAGTCGCCGCTGCTGGTGCGGCCTCCGTAGACGCGGACGTGGCGATCACGATTGACTTCGCTGGGTTCGACCATGGTGGAGAAGAAGACGCGGTCGCCTACGCGGCATCCGTAAATGGACGAACTGCTGATGGGGGAGACTTGCAGTAAGGCTTGTTGCCGGTCGAGGCGGTAGATGTAGTTGGGCTCGAGCGGAGTATCGGAGGAAAAGTAAAGGCCGTCTTCAGTAGGAATGGCGGCCACGGCGCGGGTCTGCTGCTGGCCCTGCAGCACGGCCTCGACCCCGCTGAAATCACAGGTGGCGCGCAGGATGCGGCATTCGTCACCGTAGTCTCCGGTGAGCACCCAGAGGCAATCTCCCCAAGGATCGTGGACGATGTTGTGGACGTGTCGAATGGCGCCCTTGGGGAAAGTGTAGGCGACGTTCCAGGTGGCGCCGGCGTCGGTGGAGGCGTAGATGTGTACTTCGTCGCGCGCCTTGTTGTCGAAATATTCTCCCCAGTAAATCGCGCCGCTGGGAACGGCAGTGATGTGCAGCGGGCGGGTGCCACGGACGACGGTGTGCGTCGCGCGGAACTCGGTCCCACCGGGACGAAGCGTCACGATCGCGCCGGGAACGGCGGCGACAAGTCCGGCAGCGACCGGTCCGCTCGGGGGAAGCACGGCGAGTGCGTGAAAACCGTCGCGGAACAGACGCGCCGTGAGGCCGTTCCTGACCGACATCCGGCGGCGCAGAGAGGGACGGAACTCGGCCACTGGCTCCCAGGAAAGGTTATCGGAAGGATTCTGAATTCGGGCGCGGACCAGTTGGTAGCCCCGGGATGCGTAGAGAACATCGCCACACCAGGCCAGGGCTCGCAGGCCTGGGAAACGAGCGACCCTACTCAGGCGGTCATTGCGATCGACATAAGGCTCTTTGATTTGTGCGTCTGGCACGATTTCTCAATCGGTTTCAAGAACGTTTCGGGAACAAAAGACGGTTTCATATCCCTAAGTTGCGCCCTCGTGATTCGGCCAAGGTGCGCATCGCCGACTCTAAGGCGTCGGAGGCGAGCCTCCAGTCCGGAAACTCGCCTAAGGTTTCTTGAGTCACAAATAGCGCACCTTTGCGGATTAGGCTCGCAAACGCGGCATGAACATCTTCGTCCTTGGAATTCGAGCCGAAGTTCAACACGTCGCGGTAAACAATTGGAAACCATAGATAAGCGTACCAGCCGACATGATCGATGCTTTCTAGAATCTCGGCTTCTAACAAAGAAAAATTGAAGACGGCACCCTGTTCCACCATTCGGAAGAAATCTCCTTTTGCCTTATTGAAACGGACTAGAGAATATAAGGAATTTTTCTGAGCGTTTTTCTGATCGTTTTTGTGATCGAGGACATCCAAATAATTCAGCGGACGGAAGCGGTGCCTTCAGCATACGATTGAATGGTAGCTGGCCTGATAAACGCAGGCAAGGCAACCAGCGCCGAAGGCCCGGCATAGGCTGCCGATTGGGCGGCAAAGCGAGACGGAAGTGACGCGATCAGAACCAAGGGGAGCCGCCAAGACCCCGGGAAGAGTCGTGGCAGGGGACGTGCTAGCGATTCGGAGTCAAAATACTCGCCGAGACTGTTCTTGGCAGAGCAGGAAACAGTGAGAATATGCTCAGCCGATGCGCCAATTCGCGATGTGGCAAGCCCTTCCTCAGACTTGGGGAAGGCAAACTGTTTCTGGTCGAGACCGATCGCCTGACCAAGCCGGGAGAATCGGCGGTGCCTCCGTTTGTGCGCGCGCGGCAACTGCAGCGGCAGGTTGAACACTACTGGCTGTGCGACGACTGCGCGGCGGAGTGGACTCTGGTGTATGACCGGGAGAACGGAGTCGCGCTGGTCGCGCTTCGTCGGCCTGCGGTGAGCGCGGCCACGGCGGCGGGCCGCGCGATCAGGGGAGCGGCGTAGCTCGGGATGAACTGTCCCCGGTTGCTGGCTACGGGCAATCCGGCGCCGCGAAGAAAGTTACGACCACGGGGGCTGAAGCCCATCCTGATTTGGACTGTCTACGCGGCGCTAAAGCGGCCGCTCTTCCACGGTGGGGCGCATTCTAAAGCGCCGCTCTTCCGCATATTCCAATCGCAGGTATCGATCACCGCTACAACGTCCAGGACTGGGACGGACATGGCAGGCTGCACGACAAGCGTCCTAAGCGTAGCCTTCTTTCTTCCACACCTTCCAATCTTCGCGGACTGCGTTCAACATCCCTTCCGTGGCTTCGTGCAGCCACCTCGGCTTCTGCCTTTGCATGTGGCGGAGAATAGGCTTGCGGGCGGTTCTTGTCCCCAGATGGATGTTCGCGGTCTCCCATCCCATGGCGCGAAGCAGGCGCAATTCCTTGCCCGGGGCTCGCAGCGTTGCCAGTTCGATGCGCGAGCAGTGCGGGCTTAAACGGCGGACGATCCAGCGGCCGCGCAATTGAACGAAAGGATCGAGACAGCGCACGGCCCGGGTGATGATCGCCTGATACAGAATTTCCGAAGGCCCCTCGTGATCCTTGGCCCAATAGCACGCCGAGGAAACCAGGGCTTTGGCCTCGCGAGCGATTCTGCCGCCGTGCCAGTCGGCGATGGCAACATAGCGAGCGTGGCCCAGGCTGCCGAGCCCGGCGACGCGGGTGGCGAGGCGGTAAGGCAAGTCGCGGGCGGGCATCAGATGCTCGATGGCGTCGATGGCGCTGATGGGCGTGTCGACTTTCACCGTGGGCAGCGCGTCCATTTTCGCCCAGAAACGGACGGGATCGCGCAGTTCACTCTCGGCGATCTGCCGCAGCCACTCATTGTTCTCGCCGAGGACGAAAGGCAGTCCGCCGGCGCGCAGGCTTTCGCGATAACCTTCGAGAATGGAATCGCAGATATCTTTCTCTTTGAGCGCCAGGTGGCCAGCTTCGGCGGCGAGATGAGCGCTCACCGCCAGGCGAATGAGATCGTTGGCGTAGGACAAGGGATGAGTTTCGTCGAAGTCGTTGACACCCCAAATGAGGCGGCCCTCAACGTCGCGCCAGGTGCCAAAATTCTCGACGTGCAGGTCGCCGACGGCCAGAACTTTCGGTCCTTTGGCAAGATCGGGACAAACCTTGGGCCAGACTTGCGCCCAGCGGTAGTAGGTGGCGCGCAGAAAAGGAAAGACCGCCGCCTTCATGTTGGCATGCTTGATGTGCAAGTCTTTCTTGACGATGTCGGTGCGCTGGCCCAGCCACTGTTCAAACTGGCGGGTCGCTTTGACGATGTTCATAGCGCGAACGATATCGGGGGGAAGGGCGGAAGTCAACGGGAGGAAGACGGGGTTGGCGATCACGTACGAGCGTGACCGGCGTCACGGAAATTCGGCGGTGATCGGAATTAAATAGGCACAATTGAATTAGGCCTTCTGAATCAAAATCTCCCGGCCTCACCCACAGAACCCCACAAAGCAGTTTCCCCAGACGGCCGGGGCCGGGCGCTTGAAGGCTCACCCGGGGCTGAAAGCCCACAATATTATTATTATTCCTATCGCTTACGCGGGCCCTGAAGGGCCGCTCTTCCACGCAGTGCGAACATTCACGCGGGTCACTCAGGCCCGCATAGTTTCTTCGCTTACGTGGCCCCTTCGACAGATTCAGGGCAGAATCTGAAGGGCCCAGCCTGAGCGCTCAAGTCAGAGTGTGTGTGTCGGGAGACACACCGTGGCTAGCGGCACACCGATTCGCCATCTTCGTCTAACTCCAACTACCTTTGTTTCAATTAGATACGAATTGGTTCTCGTCCTGCCTCTGGTATTGGCGTCGATCATATTCGCTGGTCTCGGGAGGACGTTATGCAATTGGCAATCACATTCATCGCGGTCGTGGCAGGAATGATGTTTTCGCTGGCGGTGGCGTTGCTGGCGGAGGAACTGATCTTCGGACAGGTATTCCGGCTGTTCTTTTCACGGCCTACAGTAGCGAAACCGGGGACGAAGAGCTAGGGAGTGCGGGTACGGAGATGCGGGGCGACGCGACTTTCCTGACTGCGCGCGCTCCGGCAGTGGCGTATGTGCAGCCGAGCTTTGCTCTGGCTGGACGGCCGAAGACGGCCGTCGCTACATGTCTTGGTGGTATCTCCGCATGACGCGGTGGTGTCCAAACAGTACAGGGAGGAGCGGTTTGCAGATCGGGGGAGCGGTTTATAATCTGGCCATTCCGAACACCTTCCTGAGTTTAACGAATCGCTCTGTCCGCCCCGCGCAAATCGTCCGCGGAGTTGCTCACCTCTGTTGCGTACTGCTGGTGTTGGCGGTGGCGGCTGGGGCTGCGGATTGGAGCGTCCCGGAACAGCAACTGGCGCGGAAAATTGTTGCGGTCACCGGAGTGGGCGCCGTCGCGCTTACCGTGGAGAACCGCTCGTCGCTGGGGCAGCGCGAGAGCGAAGTGATTCAGAATGGTCTGCGCAGCGCGCTCGAGGGTGTGGGCATTCGCTTCGTGAAAACGGAAAATGTTGGCGCCCGGGTTTTGATTTCTCTTTCGGAGAATCCGGCGTCTTATGTTTGGGTGGCGGAGATTCGCCGAGGCGAGGGCGAGGCGGCAGTGGTGATGGTCTCCGCGCCGCGCCCCGAGGGCTCGACCGTGCCCAATGAATCAGTCCCTCTGAGCCTGCATAAAATTCCACTGTGGGCGCAGGAGGATGCCATTCTCGACGTGGCCGTGCTGGAGGAAAATGTGACGCCCACGCGGATCGCGGTGCTGGGCGCGGAGAGTGTGACTCTCTACCAGCTGCAGGCGGGAAAGTGGCAGCCGGAACAGGTGCTGAGCATCGTGCATGCACGGCCCTGGCCGCGGGACTTGCGCGGTCGGGTGATCGCGGCGAGAGATCACTTGCTGGATGTTTATCTTCCGGGCGTGATCTGCCGCAGCGCGGGCGGAACGCCACTGGCGTTGAATTGCCGTGAGACGGACGATCCCTGGCCACTCGTTCCCGCCGGTTTGAGCGGCGGAGTAGTGTCGAACTTTCCCAGCGCCGGATCTTCCAGCTTTTCCAACGGGGCGGCAATTCCGGCGGTGGGAGCTTTTTATTCTGCGGAGCGGAATTTTTTTACGGGTGTCTTAACGCCGGGGCTCGGCAAGTTCACGACCGTATCCAAGTTTTATTCTGCGGCATTTCTGCCGCGCGAAAAATATACGCTGTGGCTCTTCGCCGCCACCGATGGTCGCGTACACCTGATCGACGGCGTGAGCGACCAGGCTATTGGAGTCAACTGGGGCAGCGACGTGGCGAGCCTGAAGACTTTCTGCGGCGCGGGCCGGCAGGTGCTGGCTGCGAGCTCTGACCAAGGCGACGGAGATTCGGTGCGCGCGTATGAATTTCCGGATCGCGATCCGGTGGCCGTCAGCGCGGCCGTGGATTTTGCCGGCCCCATCAGCGCCCTGTGGACGGAGGCGAAGGCCGACACGGCAGTCGCGGTGGCGAGAAATCGAGGGACAGGGAGCTATGAGGCTTTTCGACTGGCGATTGGTTGTAGTCAGTAGCGTGAGCATCTTTGCGGGTGTGGTCTGCAGCGGGATGCTTGCGGCTGCGCCGGCGGAGACGCGTCCGCAATACGGCGGAACGCTACGGGTCGCGATGCGAGCCGCGCCTGCGTCGCTGGATCCGGCGTTTAGCGACCCTGCGGAAGGCGATTCTGCGTTCAGCTATTCTGCGAACGGCACACCCGCCGATTCGTTCGCGCGGCGCAGCCTTACCTGGTTAATCTTCGACACGCTGGTGACCATCGGCGGGAACGGACGAGTTCAGCCTGCGCTGGCCACGTCGTGGCAAGCAGCTCCGGGGAATCAATCGGGCAATCAGCATTGGCAATTTCGAATTCGGCGGGCAGTAAAGTTTCACGACGGGACGCCGCTCAGCGCCGAGATTGCGGCTGCTTCCCTGCGCTTTGCGAATCCGGCTTGGAATGTGACGGTGACTGCGGATGCGGATTCGGTCGTGATTGAACGATCCACCATTGAACCAGCCACATCAGATTCCGATCTCCTGGCGGAGCTGGCCTTGCCCCGAAATGCAATTGTGAAGAGGAATGGCGACAGCGCCCCGAGCGGCACGGGGGGATTTCATGTTGTCGATTGGAAGCCAGCGAAAACTTTGACGCTGGCGGCGGATGAGAATTCCTGGCGCGGGCGTCCGTTTCTCGACACCATCGAGATTGAGATGGGAAAAAGTTTTCGCGAACAGATGACGGCACTGGAACTGGGCCGAGTGGATCTGGTTGAAATAGCGCCCGAGCAAACCCACCGGCTCGCGCAGGAAGGGCGGCGGGTAACGAGTTCAAATCCCATGGAACTGCTGGCGCTGCTGTTCGCTCGAGACGCCGCGTCGCCGGACGAAAAACTGCTGCGCGAGGCGCTGGCCTTGAGTATCGAGCGCGGGTCAATTCGCAGTGTGTTGCTGCAGGGCGCGGGAGAACCAGCGGCCAGCCTTCTTCCGAACTGGATGAGCGGATACGAATTTGTTTTCCCCACGGGCGCGGATCTGCCGCGGGCGCGGCAGGCGCGCGATCTGGTTCACACGATTCCGATGTGGACTCTGGGATACGAGAGTAGTGATCCCATTGCCCACCTGCTGGCAGAACGGGTTGCGCTGAATGCCAAAGATGCGGGACTAGCGCTGCAACCTTCGTCCGCGGCTACCGCTGATCTGCGGTTGGTGAGAATTCCGCTGGCGTCGACCGATCCGTGGATCACGCTTTCGAAAGTAGCCGCGACCGCCGATCAACCCGCCGGGAAAGAAAGCGGCTCCGTCGAAGGTCTCTATACATCAGAACGGGCGATGTTGGCGACGCGGCGCATGATCCCGCTTTTTCATCTGCCGGTGTCGTACGCTGCCTCGGCGACTTTGAACAATTGGTCCCTGCGGCCGGACGGAAGCTGGACTCTAGCGGACGCGTGGCTGGGAAGTGGCAAGCACGATTAGGAAACCATGACTTTCCGCCGCAAACTTCTCGTCGTATTCGCGCTGACGGTCTTCCTGTCGGTCGCCGCGGTGGCGTTGCTGGTACTGGGGGTAACCCGCAATGCATTCGAGAAGACCGAGGACCAGCGTACCGCGGCGCTGGTTACGCAGTTTCAGCGCGAGTTCAGCCATCGCGGAGACGAGGTGGCACGACGAGTGGAGGCCATCGCCGCGTCCGATCCGCTCAGCCGCATGGCGGTTGCATTGCACGGCACGGCTGCGGACTCCGCCGAATATTTTGACTTGGCGCGGCAAATGGCGGAAGGGTATCAGCTCGATTTTCTGGAATTTCTCGACGCTCACGGAACCATCATTTCGTCGGCACAGTGGCCGGCGAAGTTTGGCTATCCCGACACCGGGTTTGAAACCCTGTCGGCTGTGAGCGGGCAGAGCGCGTTTCTGAAACGCGAAGAGTTGCAGGACTCCACCGCTTTGGGACTCTTTGCGGTGCGTACGACGCGCATCAGCGAGCATCCCGTGTACGTGATTGGCGGCCGGCGTCTGGACAAGAATTTTCTTTCCACGCTGGACCTGCCGGCGGATATGCGCGTGCTGCTGTATCAGAATCGCACCGATCATTTTTCGGCGGATTCGCTGCTGAATCCGTCTGGCACGGCTAACGTCGCCGACGCAGCGCGGCCAGCCGAGAAATTTGCGCCGCTCGTCGAGGCGGTGCGGCAGTCCGATCAGGAAATGAGCGAAATTGTTTCCTGGACGTCGGACCGGGCTGATGACGAAGTGTTTCACGCGATCCCGCTGCGAGGCGCTGGAAAGGATCGTCCATTATTGGGCGTGCTGCTGGTGGGAAATTCGCGGCGGTCCTACGTCGAACTGAAACGGCGCATCGGAGCGCTGGCCCTGCTGGTGGGTGGTGGAGGAATCATTGTGGCGATCCTGCTCAGTAGTTGGGCGGCGGCGCGAGTGACGCGTCCAGTCGAGCAACTGGCGCGGGCCGCGCAGGAAGTTGCCGCCGGAAATTGGGACACGCGGGTAGAGGTGGCGGGCGGCGATGAACTGTCGCAACTAGCCGAGTCATTTAATCGCATGACCGCCGAATTGCTGGCGCAAAAAGAACGTTTGGTGCAGACCGAACGGGTTGCGGCCTGGCGCGAACTGGCGCGGCGACTGGCGCACGAGTTGAAGAACCCGCTCTTCCCTCTCCAACTCACGGTCGAGAACCTGATGCGCGCCCGGACGCACAGTCCCGAGCAGTTCGATGAAGTCTTCCACGAGAGTGCCAGCACGCTCCTGGCCGAGATTTCGAACCTCAAGACCATTATTGGCCGCTTCAGTGAGTTTTCGAAAATGCCGCATCCGCAGCTGCAACCGGTGCAGGTGAATGAAATCGTGCGTGGCGTGCTTAAGCTTTACCAGGCTCAACTGGAAGCGCCGGGGCGCGCGCCGATTGTCTGCAAGCTCGAGTTGGACGAGAGTGCTGGCACGATCGCGGCCGATTACGACCTGCTGCGCCGCGCTCTTTCGAACCTGGTGCTCAACGCGATGGACGCGATGCCGAACGGCGGGGCGCTCGTGGTTCGAACTAAACGCACCGACGGAAAAGTGAGCATTGAAGTCGCCGACACAGGGTTGGGGCTGACTCCGGAGGAGTGCGAGCGCATCTTTACTCCTTATTACACCAGCAAGCAGCATGGAACCGGGCTGGGCCTCGCGATCGTGCAGTCGGTGGTGAGCGATCATGGGGGAAGAATCAGCGTGCTGAGCGAGCCGGGACGGGGGACGACATTCGTGATCGAATTACCGGATAATCTGGATGCGGTGCAAAGAGACAACAGCATAAACCACGAAGGGCACTAAGGTTCACGAAGGGGAGCAAAACAGCGAGGAGGACGGTTGCCACTCAAAGCGCATCTGTTGATCGTGGATGATGAAGCCAACACACTGGCCTCGCTGTCGCGGGCATTTCGTTTAGCGGGACATGAAGCTACGGTGTGCGACAACGCAGCAAAGGCTCTCGAATTGGCCAGGGCGCAAGACTTCGATCTGATTCTTTCTGACGTGGTCATGCCCGGCAAAGACGGCCTGACGCTGCTTGAGGAATTGAAACGGCAAGGCGTGACCGCTCCGGTGGTGATGATGTCGGGGCAGGCACACATTGAAATGGCGGTGAAAGCGACGCGTCTGGGCGCGATCGATTTTCTGGAGAAACCGATTTCCAGCGACAAACTGATGCTCACCGTCGACAACGCGCTCAAGCTGCAAAGACTCGAGAGCGAAAACCGGCAACTTCGGCATCAACTGGGCAAGCACGAAATCGTATGGAAGGGCGACGTCATGCGCAGGTTGATGGCGCAACTGGTGCGGGTGGCCGCGAGTGAGTCGCGGGTGTGCATCTTCGGCGAGACCGGTACGGGCAAAGAACTCGTGGCGCGAACCATTCACGAGCGCAGCCCGCGATCGGCTGGGCCTTTCGTCACTTTGAATTGTGCGGCCGTGCCGGCGGAGTTGATCGAGTCTGAATTATTCGGACACGAGAAGGGATCGTTCACCGGCGCGTCGGGACGGCACATCGGAAAGTTTGAACAGGCCGATCAGGGAACAATTTTTCTGGACGAAATCGGCGACATGCCGTTGAACATGCAGGCCAAGCTGTTGCGCGTGCTGGAAGAGGGCGAAGTCGAGCGCATCGGCGGCGACAAGCCGGTGACGGTCAACGTTCGCGTGGTGGTCGCGACCCATCGCGATTTGGAAGCTCGTGTTCGCGAAGAGAAATTTCGGCAGGATCTGTTTCACCGCATCCACGTTTTTCCGTTGACGCTGCCTCCGTTGCGCGATCGGCGCGACGACATTCCTGCGCTGGTGGAACATTTTTCCGCGCAAGTGTGCGCACAGAACGGGTGGAAGCCAGTGCCCTTCGCGGCGGATGCAATCGAAGCTCTGCAATCTCATCCGTGGCCAGGCAACGTGCGCGAATTGCGCAACATGGTCGAGCGGCTCATGTTGCTGGCGACCGACGGTCAAGTGGATCTGGCAACCGTGCAGATTGCCCTGCCGAGGACTTCGGCGGGAGGGGGCGTTACACCCGTTGCGATTGGATCAGGCGCACTAGCCGACCGGGTGCAATATTTCGAGCGGGAAGTGATTCTCGCGGAACTGAAGCGCAGCCATCAGAACATGAGCCTGGCCGCAAAGACACTTGGCCTGGAACGCAGTCACCTGTATAAGAAAGCGGAGCAACTGGGGATCGATCTGCGCTCCATGCGGCGGGAGCAGGGGCTGCAGGATTAGCTTCGGATCAGGGCTCGCATCGCTTTCCCACTTCTCGCAAAAGAAGCCAGAAGTGGGGCACCCCACGTCAGGAACTCGGGGCACGCCGGTTCACTCAACAATCGGGAGACTTGCATTGGCGAAAATCGCCGGGATTCTTTTCTTCATTTTCTTTTTTACTCTTCACGTTTTTGCGGCTGAGCCGCCCTCGCCTGCTATTTATGGGGTCCGCATGAAACAATCGTGGATTCCTATGAAGGATGGGGTTCGCCTGGCTGCGACTCTCTACATGCCCGACGGAGCAAAGCCTGCAGAGAAGTTCCCTGCCCTGCTCGAATATCTGCCGTATCGCAAAGACGATGGAACGGCGGCGGGCGATTATCCCAAGCATGCTTATTTCGCGCGGCGTGGATACGTGGGCGTGCGGGTGGACATTCGCGGGTTCGGTGCGAGTGAGGGCGTTCCGCCGGAACGCGAGTATTCCGAGCAGGAGCAGGTCGACGGAGAACAGGTGATTGCCTGGCTGGCGCGTCAGCCCTGGTGCAACGGAAATGTCGGCATGTTCGGCATTTCGTGGGGGGGATTTACCGCGCTGCAAATGGCGATGCGGCATCCGCCGGCGTTGAAGGCGATTGTCGCGGTGCATGCAACCGCCGAGTTATTTCACGACGACGTTCACTACATCGACGGGATGGCGCATGTGGACGAATTTGAATTGAACATGGACATGGCGGAGGGCTGGGTGGGCGCGCCGGAATATTCGCTGGACGAGAAAGTCCTGGGGCCGCGCTTCGATTCGCCACCCTGGTCGCTGCTCTACTTGAAACACCAGCGTGATGGCCCGTTCTGGCGGGAACGAGTGCGGCCGTTGAGTGAGATCACGACGCCGAGCTTTCTGATCGGCGGTCTGCAGGACGGCTATCGCGACAACGTTGTCGACATGCTGATGAAGTCGAAGGCTCCGATCAAGGCGATCGTCGGCCCGTGGAATCATTCGTTCCCCAATGACGCGGATTTCGGACCGCGAGTCGAGTGGCGCGATCAGGCGGTGCGTTGGTTCGACTACTGGCTCAAGGGGAGCGACACTGGAGTTAAGGAAGATCCGCGGCTCGTGATTTACATGCAGCACTGGCATCCGCCGGATCCGAATCTGCAGGAAGTGCCGGGAGAATGGCGGCGGGAAGATGTGTGGCCGCCGAAGGACGCGAGCGCTACCACGCTGTTCTTGCAGGGGAATCACACGCTGGATGTTTCTTCGGCGCCCCCATCTGCGCATCACTTGAAATATGTTCCCACGGTCGGAGTTGAGGCCGGATTCTGGTGGGGAGAATTGTTGAGCGATCCGCGGCCGGTGGACGCGTTCAGCCTGGTGTACGATTCCGCGCCCCTGGACCATGAGCTAGCGATTCTGGGGCGTCCGCGAGCTCTGCTGCAGGCTTCGGCGACTATGCCGCTGGCGAATTGGTTCGCGCGGCTTTCCGACGCGGCGCCCGATGGCACGGTCACGCAGATTACGGGCGCGGGATTGAACGGGGCGCAGCGCGAATCGATGACCGAGCCGCGCGATCTGGAGCCGGGGAGAGTCTATCCACTTGATATTGAGATGCACCTCACGTCATGGGTGTTTCCAAAAGGGCATCGCATTCGACTTGCGATTTCAAATGCCTTGTGGCCGATGGTGTTGCCGACGCCGTATGCGATGACCACATCGCTCAATCTCGGCGGTGCGGACGGATCGCGGATCGTTCTACCTGTTGTTCCTTTGCATGGAGCCGCAGCTCCGGACTTTTCGGCTCCTCAACCGTCCGAGGAGCGCACCGACATCAAGAACGAAGGCTTCCCTTGGCCCGGCGAATGGACCGTCGAGCGTGACGAGGCCCACCAAAAGACGACCGTCCACTGGAAGGGCAAGGATGGTTATGAATATCCGTGGGGCACGGAAAATGATTTTGAGAATCTGACCTATGAGGGAGATGATGCGCACCCGGAAACCTGTTCCGTGCGCGGTGAGGCGGAGAGCGTCTTCGCTTTGAAGGGGGGTACGCTGGTGTGGCGTGGACATCTTCTGGTGACCACCGATCAGAAGAATTTCTACTACAAGTACACGCGGGAGTTGCTGAAGGACGGGGAGATGATCAAGTCGAAGACCTGGCAGGAGACGATTCCTCGCGATCATCAGTAGGTCGCTAGGGTGATCCGCTCAACGCAAGACGTAGCAACCCAGGTCTCTACAGATGCGGCGATGTTCTCTTCAGATCTGCGGCGAGCAACTGGTGGAACAGTTGCTCCCCTGCTTCGCGCCGTAAGGAGAGGCGGCCGGCTCCGTACGCACGCGACTTGAGGCCGCGCTGCACATCTTCGCAAATACCGAGATCTTCATCTTGCACCCGGTTTCCGACATTGACCGACTCGATGTTGTAGGCACGCGCGGCTTCACTCACATCGCTGAAGTAAAAATCGAAGATGACGGTGCAATGATCGGCATCGACGGGGATGACATAGTTTGTGTCCATGTATCCCGCGTAGCAATTGATCATCAAATTGGGATATTGCCAGAAATACCAGGCGCGGTCGCCTTTGCGAGTCGCGCCAGTGGCGGCGTCCTCGTCGGAGGCAACCATGGGGCTGGACTGCAAACAATATCGGTCTTCGTTCTCGATGGTGTACTGCTTGTAATCAAGCACCGAATTCAATCCCTTGTGCAGGTGCGGCACGTGATATCCACCGTCGAGGAAATTGTCAACGTAGACTTTCCAATTGCAATTGATGTCGTAGGTTCTGCGGTCGAAGTAATGCAGCTGGCTGATGCCAAGCGGGGCGACACGCTTCACCAGGCCGCCGAGAAATTGCTGCAAAGGTGCGGCCTGGGGGTCGAGGTTCACGAACACGAAGCATTCCCAGGTTTCAACGCGGATGGGCAGCAAACCGTTTTCAGTGCGCTCGAAGTTCTCTACGCCGTCGAACTCGGGCATGCCTTTGAGCGAACCGTCCAAGCCGTACTTCCAGCCGTGGTAGGGGCATTGCAACAATTCGGCGCGGCCACAAGGCTGGGTCACGACCGCCGCGGCGTGGTGACGACAGACGTTGTAGAAGGCACGCAGCTTGCCGTCGCCTCCACGCACGACGACAACGGGCTCTCCGACGAGACGCGTGGAGATGAACTCTCCCGGCTTCTGCAACTGATCGGTGCGGGCGACGAGTTGCCAGGTTTTGCCGAAAACATTTTGCCGCTCCAGTTCGGCAATGCGCTGATCCACGTACCAAGGTGCAGGGATGGTCGAAGCCTCCGCCAGCGGGGCACGATCGTTGTAAATAGAGAGAATCTGTTCGACGGATGCTTGCATGTTTTTGCTCTCGAATGAATTGTTCGATTTACAACATCCCGGCCACAACGTCGCACGAATGATTGCTTCTAACAACTAACGGCGGCGATTGGTGCGCGCCTGCGGTCGTGCGGCTGGTGTGGAATCAGTTTCGGCACCAATCGCCCGCCGCAGCACATCCAGAAACTGCTGGATTCTGGCTTCTTTTTTTTCCGGCAGTTCGCCCTGGCGCCGAAATAAACCGGGATCAAGTTCGGCGGTGAGCAGCGCATCCTGGAATCGCTCCATCATCCAGTCGATGATTGAAACGATCATCTCAATGTCAATATCCTTTCGAAGTTCCCCGCGCCCCAGGCCGAAACGCACAAAGCTTACCGTGCCGTAAGGATCTTCGCTGATGAGGAAGCGGTTGATCTCGCGCTTCAGCACGAAATCGGTGCCGTAATTTCCCAGCAGCGAGATGCGATAAGGAATCCAGTCCTCGTGAACCAGGTGCTCGGTGCGCACCAGCCAGTAGCGCAGCACTTCGAAAAATCCACCCTCACGGATGTCTGCCGGCGCATCAAGATATTTGGCGAAGGAGCGGACGGAGCGTTTATAGACTTCGAAAAATAATCCGTCTTTGCTGCCAAAGTGCTGGAAGATCGAGCCCTTGGCGATGCCGAGCGCAATGGCGATGTCGCCAACCCGGGCCGCGTGATAGCCGTGCTCGGCAAAATGCTGGGTCGCGGCTTCGACGATGCTGCTGCGTTTCGCCTCCGAACGTGGACGCGCTGGGGCTTGGCGTTGATAGAGCGGTGGAGTAGCGCGGTTGCTGGCAATTCCCGGCATGGCGTTAGATAGTGACTGTAAGTCA
>Ga0210400_10002210_pt1 | contig 18357 bp, 11 predicted proteins | sample IncBWH26MmetaG_FD_155456 | JGI IMG/M metagenome (GOLD analysis project Ga0210400, IMG submission 155456) | Forest soil microbial communities from Barre Woods Harvard Forest LTER site, Petersham, Massachusetts, United States - Inc-BW-H-26-M | ecosystem: Environmental > Terrestrial > Soil >...
CTGGTATGATCGGGTCGAACACGGTCCTGGCTCTGGACCGTGTAGCCCGCCAATGCCCCTCCTAGTCCGTCAGGAATAACCTCTTGCGGTATGTATGCTTGAATATGCCCCAGCGGTTCTTCGCAAGGATTGAGGTTTAGGGACGTGAACGATGGAGGGACACAGCCACTGGCGGCAAAGGCAAACTCCTGGACCGGCTGCATCGAAAAGGACCCGCTCGGCTGCACAATCAGCAGTTGCAAGCTCTCATGATCCGAAAGAGACGTTACGCAACTAGACGCGAGGGCTCCACAAGGCGAGCCAAAGCCACCTTTGGTATCCACTTCTGTGACGTGAGAAGTAGAGACCAGAGCTTGTAGTGAGCCATCGGGCATCACAACAATAGCGCCGATCTCCGCCGCCTGATCTTCAGAATTGTCCTGAAGGGCGGTGCCGGAGGAATCATTGAGGGTGAAATGGAAATGAGAAGAAGGAACAGGTACGGTAAATTTTGAACGGCCGGTTACCGCATCCAGGGCCATGATTGCCGAGTTGGTCTGTGAACCGTCAGGATGTTGCGGGCCAAAGACAACTGAGCCGTAAACGGTGTCGTCCTCAGCTACAGCAAACGGCCCGCTCAAGCTTTCATTGGGTCCGTCATTCGGTCCCAAGATCCATACCTGCTGCTGGCTGGCGTTATCGATTCGGGTGAAGGAGAATCTTTGATTAAAGCAGTCGGCATCCACACAGGTCGTAAGCACCTGGATGATTCCCCCGCTATTGTCGGGAACGGTTTCACGAATAAAAGTAAATCCGGAAAGATCGCCGGGCAGGGCCGCGTCTGGCCCTAACGGTGCCGTGCCGCCAGTTGGCGCGAGACTGCCAACCTGCGTTGGGTCTGCTGTGGCCAGCATCCGCTCGATCTGGTCCCGTCGCGCAGCCAGCCGCTGCTCCGAGGAGTTCGGTATGCCGGCCGCCTTGCGTACCTCCCTCCACTGTGCTGACCACAAATCCACGCCGCTCGATGGTACCGGCGAATTTGGGGCGCTCGCCGCTGAAGCCGTTGGCAACAGCGCTGAACTCGCTGGTTGTGCGGTTGCAGCCAGCGGTGGACCGTGGACTTGAACTGCCCAGAGCTGCTGTCCATCCGCAGTAAGCGCCCGCACCATATTTGGCCCGTCAATCACATAGACATCGGGATCCCCTTGATTGACCGGGTTTCCGTGGATCATGTGGTTGACGGTGTGGCCTGTTATCGAGCCCACAGACCAGAGCGGCGTTCCGAAGGGAACGGCTGGCGTCGCTAGCACATTCACGGTCATGGTGGCGGTCAACGAGTTGAAACTGGCAGTAAGAGTGGCCGTGCCTTGCGCCAGCGCAGCAAGCTGCGGCGGATCGGTGGACGTGATGCTGACCACTGTGGGATCGCTGATCGTCCAAGTTGCATTCGTCACCGGCTGGCCGGCATCCCCCACCAGCCTTACGGTGCGAGTCTGTCCAACCGTCAAGGTTGCAAGAACCGGGCTAATGAAGATGGCTTTGGGCGATACAACAGGAACCGCGTTGAAGGTGACCGATATCTGCCCGTTAGCGGTATTGCCGGCAACGTCGATGGCCTGTAGCCGGATGGAATTGAGGCCCGAGGCCAGAGTCACATTACAAGTAAACGAGCCGGAGGTCACCGTGGCCGGCGAGCCGTTGCAGGTTAGAGATGCGACACCAGACAAATTATCCGACACTGAGCCGGCAACCTGGAGCGCGGCCGCGCTCACAAACGCGCCATTCGATGGCGAAGAAATACTTATGAGAGGCGGTGTCTCATCAATATTAACGCTAATCGCCGTATTTCCGCTGTTCCCAGCTTTGTCCAAGGCTGTTGCCGAAACGGACTGGTTCACTCCTTCCGATGAAACGGTCACTGGCGATGGGCAAGAAGCCACGCCCGACAAAGCGTCCGCGCAAGAGAAGCTGACCGTAACCGGAGAGTTATTCCAGCCAGCCGCATTGGGCGCTGGATTCTGGTTCGCCGCAATTGTGGGAGGAGTTTTATCGACACTGATCTGAATGCTGGCCGTACTTGAGTTGCCAGCTAAATCAAGTGCCGTACCGGCGACTATTTGATTCAAGCCCTCGGTCGTCAAAGAGAATGGGTTCGGACAGGAGGCGATCCCCGATGTGGCGTCGGAGCAGCCGAAAACTATCTCGACATTGGTGTTATTCCAGCCAAACTTATTTGCAGGAGGAGCTATGGTTTCAACAATGGAAGGCGGATCGTTATCCACGCCAATCATAGAAACACTGATGTGTGCTCCCCGCTTTCCGTGGAGTCGTATCTCCAGGACATTTGAAGATATCGGATGGACGACTTTATCAATCGTGACGATCTCAGGATCATCTTTCTTGGAAGTTGATCTGCATTGTTCTTCGTCGGCCCCGTGGCAGTTCGCCCGGGCCTCTCGCTGGTGATGCTCCTCGAAATCATCCTCATCCACGACTCTTTGACCATTCAGGAAAACTTCAGCCCGGATGCGCTCTTCGGCCGTAATGTGCAGTTTGTATTGGGTGGCGGTGTTCCGGATCGTGACGCTATCGCTGAACACTGAAGCACGGCCATCGCTGTCCTCCTCGTGCCTGCTATCTTCATGTGGCTGCTCGACCGGGCGTGTGTAGGTCTTAGGGCCGAATGCGTTCCATGTGCATATTGCCAAGCCACACGTCGCAGTGGTGACCGTTGGCAAAGCAGAGGGTGTCTGCGGAAACGATCTTGCTGGTACACAACTAAACGCTGTGTAGACGACTAACTTCAACAGGCGGGTCTTCATTGCCTGCGCTTGCCTTTCATGGTCCCATTGCTCTCGGATTCCAGAGATATCCGATAGCGCAGCGATTCGGAGACTATCTTGCGAAGGAATCCGGGCCTTGGTTCATTCCCTCGGTCAAGCGGTGGTCGCATTCAATACTGTGGAAAGCCTCTTGCTCCGTTCCGCTACGTTCTTGACAAGAAACTTCCAGATACTGGAGGAGTTGGATATCTAGCAACAAAATCTTTAAGACAAGCGACTTGGAGGTGACTGGCTTGGGAAAGTGCTTGTCTATGCCGGGCGCTGTACCGGAAACAAGACTCAGTCAAGTCGGCTAGTGAAACCTGCGAGGTCGGGCATCACTATAGCCCAAACCATGGTTTTGTAGAGCGTTTATAACTGTCATTTTGTCAGTTTTTTGTCTTTTTTATTTCCATTTTGGCATATCAACATTGCTTTCCTGATTTGGGACCATATGTAGACATCCAACAATGACCAAGTGCGATCCACATTCTGGAAAAACTTTCGGGGGCACTGTCCAAGAGCGATTTGTGGGCGTATTGGTATTATGCGATCGTGCAGCACTACGGACCGGGAACACATCTGCTTGATGTAACGCACGCTCTTGATGTTGCGCTCTGGTTCGCTCTCCACGAAGCTACAACAGACAAACTCATCAATACTCGGTTTGTTAACACCGATCCAGCAAATCCTGGACCCACCATTCCCGATTGGAATTCTCTTGCTGGTGAAATCCTGATCGCGAAGATCTGGGACATCGGGAAAGTGGCGACGCAAGACAGTTCGACGATCCCCCGCCCTCCACGTGACAAACAAGGGATGGAAGCCAACAGGATGGACTGAGCCAGCGATGACATTGAGCCGAGCAGATTGCTACGTCCAGATTCGGCTAGCGCGGCCGTCGCGCTCTCTTCGATCCTTTTTCAAGATTGCATTTCCGGTGAGCCGCCTGGATGTTTTCTGGATGGTCGTCGCGGCGTGCCGATCCCATGCCTTTGGGCTCGATATGATCCGGTACGATTTCCTTATAGTCCGTGAAGAGCTTGTGACAGATCCCGCACCTCCCGTTTTGCTCGATAATCTTGCGATTCAGTAGTCTTCTCATCTCCGCTGGTGACCTGCGTTCCCGATATCCCCGGGGATGATGGGGATCTTCAATGCGCTGAACCTGCGCCCACCGTCTGCGCTGCTTGCGGGCCTGTTCCCGGCCACAACAGAACAGTGACCTGTGGATAGGACAGATTTCCTTACGATGAAGTTTCATGGCGATTCCTCTCAATTGGTTTATGTGGATGTCTGGAGATGAAGAAATCTGCTGCGGCGCCGTCCCAGAGTCCCTAGGCCTGAAGAAGGGTGGCTGCGTTTAGTTCCCGTTCGCCTCATAGGTAGTCACTCCCCAAAATCAGCATCGAGAAAAATCATGACTGGCTGGCAAAACGCCAATGCGGCAGAGGCAATGGATGGTTAGGGAAGATGACGCTGAGGCCTGGGACCTCGTCGCTTCCCAGGAGCCTTCCCCCAAATGTTCTGCGCTTCTGGCGTTTCTGCTAACGAGGGCACTCTCAGGTTAATCGCATCCGAAGACGGATGCGTTGTTCTGGATATAGAGCGTGATCGCATCCTGAAACTGAACCCGGTCGGTGCTGAAATATGGAAATTGCTCAGCGCCGGCGAACCTGAGTCCCAGATCGTCCGGAAAATCTCTCAACAATACAAAGTCGGTGAGCAGCGCGTAGCAGAAGACGTGCGAGCGCTCATCATGAAGATCGAGCAGTTCCGTCTCTCCCCGGGCAATTCGATACTCACCGCTCAACCAGAGCCGAGAGCCCACAGCAATTCCCAACCCTCGTATCCCTGGTACGGCCAAACCGGGGGCGATGATCACAGCCCGAAGCCAAAATTGGAACTCGTTATAACTGCGTTTCTGGGACTGGCCATATTCGATTTGATCCTTTTTCTGTCGTCATTACGATCCTTATGCGCGTGCGTCAAAGCGTGGCCGGTGAGCCGGGAGGCTTCTCCTCCTGGCCCAAACACCATTGGCCAGATTTGCAGCTCGGTTCAGCGGGCCTGTGTCTGGTACCCCAAGCAAGCATTGTGTCTCCAAAGATCGGCGGTGACGACGTGCCTGTTGAGAATCTATGGAATAGGTGCGCAGATGGTAGTGGGCATCCGCCCGATGCCCTTCATGGCGCATGCATGGGTTGAAGCAAATAACGCAGTGGTTAACGACTGGCCGGGTGTGACGAGTTTTTATTGTTCACTTATTTCGCAATAGCAGTCAAAACCTCACAGATGAAACTCCAAACTGGTCTGCTTCACTTGGATGGACGCCCACCATCGGCTGACGATTTGGCCGAAATATTAGGAGAGTTTGCTCAGAGACCGGTTGATATCGCGGGTTGCAGCATCGACGGTCCGGCGCTTTTAGCGTATCGAGGCGACAAGATCACCTTCGAGGAAGACTCGGAGGTGCAGCCTCTCCGGAAGGGTCCACTCACTTTAACCTGGGACGGTCGTCTCGACAATCGAGAGGAACTTGGGCGCCGGCTTCGGCTGACCGCCGTTGAGAACATTCCGGATCCGGAAATCGTGCTGAATGCCTATGAGGCATTTGGCGAGTCTGTGGTCGCGGACCTGGTTGGGGAATTCGTCCTGGTGCTGTGGTGCAGCAGAACGAAGAGCTTGCAATTTGCGCGTTCCGCGTGCGGAGCCCGACCTCTGTACTACGTTCTCACGAAGAATAGGCTCATCTGGTCCAGCAACTTTGCGCACTTGGTAAGAGTCTCTGGAGTCGACCTCACAGTCAATGATGACTACGCGGTCCAGTATCTCGCTTGCCAGCCATCGGCAAAGGACTCGCCCCTGGTGAACGTGCACCCGATTCCTCCCAATCGGTCGCTTCATTTTCAGGATGGACGCGTGAAGCACACTCGTGAGTTGTGGGATCCGACGCAAATCTCACCCTTGCGGTATCGAACTGACAAGGAATACGAGGAGCACTTTCGGACAGAAATCACACAGGCAGTTCGAGTTCGGCTTCGGGCCAAGAATCCGATCTTCTCGGAGCTCAGCGGCGGACTGGATTCGTCGTCCATCGTTTTGATAGCCGACCAGATTCTGCGCGAGCGAGGCGAGTCTGCAAGCAATCTCCGGACTGTTTCATGTGTTTACGAAGAGTCGCGTAGTTGCGATGAGAGACCTTTCATTCGAGCGGTCGAGGAGAAGCGCGGAATTGAGACCTTGCTGATACACGAATGCGACCAGCGAATTACGCTCGGGTTGGATAATCCGCCATTCACAGGCCTGCCCAATGGCCTTCACTGCTTCCCCGGTAGATACGAAACGGTCACAGCGTTTATGCGGCAGCACAAGTCTCGAGTGTTACTAACCGGTCGCGGAGGGGATCACTTGTGCTGGAGTGAGCCGGACGGAGCCCCAATTGTCGCTGACGACTTGATGAAAGCCGATGTCTTCAGCGCACATCGTGAATGCCGCGATTGGAGTCGGATGGCAAGCCTTACATACTATGAGTTTCTAGCAAAGAGAGCATTGCCTCTATTCCTGAACAGCCTCTGGCCCACGGCGTCGTTGTACAAACCACCAGAATTACCAGCCTGGATACATCCAAGGCACAAAGCCGCGCTTCTCTCCCACGTTTCTGAGTTTGAGAGCTATCCCAGTTGGCGCTCTGCCCCGAGTCGGCGGGCACAGGTGTTCTTTGTGGACCACATGTTTCGTTACCTGGGTTCTGGTTTCTTTCAAGAATACAACGATCTCTACGTTTCGCACCCATATTCGCATCGCCCGCTCGTGGAATTCTGTCTGGGTATTCCGGTCTCGCAGTTTCTCCGTAATGGTCACACGCGATCACTGATGCGGCGGGCATTGCGCGATCTACTGCCGCAGAAGACGCGAAAACGTGTGAGCAAAGGTCTTCTTGATGAAACGATCTCGCGAGCGCTGCGAAATGAGCAGGCGAGCACTTCAGACACTATGAATTGGCAGGTTTGTGAGCGAGGTTTCCTTACGTACCCGCACCTCGCGGAATCTCTCAACCAAGCTCGACTCGGCATCCTGAAACTCAGCGGACCCTTGTTTCGAGTTGTTTCTCTTGAAAGATGGCTTCGGTCTCTAAGCCGTGCACAAGCTGTTCGAAAACACACACAAGCTCAGTCAGCATCCTCAGTCGCGGTCTATAGCCGATCGTGCCTATCTGAGGCGTTCCGGGGTCTCCACCAGGCTCCGGGAACGCGTTAACCGGTGGAGAAAGGAGGATTGAATGCTATACGAGGCACCCAAAATGGACGAAGTCGGGACTGCGAGCGAGCTGATTCAGGCATACGCCGGCCCGTATTACGATGGCGACGGGTACATCTACAGCTTTGGCCTGGTTTGCAGCCCACTCGAAGAAGAGTAGTTTCAGGAAGCGGAGTCAGCAATATCGATTCCGCTTCTCCACTTCCATCGAAGCATTCGCCATTATCGTTTCAGAATTCTACTCTCAATGCGAGTTGGACAGAACGGGCGGAGCCAATCTGATACAGCGGACTGAGCCCCGTATTGAATGATCCAGCTTGAAGTCCTTGAGCCAACATCGTCTGCGAGATACCAAACCCATTTTGTGGGACAAATCCGCCGTGAGGATTGACACGGCCAAGATGATTGGCCGGCGGAGAGAAATTCGGGTGATTGAAGATATTGAACGCTTCGATACGCCCTAGTAGGTCCAAATTGTGTGACACGCGAAAATGTCGCCCGATACCGACGTCCACCTGAAAGAAAGAGAATCCTCTAAAGAAATTTCGCCCTAGATCTCCTTGACGCTTATCCCTAGGCACCAAAAGCGCTGCTGAGTTTATTCGGCGTCCGCCAGGTGCGGCTTGGTCTGCGACGTACTGAGAAACCGCACTAATCAGATCGGGACGAAAAGGATAAACGCCAAACCCGATGTCGCGTAATAGTACAAGTTCAACGGGTTGAGAAGAATGAACCATTAGCAGTGGATCGATGAACCAGTTGGAAAACAGAGCTTTGGAAATCCAGGACTTGCCCGCGAGGCAGAGATTGTAGCTTAGCCCCACTGTCGCTGTATGCCGAGTGTCAAAATCCGAGGGTCCATAGTCGCTCCGCGGATTAATGAATCGTGCAGGCAGACCTTGAAGAGTCGCGTCAGTAGAGACGTTATCGAGTGAATGCGACAGTATATAAGACGCGATGATATGGGAACCATTTCTCGAACGACGCCGGAACTGCACTTGCAAGGCGTTGTAGTTTGAGAAGCCTCCACCATTCGTGAAGAACAGTTCTGTGAATACAGCTGGCACACCAGCCGCTCCACCAAGATATCTCTCCGTCCGGAGCAAGCCGTGGCCCACCGCCCCTAGGAATCCAACGCTGACCGTCTGGTCTGTTCCGAGCGACTGCTCGAGTGATAGATTCCAATGATATGAGTATGGCAACTTGAGGACTGAAGGAAACGCCTGGATCGTGCTGAAGGGAGCCCTTGTCGTAAAAGCGGGCGGCGAAGCCTTGTCGGAACTGAGGGGGAACGGCACGCCAAATAGGAACTTCTGCGTTAAAAATGGAAACGAAAAACCATTGGTCACGTTGCCGACGGGGCCGTTTCCTAAATCGAAGAAAGTCCCTGCTCCACCCCTCATTACGCTTCTGAATCTCGGTGAGCGCCAGACGTCATACGCAATGCCGACGCGAGGTCCGAAATTGTTCAGGGTCGTTCGATAAAGCGGAATGCCCGGGGCCAGTGATAGTGTCCGTAGATCATCTATGCCCTGCACAGCAAACGGCCTTCGTCCATTACCGCCTTGCACGATCGGAGCGGGGTTGTATTCCCATCGTATTCCGTATGTAAGATTCAGGCGAGCACCCGGCCTCCAAGCGTCTTGAACGTATGCGGAATAGTTGGTGAAATGTGAATGCACGGTAACAGTTGCCGCCACTGCACTGAACAGTGTTGTCGATGTAAGTGCCGATTCGATGTCGGGGAAAAATGTCGTTTGATCATATGCAGGAGGAGTAACCTGAGGTGACAAACTTCTAAAATCAAATCCAGCCTTCACGACATGGGCGCGGAATTGCAGCGACAAGTTGCTGAGGATGTTAATTTGATGCTGAAAACTGTTGTTGTCTCTTCCAAGTGTGAGTGCGATGTTGGCTGGACCGATGGCAGGAAACAATTGAAACAGGCTGTTCTTCTGATTGAAGTGAGATGGAAAGACAGCTCCAGGTGAGAGAGGGGTCGCTCCACCAAAACTGTCGAGCTTGTCTTCTCCAACCACGGACGACGCGCTCCAATTAAACCGAAAGTCAGTCATGAACTGCGGAGTGACGAAATATGTCAAACCAGCCGTCAGGGTCTGCAGGCCAACTCGTGTGCCGGTTACTGTACTGAGGCTATTTGGCTGGGCGCCGCGCTGCCGACGATCAGATGCGGAAATCACGTAACGGGCAAACAGGCTAAGAGACTCGCGTCGGTGATAATCGATGCGAACACTCACGGCATCGAGAATTGAAGGATTGGAAAACGCATACGTAGCCCGCGCCAGGCCGTTACCCCTATCAGGACCATTGGGCAAAGGATAGGCCTCGAAAAACGGCTTCATTGAGAGCGGAGCGGAATTTCTCACGGGTAAGGAAGGGACATCGGTTTCGCGAGAAGTCGGCTGGCGTAGGCGAAGCCCCTCATACGATGCGAAAAAGAAGGTCTTGTCCTTTGAAATTGGGCCACCGAACACGAGTCCGAAGTCGTTCTGCCGGAGTGGTGCACGTGCCAGCCGGTTTCGGTTAGAGAACCAATCATTGGCGTCAAGTGCATCATTTCTTACATAATCGAAAACATTTCCATGGAATTCGTTTGTCCCCGAACGGCTGACGATCGACACCTGTCCACCGGGAACCCGTCCAAATTCGGCCGAATAACTAGACGTCAGGACGGCAAACTCTTGAACATCACCAGTCGAGATCAAACTGTTCGTTCCTCCAAAGGCAGTTAAGGCCGGCAGAGACCCGCCAGCGGATTGTCCGGGATTGACGCCGGCGGCCAGCCCAAAGTTGGCGCTCACGCCGTCAATCACGACGTAGTTTGCATTTGCGCGCTGACCATTCACAGAAAACTGCCCCTGGCTGGTAGGACTCGAAGGGGTGATCACAACTCCAGGCGTCAAAGCAAACAGAGTTTGGAACGAACGTCCATTCAACGGGAGTTCTGTTACGAGCGTTTGGTCAATGACAGTACCGACAGCACCCGACATCTGGGTTGGGGTACCGTTTGCATTGAGGATTACCGATTCCAGCGGAGATCCCGCAGCGAGCGTAATTTGCGCGGCGAGATCGGCCTGCGTGTAGATAGTCAGATTAGCCAGATTGACGCTTTTGTATCCCGCTGCAGAAACTTCTACGCGATAGTGGCCCGGCTTGATATCCGGAAAGATGTAAAAGCCCCCTTCGTTCGTACGGGTTATGGTCCTTATGTTGCGTTCGATGTCAATCAGGTCTACTCGCGCTCTTGTAACGGCTGTTCCGGAGACATCAGCAATACGCCCAGACAGGGTCGCAGTATCCATTTGAGCAAATACCGGAGCACAAAACCCCAGAGTCGCCAGCCAAGCGAAAACATGGGCATTTTTGGGATTTCGGCCACTGAGGCGCGGCCGTGTTGCAGATACGTGGGAGACCCACCAGTTCATGAACCGACCGAAGCCGATTCTCACCCCTTCTAGACCTGCAATGCGAGCGGGTGGCCGGCCAAGAACGGATCGCTGCCGGGTCGTGGCAGCGCTCATGGATGGTTGGCCTTTCTGTTTAAGGAACCCGAAAGGATCTTTTTTCCGGTTGGCTCGTTAACTGTGTTTTCGGACGACTCGGCAGTGACGAAAATCGAGCTTAGATGGTTCAGGAGTCGAGCGTCCGTGACAATGAGAGCCCAGCGATTGTCTTTGGCGCTATCGAGGGTGAACTTGCCCAAACGGACAACGGGAGGGCTCTTGGCTTTGGCTGTGCCGGGAGTCTCTGCCCAGACATAAAAAGCAACCTTGGTACTTGGCCTGTTCGGCTTGCCCAGATCGTAGGCATAAAACTCCATTTTTTGGCCCTCCGCGTAGAAAACACGGCCGAATTCGGGCAGGGGTTTTCCATTTTCGTCCCATCCTAAAATGTCCTGGACATGTAGACTACGGGCAGTAATCAAGTCCCTAGCTGAATGCCCTGCGGCGTTGAGTTGGCGCAGCTCGGCCAATTGCGCCTCCTGCTTAGCAACTTTTTCCCGTAGCGTCCTGAGCTCGGCCTCGCTCACCAAGGAACTGGTGCGATCCGCAACCTCATCGGAGCGAACTCTTTCCAACTCTTGCTGGAGGCGCGCAATTTCGGCATTGCGTTGTACTTGGATATTGAGAGCTTCCCCATTCGACGTCTCAAGCAGCGCAATGCGCGAGTTTAGATCGGCCTTTTCCCGCTTTGCAGAATCTAAATCTCGCTGCTGCTGCTTGAGTTTTTCGGAGACAGCGGCCAGTTGTGCTTCCAAAGAAGGCGACGGCCCCTTCAACACCCGGTTGTCAGGTACTGGCGAGCGCGTCTCCGACTTCGGCTCGGGGGAACCCTCTGTCTTCTTCCCATCTGGCGCCCCAAGGCGAACTGCCGAGATTGAATGCTGGCCATCGGATTTCTGCGCCCGGTAATGCGAGGTGAATAGAATTCCCAAGAGCAGAACGGAGATTGTGGCTACCACGACCGCCGCCCATCGGACGCGTTGGTGCCGAGACGCGACGATATCCGCGGCCAACCCAATAAGTCTTCGAGAAGGCGGTTTCACCGTAGCTTCATTTTCAGAGCGCCGATATGCACCGGCAAGTTGCGGTAGAACCCCGGCGATTACGCGGATCAGTTTGCTAAATAGACGTCTGCACTCTGCGCAACCCTGAAGATGCTCTACCAATTCTGCGAACTCAGCGTCGGACGCTCCCCCGTACGCACCCTTGGCACATAACCGTTCATAGCTAAGATGGCTACGCATCGATAACCACTTCCGAGACATAATGCCTCCCTTCCCTTAAAGTCCATCTCAGGAACTCCCGTCCCTATTTCCGTCGTTTGCTAACGATATTGCTCAACTTTTTCAGTCCTCTGTACACATTGTTTTCAATTGTCGACGCGGACCCACCTACTCGCCGCGCCGCGTCTGCAGCTGTTCGTCCTTCAAAGAATTTCAGCTCAATTGCTTTGCGTTGCGCCGGCTTAAGTTTTGCCAACAACTCGCGCGCCAAATGCATTTGCTCTTGGGGAGCGAGATGCTGCCAATTCTCGTCTGGCCCCACAGCTTCTTCCGATTCATCTACTTGCCGGGAGGTGTAAAACTGGCGTGTTTGAAGATATTCCTTGCGATTGAGGGCAGCATGAGATGCTATAAGAAATAGCCAACCCGACAGGCTGCCCTTCAGATGGTCGAAACGGTCTGCCGTGCGACACACCTCGAGGAAAGCGTCTTGAACCGTGTCTTGCGCCTCGCCTCTGTCTTTCAAAATAGCGAGCGCGATGTGAAATACGAAAGACCGGTACCTCTCCAAAATCACATTGATCGCGTCCTCATCCCCGGCAGCCACACGAGTCATCAAATCAGCATCCTCCAGAGTCTGGAGGCCACATGTCTGTGTCGCTAACTGTTGTACAACCTTCCCCTCGTCTTCACTGCCTGGAGCGTTACCCCTGACCGCACCTGCAGAAGAAGTTCCTAACGGGTTAGTTGTGGATGCAGGTCCGTTTTGGTCCGCGCCTTCCTTATTAGAGTCAGAATGATCGAAAGATGACAACATACTTCTGTGACACATTGATCTGAATACCGACTGGGCAATCGGTGTCTACTTGTTGCAATCATAGTTGCTCTGCACAGTTGTTTACGCATGGAATTAGTACATCCCCGCTCTATTAAGACCCTCTAATCGGCACTACTAATACCGTGGTTAAGTGGGCAGGTACCATCACAATAGTCGGCCGTGCTCTGGCGTAACTATGTGGTCGGAGGCGATAACGTTAGTCCATTTTCTGCACATTTATCACAGCTTTGTATTCAGGGTCCACTTCCGTTTCCGATAACGGCACACAGCAATACTTTTTTTTATTTCAAGTGAAGGAAACCGTCCCTGCGTCCGGCATATATCAGTAGGCACAACAAAGCTTAGTTTCCTGGTGCCAGTGTGGTTTCGGTCTAACGGACTTTAATTGTGCCTGTCACTGGATTGTGAGCCGATGGACTCTTTCGGAGCAGAGCCGCTGATACGATTGCCACACGTAAGAGAGACCCATAATCAGGACGGAGCTGTTCTGCTCGATCCTCAACGCGGCCAGTGTTATCCCTTGAATTCCGTCGCGGCCTTCATTTGGAGGCAACTGGGAGAAGGTAGAACGCCTACGCAGATTGCACGGAATCTTGCTACTGCCAGTGACATTTCTGTCGATTTGGCAAGCGCGGATGTTCAAGAATTCGTGCGCCTGCTCTTGGACTTAGGTCTTATATCCGGCCGAGGGACGGCGGAAACCGAATCTCCACGTTATTGGCGATGGATCAAAGGCTTTCTCGGCAGGATCCGCCGCCCACAAACCGCAAGGTGTGACGCGAAATCAACGAGGTAGAGCATGGCGGTTCTTACGGTTCCTAAGCCGACGCGGACACAATACGAGATGACGCAGCCCGATCGGTATCGACTCGTACTGTTGAATGATGCCGGAACACATGTGCTCCTGTTCCGGAAGGATGGCTACTATCTGCTTCCCCAGATTGACATTCCACAATTCACACGCCCTGCAGAGCAAATCACATTTTGCGTGCGCGATCTGTGGGGCTTTCGGGCAATTCTCTTGTGGGCTGAGCATCAGGTCGACGCTGCCCCGTCTGACTACTATGCCGTCTTGGAGGTCTACAAATGCGAGTCGCCAGCTCCACGTGGGTTCGAGTGGTTTTCAATCCAGGACGCCGCGTTGCGCATTAACGAGGGCGATGCGAGATTCCTCACGACGGGGCACGACAGGACACACGCACCCTTTGGAGCCGATCGGGCCCCGTTCAGCCGACTCGGGTGCATATACAGGCTTCAGGAATGGATTGAAAGCGTCGTTGGCCCCTTGGGAATCGAGCTGCGCGACTTCCGACAGTTGAATGGGGGCGGAGCTTTTTCTTTAATCCTTTTCGAAACGAACAAACAACCGCTTTGGTATAAGGCTGTAGGCGCCCCAAACCTTCATGAGTTTCCAATCACTCTGGCCCTTGCACGCTTGTTTGCAGGCCACGTTCCAACGATTCTCAGCTCAGACTCTCTCCTTAATGGTTGGTTGATGGAGAGCGCTGGTACATTGACCCTTAGCGAAGTGGAAGACTTGAATATCTGGAAACGAACCCTTCAGCAGCTTGCAACTCTGCAAGTCGCTTCTATTCCCCAAACATCAAAAATATTGGACAAAGGATGCCGTGACCTTCGTTTGAAGGAATTAATTACGTTCATCGATCCGTTTTTTGACGTAATGGCTTGCTTAATGACCCAGCAAACGAAAGTAAGCCCGGCGCCGCTTACCCGAACCGAACTCTCCGAGGTAGCCCTAAAGGTTCATGACGCACTGTGCTGGCTGGGTGAGCTTCATATCCCTGACACGCTGGGCCATCGCGACGTCAATCCTAGAAACGTACTCGTCGACGAGGGGCATGTCGTTTTCATCGACTGGGCGGAAGCCTTTGTGGGCCCTCCGCTCTGTACGTTTGAATACTTGATGGCTCACTGGAGGAAGTCGTCTACTTATGATCCATGTCAGGAAGCCTTGTTGCGGACGGCGTACACAGAGCCGTGGTTAGCAGTAGTTCCGCGTGACCCCCTTGAAGCTGCAATGCAGCTTTCGCCGTTGATCGCTATTTACGCCTACGCTGCCGCCGGCGACTCGTGGCGAGATCCCGAACGCCTTTCTACTGCGCGAGCACCTGCCTTTCTCCGGAGCTTGTGCCGAACAATGAAACGGATGGCAGACGCCTTGCTGGAACGGAGTCAGTCATGCCTACGCTGACCAGGGAACCTCCCTACACAAAGACAGAGTTTGTCACGGACATCCTTCACGGTGTGACTGTTACAGACCCGTATCGTTGGCTGGAGGATTCCGAGTCCGTCCAGACTCGATCTTGGATCGTTGAGCAAAACGCATATGCACGGTCAATTCTTGATGCTCTGCCTGGACGCGACCGCATCCGTGAACGTATACGAGAATTCCTCGCTGTAGAAACATACGATTCAGTTCAGATAATCCACAATCGCTGCTATTTTCGCAAACGCTTGGCAGAGCAGGAACAGCCGTGCATCTACATGCGTGAAACTCCGGAAGGAGAGGACCAGCTTCTTATTGACCCTTCTGAACGGGGAACCGGGTCACATACGGCTGTGAAGCCTCTTTCCGTGTACTCAAACGGTCGGTTCTTGCTATACGAGGTCAAGGAAGGGGGCGAGAAGACCGGAACATTTGAATTATTCGACATAAAAGAACGGAAGTGCTTATCCGACGTACTGCCTCGTGGCTACCTCAGAGGTTTGGCATTCGCCCCAGATGCGAAGAGCTTTTACTACGCGCACGAAAGTGTCGACATTGGCCCTCAGTTCGATCATACCGCATACCGGCATGTAATCGGCACACCCTTCACTGAAGACCAGGAAGTGTTCTGTGCTCGAGACAATCAGAACATCCGGTTAACGCTTTGGGGAGACGATCAGCGTCTTATGTTTTACGTTCAACGCCTCGGAGAGAAGACACTGACTGACATATACCTGAGAGACATCCAACAAGAGTTCTCGCCGCCAACGCTGATCTTTCGCGACATCGACTATCAGCTGATGATGCGATTCTTACCGCACACAATTCTCGCCATCACGGACCAACACTCCCCGAATCGCCGGATCGTTGAAATACGCCTTGATGAGAATGAAGTTCCCGAAGTAATTGAGATTGTGCAAGAGAGCGACGCGCCCATTCGCAACTGGCTTGTGACAAAGAATCACATTTTTGTTTCCTATCTAAGGCAGATGAGTCACCAAATCTGCATCTTTGACTATTTAGGTCATAAGGTCGCGGAGATTCCGATCCGAGCAGATGAAACGGTTCGGTTGATAACCGCTTCGCCCGAGCAGGAGGACATTCTATTCGAGGCCGAATCTTTTGCTGAGCCGATTGGGATCTACAGATTCAGTATGAGGGACAAAAAACGAACGACCTGGGCTAAGCCGGAGATTCCATTCGATTCTTCGGAATACGTCCATTCTCAGGTGTGGTACGCCTCGAAGGACGGAACAAATATTCCCATGTTTCTGGTGGGAAGGCGGGACGTGCTCGCAGGTACGCAGACTCCCACGATCATGACCTCCTATGGTGGCTATGGTACCTCCATGACACCTCAGTTCAGTGTCTTCGTAGCCTTCCTTATGGAACAGGGTTGCCTGTTCGCACTTCCCAACATCCGTGGCGGCTCCGAGTTCGGTCGCGATTGGCACAACGCTGCCATTCGTCGCAAGAGGCAAACTGCTTTTGATGATTTCCTCTCGGCTGCCGAATGGCTTCTCGAAAGTGGCCGAACACATCCTAGCAAGCTTGCAATATTTGGTGGGTCCAATTCAGGACTGTTAGTAGGTGCAGCGCTCACGCAAAGGCCAGGCCTATTTCGGGCAGTCGTTTGCCTCGTTCCATTGCTAGATATGCTGCGGTACCACAAATTCGACAACGCGTACCGCTGGAATAAGGAGTTTGGTACGGCCGACGATCCTAAAGACTTCGAGACATTGATGAGCTACTCGCCGTACCACCGCGTCTCAGAGCCGACTCAGTATCCTGCGGTAATGCTAGTTTCTGGGGACGCAGATGGAAACTGTAACCCCCTTCACGCGCGGAAAATGACAGCTCGGCTCCAAGCTGCGAACGCATCTTCCCATCCGATCATTCTCGACTACAGCAGCGTTCGCGGCCATTCGCCCGTCCTGCCATTGACCACAAGAATCGATGCGCTGACGGACCGAATGGCTTTTATTTGTGACCAGCTCGGGTTGACATTTTAAACGGAAGGTTCTATATGAGATTTTTCGTCTTGATCTTGAAAGCGTACAGCAAGCTGATTTATTTCGAACTCTTTTTCGCCCGCGGCAATTTTCAAGTGCTATACGACAAAGTGCGCGCCTACCCTATCAGACGAATCCCCAACGAAGCTTACACAGTTGAGCAACTGTCGGCGGCTATGGACATGGCGTGCATTTGGTACTGGAAAGAGGTGCCTTGCCTGCAACGATCATCAGCAACGACCTGCTTTTGTAGAGACCACGCCGTCGATGCGGCCCTTGTGATTGGAGTTCAGCAGATTCCTTTCAAATCACATGCCTGGACTGAAGTTGACGCTCGTGTCGTTAATGACAGGTCATATGTGGCGGAAATCTACACCGTTCTGGACCGGTGCTAGTGTGCGATTCATGCCATTTTTAAGGACAATGCTATGAGTATTCAGTTTGGAACGTGGAACCTCGACTACAAGCCAGTTAGCCCGCGTTATCTGGACAAAGTGAGATCTTTGCTTGCGTCCTATTGTGGAGATTCCAGCAGCTCTTACGAACAACCAGGCTTTGCCAGTCTCTTCAATGCTTTTGCCACCACAAAGGAATCTCGTTCAGAGAAACAACCGCACATTTCGGCTGCAGGCGATATTTTTACTTGGGACGGTTGCATCGATAATCGAGCCGACTTACTTCGTGAGTTCGGAGATGGTCTGTCGCAAGATGCGACAGATGTTGAAATTGTCGCATCTGCTTATGAGCGCTGGGGCACAGGCTGCTTTCGTAACCTGCTCGGAGATTGGGCATTGGCCATTGCGAACGTTCAAACTCAATCACTCATTCTCGCGAAGGACTTTGCGGGAGTACGTCCGCTTTACTATTACCACTACAATCACCAGATGACGTGGAGCTCGATTTTGGAGCCTCTCGTTTTGTTGGCGGAAACGACATTCGTAATCAGTGAGGAATATGTCGCCGGGTGGCTCTCCTCATTCCCAGCGGCCCATCTCACCCCTTACGTTGGCGTCGGTGCCGTTCCTCCATCGTCCTTTCTCCTGTGGCGGTCAGGCAATGACCCGACGATAACCAAATACTGGGACTTTGATCCACAGAAAAGAATTCAGTACGGGAGTGATCAAGAATATCAAGCCCATTTTCTTGCGGTCTTCAAGGAAGCGGTTCGGCGGAAACTGCGATGCGACACGCCGATTCTCGCCCACTTAAGCGGCGGCTTGGACTCCTGCTCCATAGTCTCTGTGGCAGATGAAGTCATGGCGGAGGGCTTGGGGGAAACTCCGCGTCTTGACACTCTCTCCTACTACGACGATTCGGAGCCCAACTGGAACGAGCGTCCTTACTTTACTAAAGTGGAAAAGAAGCGGGGCCGGACCGGCTGCCACATTGACGTGAGTGCGCGGGAACCCTTGGATCTCGACGGTCGCGATGGTCCGTTCGCCGTGACTCCGGGAAGTAACAGCCGCCCCAAC
>Ga0210400_10002211_pt1 | contig 18345 bp, 14 predicted proteins | sample IncBWH26MmetaG_FD_155456 | JGI IMG/M metagenome (GOLD analysis project Ga0210400, IMG submission 155456) | Forest soil microbial communities from Barre Woods Harvard Forest LTER site, Petersham, Massachusetts, United States - Inc-BW-H-26-M | ecosystem: Environmental > Terrestrial > Soil >...
GGACGAGCACCAGGCGCCAGATCGCCAGGCCGCCGCCCAGGAGGACGGTGATGGCGTCAAAGAAGAATTTGCGGCGTTCCAGGCGGGCGCGGCGTGCCAGCGGGAAGGACAGCAGGCCGGTCACTAGGAGCGGGTAGCCTAGGAGGAACGGCAGGTTGACGAACCACGAGGCGGACCAGTCCACCAGCGGGTAGAGCTGGACGAAAATGAATTTGCAGACGTTGCCCGCGAAGAGGGCGATCCACGTCGCCGAGAGGAGGACGAAGGCACGGCGGAGGCGCGGGTCGGCGGGTCGCGTGGCGGTCAACGCCGAGACCGCGGCGAACATCACGTTCATCGGGACGAACGCGACGTTGGCGACGAACGGGCGCGGCGCGCCCGGGCGGTAGGTGAGGGCCAGCCACACCGGGTACACGACCGCCCAGATGGTCGCCACGATCGAGAGGACCCGGGCGGTTCGTGCGTTGGTTCCGTGCGATGGGCGGGACATTCAATTAAGGACGCCCCGACAGGTCGACACGTGACAGGGCGAACTAGCCGGTCGTTCTGTCCGGTTCGGCCGCACGCCCCAGGGAGACCGAATCGCCGACGACGTCGCGAACATACAGCATTTTAATCGCTACCAATAGGGCTGCGAGGAGGGGAACGGCGACGAGGAGGCCGAGGAACCCGAACGCCAGGGCCATGAGGGCCTGCCACACGATGGTGAGGGCGGGGGGGAGGTCGATCTGGCCCTTCATGAGGACCGGGATCAGGATGTTGGACTCGATGCCCTGGACCACGAGGTAGACCACCAGCACGGACAGCGCTTTCTGCGGCGAATCGAGGAACCCGATGGCGATCGCGGGGATGGCGGCGATGGTTGGGCCGATCGTCGGGACGAACTCGAGGAGGCCGGCGATGACGGCAAGGGCGAGGGCGGCCTTGACGCCGAGCGCGGCGAGCGCGATGCCCCAGAGCACTCCGATCGTGACCATCGCGACGCACTGGGTGAGGAGCCAGCGGCGCATGACGCCGGCCATGCTGCCGAGTACTTCGGCCGCGCGCTCGCGGTGCGGGTGCGGGACGAGATGGAGGAGGCCCTGGTAGTAGAGCTCAGGGTCGACCGCGAGATAGACGGCGATGAACAGGACGAGGAGGAGGTAGATCAGGAGCTCGACGGTCGAGCCGAGGACGCCCAGGGCGTGGCGGGCGAGTTGGGCGGCGCCCGAGGACAGTTGGGAGGAGATGCTCGGCAGCCGGCCGTTGAGCACGGAGGCGACCTTGGCGCCCGCCTCGGGGAGGCGGTCGCGGATTTCTCGGACCTGGTCGGTCAGCGTGGGGGCGAGGGCGGCGCCGACGCCCTCCAGGGCGGCGAACGTGGCGGCGACGAGGATGAGGGCGCCCATGGAGCGGGGGATGCGCCATCGGGCCAGGCGGTCGACGCCGGCCGTGAGGGGCAGGCCGAACAGGATGCCGAGGAAGACGAAGATGAGGATCGTGCTGGCGTACCAGAGGCCGATGAGGGCGAACACGACGACGGCGGCGATCATCGAGGCGCGGAGCACATCGCGGGCGGGCCATCTGGTCATGGTCCTGGAGAGGGCAAGGACGAGGCCGGACGAGCGGAGCCGTCGTGGAACACAACATCATGAGCGGACGCTCATGGAGTCGGGGTGACGCCGCGCGAGTCGGATCGTTCATGAGCAATGACCCTTACGTCCAGCGTGATGTCGGTGGCGGGTGTGGTCGTCCTCCTATCGGGGATGCCGGCTACCCATACATCTCCGGCCAAGCCCAAGGGGCCACCCTCGATGGATCAGGTGGCCGAGGGGTACGTGCGGTTGGTGCTCGCCGTCGGGGAGCATGACTCGGACTACGTCGACGCGTACTACGGGCCGCCGTCCTGGAAGGTCGAGGCTGACTCGGCCAAGCTCTCGCTCGAGACGATCCGGGTGCAAGCGAGCTCGCTCTTAGCGGTGCTCGGCACGGCGCCACGGCGGGCGGATGAGTTGACGCGTCTCCGGTACACCTACTTGCAGCGCCAGCTCCAATCGTTGGTGGCCCGGGTCGGGCAGCTCGATGGGCGGCGGCTCACGTTCGATCAGGAGTCGCGAGCGTTGTATGACGCGGTGGCGCCATCGTACGACGAGACGCATTTCAAGCGGATCCTGGATCGGCTCGACCGCAAGCTGCCGGGGACCGGGACGCTGGCCGAGCGGTATGACGTGTTTGAGAAGGGATTTGTCATCCCGGTCGATCGGTTGGATCTGGTGTTTCGGAGAGCCATCGATGAGTGTCGGACACGGACGAGGAAATACATCTCGTTGCCGGACGACGAGCGATTCGCCGTCGAGTTTGTCGCGGGGAAATCCTGGAGCGCGTACAACTGGTACGAGGGGAACAACAAGAGTCTGATCCAGGTCAATACGAGTCTGCCGATCCACATCGATCGGGCGATCGATCTGGCGTGCCACGAGGGGTATCCGGGGCACCATGTGCAGAACGTGCTGGCCGACTCGCGCTTGGCGCGGGACCGGGGGTGGGTCGAGTGGACGGTGGCGCCGTTGTTCAGTCCGCAGTCGCTCATCGCCGAGGGGAGCGCGAACTACGGGATCATGATGGCGTTTCCCGGGACGGAGCGGGAGCAGTTCGAGCATGACGTGCTGTACCCGTTGGCGGGGCTGGACTCGTCGAAGGCGGCGCAGTATGCCGCGGTGCATACGTTGGTGCAGGAGCTGAGCTACGCGGACAACGAAGCGGCGCGCCGCTATCTCAACGGGGACATCGGCGCCGACTCGGCGGTGCGCTGGCTCGAGCGGTACGCGCTCATGTCGCCGGCGCAGGCGCGGCAGCGCGTGGGGTTCTTCGATCAGTATCGGGCGTACGTGATCAACTACAACCTGGGGCAGGACCTGGTGCGGCGGTACGTCGAAGCCAAGGCGGGACCCCGGGCCACGCTCGCGCGGCGGTGGGACGTGTTTCGTGGGTTGATCGAGTCGCCGCGGTTGCCCTCGGGGCTCATGGTCCTGCCGCGGGGCGAGGTGACGGCCGCACGATGATGTGCGGCTCGACCGACATCCCCGGGCGGAGCGGGTGGTCGGGGCCGCAGTCCTTGGTGACGTGGAGACGGACCGGGACGCGCTGGACGATCTTGGTGTAGTTCCCTGTCGCGTTCTCGGGTGGGAGGAGCGCGAACATGGCGCCGGTCGCGGGGCTAAAGCTCTGGACGACCGCTTGGGCGTGGCAGCCCGGATAGGCATCGACCTCGAACTCGACACGCTGGCCGACGCGCATGTTGTTGAGTTGCGTCTCCTTGAAGTTGGCCTCGATGAAGATCCCGGTGTCGGGGACGATCATGAACAAGGTCTGGCCGGACTGCAGGTACTGGCCGGGCTGGACCTGGCGCTGGCCGAGGGTGCCGCTCACCGGGGCGATGATCGTCGTGTAGGACAGCTCGAGGGCCGCGTTGTCGGCCGCGGCTTGGGCGTTGCGGAGGCGGGCCTGGGCGGTACGAACGCCGGCCTGGGCGCCGCTCACGGAGGCGAAGGCGGCCGCCGCCTGGCGCTCGGCGGCGATGAGATCGGCCTGCGCCTGTTGGGCGGCGGCGCGTGCCGCGTCCAGCTGTTGCTCGGAGATGACGTGGTGGGCGGCGAGAGGCTCGTAGCGGGCGAGGTCGGCTGTTGTTTTGGCGACCTGGGCTTCGGCGGCGACGACCTGGGCGTTGGTGGCGGCGTTCTGGCTTTCGGCGGAGCGGACCTGGGCGATGGCCTGACCGATGAGACGGCGGTCGCCGACGGCGGCCTCGGCCGCGGCCAGGTCGGCCTGTGCCTGAGTCAGGTCGTGGCGGTAAGTCGATGGGTCGACCATGACAACGGTGTCGCCCTGGTTCACGTGCTGGTTCTCGTCGAAACGCAGTTGTTCGACGAACCCTGAGACGCGGCTCAGGAGCGGGACGACGTTGGCAGCGAGCTCGGCGTCGTCGGTCGATTCGTGGGACCGGGAGTAGAGAAAGGTCTTGATGCCCCAGATGCCGGCCGCGATCACCGCCAGGACGGTCACGAGGATGGTGACCCGTTTGCGGCGGGGATTTTGGGGCGGCTGCGTGGGCTGTGGTTGAGCCGGCTTCTGTTGTGTGGCCGGCGGGTCGAGGGTCGTGGCCATGCCGTCATTTCCTGGAAGCAAGATCCGCGCTTCGGTCGAGCGCTCCCTCGGTACACATTGTGCCCGCGTCGCGTGCGTGGATCAATACAAGAACAAGTGGTTGATCGCAATTGCGGTCACGCTCGGATCGGTGATAGAGCTGATCGACACGAGCATCGTGAACGTGGCGCTGCCGCACATGAGCGCCAACCTCGGGGCGACGCTCGACGAAGTGACGTGGGTGGCAGTCGGCTACATCCTGTCGTCGGTGATCATCTTGCCGATGACGGGATGGCTGGCGGCGTTCTTTGGCCGGACGCAGTACTACGTGGGCTCGATCGTGATCTTCACGATCTCGAGTTTTTTCTGCGGCGCCGCGCACTCGCTGGTCGGGCTGGTGTTCTGGCGGATCATGCAGGGCGTCGGCGGCGGCGCGCTGATCGCGACGTCGCAGTCGATCCTGTACGAGGCCTTTCCGCCCACCGAGCAGACGTTGGCGGCGGCGGTGTTTGGGATCGGGATGATGCTCGGGCCCGCGATCGGGCCGACGCTCGGCGGCTACATCGTCGACCGGTACGAGTGGCCGTGGATATTCTACATCAACCTGCCGATCGGGTTCATCGCCGCGATTCTGTCGCTGGCGTTCGTCCCGGCAAAGCCCAAGCAGACGACGCTCGGGCCGTTTGATTTTCTGGGGTTCGTGCTGCTCACCATCGGTTTGGGATCGCTGCAGTTCGTGCTCGAGCGCGGGGAGCATTACGATTGGTTCGAGTCGACCCTCATCAGGTGGCTCACCGTGGTCGCCAGCGTTGGACTCGTGGCGTTCATCGTGTGGGAGCTCTACACGGATCATCCGGTGATTCGGCTCCGGCTGCTCAGACACCGCAGTCTGGCGGCGGGTGTGCTGATCATGGCGGGAGTTGGCGTCGCGCTCTACGGGAGCGTGTTCGCGCTGCCGCAGTTGACGCAGAATGTCCTGGGGTACGATGCCACGACCACCGGGCTGGTCATGCTCCCCGGCGCGATCGGGGCGGCGATTGCGATGTTCGCGGTGGCGCGGATCCCGCGCTCGGTCGATCTCCGACTGGTGTCGGCGACTGGGGGTGTGATTCTGGTGATCTCGATGTACATGCATGGGTCCCTCTCGATGCAGATCTCCGAGGGGACGCTGTTCTGGCCGGTCTTCCTGCGGGGGATCGGGGTCGGGTTCATGTTCGTGCCGGTCGCGGCGTCAACGGTGGCGGGCTTGCGAGGGAACGACTTGGCCGAGGGGTCGGCGATGTTCAACCTGTCGCGGCAGCTGGGCGGGAGCTTTGGGCTGGCGTTCCTGGCGACCAAGGTGGCGACCGGGATCGACCTGCATCGGAGCGCGCTCGTGGCGCACGTCGCCGTGGGGGCGCCGCGGACGCAGCGCTATCTGCAGGCGATGGCCGCGGTGGCCCGGGCGCACGGGGCCGACCCGTACACGGCGACGCGGAAGGCCCACGCCATGCTGGACAATATGGTGAACGCGCAGGCCCTGATGCTGACGTACAATCAGATCTTCAAGCTGGTCGGGATCATCGTGGTCTGCATCATCCCGCTGATTCTCTTGCAGCGGAAGCCGACGGGAGGCGCCGGGGCGCCCGCGCATTAAACTTCTCCGCCATGACGACGACAGTTCCGGTCGACATTACCGACCCAGTGAATGCGACGATCCTGGCAGTTTCCGAGGATCGGATCGCGGGGTTTGTGCGCGACCCGTTTGCGGTGATCGCCGAGCGGGCTGGGGTGCCGCTGGACGTGGTGCTCGAGCGCTTGCAGGCGATGGTGTCGGCAGGAACGGTGCGGCGGATCCGGCAGACGTTGATGGCGACGAACCTGGCGCCTGGGGCGCTCGTGGCCTGGCGGGTGCCGGCCGAGCGGCTCGATGCGGCGTTTGACTTCATGGTGCGGCAGGACCCGTTTTCGGGGCACGTCGTGATCCGGTCGACAGACGCCGAGACGCCGGGGTCCGGGTATCGGCTGTGGTCGACGCTGAAGGTGCCGCAGGGGTTCTCCATGGAGGCGCACTGCCGGTATCTGGCGGGTGTCGTCGGCGCCGAAGAGTGGCGTGCCATGCCGGCGCGATGTCTGTTCGCGCTTGGCGTTGGTCACGTTCGGCGATCGGGGATGGAGATCGGGAGCCGTAGTGACGCGCCAGGCGCGGTGCTCGATACCAACGTGGTGGAGTTGTCCGCGACCGAATGGCGGGTGCTGGAAGCGCTCAAGCGTGAGTTTGCGGTCGAGGAGATCCACGCCGAGCCGTGGGTGGCGCGGGCGTCAGAGGCTGGAGTCAGCCTCGAGGAGTTCTACGCGGTCGCCGAGGGGCTCGCCGCGCGGGGGGTGATCGGGCGGTTCTCGACGTTCTTAGAGCACGTGAAGCCGTCGGCGTCGGGCGTGCGGGTGACGCGGTACAACGCGCTGTTTCATTGGCGGGTGCCCGAGGGTCGCGAGATCGAGGCGGGGCGTGAGGTGGGGCGGCACCACATTCTCACGCACGCGTACTGGCGCGAGGGCGGGCCGGAGTTTGCGAACGTCAATCTGATGGCCGTGGCGCATGGCACCGACAAGGCGACGGTGTTGGCGCACAAGGCAGCGATCGACGCGCACCTGGCCGAGGCGGGGATTCCGGTGAGCTACACCAATGTGTTTTGGGGGGGGCGGAGTGAGATCAAGCCATCGGAGATCTCACCGCTCGCGTACGCGGCCTGGCTAGCGGGTCGGACCTAGCTCTTCCTCGATGGCGCGCAGGTGGCGCGGCCAGACGTGGGTGGCGTAGCGGAAGAAGTTCTCCCGCGCGTCGGCCCGAGCGGCGAGGAATGTCGCGACGCGCGTGTGGCCTTTCGCCGTGTTGCAGGTGATGCACGCGGTGACGAGGTTCCCGCCGGACCGGTCGCCGCCGCGAACGCGGGGTTGGACGTGGTCGACGGTCAGATCCTCGGCTTCGAAGATGCCGGCGCAGTACACGCAGCGGTAGCCGTCGCGCTGGAATAGCTCATCGCGCGTCATGAATACAACGACACCCCCCCGACGTTATTGCACCGATCCGGTCGATGCCGAGCGTGTCGCGGTGGCGAGGGCGCGGACGTTGACTTTCATCCCGTTCTGCAATCGCGACTGGCCGTCGGTGACCACGCGCTCGCCCTCGGCGAGGCCGCTATTGATCACCGCGGCGTTGGTGGTCTGACGGCCGACGATGACGGAGCGTTGGGAGACGGTGCTGGCTTTGGGGTCGACGACAAAGACGTAGACGCCTTGTTGGCCCGTCATGATGGCCGCGGCCGGAACGACGAGGGCGTTCTGTTGCGTGTAGAGGTGGAGGTTGGCCGACACGAATTCGCCAGGCCACAGCGTGCTGGACTGGTTGGGGAACGTCGCCTTGAGGAGGACCGTACCGGTGGCGGTGTCGACGGCGTTGTTGATGAACGTCAGGGTGCCATCGATGCCAGGGCCAGCCGGGGTCGCGGCCGTGCTCACGCCCGTGACGTCGCCGCCCGGCGGGCCGCCCCCGAGGCCGGGGTTCAAGTTTGTGGTGCTATCGGCGCTCGGTGCGCCACTGGTGTCCGCTGTGCGGCGCCGACGCCCCGAGGAACCGCTCGGTGGACCGTTGGAAGCGGTGGGGCCACTGTTGCTCGGCGCGACGGGCGTGCCTCTCGACGCGTCGCCCGGTGGGTCGTTGGCGGTCGCCGGCGCGGGGGAGTTGGGCTGGGTCGTGGACTGGTAGACCGTCACCGTCAGCTTGTTCTGCGTGCTGTACTTCTGGATATCCGGGAGGCTGGTGGCCGGGAGATAGAACTGGACGTAGATGGGGTGGATCTGATTGATCAACACCAGGGACGTGCCGGCGGTGCCGTGGACGAGATTCCCCTCACGCACGAGCAGGTTGCCGGTGCGTCCGCTGATGGGTGCGCGGATCGTGGAGTTGTCGAGATTGAACTTGGCGGTGGCCACGGCCGCGGAATCGGCGGCAACGACGGCGACCTGACTGAGATACGTCGCCTCGAACTGGCCGGCCTGCTCCTTGGTGACATAGTCCTTGACCACCAGTTGGGCGTAGCGCACGGCCTCGGCGGAGTCATAGGCCTTGGTGGCGATGTCTTTGGCGAGGGTGGCTCTGGCCTGGTTGTACGCGGCCCGGTACTGCGTCGGGTCGATCTCGAACATGACCTGGCCCTGCTCGACGTCCTGGCCCTCGTGGAAGTTCACGTGCTTGATGATGCCGTCGACCTGGGACGAGACCTGCGCCGTCTGGATCGGCTCGACGATCCCGTTGGCCGGCAAGACGACGGGCACCGCCGCCCGGTGCGCCGTGGCAATGGCGACGGGGACGGGGGGCTTGTTCTTGGGCGCCTGCGTCTTGCCGCACGCGGTAAGGGCACTCCCGAGGGCACCCACGGCAACGAGGGCACAAGCACGTACGAACGTACGTCCTGACAAAGTCGATCTGATCATCGTGGCGGTGGGGTTCTCGACGAATCGGTGCTCAGGCGGAGTTGGGACTCGCCGTGAAGACCGAGGGTGCCGATGTCGTGTGAAAGTTGCGCGAAGGCGCTGTACCAGGTCCAGCGGGCCGAGGCCTGCTGGGAGCGGGCGCTGGCGAGCGCGGCCTGGGCGGTCAGCACAGTGAGGATACTGCCGACGCCCTGCTTGAATTGGCCGATGGCGACGTCGTAGGATGCTTGCGAGCTCGCGAGCAGGTCGTTGGCCGACCGATTGCGGGCGGTGGCGGTGCGCAGGTTGTAGTAGGACGTGAAGACCTGAAACACGATCTGGTCGCGCTGAAAATCGGCGTTGGCATCGCTCGCCTTGGCCAGCTCCTTGGCCTGCAGGACGTTGTAGGCGTTCTGGAAGCCCTGGAAGAGCGGGAACGAGATGCCGATCTGGCCGGAGTAGGAGCTGCCGTCGGGACCTGATGCATCGATGTAATGGGTATGACTGGCGGAGCTGCCGATCGTGAGCGATGGCAGCCCTTCGCCTTTCACAATGCCCACGTTGGCGTGCGCTTGCCGGGCCTGGGCCCGAAACGACAGGAGATCGGGGCGTGAGTTGACGGCAACCTGTACGAGCGTGTTGACCGAGTCCGTGATGCCCGCGATCGGCACGTCGGGTGGCTCGGCCGTGATGTCGTAGGGGACATTGGCAGGAAAACCCACGGCGACGGCAAGCTGACCGCGCGTGGTCTGCACCGTGCCCTCGTCAGTCTCCAACGTCAGGTCCTCGGCCGACAACGTGCTCTGGGCCAGGAGCACATCGGAAATCGTCGCCACGCCCGCGTCGTGCCGTTCCTTGGCGGCGGCGAGGTTCACGCTGTCCTCTTTGACCGTCTGCAGGTCGCCGTCGCGGACGGCTTTGGCCGAGTTGTAATTGAAATACGCTTGCTCGATCGCCAGGACGACGGATTGCACGGTGGCGTTGTGCGTGAACGAGGTCGCGTAGGCGTCTTCCTTGGCAAACTCGATGGCCGAGGAACGGCCGAAATCCCAGAGGAGCCAGGACGCGGTGGCCGCTGGCTGCGCGATCTCGTGCGTGCTGCCGTTCCTGCCGCCGCCGCCCAGGTTTCCGCCGCCCGTGCTGCCGCTAATGCCGGAGGAGGTCGTGCCGATGCGCTCGAATGTCGCGCCCACCGTGAGCTGCGGCAGGTAGCGGCCATAGGCGGCGCCAATCGTGGCACCGGCGGCGCGCGCGTTGGCGTACGAGATGCGCGTCTGCGGGTTGTTGAGCAACCCGAGATCGATGACATCGGGGAGTGTGAGCTTGGTCACACGCGCCTCGATGTCCGGCGGGATGGTGCCCTTGGGCAACTGGTCGTGCGTCACCGCGCGCTTGGGCGGCGTCCAGAACGCATCGGGCGCCGGCGGTGCGCTCGGGCGTCCGTCGGCGTGTGGGGGATTGTGCACGCAGGCGGCGGCGAGGGTCGCGGCGAACAGCGCGGCCCAGCTGGCTGCGGTGGGTCTCAAGGTCATACTTGTTATTACGTAGAGTTTGATTGAACCGCTGGCATTACGTACCTACCACTACACATACCGGGCGTGATGCGTGTGGCGCTATCGTTTGGCGTCGGCGCGGAGCTCGTCGGCGGCGCTCAGCACGTAGCCGATCTCGCGCGAGAGCGCAGACGCCTGTTGGGTCGCGCTGGTGACACCGCCCAGCGCGGATTCTACACCGCCGGCACGATAGCGGACCAGATCGAGGGCGAGCTGGCGGAGGGACTCCTTCGCCCGGTCGAGCTGGGCGGCGAACGCGGCCCGTCGTTCGGCGAACTGGGGGCGGAGGGACTCCGGTGTGTCGACGTCGATCCGGTGGAGCGCGGTGGCCACCGTGGAGATCTGATCGACCAGCGCATTCGCTGTGGGAATCACGTCAGGGAGCTGGGCGCGCTCGATGGGGCCAAGCGAGGCCACCATGGCGAGGATCCCGGCGTGGTCACCAACGGCCAGGCGCACAGCGTCCCCGTAGGGGCCGGCCAGGACGGCTGGGGAGACCAGGCGCGATGCGACGCGTTCACCGCCCGGGGGGAGCGCGGCATAGTCTGGTGGCATCGCGGCGCGCGGGCCGCGGAACAGGACGACGAGCGGATTCAACCCTTCGCCCCAGATGCGCATCGTCATGGCGACCATCGCCCATCCCATGCCGAACGCCGGCCACTCGACCCACCAGGCGTGGGGCGAGGTCATGAGGTTGAGGATCGTCAGCATGCCGAGCGTGCCGGTCATCGATGCGACGGACCGGCGGTACTTCATGGCCCGCGAGAGGAGGCGGGCCTGCGGATCGAGCACCACGGGCGGTGGGACCGGCATCGACGCTGGAACAGGCCTGGGCGAGGACGTGGGCGCCGCGACGGGGAATGGCTCGCCGTCGAGCGCACGCATGACGGCGGTCGCGTCGGCGAAGCGGTCGGCAGGGTTCTTCTGGAGCAGGCGCATGACGATCGCCGCCAGATCGGCGGGGACGTCGGCGCGTCGCTCGGTCACCGGCGTGGGCTGCTCGGTGAGCTGTTTGACGAGGATCGACGCCGAGTTACCGCCGAGGAAGGGCGGGGCGCCGGTGAGCATGTGGTAGGCGAGGACGCCCAAGGCGTAGAGATCGCTGCGGCCGTCGATGGTGCGGTCGCCGGCGCACTGCTCGGGGGACATGTAGGCCGGAGTGCCCATCGCGACGCCGGTGGCGGTCAGGCGTGTGCCGGCCGCGACGCCGTGCGGATCGGTGGGGGCATCGTCGACCGCGCGCGCGATCCCAAAGTCGCTGACCATGGCTTGATCGGAGCCCGCGGCCAGCAGGATGTTGTCCGGCTTGATGTCGCGGTGGATCACGCCCTTGCCGTGGGCGTAGGCGAGCGCGTCGGCGACCTGTCGCACGATCCGGCGGACATCGGCGACGGGGAGTCGGCCGAGCGCGGCGAGGCGAGCCCCAAGTGTTTCGCCGTCGACGAACGCCATGACGAAATAGACCAGCCCGTCGCGTTCATCGACCGTGTAGATGGGGACGATGTTGGGGTGTGACAACTGCGCCGCCATCTCGGCTTCGCGCAGAAACCGCGTGCGGATCTCCTGCCGGAACGCCAGCTCGGGCGGGAGGACTTTGACCGCGACGGTGCGTTTGAGTCGGGCGTCACGGGCGCGGTAGACGATGCCCATGCCGCCGCGGCCGACTTCGCCCTCGACGACGTATGCCGGCGCGAGGACCTCGGTGACGCGGGCCAGGAGGCTCGGGTCTGACGGCGCGACGGGGATGGAGGAATCGGTCACGGTGACAGGTCCCGGGGGAGGCTGGCGTCCTCAAAGTTTACCACCTGTGACGTCGTCACGCGCGGGTCGTTCTGAGTTCGGACTATGTCGTCGCCCGCCCGTCCCACCCGCCCGAAGGCCAGCGTGCACCCCGCCGCACTCCGTGAGGCCGCGCGCCGGCGCCTGGTCACGCGCATCCTGATCGGCGTTGGGTCCACGATCCTGGTCGTGCTGATCGGGCTCGTGGTGTCGCGGCGGGTCATGTTAGCGTCGCCCAAGCACGCGCTGGTGTCGATCGGCAATGCGTTCCGGGACCACGACGGCACCCGGCTGGCGTACTATGCCGATATCGATGCGATCGCGTCACAGGTCGCCGACGAGGGTGTTGACTGGCTGGTGGCGCAGCACCGGCGGTCGCTGCTGGCGGCGTTGCGTGGCGAGGTGCACGACATCGGGACGGCGCCGGACAGCGCGCAGCGGGTGCAGCTGCTCAAGTTCGCGCTGGCGGAGAAGGGCGGTCAGGGTGTGGCGGGGGCGCTGGCGGCGGGGACGGCAGACAGCGCCAACATCTCCCAGCGCCTGTCCGAGGCGTTTCAGTCGCTGCCGCCGTTGGACCTGCTGATGGGTGGTGACCACCTGGATTACGTGGCGACGGGTCGTCCGCGACGCGTCGGGGCGGGGAGCGTGATTCCGGTCACGCTCGAGTACCGCGAGCTGGGCGAGGCGATCACGGTGCAACTGGCGTTGTCGCACCAGGACAAGCGATGGAAGGTCGTGGGCCTCGAGGATGTCGACGAGATGCTATCGGCGATCGACAATGCGCAGCTCGCGCGGGTGTCGTCGGTCAACCGGCCGGTGCAGATGCGGATCGAGGGGATGCTGGAGCTCGGGAGCCCCAAGGTCACGCTCGTGCCCGTGGGGCGGACGGATCTCGAGGAGCGTCTGATGGTGCCGGTGCACAACACCTCGCGCAGCACGATCCGCCAGGTGACCTTGCTGCTTGGGACGCGAGGTGGGGACGAGGAGCACACCGACCCGCTCGTGTCGCCCGTGTCGATTGGGCCGGGGGCGTCGGTGGCGATCACGTGGACGTTTCCGGAGACGCGGCGTGGGACGTCGCGGTCGGCGTGGTTGGCGAGCCGGCAGGATCGGATGACGCTCGTGCCGCGTGGCGTGGTGTTTGATTCGGCGGGCGTGACGGATACACTCCGACTCTATCATTCGTACGCCGAGGTGTCGTCATGGGGGCGGGGGAAGGCAGTCGGCGATTCGGTGGACTCGGCGCCCTAGCTGGCGCCTTACCGATCGTAGGCGCCCTGGTCGTCGGCATCGTGCTCGGTCGGCAGCACCGGACGGTGGCGGGACGGGGGACGACGGAGCTCACGGACGCGGTGGTTGTCGAGCGCGTACGGGCTGTGGCCAAGTTGGTGTCGAGCGAGACGACGGTGCGCGACGTCGTCGTGTATCGAAACCGCTGGCTCGGGTCGACCAAGCGGTCGATCATCGTGGCGACGGGGGTGGTGGAGGCGGGGATCGCGCTCGATTCGACCGTGCGGGCGCACATCGATCCGGCGACGCGGACGGTGGCGATCGTGATTCCGCACGCGCGGGTGCTCGATGTCTCAGTGACGCGGCTCGAGACGTACGATGAGTCGAGCGGGCTGTGGAATCCGTTTCGGCCGAGTGATCGGGACTCGATCTTTCAGCACGTGCGGGGGCAGTTGGGGCACACGGCGGAGTCGCTCGACGTGGCGGCGCGCGCGGACTCGAGTGCCGTGCGGTTGTTGCAAGCCCTGCTGGGAACAGACGGGTATGCCGTGCACGTCTCGTTCGCCATGCCCGCACCGGTGCTCGCGCCGGACTGAAACGTGCGGCCAAGCCGCGTCGTCTGTTTGTCAAGCCTATGTCTCTCCCCCTCGACCTGGTCGACACGGATTCGCAACGGCGCTATGACCGGCTGACGCGGTTCGTGGCGCGGTTGAGCGGGGCGCGGGAGTGGTCGCCGGACGAGCTGGCGATGCTCCAGGAGATTGGCACCTGTCTGGCGTCCGCCGAGCGCGAGCGCCGGATGCGCGCGTTGTTCGACTTCACGCCGGCGCTGCTGCAGGCGGCCGCGCCCGATGGGCGGCTCTTGTTCGTCAATCGGGCCTGGCACGAGATGCTGCGCTACGATGAGGCGGAGCTGCCGGCGGTCATGGCGTCGGACATCGTGGTGCCGGAGTTGAGAGCGGAGTATCTCGCGCGTCTGGACGCGGCGCTCGTCGGCGAGGCGGTGCCACCGTTTGACACGGTGTTGTTGGCGCGCACCGGGCGGCGGACGGTCGTGCGGGCGTTGGTGCGCGCGCTCATGGAGCGCGGGCAGCCGGTGGTGGTGCACAGCCGGTTCGAGGACGTCACCGATCAGCGGCGGGACGAGGAGGCCGCGAACCGTCTGGTGGCGACGCTCAACGCGACGACCGACATCGTGGTCATTCTGAACGGGCACGGGCGGGTGACGTACGTGAATCGCGCCGGGCGGCGGATGTGGGGGATCGGCGAGTCGGATCCCGTGGGCGCCATCGCCTGGCGGAGCCTGTATACGCGCGCGACGCGCAAGCTGTTGTTGCGCACGGCGCTGCCGACGGCGGTCCGCGACGGCGTATGGGAGGGGGAGACGCGGGTGCTGACGCGGGACGGACGCGAGGTGCCGGTGTCGCAGGTGGTCATCGCCCACAAGTCGCCGCGGGGTGGTGTGTGGTACGTGTCGACGATCATGCGCGACATCAGCGACCAGAAACGGAAGGAGCAGGAGTTTGGGCTTCTGCAGTGGATGACTGAGGCGATCGCCGAGGCTGATGATCTGCCGACGGCGTGTCTGATCGCGCTCGATCGGTTGTGTCAGCTCACCGGATGGCAGTACGGCGAGGTCTGGTTGCCGGAGGGCGAGGTGCTCAAGCGGGCCGCGGTGTGGCACAGCGCCAGTGAGGACCTGGGCGTGTTGGCGCAGGCACGGGCGACGGGGGAGTTCCGGCGCGGCGCGGGACTCCCCGGCGTCGCGTGGGAGACGGAGCGGGCGACGTGGGTGCGAGACATGGCGGAGCCGTCGCCGCTCGCGCACCGGGACAAGGCGCTGGCGGCGGGGCTCAACGCGGCGGTGGCCGTGCCGGTGTTCTCGCGCGGCGTGCTGGTGGCCGTCATGGTGTTCGCGATGACCGTGCTGCCTGCCGAGGAGGAATACTCGGTGCAGCTGGTGGCGTTGGTCGCGTCACAGCTGGGTGGGGTGATGCGGCGCAAGCGGGCCGATGCCGAGGTGCGGGAGAGCGAGGATCGGTTTCGGCGGCTGTCGGACGCGTCCAACGAGGGCGTCGCGGTGGTGCGAAACGGTATCGTGTTGGAGATGAACGCGGCGTGGAGTCGGATGTTCGGCTATACGGCTGCGGAAGCGCGCGGGATGGATGCCACGCGGTGCGTGTTGCCGGCCGAGCGCGAGCGGCAGACGCGTCGCTTGCAGGTCGTCACGGAGGAGCAGTATTCCGTGGTCGCGGTGCGCAAGGATGGGACGACGTTCGAGGCCGAGGTGTCGGTGCAGCCAGTGCTATGGGAAGGGCTGCCGGCGCGGGTGTCGGTCGTGCGCGATGTGACCGAGGAGCGGCGGGTCAGCCGCATGAAGAGCGATTTCGTGTCGACGGTGTCGCACGAGCTCCGCACGCCGCTCACGTCGGTGCGTGGGGCGTTGGGGCTGCTCGAGGCGGGGGTGGCGGGGCCGATCAGTCCCAAAGGGCTGGATCTGCTTCGCATCGCGCGGGAGAACGCCGAGCGGTTGATCCGGTTGATCAGCGACATGCTCGATCTGGACAAGATCGAGGCGGGAAAGTTCGACCTCAAGCGGGCGTCGGTCATGCCGAGCGATCTGATACGTGTGGCGGTCGACGGGATCTCGGGGATGGCGGCGCAGTATGGCGTGCGGGTGGCCGAGCACATCGATGCGCATCGGTCGTTTGCGGGGGATCATGATCGGATCGTGCAGGTGCTCACGAACCTGTTGTCCAACGCGATCAAGTTCTCGCCCGCGGGGTCGACGGTCGAGGTGTCGGTGAGTGAGACGACCGTGGGGGCCGAGGTGATCGTGCGGTTCGAGGTGTCGAACGAAGGGCCGGGGATCAGCGCGGCGAACCGGAGTCGATTGTTTCAGAAGTTTGAGCAGTTGGATGCGTCGGATATGCGGCGGCGCGGCGGGACGGGGCTTGGGCTGGCGATCTCCAAGGCGATCGTGGCCCAGCATGGCGGGCGGATCGGGGCGGAGTCGGAGCCCGACGTGCGGACGACGTTCTGGTTTGAGCTGCCGCAGCGGCGGCGCAGGGACTCTGGACTAGTTACGGGCGGCTGACAGGGCCGCTCGCTCGGTCAACTGCTTGGTCCACTGGTCGAACAGCGCGCGGGCCTCGGCGGCGAGGATCGGGCCGACGATCCGAGGGAGTGGCGGGGTGATGCGGGGAGGGACGTTCTTGTCGGACGCGGGGTAGGCGTAGAGGATCGTGTCGACGCCGGTCTCGATCGCGGCGCCGGTGCACATGATGCAGGGCTCGCGCGTGGAGACGAGGACCAGGTCGTCGGCGCCGGCGAAGAGATGGGTGGGGGTGCGGGCGAGAGCCGTGAGCTCGGCGTGGGCGGTGGGGTTGCCGGAGCGGACGACCTCGTGGCCGCCGCGGGCGACGATGGTGCCGTCGCTGCGGGCGAGGAGGGCGCCGACTGGCGCTTCGCCGGCGTCGAGGGCGCAGCGGGCCTCGAAGAGGGCGGCCCGCATGAGGCGATCGGCCAGGTCGGTCGTGAGGTGGCCGGGGCCGGGGGATGCGATCGCCAGCGCGGTGTCGAGATCGGCGAGGAGCGCGGCGGGATCGCGCCAGACGCCGCGGGCGCCGGCGGCGAGGAGTGCGTGCTCGGGGTAACCACCGGTCAACAGCCCGAGGGGGACGACGCCCGCCGCGCGGGCGGATTGGGCGTCGTACGGCGTGTCGCCGACGTAGGCGCACTGCGCTGGGGAGAGTCCCAGCTTGGTGACGGCGAGGGCGACGGTGTCGGGCGCCGGTTTCGTGGCGCGGACTTCGTCGGCGGTGACGATGGCGTCGACCAGTGTGGCGGCGTGGAGGCCAGCGCTGGCGAGGAGGCCGGCGAGTTGGGAGGGGGCGCTCGAGGTGGCGAGGGCCGTGCGGAGGCCGCGGGCGCGGAGGGTGGCGAATAGCTCCTGGACGCCGGGGAACACCGGGAAGTGGCGGGTGCGGGCGAGTGCGACGAACTCGGCGCCGGCTGCCTGGCGGAGGGCGGCGCCCTGTGTCGCGGCGGTGGAGGGGCCGAGTATCGAGGGGACGAGGCGGTCGCCGCCCTGGCCGAGCTCAATGGCGATGCGGTCGGGCGGGATGGTGAAGCCGAACGTGGCAAAGGCTCGGCACCAGGCCTCGATGTGGGCCGGGTTGGTGTCGACGAGGGTGCCGTCGACGTCGAAGAGCAGGCCGTCCAGCGCCATACCCTAATCTTACACCGGAGAGGAGGCGACCTCCCGGCTTGTGCGTGGTGACTGGGTGGGCGAGGATTGTACCCCATGCGACTCATCCCCGTCACGCCTGGCAGTCGAGTGCGACTGCGGAATCGCGATGCGGTGCCGCCAGGGCCGATGCCGGCCGACATCAAGGGCGCCACGCATGAGATGTTGGACCAGTTGCGCGACTTGCAGGCCGCGCTGTACGCCGAGAGCAAGCGGGCGCTGCTCGTGGTGTTGCAGGGGCGCGATGCGTCGGGGAAGGACGGGACGGTCGGGCACGTGTGCTCGACGTTCAATCCCGAGGGGTGCGAGGTCACCAGCTTCAAGCAGCCGAGCGCGCAGGAGCTCGCGCACGATTATCTGTGGCGGGTGCACAAGCGGGTGCCGCAGCGCGGCATCGTCGGGGTGTTCAACCGGTCGCAGTACGAGGACGTGTTGGCGGTGCGCGTGCATCGGCTGCAGCCGCGGTCGGTGTGGATCAAGCGGTTCGCGCAGATCAATGCGTTCGAGCAGATGCTGAGCGAAAATGGCGTGGTGGTCGTGAAATTGTTTCTGCACATCTCGAAAGCGGAGCAGCGGCGGCGGCTGCTGGCGCGGGTGTTGGACCCCAAGAAGAACTGGAAGATCAGCCCCTCAGATCTGGCAGAGCGCGAGCTCTGGCATGAGTACACGGCCGCGTACCAGGATGTGTTGACGCGGTGCAGCACGCCGTGGGCGCCCTGGTACGTGGTGCCCGCGGACGACAAGGAGGTCCGGAACTATCTCGTCTCGGGGGTCATACTGGCTGTCCTCCGGCGCATGCGGCCGGCGTTTCCGCGGGGGAACGCGCGGTTGCTTGCGCGGTACCGGAGAGAACTGGCGACCTAGAGGTATATTGCGGGTATGGCATACTGGCTAGCGGTGGTGGGTCTGGTGCTGGCGGCGATCAAGCCGGTGATGTGGACGGGGGCTGTGGCCCCCGCG
>Ga0210400_10002212_pt1 | contig 18343 bp, 13 predicted proteins | sample IncBWH26MmetaG_FD_155456 | JGI IMG/M metagenome (GOLD analysis project Ga0210400, IMG submission 155456) | Forest soil microbial communities from Barre Woods Harvard Forest LTER site, Petersham, Massachusetts, United States - Inc-BW-H-26-M | ecosystem: Environmental > Terrestrial > Soil >...
CCCCGGTCACATTTCCGGCAAGACCGCCGCTTTGCTGCGGCGCCGCGAAACCATTGCGCGCCTTAAGGGTTTGGGTCGGCATCGTCACTATGGAGTCGGGCTCAATGCCGCAAACCTCGCCGCTCGCCTATTCCCTCAGCCAGGTGGAAGAGGGCTGGCGATGGTGCGTCTATGACGAGGACGGGGTGACGGTGGCCAACGGCGCCGATCCGGACCGCGACGCGGCTGAGGCCGCGGTGGAGCTCACCCTGCGCTGGCCGCCGGCGCCGCGCCCGGCGTTCGGCTGACCCGGCTGGCGCGCCAGCCGGCCACGGCGCCTGACGGCGGGAGGCCAATGCCCCAGATCCTTCGCCACCTGCTGCAGCGAGTCGAGAGCCGCGCCCTGATCCTGATGATCGCCGCGGCGGCCGCGCTGTGGGCCTTCTTCGGCATCGGCGGCGAGATGGGCGAGGGCGAGACGCTGGGCCTCGACCGCCGGATCCTGCTCGCCCTACGCGAGCCGGGCGACATCAGCGATCCCATCGGCTCGCAATCGCTGCAGGAGGCCATGCGAGACGTCACTGCGCTTGGCGGAGTGACCGTCGTCACCCTGGTGACCGTCGTCGGCGTCCTGGCCTTCCTGCTTCACCGCAAGCGCTGGCATGCCGGTATCCTGGCCGGGACGGTGATCCTGGCCGACATCGCCAGCGAGGGGCTGAAATTCCTCTACGACCGGCCTCGCCCCGACCTCGTGCCGCACGGCAGCTATGTCTATTCGGCGAGCTTTCCCAGCGGACACTCGACCCTGTCGGCGGCCACCTATCTGACCCTGGCCATGCTGATCTCCAGCCTGGAGCCCAACCGCGGGACCAAGGGGATGGTGTTCGTCCTCGCGCTCGCCCTGGTGCTGGGGATCGGCTTCAGCCGGGTCTATCTGGGGGTTCACTGGCCCAGCGACGTTCTGGCCGGCTGGTGCCTCGGCGCGGCCTGCGCGCTCGCCGCCTGGACCGGGCTCCTGCGGCTCGGCGGCCGCGATCAGGTGGCCGACAACGGCCCCGCCGCGCCGCAGCCCTCGGCCGGTTGATCGCAACCCCCTGGCGCGTTCGCTCCGCCGCCGTTGATAATGTTCAAGGTATAGGCCGTCACGCAATTGCGTTTGAAGCGTCATGAAACGTTGATTTGTGACGCCTGCAAGACTGGGCTTTCAAACCTCCAAGAATAGCTGGGTGTCACGGCGGGAGATTCCCGTCCGATGATTTGGGGGTTTCTCAATGCAATCGACATTTGTCCGTGCACGGACTGCGCGCGCCGTTTGGCTTGCAGGTTCGGCCTTGGCGCTTGTCGCCGCCATGGCCGCGGGGCCCGCTATGGCGGCCGCCGCGGGCTCGGAAGCCGGGCCTGTCCACATCGATCCGGAAACCCCTGACTTCGGCCGTGAGGTGTCCGAACTGGTGGTGACCGGCGCGAGCGCGGCCGTCACCGCGGCGCCGACCAAGACGCCGCTCACCGCGACCGAGCCGATGTCCATCATCGACCGCAAGGCCATCGACCAGTTCATCCCGACGACCGCCGACTACACCCAGATCATCAACCTTTCGCCGAGCGTGTCCGGGACCTCCTTCAACGGCCCGGGCCTTGGCGAGGCCAAGAGCGTCATCCGCGGCTTCAAGGACGGCCAGTACAACGTCACCTACGACGGCATTCCGTGGGGCGACGCCAACGGCCCGACCCATCATTCCACGTCCTTCTTCCCTTCCTCGACGATCGGCGCCGTGGTCGTGGACCGCGGTCCCGGCCAGGCGAGCCAGCTCGGCGTCGCCAACTTCGGCGGCTCGGTGAACATCTTCTCGCCCGAGGTGAGCGATGAGGCGGGCGGCTCTCAGTCGGTGACCGCGGGCTCCTGGAGCACCTTCGAATCGGTGACCAAGCTCTCGACCGGGGACCTCGATCAGCTCAACGGCGCCCATTTCCTGTTCAACTTCCAGGAACTGTCCACGGCCGGCGCCCTGACCCTGAACAAGGCCACGGCGGCCAACCAGTTCGTCCGCGGCGTCATCCCGATCGTGGACAGCTGGAAGCTGACGGTGCTGGGAACCTGGAACTACACGCGCATCCACACCAACGACAACGCGGGCGCGACGCTCACCCAGGTGGCGCTCTACGGCAAGAACTTCGCCCTCGACAACAACAAGGCGGACCCGACCTACTACGGCTATAACCTGGTCACCAAGCACACCTACTTCAACTACGCGAAGCTGAATGGCGACATCACGCCGTCCCTGAAGCTCGAAAACACCGTCTATTCCTACTACTACAAGAACGACACGGAATCCGCGCTCGACCCGACGCTGTCGCCCACCGACATCGCCAACAAGACCGGCCTGGCGATCACCCAGGTCCCGGGCGGCAAGCCGGTCGCGAACGGCGACGTGCCCGGCTACACCAAGCTCAATGTCTACAAGATCTACGGCGACGTCCTGCACCTCGACCAGGAACTGCCCTTCGGCGTGATCAAGGCCGGCGTCTGGCTCGAGACGGCCGACACCGGTCCGCGGTCCCGCTACGACTACGACGCGACGCTGAGCCTGAACAACTGGACCCAGAAGGTCGTCGATTACCGCCAGAAGGTGATCCCCGGCATTCCCCAGTACGTCGAATACCAGCAGCAATCAGGCTGGCACCAATACGAGCCTTTCGTGGATTTCGAGTGGAAGGTGACTCCCGACCTGACGCTGACGCCGGGCATCAAATATGTGCACGAAAACCTCTTCGTGAATTCGGACGTCAACCAGAAGTCCCGCCAGCCGTTCCACGACTCGCACCTGTTCACCCAGACGCTTTATTTCTTCACGGCGAACTACAAGATCCGCGACAATCTGGCGGCCTACGCCCAGTACGCCACCGGCTTCCTGGTGCCCGACATCAGCGTCACCCAGGTGGTCAACCCCCAGCTCAGCCAGCTTCAGCCGCAGAAGTCGACGAACTACCAGACCGGCGTCGTCTATCACGGCTCGCGGATCACCTTCGACGCCGACCTCTACTACATCGACTTCAAGAACAAGCTGCAGACGGTGTCGGTGACCGATCCGGTCGCGGGGCTCGAGACGGTCAATTTCAACCTCGGCGGCGCCACCTACAAGGGTGTTGAAGGCTCGGTGACCTTCCAGGCGACCGACCGGATCTTCGTCTTCGCCAACGGCTCCATCAACTCGGCCAAGGCGCTCGGCGCCAACACCAACATCAACGGGATCCCCGTGACGGTCGTCGGCGGCAAGCAGATCGCCGGCGCGCCGAAATCCACGGCGGCGGCCGGGGTCTACTACCAGGACGAGAACTGGACCGCCTCGATCATCGACAAATACACCGGCGTAAGCTGGGGCGCCGAGGGCGAGCCTTCGGCCTACAAGATCCCCGGCTACAATTCGACCGACCTGACCCTGGTCTACCGGTTCGGGCGCTACCGGCTGGAGGGCGCGGTCTACAACCTCTTCAACAGCCAGAAGTTCACCTCGATCACGCCCGGCAAGTCGGTCCCCTACGACCAGTACTACTTCCAGCCGGAGCGGAACTATCAGGTGTCTCTGAAGGTGAACTTCTAAGGCCGGAGCGGGCCGGGCCGTGGGTCTGCAGGCTCGGCCCGACGAGCCGCGCGGACCGGCGCCGTCGGCCGACATTGGGAATCCGTATCCCCCGGGCCACGGCCAGGGAAGTTGACCGCGGTCATGTTGCCGGTCGCTGCGGGGCCTAGCTGGAGTTCCCATGAAGATAGTCGTCATCCTCTCGGCGGCCGCGCTGGCCATCGGCCTGCCTGCGGCCCAGGCGTTCGCCGCCGCCGAGACCTACGCGGGTCACGAGCTTGCGCCGAAGGCCAAGGTCCAGTTGGCGCAGGCCGAAGCCATCGCCGCGAAGGCGCGCCCCGGCCAGATCACGGATCGCGAGCTTGAGAAGGAAGCCGGCGGCAGCGGCCTGCGCTGGTCTTTCGACATCAAGTCCAAGGGCAGGACCTTCGAGGTCGGGGTGGACGCCCAGACCGGCAAGGTGCTCGAGAACAAGGCCGAGGGCGCGCATCCCGACTAGATGCGGCGGCGCGGCGCCCTTTGCGCCCGCCCCGGTTCAAGGCAGGTTCTCGGCCATGAAGTTGCTGATCGTCGAAGATGACCGGGAGGCGGCGAGCTACCTGAAGCGCGCGCTGTCGGAGGCCGGTCACGCCGTCGACTACGCCGCGGCCGGCCGCGACGGGCTGATGCTCGCCGCGGCCGAGCCCTATGACGTGATCATCCTGGACCGGATGCTGCCCGAGATCGACGGGCTGGCGATCCTGCGGACCATCCGCGCCTCGGGCGTGAAAACCCCCGTCCTGCTGCTGACCGCTCTCGGCGGCATCGACGATCGGGTCGAAGGGCTGGAGGCCGGCGCCGACGACTATCTGGTCAAGCCCTTCGCCTTCGCCGAGTTGCAGGCGCGGGTGAACGCCCTGGCGCGACGTCCGCCGACCCAGGACCTGCGCGTCGAACTGGTGGTGGCCGACCTGAAGCTCGATCTCCTGAAGCGCACGGTCACGCGCGCCGGCCGGCGCATCGAGCTGCAACCCCGCGAATTCCAGATCCTGGAATACCTGTTGCGTCACGCCGGGCGCGTGGTCACCCGCACCATGCTGCTGGAAAGCGTCTGGGATTTCCATTTCGACCCGAAGACCAACATCGTCGAAACCCACATGAGCCGGCTGCGCGGCAAGGTGGACCGCGGCCACGGCCGCGAGCTGATCCACACGGTCCGCGGGGCGGGCTATGTCCTGCGCGAGCCCGACTAGATGTTCGGAGCGACCGGCCTGCGGGTGGCGGCCCTCTACACCACCCTTTTCGCCCTGTCGGTGGTGGCGCTGGGGATCGTCACCCTGTTCAGCATCCGCCAGGCGCTGTCGGAGCAGTTCGACGCCCGCATCCGCTCGGAGTCGGCGGCGCTGGTGCAGGAGTACCGCTCCGAGGGCGTGCACGGGGTGATCGACGCCATCCGCGAGCACGACAGCACCCCGGGCGCGCTCGACTTCGGCCTGCAGGGCCCGGACGGACGGCCGCTGGCCGGACGGCTCGGGGCGGCGCGGACCGCGGCCGGCTGGTCGTTGCAGCACGACGGGCCGCGCTCCGGCGAGGCGATCCGCATGTTCTCGGTGGCCCTGCCGAACGGCTACAAGCTCATGGTCGGCGACGAGGAGGAGCGGGTCGAGGCGCTGGACGGCGCGGTGGTGCGCGGGTTCGGCGTGGCCCTGGCGGGCGTCGTGATCCTGGGGGTGGCCGGCGGCTATGCGCTCAGCCGCGACGTCCATCGCCGGCTCGCGGCGATCTCCGGCACGGCCGAGGCGATCATCGACGGCGATCTCGCGCGCCGCGTGCCGGTGCGCGGCTCCGACGACGACCTCGACCGCCTGGCGCTGACCTTCAACCGCATGCTGGACCGCATCGCGGGCCTGATGGAGAGCCTGCGGCAGGTCTCCAGCGACGTGGCCCACGACCTGCGCACGCCGCTCACCCGGCTGCGCCAGAGGCTGGAGGCGGGCCTTGCGGACCCGCGCGATCGGGGGGCGGCGCTCGAGGGGGCGCTCAGCGACCTGGACTCGATCCTCGACACCTTCGCGGCCCTGTTGCGCATCGCCCAGATCGAGAGCGGTGCGCGCCGCGCGGCGTTCCGGCCCTGCGACCTGGCGGCCCTGGCCCTGACGGTCACCGAGGCCTTCGCCCCCTCGGCCGAGGACAACCACCAGTCGCTCGGCCTGATCGCCGAGGGCCCGGTCTGGGTCGACGGCGACGCGGAGCTGCTGACCCAGATGCTGGTCAACCTGGTGGAGAACGCCCTGCGCCATGCCGGCCCACGCGCGCGGATCACGGTCACGGCCGTTCGCCTGGGGCGCGCGCCGGTTCTGTCGGTGAAGGACGACGGGCCGGGCGTGCCTGAGGCCGACCGCGAGCGGCTGTTCGACCGGTTCTACCGCCTGGAGCGCAGCCGCTCGACGCCGGGCAGCGGCCTCGGCCTGGCGCTGGTCGCCGCGGTCGCCAAGCTGCATGGGGCCGAGGTGGCGCTGCTGTCGGCGGAGCCCGGGCTGGAGGCCCGCGTCAGCTTCCCCGAAGCCGCGTGAAAATCGCAACATTGGGGTTCGGCAATCTGGCCGCCATCGACTGGTCAGCCTGAAGCGTCTAGCGAGGGGATATAGGGAGGATACCCATGACCGTTTCTCGTATCGCCGCGCTCTGCCTTGGGCTTTGCGCCGCCGTTCCCCTGACCGCCCAGGCGGCGGGCTCTGGCTATCACCTCGTCGACCGCATCTCCGCGCCCGACGGCGGCTGGGACTATGTGCGCGTCGATCCCGCCAACAACCGTGTGCTGGTGGCGCATGGCGGCTCGGTGCTGGCGCTGGACATCGCCACCAAGGCCGTGACGCCGGGCCTGGCGCCCGGTTCGATCCTGCACGACGCCATGCCGGTGAACGGCGGGACGGAAATGATGGTCACCCACGGCGGCACAGCCGAGGCGGTGTTCTACAACGCGAAGACCGGGGCCGAGGCGGCCCGGGTCAAGACCGGCATGGGCCCGGACGCGGCGGCCTTCGACGCCCATTCCGGCCTGGTCCTTGTGATGGATCACCGGGGCGGCGACATCACCCTGATCGACCCCAAGGCGCACAAGGCGGTGGGCTCCATCGCGATCGGCGGCGACCTGGAGGCCGCGGCGGTCGACGGGGCCGGCAAGGCCTATGTCAATGTCGAGAACAAGAACGAGATCGTCGTCGTGGATCTGGGCAAGCGCGCGGTGCTCACCCGCTATCCGCTGGCCGGCTGCGACGGTCCGACGGGCCTGGCCTATGACGCGGCCGACAAGCAACTGATCGCGGCCTGCGACGGCTCGACCGTGGTCGTCGACGCGCCCACCGGCAAGATCGTCGCCACCCTGCCGACCGGCAAGGGCGCCGACGCCGTGGCCTACGATCCCGGCCAGAAGCTGGCCTTCGTGCCGGCGGGCCAGGACGGGACCCTGGCCGTCGTCTCGATCGGCAAGGGCAAGGCCAGCATCGTCGACACGGTGAAAACCCAGGTCAGCGCGCGCACCGCCGCAATCGACCTGCGCAGCGGCCGTGTCTACCTGCCAGCCGCCGAGTTCGGGCCGCGGCCGGCGGCGGGCGGGCGTCCGCCGGTGATCCCCGGCAGCTTCAAGATCCTCGTCGTCGGCAAGTGAGCCGAGCCGCGCAAGGGACGGCGCGAGCGAAGGAGACCCGGCGGCCGAGGAACGGTCGCCGGGCGCCCGAGCGCGTGCGCATCGCCGGCATGCGGGGGGTGCTGCCGATGGTGCTGGCGGCGGCGGTGGGCCTGAGCGGCTGCGCGACCTATCACGCGCGGCCCTTGCCCGCCTCGCCCGATCTCGGCGCCTCGCCCGAGCGGCTGAAGGTCGACGCCGCCAGCCTGCGCGTCGCCCCGCTGAAGACCATCCGGATCGACGCCAGCGACGGGCTCACGCCCCTGGAGGTCGCCGTCCTGGCGGTGCTCAACAACCCCGACCTCGAGGCCAAGCGCAGGGCGCTGGGCGTGAACGAGGCCCAGGTCTTCATGGCCGGCCTGTTGCCCGACCCGCAGATCACCACCTCGATGGACAAGCCGATCTCCGGTCCCGACCACCACACCGCCTACAGCTTCGGCGCGGGGCTGGACCTGGCCGGACTGCTGGCGCGGAGCTACAACCGCCGCGCCGCGCGCGATACGGCCAAGGCCGCGGACCTCAACCTCCTGTGGTCGGAGTGGAGCGTCGCGCAGCAGGCGCGCCAGTTCGCCGAGACCGCCCTCGCCGACGAGGCCCGCGCGGCCGTGCTTCGCCAGGTGCTGGCGCTCGCCGCCGACCGTTACGCCCGCTCGGCCCATGCCCTGGAAAACCACGACGTGACGCTGCAGACGAACGCCGCGGACCTGGCCGTCAAGCTGGACGCGGAGAACCAGCTGTTCACCGCCACCCACGACGCCCAGAAGGCCCGCCGGGACCTCAACGCCCTGCTGGGCCTGCGCGCCGATGTGGCGCTGCCGCTCATGCCGGCGCCGCTGGGCGGGGTCTACGACGAGGCCTCGGTTCAGCACGCCCTGGCCAACCTGCCGGAGCGCCGGCCCGACCTGCTGGCCCTCAAGGCCGGCTATGGCGCGCAGGACGCCAATGTCCGCAAGGCGATCCTGGCGCAATTCCCGCTCAACAACATCGCCGCGAACTATGCCAAGGACCCGGCCGGCACCACCACCGAGGGCCTGGCGCTCACCCTGGCCCTGCCGATCTTCAACGGCGGACGCGGCGACGTGCGGCTGCAGAACGCCACCCGCGAGCAACTGCGCGCGGAGTACCAGGCGCGGCTCGACCAGACCGACGCCGAGGTGCGCAACGCCGAGCGGGAGCGCGAGGGCGCGCGCAGCGCCGTCGCGGTGCTGAGCGTGGATGTCCCGCGGCTGGAGGCCCTGTCCCGCCCGGCGCTGGCCGCCTACGACCGGCGGGACATCGACAGCCAGACCTACCTGACCCTGTCTCAGAACGTCCTTTCGAAACGCGCCGACCTCGATGACAAGACCTTGGCCGCCCGGCTCGCCGAGATCGCCCTGGAGACGGCTCTCTTCCTGCCACCCGCTGAATCGAGGGCCGCCCCATGAGCCGCAGACACCTGTTGATGATCGCCGCCGCGGTGATCGCGATCGGCGCCGTCGTGGCCCTGGTGCTGCTGCGGCGCGGCGGCGGCGAGGCGGCTGACGCCGAGCCGCATCCGACGGCCCTGGTGACGGTGGCTCCCGTCCGCAGCGAGACCGTGCAGGACGTGATCTCGGTTTATGGCGTGGTGCAGGCCGATCCCGCCGGGAGCCTGACGGTCGCGGCGCCCAAGGCGGCGATCGTCTCGCGCGTGCTGGTCCGGTCCGGCGAGACCGTCTCGGCCGGCCAGGCGCTGGTCGAGATCGCCAACGCCCCGGGATCGGAGATGGCCTATCGCCAGGCGGCGGACGCGGCGAGCTTCGCCCAGGCCGAGCTCGCCCGCGTTCAGCGGCTGTACGACGAGCGCCTGGCGGCGACCGACCAACTGACCGCCGCGAAGAAGGGCCTCGCCGACGCCCAGGCGACCCTTGCCGCCCAGCAGAAGCAGGGCAGCGGCCAGAGCCTGCAGAGCCTGCGCGCGCCGCGGGCCGGCGTCGTCACCACGGTCTCCGCCGCCAACGGCGACCACGTGGCCCAGGACGCGCCCCTGGTGGTGCTGGCGCGCGCCGACCTGGCCGCCGTGAAGCTCGGCCTGGAGCCGAACGGCCGGGTGGCCGTGGGACAGGCCGTCACGCTGCGCCCGGTGTTCGGCGGGCCGCCCATCGCCTCGCGCATCGCCATGGTCGGGCGCGCCGCCGATCAGACGACCAAGACGCTCGACGCCCTGGCGCCGCTGAACGGCGCGATCCTGCCGATCGGCTCCGCCGTCGTGGGCGACGTGGTGACGGCCTCGCACCCCGGCCAGGTCGCGCCACGCGCGGCTGTCGTCTTCGACGAGACCGGACCGCATGTGTTCGTGGTCGCCGCCGGCAAGGCCAGCCGGGTGTTCGTCAGCCTGGGCCTCGATCATGGGGACGATGTCGAGATCAAGGGGAAACTTCCCGCCGGCGCACAGGTGGCGGTCGAGGGCGCCTATGAGCTTCAGGATGGCATGACCGTGAAGGTCCGCGGCCGATGAGCCCAGCCCAGTTCGTCTCGCGGCGGCGGCGCTCGCTGCTGACCCTGCTCGGGATCCTGGTCGCCGGCGGCATCGCCGCGGCCTTCCTGATGCCCGTCGGCCTGTTCCCGAACGTGCTGTTCCCGCGGATCGCGGTCACCATCGACGCGGGCGACCGTCCGCCGGATCAGATGGAGATCGCCATCACCCGCCCCGTGGAACAGGCGGTCCGCGCGATCCCGGGCGTGCAGAACCTGCGCTCCACCACCAGCCGCGGCTCGGCCGAGATGTCGGTCAACTTCGCCTGGGGATCCGACATGGATCTGGCGTTGCAACGGGTGGAGGCCGCGCTCACCCGGGCCCAGACGGCCTTACCGCAAGGCGTCAAGTTCGACGTCCGGCGCATGGACCCGACGGTGTTCCCGGTCGCCGCCTACAGCCTGACGTCCGCTCGCGCCACGCCGGTGGAGCTGCGCCGTTTCGCCGACCGTACGCTCGCCCCGCAGCTTTCGACCATCGACGGGGTCGCGCGGGTGATGTCCCAGGGCGGCGCGGCCGGAGAGTACCGGATCGAGGCGGACCCGGCCAAGCTCTGGTCCTACGGCCTGTCCGTCGACGACGTCGCGACCGCGGTGACCGGCGCCAACGTCCTGGCGGCCTCCGGGCGCATCGAGGACCGCGGCAAGCTCCTGCTGGTCCTGACCGACTCCCGGCTGAGCGACCCGCGGCAGATCGAGAACGTGGTCGTCAAGACCATCAACGGGACGGTCGTGCGGGTGCGCGACGTGGCCCAGGTGAGGGCGGCCGCCGCCCCGCAGTGGATCCGCGTCACCGCCGATGGCCGCGATGCGGTCCTGGTGAACGTCTATCAGCAGCCCGGCGGCAACACCGTCCAGATCGCCAAGGCCGTGCAGGCCGCCTTCCAGAAGGCGCGCGCCCAGGGCCCCGCCGACATGCAGGTGAAGGCCTGGTACGACCAGTCCGACCTGATCCTCGAGTCGGCCTCGTCGCTGCGCAACGCGATCATCATCGGCGTGGTGCTGGCCGCGTTGGTCCTGCTGATCTTCCTGCGGGACTGGAAGGTGACTCTGGCCGCGGTGGTGGCCGTGCCGGTGGTGCTGGCGGCGACGACCCTGGCGCTGAAGGTCATGGGCCAGAGCTTCAACATCATGACGCTCGGCGGCATGGCCGCGGCGATCGGGCTGATCATCGACGACGCCATCGTGATGATCGAGCACATCGAGCGCCGGCTCAGCGAAGACCCGGACAAGGGCCGCCCGACTATTCAGCGGGCGGTCGGCGAGTTCCTGCGGCCGCTGGTCAGTTCCTCGGCCGCCACCATCGTCATCTTCCTGCCGCTGGCCTTCCTCAGCGGCGTCACCGGCGCCTTCTTCAAGGCGCTGTCGATCACCATGGCCGTGGCGCTGACGATCTCGTTCCTCGTGGCCTGGTGGCTGGTGCCGGTGCTCGTGGAGCAACTGATCAAGCAGCGCGGGAAGACGGCGGACATCGATCCGGAGGGCCGGATCATGCGGCGCTACCGCGGAACGCTGCGGGCCGTGGTGGCGCGGCCGATCCTGGCCGTGGCCGGCGTCGTGGTGCTCGCGGGCCTGGGCGGCCTGTGCTTCGTCAGCGTCGGCAGCGGCTTCATCCCCAAGATCGACGAGGGCGGCTTCATCCTCGACTACATCGCCCCGCCCGGCATGTCGTTGACCGAGACCGACCGGCTGATCCGTCAGATCGAGGGCGTGATCCGCGCGACGCCGGACGTCGACACCTATTCGCGCCGAACGGGCGTCCAGCTCGGGGGCGGCCTCACCGAGCCCAACACCGGCGACTTCTTCATCCGCCTCAAGCACAGCGGCCGGCGGCCGATCGAGGAGGTGATGACCGAGGTGGCCGGCAAGGTTCAGGGGAGCGTGCCCGGTGTCGAGATCGAGACGGCGCAGCTCATGGAGGACCTGATCGGCGACCTGACGGCGGTGCCGCAGCCGATCGAGGTCAAGCTGTTCGGCGACGATGCGGCCCTGCTTCAGAAGACCGGCCCGGTGGTCGCCGACGCCATCGGCAAGGTGACCGGCGTCACCGAGGTGAAGTCCGGTGTGGTGATCGCCGGCGACGGGCTGCAGATCGAAGTCGATCCGCTGAAGGCCGAGCTGGAGGGCGTCGACGCCGGAGAAGCCAGCAAGCAGATCGAGGGCATGCTGAGCGGCAATGTGGCGACCCAGATCCAGACGGGAACCAGCCTGGCCGACGTCCGCGTCTGGACCCCGGCGGCGACGCGGGCCCGGATCGACCAGGTCGGCGGCCTGATGCTGAAGTCGCCGGCCGACGGCCATCTGTTCCCCCTCTCGCGGGTCGCCAGCCTGCGGGTGGTCACCGGCCAGGCCGAGATCGGCCGCGAGAACATGCGGCGCATGGACGCCGTCACCGCCCGTGTCACCGGCCGCGACACCGGCTCGGCCGCCCAGGACGTCCAGAAGGTGGTCGCCAAGCCGGGCCTGCTGCCCGCCGGGGTGAGCTTCGAGATGGGCGGTCTCTTCGCCGAGCAGCAATCGGCCTTCCGGGGTCTGGCCATGGTGTTCGCCGCGGCGGTCGCGGCGGTCTTCGTCCTGCTGCTGGTGATCTATGAGAGCTTCCGGACCGCCGTGACGATCCTCTTGATGCCGCTGGCCGCGGCCTCGGCGGTGGCGATCGGCCTATGGATCACCGGGGTCGAGCTCAACATCATGGCCCTGATGGGGACGACCATGATCCTCGGTATCACGACCGAGGTGGCGATCTTCTACTTCACCGAATACGAGGCGCTGCTGGAGGAAGGGCTGGAGCCCGACCGGGCGCTGGTGGAGGCCGGGCTCAACAGGCTGCGGCCCATCGCCATGACCACCCTGGCCGCGATCCTGGCGCTCGCGCCGCTGGCGCTAGCGCTGGGAGGCAGCGCCTCCATGGAGCGGCCCTTGGCGATCGCCATCATCTCCGGCCTGGTCGCGCAGGGGCCGCTGGTCCTGCTGGCCATGCCCGCGATCTTCAAGATCCTGGGCGGCACGCGGGCGCATCGGGAGCCGGCGGCGGAAGCCGTCGCAACCTAGCTCCCGGGACGGTCAGGGCCGCTTCGCGAGGGCCTTGGCCACTACCGGCGCCAGCTTGCCGGCGATGATCTGCACGCCCTTGGCGTTGGGATGGATGGCGTCACCCTGGTTGAGGGCCGGATTGCGCGCCACCCCGGCCAGCAGATCGGGGAACAGCGCCACGCCGTGCGCCTTCGCGAGGCCGGTGAACACGGCGTCGAAGTCCCGCGCATAGCCCGCGCCCAGTTCGGGAGGGGCGCGCAGGCCGCAAAGGACCACGCCCATGTGGCGCTGTTTCAACCGCGTCAGGATCTTGTCGAGGTTGGCGCGGGTGGTCCTGGTGTCGACGCCTTGCAGCAGGTCGTTGCCCCCCAGGGCCACGACGACGACCTGGGTGTCCGGCTGGACGCTGAAATCGACCCGCGCCGCGCCGTCCTGGCTGGTGTCGCCGGAGACGCCGGCGCCGCGCACGACGTTGGGAACGCCCAGCCTCTCCAGCGCTTGATGCAACTGGGCGGGCAGGGCGGCGGCGGCCGGAAGGCCAAGCCCCGCGGTGATCGAATCCCCCAGGATGGTGACCACCTGGCCCCGCGCCGCCGACGCCCGGGACGGCAGGGTCAGGGGCAGGGCGGCAAGCCCTGCGGCGACCAGGGTCCGGCGGGAAAGGAAGAGGGGTCGTGTATCGGCCATGCGCCTGTCCTATCTAGGGGATCGTGTACGCGACTTGAACGCTCGAAGGGCCCGCCTTGACCGAACCTGACGCCGCCGCTCCGCTGGTCCTCGACAATGTCTCGCTGACCCTGCCGTCCGCGGCCGGGCCGGTGGAGATCCTGCGAGGGCTCGATGTCACCGTGGGGCGTGGCGAGCGTGTGGCGCTGGTCGGCCCGTCGGGGTCGGGCAAGTCGTCGCTGATCGCCGTGGCGGCGGGACTGGAGCGGCCGACGGGCGGACGGGTCCTGCTGTTCGGGCAGGACCTGGCGGGGATCGACGAGGACGGCCGCGCGCGTCTGCGCCGGGGTCGCGTGTCGCTGGTGTTCCAGAGCTTCCATCTGCTGCCGAACATGACGGCGGAGGAGAATGTCGCCGCGCCGCTGGAGATCGCGCGGGTGGCCGGCGCGACCGAGACCGCCAAGGCCTGGCTCGAACGGGTGGGCCTCTCGGCGCGCGGCCGCCACTATCCGCACCAGCTCTCCGGCGGCGAGCAGCAGCGGGTGGCGCTGGCCCGCGCTCTGGCCTCGCGCCCGGCGCTGCTGTTCGCCGACGAACCCACCGGCAACCTAGACGCCGCCAACGCAGCCCACGTGGCCGAGCTGATGTTCGACCTGGTGGCGGAGACCGGCGCGGCCCTGGTGCTGGTCACCCACGACGAGGCCCTGGCCAGGCGAGCAGGCCGCACCGTGCGGCTGCGCGACGGGCGCGTCGCCCAGGAAAGCGCCGCAACCGCATGACCCCGCTCAGCTTTCGGTTCGCGGGGCGCGAGCTGCGCGGCGGCGTGCGGGGCTTCCGCATCTTCCTCGCCTGCCTGGCGCTGGGGGTGGCGGCGATCGCCGCGGCCGGCTCGACCGCCGAGGCCTTCCGCCGGGGGCTGGCCAGCCAGGCCGGCGAGATCCTGGGCGGCGACCTGGCGCTTACCGTGCGCCAGCGCGGCTTCAATCCCGCCGAGCAGGCGATCCTCGGCCACGCGGGCCAGGTGTCCTATTCGGTCGCCTCCATGGCCATGGCGCAGTCGCCCTCCGGTGACCGCCGCCTCATTGAGCTGCGCGGGGTCAACTCCAGTTATCCGCTGGCCGGCAAGGTCACGCTGACGGGCGCGCCCTCGTTGCAGGCGGCCATCGCGCCGGTGGGCGGCGTCGCGGGCGCCGTGGTCGAACAGTCGCTGCTCGACAAACTGCACATGCAGGTCGGCGACCGCTTCCTGGCCGGCAACCTGCCGCTGGTGGTGCGTGGCGTCCTGCTTCAGGAGCCCGACCGCCTGTCGCGCGGGTTCGCCCTTGGTCCGCGAGTGATCACCAACCTGGCGGCGGTCCAGCAGGGCGGCTTCATGGCGCCCGGCCTGCCGTTCGGGGTGACCGCGCGCGTCGAGCTGCCGCCCGGCGCGCCCCTGGCGCCGGCGAAGGCCGACCTGCACCGCCGGCTGGGCGGGCTGGTCCGGATCCGCGACCGCGACGACGCCGCGCCGGGCATCCATCGGCTGATCGACCAGCTCGAGTATTTCCTGGGCTTCATCGGCCTGGCCTCGCTGGTGGCGGGCGGCCTGGGCGTCTTCGGGGCGGTCAGCGCCTATCTGGAGGCCCGCAAGCCGGTGATCGCGACGCTGAAGGCGTTGGGCGCGGAGGGCCAGCTCGTCCGCGACATCTACCTGATCCAGATCGGGTTCCTGGCCGCGCTCGGCGTGGCCATCGGGCTGGCGTTCGGCGCCGCGGCGCCCCTGGTCATGGGCGCGATCATCAAGAACAGCCTGCCGATCCCGGCGCTGTTCGCGGTCTATCCGGCGCCGCTGGCCAAGGCCGCCGCCTTCGGCCTGCTGTCCGCCGCAGCCTTCTCGCTCGCACCCCTGGGCCGCGCCCGCTCGACGCCGCCGGCCAGCCTGTTCCGCAGCGACCTGTCGGGGACCTTCAAGATCGGGCCGGAGATCGTCGGCGCGGTCCTGGCGGCCGCGGGCCTGGCCGCCATGGCGGTGGTCACGGCGCCGACGCCGCTGGCGGCGGGGATCATGATCGCCGGCGTCGCGGTCTCCTTCGGCCTGCTCTGGGCGCTGGGCTGGGGCTCGGCGGTCCTGGCCGGCAAGGCTCGCGCCGGGGCGAGGGGACCCTTGCGTATCGGCCTCGCCAACCTCGCCGGACCGCATTCGGCGGCGCGCACCGCCTCGCCGGCCATCGGTTTGGGCGTGGCCCTGCTGGCCGCCGTGGTGCTGATCCAGTCGGCGCTGCTGAACCAGGTGGCGGAGGTCGCGCCGCGCACCGCTCCGGCCCTGGTCTTCACCGACATCCCCGGCGACCGCCCGGCCGAGTTCGACGCCGCCGTGCGTCGCGCCTTCGGCGTTCCCCTGACCAGCAAGAACTACCTGCGCGAGCCCTTCGTCAGCGGGCGGATCACCCAGGTCCGGGGCCAGCCGGTGGATCTCGCAAAGATCGCCCGCTCCGACCGCTGGGCCTACGACAGCGACATCTCCATGTCCGCCATCGGGCCGGAGCCGGAGGGCGCGGGCATCGAGGACGGCCACTGGTGGGCGGCGAGCTACGCGGGCCCGGCCCAGGTCGCCATGGACGTCGACGTGGCGCGCGGCGAGAAGATCAAGGTCGGCGACGCGGTCACCCTGTCGGTCCTGGGCCGCGACATCGACGCGAAGGTGGCGGTGCTGAGGAAGGTCGACTTCGGCGGCTTCGGGGCCAGCTTCCCGCTGGTGGTGACGCCTTCGGCCATGGAGGGCGCGAACCTGCGCCAGGTCGCCATCGCCAAGGCCTCCAAGGCGCAGGAGGCGGCGGTGATCCGCGAACTCGGCCGCAGCTTCCCCACCGTCAACGTCATCTCCGTGCGTGAGCAGCTCGAGGCCGCGACGGACCTCTTCGACCGCCTGGCGCTGGCGGTGCGGGGCGCCGCCGCGGTCGCCGCGCTCGCGGGCCTCCTGGTGCTGGCCGGCGCGATCGCCGCGCGCGCCCGGGCCCGCACCCGCGAGGCCGCGACGCTGAAGGTGCTGGGCGCCTCGCGCGGCCAGATCCTCGGCGCCTATGTGCTGGAGTACGGGGCCGTCGGCGTGATCGCCGGCGCGGCGGGCGTGGCCCTGGGCTACGCCGCGGCCTGGCCGGTGGTGGTCAAGGTGTTCCACGCCAAATGGAGCATGGACTGGGCCGGGGTCGCGGCCCTGCTGGCGGCGGCGGCCCTGGTGGCGGGGGTCGGCGGTTTGCTGGCCGCCTTCCAGGCGCTATCCAAGCGGCCGGCCCCGGCCTTGAGGGCCGAATAGACGGGGGCGCGACACCCGTGGCCCGTCACCCTCCGGCGCTGCGCCTGGCGTTGGAGTGACGTTAGGGAAAGATCGTCTCCGGCGCGAAATCTGTGGCGCCCCGACCAGTGTTAGGTGACGCTCGATTCAAGCTGAACAAGAGGATCCTGGATATGAGATTTCGCATCGCCGCGGCCTTGATGGCCGGCGCTGTCGCACTCGGCGCGCCGGCCGCCACCTGGGCCCACTTCATCCTGGTGACGCCGAAGTCGTGGATCGAGGAGAATCAGCTCGGCGATCCGCAGAAGCTCGGTCCCTGCGGCGGGACGAGCGCGAACGCCGGGACGCCGACGGGTGTCGTCACGCCCGTTGCGGGCGGCGAAATGCTGCACATCCACGTCCATCCGACTATCTATCACCCCGGTCACTTCCGGGTGGCGCTGTCCGTTCTCGACCGCTCGGAACTACCGGCCGACCCGGAAGATGTCACCAAGGACGGCCCCCGCGGGCCGGTGTCGGTGTCCGCCAAGGTCGATCCCAACCCCAAACCGCCGGTGCTGGCGGACGGCATCTTCGAGAACCATCAGCGCGTGCCGGGGCAAGAGTTCGAGACCGACGTCAAGATCCCGAACATCAACTGCGATCACTGCTCGCTGCAGATCATCCAGTTCATGGAAGAGCACGGCATCAACCCTGACGGCCGGTTCACCTATCACCACTGCGCGGACCTGAAGGTCACGGCCAACCCGAAGCTGCCGCTGGACACCGCCTGGCCCGGTCAGGCGAAAGCCAAGACCAAGAAGAAGGCCAAGGACAAGACCTGACCCAAGCTAGCCGAAGCCGCTCAGGTCCGGCGCGCGGCCGTTCCAGCCGCTGACCTTCTCGAACGCCGCGCCCAGGGCCACGACGGCGGCCTCGTCGCGGGGGCGGCCGAGGATCTGCAGGCCGACCGGCATGCCGTCGCCGGTCAGGCCGCAGGGCACGCTGATCCCCGGCAGGTCCAGGTAGTTCGCGGCCCGCGTGAGGCGGCTGAGCGGGGAGACGGTCTCGTCCACCTGGTCCATCGGCGGGCCAGGGATCGGGCAGGTGGGCGTGGCCAGGCCGTCGTAGGCGGCGAGCCAGGCGTGGAATTCCCGCTGATCCGCGGCGCGCTGCTCGTGGGCCTCGGCCAGGCGCTCGTCGGAGATGTCGCGGCCGACCTCGAAGCGTTTGACGATCCAGGGGTCCATGACCTCGCCGTGCCGTTCGATCCGCTCGCGCCAGATGCGCCAGCCCTCTCCGGCCATCAGCAGGCCGTTGGGGGCGAAGCTCTCGTCCAGCGCCTTCGGCGGGCGCACCACCTGGACGGTAACGCCGGCTTTGCGCAGGCGGTCCAGCGCGGCCAGGTAGAGGCGGCCCACGTCGGCGTCGACCTCGCCCAGGTGCTCCAGCGGGATGGCGGCCAACCTTCGGCCCTCGACCTCGCCGGCCAGCGCCGCCTCGGCGTCGAAGGGGCCGCGCTCGGCGCTTTCGCCGTCGGGCCCCGAGATGATCCCCAGCATTCGGGCGGCCGTCGCCACGTCCCTGGCCAGGGCCCCGACCGTATCCAGCGCCGGCGCCAGGGGATGGACGCCCTTCAGGCTGACCAGCCCGCGGCCGGGCTTCAGGCCCACGACGCCG